>BFBZ01002442.1_pt1 | contig 10118 bp, 10 predicted proteins | sample 1888401 | NCBI WGS metagenome assembly BFBZ01 (sample SAMD00112614, study PRJDB3348) | symbiont metagenome | host: Chara braunii | reverse complement strand
CCCGCACGCCGCGTAACCTGGCCAGGGCCACCATGCCCGCCTGCATGCTGTCATAGTCGAGATCGGCGTAGAGCACGGCGTCGCCCGGCTTCAGCCGGTTGTAGCCGTTGATCAGGGTGACCATGGATTCCGTGCCGCCACGGGTGAAGGCGATCTCGTCGGGATCGACCCCCAGCAGCTTGGCGGCCTTGGCCCGGACCGCCTGCATGTCGGGGTTCACGGGCCCGCGGGTGTAGAGGGTGGTCTCGCGGTTGACCTTAAGCGTCGCCTGCTCGAAGGCCGCGCGGACCGAGCGGGCCATGGCGCCGAACTGGCCATTCTCCAGTTGGATCACCCCCGGAGGCGGGGCGTCGAACAGGGCGGCGACCTTCGACCAATGGGCCTCGTCCCGGGCCAGGGCCACCGGATCGGTGGCGGCCGCGGCCAGTGTAGGGGCGAGAGCGCCGGCGGCCAGGACGGCGCGGCGGGACAGATCGATCATCGGAAACGCTCAGACTGCGGACGAGAGCGCCAGCTTACGGATGCTCGGTGACAGAACGGCCAGAGAATTTTGATCGCCGATGTCGGATCGAACGGCGTTCGACCGTCCTATGGTCAGGCAGACATGGAAGGAGACACCGATGGCTTACGTAGATGGGTTCGTGCTGGCCGTGCCGAAGGCGAACGTCGAGGCCTACCGGAAGATGGCTCAGATCGGCGCGGAGGTCTGGATGGAGTTCGGCGCGCTGTCCTATGTGGAATGCATGGGCGACGACGTGCCGGTGGGCGAGCTGACCTCGTTCCCCCGCGCGGTGCAGGCCAAGGACGACGAGGTCGTGTTCTTTTCCTGGATCGTCTACCCGTCGAAGGAAAAGCGCGACGAGATCAACGCCAAGGTCATGGCCGATCCCCGCATGAATCAGGCCGCCGAGAGCATGCCGTTCGACGGGAAGCGGATGATCTACGGCGGGTTCACGACCTTCGTCGAAGCCTAGCGCTTCTTGCCCAGCTCGGCCGCGATGTCCTTGGTCATCCGGCCGACCTTGCGGTGGGCGGCGGTGATCTGATCGCGGGTCACGCCCCAGCGCTTCATCCAGTATTCCACGGACTGGCGCTCGGAGAGGTCGATGCGGTCCTTGTCGATGAAGCCGCGCTTGTCTTTCAGGCCGGCCATGTCCGCCTCCGTTGCTGGGCGGCCATCCTAGCGGCTCACGCCTCGACGGGCACCCACCATTCGACGGCGAGACCCGGACGATCGGGCGCGAAGTCGACGGGATAGACCTCCAGGTCCGGGGCCTGGGCCAGCTTGCGGCCGGATTTCGGCAGCAGGTCGCCCCAGATCTGCTTGGCGGCGGCCTGCATCTGGGTGTGCAGGTCGGAGCCGTCGAGGACTTGGCGGAAGACCAGATAGGCCTGTGGCGCGAGCTCGATCAGCTCCAGAGCGTCGGGTGCGGGCGCGCCGTCCTCCAGGCCGAAGCCGGCGGTGTAGCGCATGGAGCCTGGTTCGCGGCCGGGGGCGGCGGCGCAGACCCCCAGCGTCGCCTTGCTCGCGAGACCGCCCGGCGTGGCGGCGAACAAGGCCGCCCAGAGATCGGGAATACGGGCCTTGTTGTCTGCGTCGAACACCTTGGAGAGGCCGGCGATCCGCAAGCCCGGCTTGCGGACGGGCTCTGGGCTGGCGGTGAGATTGGCGGCGGCCATGACGGGAAACTCCATCTCGAGGCTGGGCGCGCCGGCCCGACGGTAGGCGCCGGGAGGCATGCCGAAGGCGCGCTTGAAGGCGCGGGTGAAGCCTTCCTGACTGTCGAAACCGCAGTCGAAGGCGAGGTCGATCAGGGTCGGCGGCGGATCGCCCACCAGCCGGGCGGCGGCGCTTTGCAGCCGGCGGATACGAACGTAGGCCATGGGGCTGAGGCCGAACCGCGCCCCGAACTGGCGGGKGAAATGATAGGGCGACACGCCGGCGGCCGCGGCCAGGTCAGCGAGCGTCAGAGGCTCGAAGAGGTTCGCCTCGATATGCCGGCGCGCCCGATCCAGAGGGTGGTTCGCGAGGGCGTGAGGGGCCAGATCGGTCATGGCCAGAGGATGGCCCCATCGACCGCCGCTGTCTTGACCGGGCTTGCTCTAGTCGGCCAGCGGCGGTGGCGGCGCGGCGCGCGCCTCTTCCATCAGCCAGTCCCTGAAGGCGACGGCCACGGGTCGGGGCGGCCGGTCCGGCAGGATGAAGTGGAAGCGCGCCGGCGTCCTGACGAAGCCGAAGGGCGCCGCCAGCCGGCCGGTGGCGATGTCGCCCGCCACATAGATCCATGGGGAGACGCCGACGCCCAGGCCCGCGGCGGCGGCCTCCAGCATGTAGAATAGGTGCTCGAACTCGCGGTGCTGTTCGGTGTCGTTGATCTTCAGGCCCACGTGCCCCGCCCACTCCGACCAGGCATGGCGGTGAGGACGGGTATGCAGGCGCGGCACGCCGGAGAGCTCGATGAGATCGGCAGCCCGTGGTGGCGCGAGACCGGGCGCCAGGACCGGGCCGTGGAAGTTGTCCAGGAAGGGCGTCGCCACGATCCCGTCGCCGGGAATGGTCTCCGCCAGGCGGATGGCGGCGTCGAAGGGATCCTTGGCGAAGTCCACCGCGCCGTAGGCCTCCGTCACCTTGATGCTGAAGGCCGGATGCAGGGCATGGAAGCCGGCGAGCCGGGGGATCAGCCAGCGCATGGCCAGGGTGCCGACGCAGGACACGTGCAGTTCCCGCTCTCCGGACGCCTTCAGGGAGTGGACCGTGCGCTCCATCCGGTCGAAGGCGTCGGCCAAGCCGGACGCCAGGGCGGTCCCCGCCTCGGTCAGCTTCAGATGGTTGCGTGGCCCATAGGTCAGCCGAACCCCGCAGAGTTGCTCCAGACTGCGGACCTGACGGCTGACGGCGCCGTGAGTGATGCAGAGTTCGTCGGCCGCGAGGCTCATGCGGCCATGGCGACCGAAGGCCTCGAAGGCGCGCAGGGCCGTCAGCGGCGGCAGGCTTCGCTTGGGCATGTGACCTCAGATCACGAACATGAGCTTTATAGCCGAGACCCGATCAGAAGGTCACCCGCCGACGGGGGAGCGTCGGCGGGAGCGCCGCGAGCGGTTCCAGCCACTTGGCCGGCGGCGGCTCCAGCGAAGATCGGGGTATCCCGTGGATCGCCGCCACGTGGCAGCGGAAAGCCCACCACCAGCAGGTCCAGAGCCAAGCCGTGAAGCCTAAGGATCGGGCCACGATCCGCCGCAGAGGGATGACGATGGACGGCGGACTTGAGGTGTTGGCGATCATCGGGAACCCCTGATCTCTAGGTTGAACATGCGGGGTTCGCGACCTGGCGACAAACGACATATGCGCCGGCCGTTCGTGATCTGAAATCACAGAGGAGAGGTCTAGTCGCGGCGCCAGCGACCGCCTATCCATGAAGGCAGGGAGAACAACGCCATGACCAAGCTGAGCCCCACGGAGCTGGAGCCATTTCTCGTCGGCCACGTGGACCTGCGACGGCGGGCGGACTCGGTCCAGCCGCTGCGCTTGCCGGTGGCGGAGCTGGGGTTCTACGACGCCTTCAATCGCTGGGTGGCGTCCTGCACGGCGGGCGTCCGCCTGCGGTTCTCCACCGACAGCCGGAACGTAACCCTGAAGGCGGCGCAGCGCCTGCTGGCCGAAGCGCCGGGTGACGAGCGCCGGGGGGCCTACGATCTCTATGTGGACGGCGCGCTCATCGAAAGGTCCTGGGGCGAGGGCGGCGCCACACTGAACCTTGAGACCGGTCAGGCGGAAGGTGAGGAAGCCATCAGCGTCGCCTTCGACCTGCCGGCCGGCGACAAGGTGGTGGAGCTGTGGCTGCCGCAGGCGGCCACCGTCTCGATCACGGGCCTGGAGCTGGACGACGGCGCCAAGGTCTCGGCCGCGCCCGACACCCGCAAGACCATCCTGTTCCACGGCAGCTCCATCAGCCACTGCATGGAGGCCAGCGGCGCCAGCGCCGGTTGGCCGGCCGTGGCCGCGGGACTGGCGGGGCTGAACCATCAGAACCTGGGCTGGGCCGGATCGTGCATGCTGTCGGGCCAGGCGGCGCGGATCATTCGCGACGCTGAGGCCGACGCCATCGTCCTGAAGCTGGGCATCAATGTCCACGCCGACGGCCAGCTGAAGGAACGGGTGTTCCTGGACTCTGCCCACGCGATGATCTCGATCATCCGTGAACGTCATAAAGACACGCCGCTGGTGATCGCCTCGCCGATCTTCTCGGCCAGCCGCGAGGATCTCAGCTCCATGGGCGGGCCGTCCCTGGTCCGGATGCGCGAGTTGCTCAACGCCGTGGTGGCCAGCCGGCAGGCGGCCGGCGACAAGGCGATCCGATATCTGGACGGGCTGGAGCTGTTCAGCGCCGCCGACGCCCACCTGCTGCCCGACGATCTGCACCCCAACACCGAAGGCTACCGGCTGATGGGCGAGCGGTTCCACCGGCTGCTGCTCATTGGACCCGACGCGCTGGTCTAAACCCCCTCAGTCAGCTTCGCTGACAGCTCCCCCAGAGGGGGAGCATCTAGGGCAGCGAGGTCCTCCCCCTCTGGGGGAGGTGGCGCGCGCAGCGCGACGGAGGGGGTTAGACGCCGAACAGCTCACGAAGATAGGGGTTCAACAGGCGCCCCTCAGGATCGAGACGGCGGCGAACCTCCAGGAAGCGGTTCCAGTCCGGATAGAGCGCCGCGAGGTCGGGGGCCTTCAGGGTGTGCAGCTTGCCCCAATGGGGCCGCCCGCCATGTCGGCGCAGGATCGGCTGGATCAGGCTGAACAGGAACTCGTAGTCGTCCTTGTAGTGGCAGTGGACGGCGATGGACCCCCGCGGACCACCCTGGAACGGCGAGAGCCATGCCTCGTCGGCGGCGATGCGGCGCACCTCGATGGGGAAGAACACGTCGGGACGGTTCGTCTCGATCGCCGTGACCACCTCCTTCAGCGCCGCCAGATGACGGTCGACCGGGATGTGGAATTCCATCTCGTTGAACCGCACCGGCCGTTCGGTCGAGAGCAGCTTCCAGCCTTCGTCCACCGCCTCCTCGGGCGAGACCGAGCCCAGGATCGCCTTGGCCGCGGCCTTGCGCAGGGGCGCCGAGAACCTCGTGAGATTGCGGAGTTGCTTCAGCACCTCGAGGAAGGTGGTGTCGGTGTCGGTGCCGCGTGGCTTTGCGGGGGCGTCGGTCTCGTCGTGGGTGATATTGGCGGCGAGGCCGGTGAACGGGACGGCGTAGAACTCGAAGTTCCGGTGATCGGCCCAGCGGGCCTCGGCCTTGGCCAGGGTCTCCTCAAGCGGCTCGACCCAGACCCGGCGATGCAGGCGGCGGTTCTCGATGGTGGCCAGGCGCACCTGGGTGATCACGCCGAGCGCGCCCAGCGACACCTTGGCCGCCTGGAAGATGTCGGGGTTGTTGTCGGCGTCGCAGTCCAGAACCTCGCCGGCGACCGTGGCCAGCCGCAGGCCGGTGACGTCGCCGTGGATCGCCTTCAATCCCTTGCCGGTCCCGTGGGTGGCCGTCGCGAGGCAGCCGCCGAGGGACTGCTTGTTGATGTCCGGCAGGTTGGCCATGGCCCGACCGCGCTCGGCCAAGGCGGGGCCAAGGGCGCCCAGGCGCGTGCCGCCGCGAACCACCGCCTGCGTTCCTTCCCAGCGCTCGACGCCGCTGAGGTTGTCGAGGGTGAGCAGGGTTCCCGAGGTGGGCGCCAGGGCGGTGAAGGAGTGGCCGGCGCCGACGGCACGGACCGGGGCGGCGGAGGTCTTCAGGACATCGGCCACCTCCGCCTCGGTGCGGGGCGCGCTGCGGACCGCGGGATAGGCCGAGGCGACGCCGGACCAGTTGCGCCAGAGCAGATGGTTCTGGGGATCGACGCTGGGCGGCGATGGCGGCTCCGGCTTGTCGCGCGTGGCGAGATAGACCCCGCCGCCGCCGACCACCGCCACGCCGGCGACGCCCGAGACCAGGGCGGCCCGCCGGCAGATCACGAGGCGCCGCCTTCCCTGCCCGCCATGAACCGGGTCAGGGCCTTCAGGTCGTCAGGCGAGCAGGCGGCGCACTGACCCAGCGAGGGCATGGCGCGATAGCCTTGGACCACATGGTCGAGCAGCACGCCCTCCCCCTGCTTCCAGCGCGGATCCCAGGCCGCGCGGTCGTGAACCAGCGGCGCGCCCGAGCCGGCGACGATGTGGCAGGKCTTGCAGGAGGKGGCGTAGAGCTCGGCCAGCCGGGCGTCGGCCGGGGCGAGCTTGGTGAGATCGACGGCCGCCGGGGCCTTTGGCCCGCAGGCGCTGAGGATCAAGGCCGCAACGGCCAAGGTCAGGACAGATCTCATGCGTTTCCCCACGCCGTCAGCCGGCTTTGCAGCCCTGAGCTTAGCCCCGAGTTCGATTCGCGCGCCAATGTGTCACAGCCGTGCTTAGTCATGTTCTCAACATAGCTCGCGCAAGTTGCGCCGATGACAAGGAGCGCTTCCAAGCTTCAACCAGCGTCGAAGACGGCGCGACGGCCTGCTGCACAAGCCGCGGCGGCGGTGAACCCGCCCCTGCGCGTTCGGCTGGACGAGGCCGCGGCGGCGGTTAACAAGGTGATCCCCGCCAAGCTGCTGCTGAACCTGTTCGGCGCGCTGATGGGGCTGCTGATGATGTCCTGGCAGGCAAGCGTGGCCTGGCTGCTGGGCGGCATGATCCTGGAGGCCTGGGGCTGGATGGCCACACGGCGTCAGGCGAAGGGCGGCTTCGTCGGGAAGACGGCCCGCTGGAACTTCGCCGCCAATTTCGTCGCCGTGAACGCCTGGTGGGCGGTGCTGGGCCTGCTGTTCTGGAACACCGGCCTGCTGGAAGGGCATATCTGCGCGATCATTCTCTGGGTCAGCCTCGCGACCATGCTGGTCCCGCTGTTCTACAGCACGCCGTGGGTGTTCCTGCTGGCCGGCGCCCTGCCCTCGGTGGCGGCCATGTGCGTCTTCGCCGTCAACGACGCCCAGCCGGTCGAGCGCCTGGCGCCGATCTTCATGGCGCTGGGCCTGAGCTTCATCTTCGCTCTGGGCCGCGCGCTGGAAACACCATCTGCTCAAGCCGCCGAACGGGCCCTGAACGACAGCCTGACGCAGTACAAGATGCTCACCGACACGGTCACCGACGTGATCTGCCGGACGGACCTGGACGGCGTGCATTCCTATGTGTCGCCGGCGGTCGAGGCGGTACTGGGCTATCGGCCTGAAGAGCTGATCGGCGTCGCGCGGCAGGKGATCATCGACCCGGAGATGCACCCCGGCATTCGGGCCGCCGTCGCGCGAATGGTCGCCAATCCCGAACAGTCCGAAGTCATCACCAGCCGGGTTCGACACAAGGACGGCCATTGGGTCTGGCTGCAGACCCACGCCAAGGTCTACTGCGTCAACGGGGTGCCGGTGGGGATCATCGACGTCACCCGCGACATCACCGAGCGCATGCTGTCGGACCTGGCGCTGGAAGCCGCCAAGGTGGAGGCGGAGGCCGCCACCCAGGCCAAGGGTGACTTCCTGGCCAATATCAGCCACGAGATCCGCACCCCGATGAACGGCGTGCTGGGCGCGCTGCAGTTGCTGCAACAGGAAGACATCTCGGCCGAAGGCCGCGAGCTGATGCGGCAGGCCGACGACTGCGGGCGGATGCTGTCGCAACTGCTCAACGACCTGTTGGACTTCTCCAAGATCGAGGCCGGGCAGCTCGAACTGGCGCCCGAGCCGATGAACGTCGCCGAGGCCCTGGACGCGGTCCTGGCCCTGCTGAGCAGCCAAGCGCGGGCCAAGCATATCGAGCTGCGCCGCGAGGTGATCGGCGAGGCGCTGTGGATTCAGGCCGACCCCCTGCGGCTGCGCCAGGTGATGTTCAACCTGATCGGCAATGCGATCAAATTCACCTCCAAGGGCCATGTCGCCGTGCGCCTGACCGTCGACGACATCGCCGGTTCGCGGCTGTTGCGGATGGAGGTGGAGGACACCGGCATCGGCATTCCGCCGGAGATCCAGCCCCACCTGTTCGAGCGCTTCCGCCAGGCCGACAACTCCACCGCCCGGCGGTTCGGGGGCACCGGCCTGGGCCTATCGATCTGCCAGGCGCTGATCGAACTGATGGGCGGCGAGATCGGCTTCGACAGCCGCGAGGGCCAGGGGACGACCTTCTGGATCGACTTCTCCGCCCTCGGCGCCGAGCCGGTGGCGGACGAGGAGGTCGACGGCGGCGTGCTGGACGGCGTGCAGGTGCTGTTGGTGGAGGACAACGCCACCAACCGCTTGGTGGCTCGCACCCTGCTGACCCGCCTGGGCGCCAGCGTCGACGAGGCCGAGGACGGCGTCGAGGGCGTCAAGGCCGCGCGGATCGGCGGCCACGACCTGATCCTGATGGACGTGCAGATGCCCAACATGGATGGCGTCGAGGCCACCCGGGCCATCCGCGGACTGGACAGCCCGGTGGCCAGGGTTCCGATCATCGGCCTGACCGCCAACGTCATGGTCCACCAGCGGACCGCCTACATGGCCGCCGGCATGAACGGCGTGGTGGGCAAGCCCTTCAGCGCCACGGCCCTGCTGACCGAGATCGCCAGGCTGCTGGCCGACGAGGACGATCAGGCCCTGGCGGTCTAGCCCAGCCGACCGATCGCCTCGACCACCTGGGCGGTCTTTTCCAGGGTGACCATGTGGCCGGCCTCGGGGATCGAGACCAGCTCGGCGCCGGCGATCCCCTTCTTGAACCCGTGGGCGTAGAACGGCGGGACCATGCGGTCGCTGTCGCCCCMCACCACCACCGTCCTGGCCTTGATCCGATAGAGCCGCTGACTGAGGCCACGCTCCGGGATCGGGAACAGGATCCGTCCCGCCATGCCCAGCTGCCGGGCGTTGGCCACCAGATAGGTCTGGAGGAAGTTCGGGTCCTCCACATTGCGGCCCGCGGTCAGGATCGCCGCCCCGGCTTCCGCATCATGGAACAGGTACTGCGGCATCTCGTAGGGCATCAGCGAGAACATGTCGGCGACCGGATGGTCGTCGTTCCACAGCCCCGCCGGACAGATCAGCGCCAGGCGTGAGACATCGTTGGGCTGGGTCGCCGCCATCTCCGCGGCGATCATCCCGCCCATGGAGTGGCCCACCAGGATCGGATCCTTCAGCCCCAGGGCCGCGAGCACGTCCCAGGTGTGCAGGGTGAAGTCCAGCATGTCCCGGATCTCGGGGCATTCCTCGCTGTCGCCGTAGCCGGGCACCAGCGGCGCGTAGACGTGGTGCGTCTGGGCCAGGGCGTTGAGGAACGGATCCTCCGGCGTGACGCCGCCGGCGCCGTGCAGGAAGACGAGATCCGGCCCCGAGCCGCCTTCGATGTAGCGGACCGGGACGTGCGGGGTGTCGATGGTCTTGAGCTGCATGACGTCCCCCTCAGGCGTAGGTCTTGGCGAGTTCGGCGCCGGTGGGCGCTTCCTTCGGCAGGCGGCCCGAGGTCACCCGCTTGTCCAGGGGCGAGGTCCAGAAGCGGTTGTCGTCGTCCCAGTCGGGGAACATGTCCCGGAGCTTGGGCATCACCTTCTCGGCGAACAGCTTGGTGGAATACATGCACTTGTCGGCGGGCATGTTCCCCACGTGCATCAGGCAGAAGATGTTGCCGACGTTCAGGCCCTTGATCAGCTCTTCCATCCGCTGACGGACGGTCTCCGGCGAGCCGGCGATGATGTGGCCCTGTTCGGTGAGATCCTTCCATGTGAGCTCGGTGTAGCCGCCCCGGGGCGGGGCGTACTGCGAGAGCGCGCCGGTCTGGATCGTCTTGATGGTCCGGTAGCCCGGCGCGTCGGCGAAGCCCGGATAGACGTGGAGGCAGCGGTTGTAGAAGTAGCTGACGTGCTCGGAATAGAGCCGCTCGGCCTCCTCGTCGGTGTCGGCCACCAGGATGGTCTGGGCGAAGCCGGCCCGATAGGGACTCTCGTCGACCCCGCGCTTGCTCACCTGATCCCAGTAGCCCTGCATCAGGGCCTTGGCCCGCAGGTAACCGGAGAAGCTGAGGTAGGAGTAGGAATAGGTGTTGTCGATGCAGAAGTCGTAGGTCTCCACCGAGCCGCCGCCGGGGATGTGGACCGGCGGG
>BFBZ01002443.1_pt1 | contig 10119 bp, 5 predicted proteins | sample 1888401 | NCBI WGS metagenome assembly BFBZ01 (sample SAMD00112614, study PRJDB3348) | symbiont metagenome | host: Chara braunii | reverse complement strand
TTCGTGAGGCGGTGATATATGAGACGTCGCACCGCTCAGAGTGCGAGTCCTGTACGTTAACATCCTTAGAAAGGAGGTGATCCAACCGCAGGTTCCCCTACGGTTACCTTGTTACGACTTAGTCCCAATCAGGAAGTCTGGCGTCGGCCGCGGCAAAGCGGACTTCGGCCATCCCTCCCTTTCGTGGCTTGACGGGCGGTGTGTACAAGGCTCAGGAACACATTCACCGCGGTGTTGCTGACCCGCGATTACTAGCGATTCCGGCTTCACGTAGGCGAGTTGCAGCCTACGATCTGAACTGGGGCACGCTTTTTGCGATTCGCTCCTGCTCGCGCAGTCGCTTCGCTTTGTACGCGCCATTGTAGCACGTGTGCAGCCCTGGACATAAAGGCCATGAGGACTTGACGTCATCCCCGCCTTCCTCCGGTTTAACACCGGCAGTCCCTCTAGAGTGCCCTTGCGGTTGCAACTAAAGGTAAGGGTTTCGCTCGTTATGGGACTTAACCCGACATCTCACGACACGAGCTGACGACAGCCATGCAGCACCTGTATTAGGCTCCCCATTGCTGGGTTCGTTACCGTTTCCGGCTCCTACTACCTAACGCTTTCGCACATGTCAAGTCCAGGATAAGGTTCTTCGCGTAGCCTCGAATTAAGCCACATGCTCCACCGCTTGTGTGAGCCCCCGTCAATTCCTTTGAGTTTCAGCCTTGCGACCATACTCCCCAGGCGGGGTACTTAGCACTTTAGCTTCGACAGTAAACCTATATCGAGTCTACTATCTAGTACCCATCGTTTAGGGCTAGGACTACCGGGGTATCTAATCCCGTTTGCTCCCCTAGCTTTCGCGCCTCAGCGTCAGAAGAGGTCCAGCACGCCGCTTTCGCCACCGGAGTTCCTGTAGATATCAACGCATTTCACCGCTCCACCTACAGTTCCGCATGCCCCTACCTCCCTCGAGGCCGTCAGTATCTGAGGCAGTTCCACGGTTGAGCCGCGGGATTTCACCCCAGACTTGACAGCCCGCCTACGCGCCCTTTAAGCCCAGTGATTCCGAATAACGTTTGCACGGTTCGTCTTACCGCGGCTGCTGGCACGAACTTAGCCCGTGCTTATTTTTGGGATAGATCACACCTTGCGGCTTTTCTCCCCCACTAAAGAGCTTTACAACCCGAAGGCCTTCATCGCTCACGCGGCATCGCTCGGTCAAGCTTGCGCTCATTGCCGAAGATCCTCGACTGCAGCCACCCGTAGGTGTCTCGCCAGTGTCTCAGTGCGAGTGGCGCGGGTCGTGCTCTCACACCCGCTAGACATCTTCGCCTTGGTGGGCCGTTACCCCACCAACTAGCTAATATCACATGGGCCCCTCTAAGGGCGATAAATCTTTGGTCTCACGACGTCATCCGGTATTACCCACCATCTCTGATGGCTATCCCGAACCCAAAGGTAGGTACCCATGCCTTACTGCCCCTTACGCCGGTTCCCCCATTGCTGGGATTCCCCCGACTTGCATGCCTAATCCATGCCGCCAACGTTCATTCTGAGCCAGGATCAAACCCTTCAAGTTTTTATTATGTCCACACCCCGTAAGAGGTGCGGCACTTGTCAGAGTCCAATCTGCTCGTTACTCGGTGCCGACTCAAAAGTCTTGGCAGGTCGGCTTTCGATCCCGGCACTCGCGGTCACCCGCGAACACCGAACCGACAGCTAACTTTGCCAGAGGCCTGGTCAACGCCGAATACGGCATTAACCCACCTCATTAGGCTATCGCTACCAACTTGTCAAAGACCAACTTGAATGCCTCGTTCACTCTTCACCCTTGCGGGTGTCCCGAGTGAACTCAGCGATCGCTTTGCGTAGCGACTTGAAGCTTTTAAACTTCTTCGTCTCTTCGCGTCGCGTTCACCACCGCGGTGCAGTGGTAACGGAATGATAAGGGAAAGCTTTGGGGTGTCAACACGCCGGCGAAAAAAATTGGGAAAAGCATCCCTAACCCCTTCTGGGAGGGGCCTTTCCCGCAAAGAAATTCGCGGCTCCTGCCCGCGGTGGTGGCGTAGTGTCGAGTGGTCGCCACCGTCGAAGCAGCCGGACCCCTGGTTTGGTTGGGAGGGGAACGTTACAATGAGTGTGTCCCTTGCCCTTGTGTCGGTCAAGCACAAACGACCGTCTTCTCGGAAGTTTCGTTATGGCCACGCCGCACGCCCTTATCCTTCGGGCCCCCGGAACGAACTGCGATCACGAAGTACAAACGGCATTCGAGATGGTCGGCGGGCGCGGCACCCGGTTGCACATGAACGCCCTCCGTGACGACCCGCGGCAACTCCGCGACTACCAGATTCTCGTGCTGCCCGGCGGGTTTTCCTACGGCGACGACGTCGGCGCGGGGAAGGTGCAGGCCCTGTACATGCAGCACTTCCTCTCCGATGCGATGCGGAAGTTCCGCGACCAAGATAAGCTCATCCTGGGCGTCTGTAACGGCTTCCAGGTGATGCTGAAAGCGGGCCTCCTGATGCCGCCCGACGAAGACGGCCCGCTCGCGACACTCACGAACAACGACTCCGGGCACTATGAGGACCGCTGGATTCACCTCCAGGCGACGCCGGGTAAGTGTCCGTTCCTGAAGGGGGTGACCCGCCTTCACCTGCCCGTCGGACACGGCGAAGGCAAGTTTGTGTGCCGCAAGGAGTGGATCGCGAAGGGGTTGGAACAGGCCGGACAGGTTGTGTTGCGGTACGTGGACGAGGGCGGCCAGCGGAGCGGTTACCCCGTAAATCCGAACGGCTCACAGGACGACATCGCCGGAATCTGTGACGCCACTGGCCGCGCGCTGGGTCTGATGCCCCACCCGGACCGGCACCTCTTCTCGACACAACACCCGCAGTGGACGCGCCACGGGCTGAAAGCCGAAGGCGACGGGCTTCAGATATTCAGAAACGCCGTGGAGTTTTTCAAAGAGTGAAGCGAGAAAAGAGCCGCAGATAAACGCCGAGAGCGCAGATCAAGCAGAAAACAAGATCCGAGGGCATCAATCAATCTTGTCCTCTGTCTGATCTGCGCTCTCGGCGTTTATCTGCGGCTCTTTTCTCGCTTCGTTTGGAATACCCTGCGGTCGACTTCGTATCGAAGAATCGAGGCTATGGTGTGCACAAACACCAAAAGCCCGCCATGAGGGGCGGGCTTTCGCACGGTGGTCTCGTGGCGCGAATTACTTCGCGGCGGGCGCCTTGGCGGCCGCGCGGAGTTGCTTCACCAGGCGCGACTTCAGCCGGGCGGCCTTGTTCGGGTGGRTGTAGCCCTTCGTCGCGGCGCGGTCGAGCATCGCCTGCGTGGCCTTGAACTCGGTCGTGGTCTTGGCGGCATCGGTGCCGGTGATCGCGGTGGCAATCTCCTTGCGCTGACCCTTGATCTTCTTCGCCATCGCGCGGTTCTGCCGGCGACGCTTCTCGGACTTGCGGAGCCGCTTGGCCGCGCTCGGTGTGTGGGGCATGTCTCGCTACCTGTTGTGTGAATGAAAAGAGCCCGAACCCCGAAACGAGGGGCCGGGCGGGTATCAATCAGAGGACCACGGCGCCGACCTTGAGGCGGACGAACCGGACCGGTTCCAGACCGGCCTTCTTCAGAGCCGCGCCAACGGTGGTCTTCGGGTACTTCATCTCGTTCGCCATCTGCTGCTCGCTCAGCACGACCTCGGACAGCTTCGTGCGGATCTTGCCCTCGGCGATCTTCTCGAGGATGTTGGCCGGCTTGCCGGCGTTCTTCGGGTCGGCGTCCATGTCCGCCTTCACCAGCGCCTTTTCCTTCTCGACGATGTCCGCCGGCACGGCGTCAACAGTCGCATAAGGCGGGTTGAGTGCGGCGATGTGAGCCGCCACGTCGCGGAGCAGTTCGTCGTTGGCCGCGCCGCCCTTGCACTCCACGATCACGCCGACGGTGCCGTCGTGGTGAACGTAAGCCCCGTAGACGCCGCCCTCGAGCCGCTGGAACTTGTGCAGCACCATCTTCTCGCGGATCTTGCCGACCGTGTCGTCGATGCGGTCCTGCACGGTGCCCGCGCCGTACTTCTCGGCGAGCAGCGCCGCCACGTCCGTGGCCTTGGTGTTGACGGCGTGGTTGGCCAGGTCGGCGGCGAGTTCGATGAACTGGTCGCTCTTGGCCGACGGCGCGCTCTCGCACCGCATCTCGACGATGGCGGCGGCCTTCTTGGTGTTGTCCACCGCGACCCCGACGCGGCCCTCGGCGGTCTCGTTGCCCTCCCGCTTGGCCTGCATCTTGCTGTTCAGGCTCTTCAGATAGTCGATGGCCTTGTCCATGTCGCCCGCGTTCAGGTCGAGCGCCTGTTTGCACAGGCCCATCGGCTGATCGGTGCGGTCGCGGAGCTGCTTGACCATCTGCGGGGTGACCGTCGCCATATCGCTTCTCCTCTTCAAAGTTTTCAGTGGGTAGTGGGCGGTGGGCCGTTCCATAAACGCGGCCGGTGGCGACGCGATCTGCCCCCGGCCCGTTCGTTTTACTGCCCACAGCCTACTGAAAACTGCCCACTATTGATTTCAGACGGCACCGGCCGGAGCGGGGTTCGTCTCGGGGACGGGAGCGGGGGCCGGGGCGGGCGCCTTCGGCTGGCGCGGCTTGTTCAGCCCCTGTTGCTCCGGCGGCAGCGCCGCGCGGCCTTCGAGGCAGGCGTCCGCCAGTTTGGCGAGGATCACCTCAATGGACCTGATGCTGTCGTCGTTGCCCGGGATGGGCAGGTCGACGGGATCCGGGTCGCTGTCGGTGTCGATGAGCGCGATGGTGGTGACCCCCATCCGCTTCGCCTCTTTGACCGCGATGTGTTCCTTGTTCGGCCCGACGATGACCAGCGCGTCCGGCGGCTTGATCATGTCGCGGATGCCCATCAGGTTCCGCCGGATCTTGAGCAGCTCGCGGCTCAAGGTCGAAATCATCTTCTTCGAGTGCGTGCGGATGTCCGACGTGTCCGGGGCCATCGCCGGGTCGAGCTTGCCGGCGTCGGTCATGAGGCCGGCGATGTACGAGTTCAGGTCCACCTTGTTCACGTTCTCGCCGACCGGGAGCCACATGGCTTCCAGTTCCTGGAGCCGCTTCAACCGGTTGCGAATCGTGCGGTAGTTCGTGAGGGTGCCGCCGAGCCAGCGCTCGCTGACGAAGGGCATGCCGCACCGCTGGGCTTCTTTCTCAACGATCTCTTTGGCCTGGCGCTTGGTACCGACGAACATCACTAAGCCGCCGCGGCTGACCACCTGGGACAGGTAGCGATAGGCACGCAGGAGGCCGCGAACGGTCTCACGCAAGTCGATGATGTGGATGAGGTTGCGCTTGCCGTAGATGTACGGGCGCATCTTCGGGTTCCACTTGCTGGCCCGGTGGCCGTAATGGACGCCCGCTTCGAGTAGGACTTTCACGTCTACGAGAGCCACGTCAACTCCTTCGAGGACTCGGCACCGATCACGCGCAGGTTTGGCATGTCGAGGCACAGCCTCCAACCGGGGAAAGATTCGCCCCCAACACGGTTTCTGGGGCGTGGATACCGGTTCGGCCACGCGAGTAAGGCGCGGACAACCCGGAAGCAAGTAGTATAAACCTCTGTGGAATATCGTCCAACCCACTTCACGGCTTTCTTCGCACCGATGTCAGCGGAACGCTGCCCGCCGCGTGTGATCCCCGTCCTCGACGTGATGAACGGTCGAACCGTGCGTGCGGTCGGCGGGCGCCGGGACGACTACCAGCCGATCACGTGCCCTCTGTCAGGCAGTTCCCGACCGACCGATGTTGCGGACGGTCTCGCATCGCTATCCGGCGCGATCGAACACTACGTGGCCGACCTCGACGCAATCCGAGGAGGTTGCATCTCGCGCGCCGTCCGATCGCTCCTGGAGGAGCGGTCCGCTCCGATGTGGCTGGACGCGGGAATCGGTCCTCGGTTACGTGTCCGCGACCTTCCCAGCTTCTCGCACCTCCAACCCGTTGTCGGCTCTGAAACGTGCGACTCGCCGAACCTCCTGAACGACGCTCTCACAGAAGCGGACGAACGGCCGCTCGCGTTTTCAATCGATCTGAAAGTGGGCCGACTGCTCGGGAACTGGCAGAACTGGGGGCTGCGAGACGAACGCGACGCACTTTCTCTCGCGCGACTTGCGATCGGAATGGGCGTCGGTGCGCTCATCGTCCTCGATCTGGCCCGCGTGGGGACCGGAACGGGAACCGGCACGGAACCGCTTCTCCGAGCGATCCGCAACGAATTTCCGGACATCGATCTGATCGCCGGCGGTGGAGTGCGGACGTGGGCCGATGTGGACCAGCTCGGTGAAGCAGGAGCGACCGGCGTACTTGTCGCGTCCGCGCTGCATACCGGGACGCTGAGAACCCCACGTCCTGATGCGTGAGCCTGTCAGCAGCGTCTCATCTTTATGGGCGGGCGAGGCCCTAGCCGAGCCCGCGCCACAGTTCGGCCGTTACGATCCGAGTGCGAGTGTTACGGGGGGTAACACTCGCATCCCGGATCGCCGATCAGGTGTTGCGGACCACGGACCGACTCGGCGGGGCAGGTCATCGGCCCGACGCTAATTCTGGTAAGCGAGAAAAAGTGATGTCATGCAAGAGTTTCAGAATTGGTGTTTTTCCACTTGTAACGAAAAATTGGAGCGGTAATTTAACGCTCGATCCTATCTCCCACACAGTTGATCGCGTCTGCTAAACAATTGACTGAGCGAATTGACGCTGTAATTGCCAGCGTCGCATTCGTTTATTCGGGTCATCGTCTCGACCACTGCAGCGAGATTGTCCCGTCGCGCTGTTGACCAGAATTCTGTTCACGTGTACAGTATCGATAATGGGTTTTGAAAGCCTGTTCACACCGCCATCGATGACGGTGTGAACGAGCCGAAAAACTCAAATCGACCAACGCGATCGATTCTCCATTGTTGAAAGCCTGCACCGCGGAAGTATCCGAAACCCATCCCGTCTCAGGATGACACTGTGAACCGCTCCGCCCGACTCCCGTCCGCGTTCACCTTGTTCGACACCATCCTCAACCTCCGCGACCGCCTGGCCGGCCTGTTCCGCACCCGACACACCGCACCCGCACGGGCGAAGCTGGCGGTCGAGTCGATGGAAGAGCGGGTCGTGCTCACGAGCAACCCGTTACCCAATCCCGCCATCTTCGTGGGGTCCGGGATCGGTGATACGGCCGTCGTTCGGGGGTACAACGCCGACGCGGGGACGCTCCGGTTCAGCACCTCCGTGTCCGCGCTCGGCACTTCGTACACCGGCGGGCTCAACGTCTCGGCCGGCGATTTCACCGGCGACGGGGTACCCGACGCGGTGGTGTCGGCGGCTTCGGGKACCAACGCCACTATCACCATCCTCGACGGCACCACAGGCTCCACGATCTCCGGGGCGCTGGGCAACTTCACTGCGTATTCGTCGATTACCGGGGGCGGGGTGCTGACCGCGACCGGGGACGTCGAGGGGAACGGGGTTACCGACCTGATCACCGCTGCTCAAACGTCCAGCGGTCTCGAGATCAAGGTATTTAGCGGTACGGGCGGGAGCGTCCTGGCCGACTTCGATGTGACCGGGACCGCGTTCTCCGGGGCGGTCTCGCTTGCCGCTGGGGACTTCACCGGTTCGGGCAAAGTGGATGTGGTGGTGGGCGGGTCGGGCGGGTGGGTCGGTGTGTACGACCCGCTCACTGGCACCGCTCTGAGCGGCACGCTGGGTGGGTTCCAGGTGTTCGGCTCGGGGTACACGGGAGGCGTCGTGTCCGTGGCCGCTGACCCGCTGGCCGGTGTGGCGAATTCAGGCGCGACCTCGGTATTGGCGGTGGGCACGGGGGCCGGGGGTACGACGGGGGGGAAACTGCTCAATGCCAGCGGTTCGGTGCTCCAAGATATTGAGCCGTTCGGCTCGTCCGACACGAACGGGGCGCAGGTCGCCCTGGCCTATATCTCCGACCCCACGAACCCGACGACCCCGGACGTCGTGGTCGGTAGCGGCTCGGGGACCACGGACCAGGTGAGCGTGTTCAGCGGCACGACGGGCGCGCAACTCACCACCCCGCTGGGCTCGTATGCCCCGTTCGGCACAAGTGCCAATGGCGTGTTCGTCGCGGCCCAGAACGACCCCATATCCCCGTTCGTCGGTGTGACACTCTCGTCGAGTTCGGTGGTCGTCGGCCAGACTGTCCAGATCGTGGTCACGGTCTCGGGGCCGTCGGGGAGTGGAGGTGACGGTGACGGGGGCGGGGGCAGCAGCCCCAACCCGACCGGGACGGTCACCGTGACGACCACCGGGAGCGGGTCGTACACCCTCGGGACGTTCACCCTCGGGTCGGGCTCCACCCCGGTAACGTCGACCGCGACGTTCAACTTCGGGGCGCTCCCGGCGGGCACCTACGCGATCCACGCCAGTTACAGCGGCGATGCGAACTATTCCAGCACGAGCGCCCTGACGACGCCATCGCTGACCGTAGCGGCATCGTCCTCCTCGGTGCCGGCCATGAGCGCACGGGCCGGGGTCAGCATTGACCTGCTCGGCACTCCGATTGGGGCCGGAGGAGCGGCGACCGCCGTGTCGCCCACCGGGATCACGTACGGGACCGGAGCCGTCACGCTCACCCAGAGCGCCCTGCTCTCGGACGGGTTCGGGGCTCCGTGGGGTCTGGACTGGTCGTGGACCAGTGCGGCCGGGTTCTCCTCCGGAGCCAACGGACTCGGGGCCATGCTCTCCGAGGCCGCGTACCTGGTCGAGCTCAACGGGACCAACAGCATCGCCCTCGTGACCGGAGCCGGTAACGTCCACTACTTCGACCTGATCGGATCGAGCTACGTGGCTCGGTACGGAGACACGGCCACGTTCGCCTACAACGCGTCCACCGACCGGTACGTGGCCACCGACGGAACCGGGCAGACGTTCACGTTCTACAGCTTCTCCGGTTCCACCTCGTCCGTTCTCCAGGGCAAGTTGATCAGCGCCGCGGACGCGGCCGGGGTGGCCACGAGTGTCACCAGTTGGAACAGCGCCGGCAACCCGACCCAGATCCAGCGGACCACCGGGACCGGTTCGTCGCAGTTGACCGAAGCGTTCGCCTTCACGTACCTGAGCAGCGGGGTGAACGCGGGCCTGCTGGCGGGCGTGGTACAGGAGACCCAGACGGGCAGCACCGGGCCGTGGCTGACGGTGTGGCAGACGGCATACACGTACTACGACGGGACCAACGCTTATGGGGCCGCGGGGGACCTGGAGACGCAGGTGGACGAGGACGGGTCGGGCAACCCGCTGGGCACCACGTACTACCGGTATTACACGTCGGGCACCGGGTCCTCGGGGAAGGTCGCGTACGCGTTCGATCCGGACGCATACGCCCGTCTGACGGCGGCCCTGGGCACGGGCGTCGATGCGCTCACTAACGCCCAGGTGGCCCCGTACGCGACGCGGGCCTTCCAGTACAACTCCGCCGGCCAGGTGTCGAGCGCGACCCTCGCCGGGACCGGGACCACGAACGGGTCCGGGACCGGCCAGGGGACGTACTCGTACACGTACACGGCCAACAGCGCGGCGACCGGGCTGCTCAACACGAACACCTGGTCCACGGAGACGGTGGAGACCCAGCCGGACGGAACCACGAACACGGTGTTCACGAACTACCTGGGCGAGGCGATCCTATCGGTGTACACGGACGCGTCGAGCAACACATGGATCACGTTCAACCGGTACGATTCGTCGGGGCGGCTGATCCTGACGGCGGCCCCGTCGGCGGTGACCGGGTACAGCACGTCGTACGCGGACCTGGTGAACTACGGGGGCACCACCACATACCTGAGCAGCACGGCCGGGCTCATCACCGACTACACCTACGCCACCACGACCACGGCCACCACCTCGACCGCCGGTAACGCGGCCGGGTATCTGCAGGAGGTGGACATCCAGCAAGGAACCAGCGGCACGGTCGTGCCCCAGGAGACGGAGACGTACATCGAGAATACGGTCGGCGGGGTGAACTTCTTCAACATGGCATCGGACACGAAGTACCGGAATACGAACGGGACCGGGGGCGAGACCACGAGCTACGCGTACACGTATCTGTCGGGTACCAACCAGGTGGCC
>BFBZ01000005.1_pt64 | contig 10119 bp, 10 predicted proteins | sample 1888401 | NCBI WGS metagenome assembly BFBZ01 (sample SAMD00112614, study PRJDB3348) | symbiont metagenome | host: Chara braunii | reverse complement strand
TGACAGGTTCTTTTGTCGAACTAGATTTCACTGCCGTGAGCGCGCGACAAACAAAGATGGACCCTCTCATGGCGGAAACGAAAATCACGGCGGAACTGGCAGGACGACTGTTCCTGATCAATGTCGGCATCGGCGACACGGTCACGAGCGGACAGGATGTCGCCGTGGTCGAAGCCATGAAGATGGAAATCCCGGTCGCCGCTCCCGCGTCCGGCGTCGTCAAGAGCATCATGGTTGCCGTCGACGAGATGATCGAGGAAGGTCAGTTGCTGATGACCCTCGATAGCTGATTAGCAATACACCGCCCGCTACCGATGATCCGGAGGACGCGATGCGCGATACGCCGTGGCAGGACAAGGCCGATGAAATCGACGAACGCCGCAAGCTGGCGCAGCGCCAGGGCGGCGACGACGCCGTCCGCAAGCAGCACGCGCGGGATCGCCTGACCATCCGGGAACGCATCGACCGGATGCTCGACGACAGCTCGCTGCGCGAGATCGGCCCGATTGCCGGCGCCGGCGAGCGCAACGATGACGGCTCGCTTTCGTTCACGCCCGCCAACTTCGTGCTCGGGATCGGCAAGATCGCCGGCCGGCACTGCGTCATCGGTGGCGAGGATTTCACCATGGGCGCGGGATCACCGAACGCGGCAGGCCTGCGCAAGAGCATCTACACCGAAGACCTGGCCCTGCAATACCGCATCCCGCTGGTGCGGCTGCACGAGGGATCCGGCGCCAGCATCACCGGCAGCGGCGGCAAGACCGCCAAGACGCTTCCCGAACCGGTGTATGCCCGCGATCGCTTTGAATCGATCGCCCGCTGCCTTGGAACAGTCCCGGTCGCGAGCGCCGCGCTCGGCGCGGTCGCCGGCTTCCCGGCCGGCCGCCTGGTGGCCTCGCACTACACCGTGATGACCCGCCATACCGCGCAGATCCTGACCGGCGGCCCGGCATTGGTCGAACGCGCGCTCGGCATCAAGATGACCAAGGAGGAACTGGGCGGCGCCGCGGTGCATGAGAAGAGCGGCCTGGTCGACGATGTGGTCGAGGACGAGAACGCCGCGTTCGATGCGATCAAACGTTTCCTGTCGTATTTGCCACCCAACGTCTGGGAGCTGCCGCCGCGCGGCGTCTCGGTCGCTCCCGCCGAACAGGCCAGCGCCGAACTCGAAACCATCATCCCCGCCAACCGGCGGCGCATCTACGACATGCGCCGGGTGGTGGCCGCCATCGTCGACCGCGACTCATTCTTCGAGATGGGCCGCAAGTTCGGTCCGGGACAGATCACCGGCTTCGCCCGCCTTGACGGCTATCCGATCGGCGTGTTCGCCAGCGATCCCAAGCACAACGCGGGCTCGCTGACGGCGGCCGGCGCGCAGAAGCTGCGGCGTTTTGTCGACCTCTGCCAGACCTTTCATCTGCCGATCGTTACCCTGGTCGACGAACCCGGCTTCATGATCGGCCCCGAGGCCGAGCGCGACGCCACCATTCGCCATGGCGCGTCGGCGCTGATCTCGGTGGCGCTGTCGACCTTGCCCTGGGCCACTATCCTGGTGCGCAAGAGCATGGGGCTCGCCAACTACGCACACATGCCGTCCGGCGCCTACGTGCTGGCGTGGCCCTCGGCGGAAAGCGGCGCGCTGCCGGTCGAAGGCGGCGTTGCCTTGGCCTTCCGCCACGAAATCGCCGCGGCGCCCGATCCGGTGGCGCGGCGCACCGAACTGGAAGACCAGTTCGCGGCGCTGCAATCGCCGTTTCGCCAGGCCGAAACGTTCTCGGTTCACGATCTGATTCATCCGCGCGAAACGCGCGCCCACCTCACCGACTGGATCGAACTGGTGCAGGCTCAGCTCAAGCTGCAGCTCGGGCCCCCGCAATTCAGCTTCCGGCCCTGATCCACGATCAGCATGAAAAAAAGCGGGCCGATCGGCCCGCCCGCCGGAGGCGGGCTTTTCGTCGATCGGCGATCGAGCTTGGTAGCAGGGAGACGCAACCACCGATACCGACACTCGCTCGTGGCGACCATTTTAGAGCGGCCGTAGCGGCTGGGCTGTGTTCAGCTCGGCAGTCTCAAAATTCTGCAATCATCTCAATAACGATTTGGCAGGTCTCAGCTTCTTGGCCCATTGAGATTACTTCAGAATTTCCAACCATCAGAATGGCGATTACCACCCCAAGTCCGTCCTGCCGACTAACAGGCCCGTCAGCCGGCACGGAACAGAAAATCGATCTCCGATTGCCTTCGAGCCATCGTTCAACGCAGACCCGTGAGAATTCGTACAACCGCAGCGCAGCCCAGCGAGTTGCTCTGGACTCCTGGACCAAGCCCCCCCCGATTACGACAAAGCACAACCTCGGATGTAAATCCGCTGGAGTTTGCTGCTCAGTTCCGAACGGTGTGAAAATGGTGCGCCACCCAGATAGAGCTATGAACTCTTATGCTATTGAGATTCCTATTTAATTTCAGATCTTGCGTGACGAGCCTCGTGGGTTGATAGCCGAGAGCGCGCTTCGACCCGCAACCCGAGCAACGCTTTAGGCATCTGGCCTAAGGGACTCCTAAGTCTATGCCGTGCAAACAGCGTTTGCGCCGCGGCTAAGAACGAAGTGTCCTGATGATGCTCACGATAGCGCCATTCAACAGGCATTACGACGACAGCGAAATGCCCTCGACCGGGCTGCTGGCCGGCCCCCCAAGAGTGCCGACATCCCGCGAGTCGGTTCGCCCGCGACGCAAGATCGCTCGCAATGTTGCTGTAATTTTCAGCCCTAACTCAGGCCGCATTCGGCCGGTCCGAGCGACGAACTCAGGAATGAAAGGGCACGGCTCATCTTTGGGCCGCATGGAGCTACCGATGAAGCCCTATATCCCAATTCTGATCTTTAGACCTTCCAGAAGCCGCGTTGTACATTTGGCATCGGGTTTTCCGATCATTCAATGCTGTGAGGCAGGATCAGCATGCGTGCCCTGATCGTCGAGGACGAGCCGGACCTCGCCTCGTTCCTATCGTCACTTTTGCTTGGCGCGGGTTTTGCAGTCGACCGGCTCGGCTCCGTTGGAGATGCGCTTCAAGCGCTTGAGATTGCGCAGTTCGACATCGCGATCGTGGATCGGCGCCTTCCTGACGGGGACGGGCTATCGATCGTTAAGGCGACGAAGGGCAGCGAGCTTCGCCCAGGGTTTCTCATCCTGACGGCGCTTGACGCGAAAAGTGATGTGATCGCGGGACTGAACGGCGGTGCCGACGACTATCTCGTGAAACCCTTTGAACCCGACGAGTTGCTTGCTCGCGTGCGGGCAATCGCCCGTCGCAAAAATCCAAACCGCTCGTTGGTGGCGTCCATTGGAAACTTGTCGATCGACCTGGACGGCGGAGGAGCTTCCATCGCGAATGCGCCGCTTGCGCTGCGGCGACGCGAATGGCTGATCCTGCAAACTCTCGCCCAACGCGCCGGGCGCGTCGTAACCCGCAACGTCTTGATCGATGCGGTATACGGCTTCGACGACCTGATCGAATCGAACACGCTCGAATCTCAGATTTCGAGACTGCGGCGCAAGCTTCGTGATGCGACCGCCGAGATCGAAATCACCTCCCTGCGCGGGATCGGCTACATCCTGCGCGAGACCAAGCAGTCTGCCGCACGAACCGGAGATCGCTAAACGCTGTTCATGACAGCGAAATCTTTCGCGGCGTCCGGAGCTTCTTCAAGAGCTATCGCCGAGCTTCATCCGAGAAGACGAGGCGAATGGTGGTGCCTCCGCCCGGCGTTTCGACGATCGCCAGCTGGCCACTATGCGCGGCCATGATGTCCCTGACGATGGTGAGCCCCAGCCCCGCGCCGCTGGAGCCCGGCGACAGTCGATTGAACGGTTCCGCCACCTCCTTGCGTTGCCGCGAGGCGATGCCGATCCCGTCGTCCGCGACCTCGATGATGAGACCGTCGATGACACGCACGACGATCGCGGATTGGGCCTGGGCGTGGCGCATGGCGTTGTCGACGAGATTGGCCACGGCGGCGCGAACAGTGGCTTCATTGGCGCTGATGCACCGCGTCATGTCGCCCTTCTCCTCAAACGCGATATCTATCCCGCGCTCCACGATCAGCGGCGCCTGATCGGCCAACCCTTCGCGGACAATGGAGTTGAGGTGAACCAGCTCGAACGGCAAATCGGCGCTGTGCAGCCTCGCCAGCTGCAGCATCGACGAGACGATCGTGGTCAACCGGTTCACATCAGCGGTCAGCGCGGTCCGCGCCTTGGCATTGTCGATCGCTTCGACCTTCGACCGCATGACGGCGAGAGGAGTGCGCAATTCGTGGGCGACGTTGTTCATGAAACGCCGTTGTAGATCCATCGTGCCGGCGATCTGGTCAAGTGCGGAGTTCAGCGCCATCGTCAACGGCATCAGTTCGACCGGCGTTTCCTGTGTCGGCAACAAGCCGCGCGGCGCCTTAGGATCGATCGCGGCCGCCGCTTCCGCCGCGCGGCGCAAGGTCGCTCCAATGAAGGAGACGGACATCGCGATCGCTGCGGCTATCACGACGCCAAAGACAACAGACGTGATCAGGGCGGGAATGGCGATGGCACCCAGGTAATGCGCCAGGATCGCATCCCATCCGGGATTGCCGCCGCCTGTCGCGATGATGACCCGGCTCGCCCCGGTCTCGACGATGTCGAAGGATACCGCATTGTCCACGCCGCGACCAACATTCATCTGCGCCCGGATGGTCGGACCGTCGAGCCGAATATCGATCGGAAGGCTCGGCCGCAACTCCCGCGCATACTCGACCACGGATTCTCCATCCGAAACCAAGTACCAAAGCTTGGGGCTGGCCTTCTCGATTTCGATCAACTGCCGTGTCTTCGCAACTACTACTCCCCTGGTGGCAGACCGATGCACACCCTCGCGGATGATCGCGGAGGTCACGTTGTTGCGAAGCGCGCCGGGGTCCTCGGTGATGAAGGTGAAAGCCAGAACGGCGGCGACGCCGGTTCCAAACAAGGCGACCCCGAGAAGTGATAGCCTGATGGTCAACGCGCGGGATAAGGACGTCGTCATTGTTTCTGGAGGCTCACCTGATCAGCGTTGTATCGCGACCGGACAGCGCAGAGCCCGGCGGCAGAATAGCGATAGCAGGAGAGGCGTGCCAAGGCTATCGGGCGGATTGAGACGATCGCGCCCAGCTCACCTTGTACAGCCCAGCTCGCCTTGTGTAAGAGTATCATGTTGGTGAGAGGCTTTAAGGATGAATGGCTGCGTGACATCACGGCGCCAACGGATTGTGAATGAACGGCTCGCGAATGGTCAACCCGCCTTCGTGGGCCGCCACCATGGCTGACATATCTCGTCCTGTTGACACTTCGGATCGGCCGGCTCGCCCCACATTTGCGGTGCGAGCAGGGTTCGACGCCAATGTCATGCGGACGACGCTTTTGTGGACGGCCCTCGCTGCCCTTCTCGCCCTAACCTTTTTCGCCATACCGGGGGCGCGGGCCGAAACCAGTGTCCGGCCGGGCCTGCTGCCGACGGCTCCTCGCCGCGATATCATGGAGCAGATTGATCAGACCTTCGATGCGGCTTCGCAGAGAGTCGGCCTCGCCGTGGAGCGGTCACTCTCTTTGTTCGGAGAGCCGAATGCCTACATCATCGGCGGTGAGCTCAGCGGATCCTTCGTTGTCGGCGGGCGACATGGCATTGGTCAGTTGCGCTTCGCCAATGGGATTCCCTCCCCGGTCACCTGGTCCGCCTTCTCCATCGGCGTCGGGCTCGGAGCCAGCTATGACCGGGTCATCATGCTGGTCTATGGGCTCGACCGGCCCGAGCACATTTTTGGAGCATATGCCAGCGTCGGCGGGAGCGCTCATTTCCTGGTCGGAGCGAACGCAACGATCGTCGCCTCGGATCGCGCGCGAATCGTTCTGATTTCCTCGGGTCTCGGTCTGCGTCTGTCGGGGGATCTCAGCCGCCTCAGCATCGAGCCCGACACCGATGGCGACCAGCACCGTCCTCCCGGAGACATCTGCGGCAATCCCGCGGATTGCACGCGCCCCGGTCGGCGCTAGGGCATGCACGTTCACGATTCGCAGGACGGTTCGCCAGCGACGCATGCCGCTCTTGCCGTCCTTGTGAACGTATCCACATGCCGGTCGCACCGGGCTTCATGCGAGCAAAGTCGCATCAGCGATCGTCGGGCAGTCGATCATGTCCTGTCGTCGGATCATCGGGCGTGCGAAGCCACACGATAGCCGCCCGCGCGGGATTGCCGTATGCCGCAACGCATAAGTCAGCAGTCCCACGCCCAGGTATTGTGAGATCAACGAGAACGCCGTCATTGCGTTTCATTCCCTTTCTCATCAAGGTTGATCAACCAGCCCCATACTTTGCAGCAACGCGGGCAGGCTGCTTTCGATGAGATCGGCGATCCCGCCCCTCAGCTTCTGGTTTCCAGCCACTCCGTTGGCTGTCGGCAGGAAGGTGTCGTCGACCAGACGGCTCGGGCCCGCCAATCGGACCATCTCGGTATTCCCCGACGGCATGGCCAACCTTCGATCCAACACTTCGAAGTCGGAACCGCTGACAAGCCGGATCTCGTAGAGCGCATGAATCTGGATGTAGGAATCGAACACAGCCTGTTGGCTGATTATCCCCAAACCCGCCACGCTGCGGCCCCTTGCACTGTATGCGGACTTCGCCTTGGTGATGACCAGATAGGCATCGAGGCCCTGAGGCGTAACCTCGGTGCGGACAAGCTCCTTGACCTGATCGTTCCGCAGCAGATTCACAATGACATTGGACGAGCTTTCGTGGATGGTTGCGAAGTCGGCGCGCCGATAGGTCAGGGACTGCACCTGGAAGCGCTTGTTCAACAGCATGGTGGCGCGGCTGACGATGAGATCGTCGATGCCCCAGGACTCGATCGGAAAGCTCTGGTCGCTGTTTCGCACTCCGGTCAGGCCGGCCTTCGTGAGCGTCAGCTGGTCGCCAACCGAAGAGATCACACCGATGGTCTTGACGGCTTGCAGCTTTGGCGAGGCCGTACCGACGGACGCACAGCCGCTCACCACGATGGCCAGCAGCAGAACCATGAGCAGCCGCATGACTAGTGTCCCGACTTCGAAGTTCGCATCACTTTGCAGCCCCTCTGAGCGAACTTCGAATTCGATCAGGACACTAGAAAACCTAAGGTTCTGGTGCAGCTTATGTTTCCGAAATTCCCTCGAAGAGACCGCCGCGATGTGAGGGGAATTTCGGAAACGCTGCACTAGCGCACCCTGACATCGAACGAGTAGGACGCACCAACGCCGACGGTCACTTGGTTCGGCGAGCCGCGAAGCTTCACCAGTGGGCTATTGGCCGCATCGCCCAGCAACCGCTCGTATTCAACGGAGGAATGGACCTCCCACTGCGGATTGAGCTGATAGCGCACTTGCGCGCCGGCGCCCGCCGAATGAGCGCCGCCCTTGGCATTGTAGACCGGGAGCCCGGATGCCAGCGCCTGCGCAACATCGACGCTGAAATACGGCGACGTGGCCTTGGCGTCTTCCACAGTGAAACGAGGCCCGCCCGATATCGTCCAGCGCTGCGACAACGGCACAATCACGTCACTCGAAAAATCCGCGACGATGCCGTGGTGACCGCCAAACCCTTGTCGGATCTCCGCGCGCAAGCGGAGCCAGTCGACCGGAAAATATTCGACGAAACCACCGATTTCGAACGCCGCCTTGACGTCTCCGAGCCCGTCGAGTTCGCTGTAGCTCGAAGCCTTTCGCGCCGAGACGTATTTTCCAACGGGGCCCGCTCGAAAACCACCGTAATCGAAGAGCGCGATGCTCGCCCCATCACGTGGACTGCGAAACCGATCTGGCGACCCGGCCCGATGAATGGAAAAGACCGGCACCGGACTGAACATGGAATGCTTGGAGCCGGCAAAATCCGGCTTCATTTCGCCCCCTACGCCGACCGTGACAGTCCAGTCCCCCGACGGTGACGGCAGCAACGGTAGCGTGACGGGCGGCGCCGGCAGCGTGAACAGCGGCGCCGACGGCGCCTGTGCAGACTGCGCATAAACCGGATACGACAACGTCGTCGCGCCAACCAGCCCGGCAATGACCGCGCGCGATATCCCCTTCAAGATCCATCTGGAATCGCGAGGCTGCCATTTGTTGCTGGGATTCTCTATCGAAGTCGAKACCCGGCAGGCTGAATAGCTGGACATATGGCATTGGATCCTTGGTTGTCGCGCGCCACTTCACATGCCGCACCCCAAGCCCAAGGGCCCCCTTTTTGTTGCCGGAACATTGCCCGCCGGAGCCTTCGTCGCATGGTGGTGAGCCGATCTGCCCGTACGGCCGATTCACGCAGTCTCAATCGTGTTCGGCTCGGACGACGACGTAGATGTTCCACGCCGTCGCAGCGCTGATGGAGCCGCGAAAGAAGCGCTGCGTCGTTAGTACCAGGACCTCGCCATCGGCCGCATTGCGCTTCATCCATGCATCACACTGCTGCTGGTTCCAGCCGCCGACTTCGCAACGGCCAGGCTTCATCCGGCGCGAGCAGCGCCGGATGATCGGGACTATAGAACGTCACTGGTGCGCCGACATCCGTCGCGCCCGCGACCACCTTCCATCGCGAATGGAAGCGTTGATGCCAAAGCTCAGTCAATTGACGCGCGAGCTGCGACTGCGAGCCGTAAGTGAACTGCCCCATCGCATTGCGCGGCATAGTGAGGGGAATGGCGACCGGCGCTGCGGCCAGCACGGCAAGCGCCATCACCAACCAGGCCACGACGAGCCCCACCAACGCCGACCGGCGCACAGACAATTGCGGAATCGCGACCACCGCCAGCGGCACCAGGAAGAACAGCGGGATGCCCCAATCGGTCTTGATGTAGATGTTGAACGCTAGCGCGCCGATCGGCGGCCCAATCGCGACGATGAACTGGATGATCCAGATATTGATCGCCTGGAACGATCGAGCGTCCGGATCGTGGGCGCGGGAGAAACACAAGCAACAGAAGAAGGAGAGTTTTCAACGGGATGGGGACGACTACATGTCTGCACTCCGATTCAGACGGCGTTCCGGCTACGCTGACGGTTGGAGAGCTGGCGATCGACAGTTGAGGATTAAATCGTCTCAGTGCATCGGAGGCTTTCGCGTAACGCCGCCGCGAGCCCTTCTGTTCGTTGGGTCGATCCACTGGCCGAGACTGGAGACTTGCGGCAAGACTCCACCGCCTAAGCTGCAAGGGCCAATTCAACATTCCCGTGTATCGCACGCACCCCTCTGCTCGACGAGACGCGCGATGCGCGCCGTCAGCAGCGGGCCTTCGCTACATTGCCCCAACGTTGCCTCGGCATCGTGTTCGGAATGCAGTCAAGCGACGGGCCAGACCAAACACTCGGCAGCGAACTCGACGTCGATCCTCTCAGGCACGCAATGGCCCTCCCCCCAGCCACTCAACGCCAGAATCATCTACGATGGTCAAGACTTGCGCATCACGCCCATGGGGCAATCACGACCTTCGTGCTTGCGTCCGGATTGTGCGGCACCTATCGGCCCTAGAGCCGTCTCCTTCCGACAGAAGCGGAACGGAACTCTAGCTTTTTGTTTTAACGCATTTTCTACGCGCAAACGCTTCGCGTTTGTCGCGGGGGAACCGGTATCCACTTCGCTGGAAAACGCCCTGATCGCCCATAGCATGAAAAAAGCGGGCCGATCGACCCGCTTTGCTGTCGCTCAGCTCTGCGATCGTATCACCACTTCTCGCCGAACGGCCGTATCTCGTGCTCAAATGTCCAGGCATCGCGCGGCTGCTGGTAGAGGCTCCAGTAGGCTTCGCCCACGGCGGCCGGGCGCATCAGCCGGTTGGGATCGAGATTCTTGAGAGCGTCGGCGCCCTCGCGCGAGGTGATCAGCTGCCGGACCCATTCGGTATCGACACTGGAATCGATGATCAGGTGCGCAACATGGATGTTCTTCGGTCCCAGTTCGCGGGCCATCGACTGGGCCACCGCGCGCAGGCCGAACTTGGCGCTGGCGAATGCGGCATAGCCGGAGCCGCCACGCAGGCTTGCGGTGGCGCCGGTGAAGAAGATGTTGCCCTTGCCGCGGGCCAGCAT
>BFBZ01000020.1_pt71 | contig 10123 bp, 7 predicted proteins | sample 1888401 | NCBI WGS metagenome assembly BFBZ01 (sample SAMD00112614, study PRJDB3348) | symbiont metagenome | host: Chara braunii | reverse complement strand
AATTGCGCGGCGATGCCGGAGAGCCTGATCGACGCCGAGCTGTTCGGCTACGAGGCCGGCGCCTTCACCGGCGCGCGGCGCGAGGGATCGAAGGGACTGATCGTGCAGGCGAGCGGCGGCACGCTGTTCCTCGACGAGATCGGCGACATGCCGCTGGCGTTGCAGACGCGGCTGCTGCGCGTGCTGGAGAATCGCGAGGTGTGGCCGCTCGGCGCGCTGAAGCCCGTACCGGTCGACATCCGCCTGATCAGCGCCACGCACCGCGACCTGGCGCGGATGGCCGAGGACGGCAGCTTCCGCTCTGACCTGTACTACCGGCTGCGCGGCATGGAGATCCGGCTGCCGGCGCTGCGCGAGCGCGCCGACCGCAAGGACGTCATCACGCAGATCGCCGACGAGGAGGCGCCGCACTGCCGGATTGCGTCGGACGCCTGGGCCGAGCTGATGGCCTATCCATTCCCCGGCAACATGCGCCAGCTTCGCCACGTGCTGCGGCTCGCCGGCGCGACCGCCGAGGGAGGTGTCATCACCGAGGCCGATCTCGATCTGCCGGCACTCGGCAGGCCGGCCGTCGAGGCCGGTCATGCCGCGAGCGAGCGCGCAGCGATCGTCGAGGCGCTGCGCGCAAGCGACGGGCGCGTCAGCGAGGCGGCAAAGACATTGAAGCTCAGCCGCGCGACGCTCTACCGCAGGATCGAGGCGTTGAAGATCGGGCTCGACGGCTAGAGCAATCGACGTGTCTTAGACTATGGGCGTTGCTTGATCCGAGCGGGATGCGGACGATTGTCCTCCCGAGCGGGTCCGGTGCCAGATCAGGTAGCCGAAAGCGATCAGCGGAGCCGAAACATAGAGGTACGGAGAGAGAGTCTCGGTATAGCCGAACAGGGCCATAGGATAGCGGAAGGCAATAATTGGAAAGAAGTGACCGGCTGAATTGCCGGCCGCCTCGAGAACCCGAATCGCGGCGGTATTCCAATTCACCGCAAGAGTTGGCGTCAACCCCAACGGCATCAGCAAGATAAGCACCCACCTGCGCCAACCCCTATGCTGTCGGAAGGCAATGACGATCGCTAAGACAGTAACCGTGATTGCAGCGAGCCAAGCGGCGAGAAACAGGTATTGCACCGCTCCTTTGCCGAAAAGGTGAAACGCGTTCAGCTCTCTCAGAGGCAGGGTGTTGATGGTGAGATAAAACCGGGTCAGCAGTTTTGAGGCAGCCTGAGTCTTGACCACCGCATCGACCACCACCCATTTGCCGGTCAATTGGTATTCCAGCACGATCCGGCTGCTGCCGTCTCCAGTTTGAAAGTTCTGGACTCCCGTCGACCAGATCGTCGTGATCGATATCGGCTCACTCGCGCCGATCGCGTCCGACATCTGACGCAACGTATCGTCAGAGATTTGGCTAATCGCGGAATCGAGCCGGTTTCGGACCGCTGCAGTATCTTTGGCGACCAGCAAGGAAACAGTGGCCTTTGTCAGCGCAATATCGTCTGAAATTCGAGAGTTCAGCCCATCGCCGGCCAATGCCGCCGTACTCCAAAGGAGCATGACTGTAAGGGCCGCAATGATCGCAACACTCGCTCCGAGCGCGACCGCGCTTCGCCGATTGACCGAATCGCCACGCAATAGAGGCCACCAGAGGTTGTTCGCGATTGATTAAACCACAGCGGAACAATGGTCCGCCAGGGCTTTCGGCATGAGCCAAACCTCGGACATGCCCCGCCGACGGAAGGCCCAGTGGTCAATCAGCAAGACCGGACATCCGCGCTTCGCGAACAAGCGCTTACGAAAACTCGTTCCAGCTGACGCGGCGTGCGTCGAGGTCGCCGAGCGCGACGGGATCGTGGATGTCGCGCACGCTCTGGAAGCCTGAGCGCAGATAGATCAGCGGATCGACGGTGGTCACGGCGCGGACGTGCTGGACCTCGCCGATGAAGATCGAGTGGGTCTTGGTCTCGAGCTGCTGGCTCAGCACGCAATCGAACGCGGCAACCGCGTCCTCCAGGACCGGGGCGCCGGTCGCGCCCGTGGTCCAGCGCCCGAAAGCAAAACGATCGTCGCCGTTGACGCCCTTCTGGCCCGAGAAGGTCAGCGCCAGCAGCGCGTGCTCCTCGTTGAGGAAATTGATGACGAAATGGCGCTCCTCAAGGATGCGCTGATGCGCGCTGGCGTTACGGTTAACGCAAACCAGCACCGAGGGCGGGTTGTCCGACAGCGAGCAGGCCGAGGTCACGGTCAGGCCGGTGCGCTTGCCGGGCTCGGAGCCGACCGTCACCAGCGCGACCGCGCCGGCGCAATGGCGCATCGCCTGCTTGAAACTCTGTGCGTCGACCGTCATGCCGCAAACCCCGAAGAAAAACTTCAATAAAGATATGCGACGCGGGGTGCGAGGCAAGCCCCGCACCCCGCCTAGCTGTCATGCAGCCTTCTCGAACTCCGCGCCGAGATGCTTGAGCCGCGGCATCACCTCGTTCTTGAGCAGCTCCAGCGAGTGCCGCCAGGCCTCCGGCTTGTGCTTGTAATCGAAGCCGAACACGCAGAGCACGCCGAAGCCGCCGACCTCCTGATAGATCTTCTCGATCTTTTCGGTGACGGTCGCCGGCGAGCCGACGATCCAATTCCGGCGCGCGCAATATTCCACCGTGACATCGCTGTCAGGCACGTCGGGCGCGTGCTTCAGATAGTCCTTGAAGCCGAAATGGCCAAGCAGCGGCAGGAAGTACTCGCCCATCATCCGGCCCATCATGTCGCCGGTCGAGAGCTTCCATGCCTCCTCATCGGTGTCCGCCACGAACACCTCGCGCACCAGCCGCCAATCCCTGCGGCTTGGCTTGCGGCCGGTCTTGGCCGCTCCAGCCTCGACCGAGTCCCAGTGGCTGCCGACATAGGCGGGGTTGAGGTTGAGGCTCATCGGAATGAAGCCGCGTTCGCCGGCGAGCTTCAAGGTGTCCGAGTTCTTCGACAGGCCGGCGACGCCGATCGGCGGGTGCGGACCCTGCAACGGCTTGATGTGGGGCTTGAGGAAGTCAAACATCGTGTCGGGCTTGCTCACCGTCCAGTATTTGCCCTTGTGCGTCCAGGGTCCGGGCTCCGACCACATCTTCAGGATGATCTCGAGCGCCTCGCGGGTCATGTCGCGGTTCTGGCCCGACATGCCGTCGACGTTGAACATCGCCCAGTCGCTCGGCAGGCCGGAGGCGGCGACGCCGAAGTTGAGCCGTCCGTTCGAGATGTGGTCGAGCATCGCGACGCGGTTGGCGAGCTCGGCGGGATGGTGATACGGCAGCAGGAAGCCGCCGGGGCCGATACGCAGATTCTTGGTCTGCAGCAGCGCCTGCGCCACCAGCAGATCAGGCGACGGGTGCGGCTCCCAGGGCGCGGTGTGGTGCTCGCCGATCCAGGCTTCCTGATAGCCGAGCTCGTCGAGCCAGCGCATCGTCTGCAGATCCCAGTCGTGCCCTTCCTTCAATCCGCACTCCGGCGGGTGCGAGGGCATGGTGAAGTAGCCAAGCTCCATGTGCGTTTCCTTCCTTCGCGTTATGGTTCAGTCATGCAATGCGTCTTGCCGCGCATTGGCACGACAAACAGCAAACGCTGTGCCAGCAGGGAAATCGCAGGGAAGGACGCGAAAGGCCGCATTTCGGCCGCCGGCGAGCGCCGACCGGGGCCGGGTCGGGTCGTTGCCGTCTCACCGTCGCGAGACAGTGTCGCAACGATGAGACGAGCCGAGGTGGTGAAAGTCAGCCCGCCGCGCGGCGCGGCATGACGTTGGTATCGGGCTCGGAGGGCGCCGGGATCTGCATCAGGATGGTCTGGCCCATCGAGGCGATCTCGATGCCTTCCTCCTGGAAGCGCCGCTTCATGCGACGGTTGAACTCGCGCTGCACCGACCAGCGGCCGCTATCGGTGCAGCGGATCTGGCCGACGATGGTGACGACCGAGCCGTCGACCTTGTCGACGCCCCACAATTCGAGGTCGCCGCGGATGAACGCGCGATACGCCGTCTCCTGGCGCATCCCTGCGACGATGTCCTTCAGCACCTCGCCGGCGCGATCGGTGTCCTCCTTATAGGACACGTTGACGCTGACCGCAGCATTGCCGGCGCCGCGGCTGGCATTGGTGATCGTCGTCACCGCGCTGAACGGCACAATATGCACCGAGCCGTCGCCGGCACGCAGCCGCATGGTGCGGATCGAGACGTTCTCGACCACGCCCGAGAGACCCGACACCGTGACGGTGTCGCCGACCTGCACGGTGTTCTCGAGCAGCAGGAACAGCCCGGTGATGAGGTCCTGCACCAGCTTCTGCGAACCGAAGCCGATCGCGATGCCGACGATGCCGGCGCCCGCGAGCAACGGCGCGACATTGACCCCGATCTCGCTCAGCGCGGTGAGCCCGACCACCGCCACGATGATGCAGAACAGCGCGGTGCGCAGCATGGGCTGGAAGGTGCGCAGGCGCGCGGCACGGGCATAATGCCCTTCGCGCGACAGCGTGTCGATCTGCCGGTCCATGAACGCGTTGGCAACCTCCCAGATCACGACCGCGGCGAGCACGGCAATGCCGACCGTCACCAGCGCCGAGATCAGCCGGGAGCCGATCTGGCCGCCATAGAACCAGACGATGGCGTCGACGCCCCAGACTTCGAGCAGCGCGACGAAGCCGATCAGCGCGATCACCGCCGACACCACCTTGCGCAGCAGCGGCAGATAGCGGTTGGCGCGCGACTCCAGTCCGGGGAAACGTTGCAGCAGATCCGGGCTGATGCGGAAGCCGCGATCGATCAGGCTCAGCACCACCATGGTGACGAGGCGGGTGACCAGCAGCACCGCGACGGTGCCGACGAAATATTGCAGCAGCAGCGAATAGCCATTGCGGATGTTGAGCGCCCATACTGCCCACAGCGCGAGATCGAGCGCGATCGCCAGCACATGCCAGAGCGATGCGAGACGGTTGCGCGTCCGCGCCGCCAGCCCGGTGCGATCGGCCGGCGCGCGGATGGCATCGGCGACCTGCCGGCGGCACTGCAAGATGATGACGACGACGAACAGATGCACGATCAGCATCACCAGCCGCAGCAGTGCGGCATAGCCGCCGTGATGCAGGCCGAGCAGCAGTGCGACGTTGGCAAAGCAGATGCCCGACACGCCGACCGCAACAATGCGCCGCGCCCAGATCTCGATATAGGCCGCGGTCTCGGCCCGGACGCGGAACAGGCCGAACGGACCGGCCAGCGCCCGCACCGCGCAGATCAGCGCCCGCGAGAACGCGTAGGCGTTGACGACCGCGAGGATCACGAGCCGTGTGGTCGACTGATCGCCGATCTCGGTGCCGAGCAGCGCGGTGGCGACGCTGACAAAGACCACGACCGGCAACAGCTCGAGCACGAGGCGCCCGAGCACGAAGGGCAGCCGGATCACCGACTGCCAGACCCGCGCCAGGCTGAGCCGGCGGCGATGCAGTTCGGGCTCCGGCGTGACGTCGGCGACCGACGACGGCGGATCGGCGCTGGCGAGTGCCTGCACCGGCACCCGCGCCGTCTGCGGCAACCGCTGCTCCAGGAACGCTACCGGCCGCTTGATGAGGCGAAACACCACCCACTCGACGACCAGCGCGCAGCCGAACACCAGCGCCAGCTTCCAGGCGATATCGATCAGCAGGCCATAGGCGGCCGGATCGTTGGCAGTGCGCAGGAACCAGTAGTAAARCGATGGGAAGTTGGTCAGCGTGCGCGCCACATCGGCGACCTCGCGCGACATCTCGCCGACCTGCTCGGACACCATCAGCAGCAGCTGCGCGCCGAGACTGTCCGCGGTGAGCGGGATCGGCGAGTGCTGCTCCGGCGCGGGCTCCGCAGCCGCCGGCTGAGCGGCAGCCTGCGGCGAGGCCTTGGCGATGGCGCGCAGCGTGTTGATGATCTCGCCGCGCTTCTTGTCGTCCTGCAGCGCTTCGAGCGCGCGCTTGGCCTGCTCGGGCGTCAACGCCTCGCTGCTACTCGGTTGCGGCGGTGCCGGCTTGGCCGCCGGCTGCGCCAGAGCGGGAGAGACCAGCAGTGTGAAGACGAGAAGAATCGCAAAACGGAGTCTGTGCGACACGAGAGCCTCATAAAAACAATGGCGCGACGGAAGATTCCTGCAACAGAATCTGCCTCGCGCTCGCGTCATGTCGGATAACTCCTTTTCGCCCCGATGATGTGTCGGAAGTTTGCCGCTGTGGCGGCCATGTCTTGGCATTTGCCGCAACATAATCGTCACAAGCGTTGAGCGACGTTTACGCATGCGGTGCGTTCCCGGCTGGGCCGCCCGAGCCGCTCACCACACGTCAGGGATGAGGTGCCAGAATCTTTCGCTTGACGCAGGCCGGCGGTCATGATGTTCTTATTTTGTTCCTTTTGTTTCCAGTTGTGTTTCAGGGTGATCATGCACGACGTGTTCAGCGACGATGGTCCGGTGCGGCTCTTCATTCACGACGACGATGAGACCCCGCTGGAATTCGTGCAGGACCTGTTGCGCACGGTGTTCGGGAAATCCGAGCAGGAAGCCGTGGCCTGCGCCGCCTTGATCGAGACCAACGGCGCAGTTCCGTGCGGCCCCTATCCGGGACCGGTCGCACGGGCCATCTTCAACTCGGCGAAGTGGCTGATCCGCTCCAACGGCCAGCCGTTGATGATCACCACCGAATCCGCCGATGCAAGCCGCCCCTGCGATCTCTGCGAGGCCCCAAGAGCCGTGACGGAGATTCTGATCCCCGGTACGACGACAGCATCGCTGCTGTCTCTTATACACATCTAGATGTGTATAAGAGACAGGCGCAGTTCCGTGCGGCCCCTATCCGGGACCGGTCGCACGGGCCATCTTCAACTCGGCGAAGTGGCTGATCCGCTCCAACGGCCAGCCGTTGATGATCACCACCGAATCCGCCGATGCAAGCCGCCCCTGCGATCTCTGCGAGGCCCCAAGAGCCGTGACGGAGATTCTGATCCCCGGTACGACGACAGCATCGCTGTGCAGCGACTGCCTGCTCGCGGCACGCCGCAGCTCGGAGGACTTGCCGGGCGAGACGTTTCGATCCGCCTACGTTGCACTCGACTGGCATTTCGCCGGCGTGCCGCGCAACCTGATCGTAACACGGGCGCGACAGTTTCCGGGCCACATGCGCGCCGACGTTCAGGTCGCGATCGACAAGCTGTTCACCGATCCCATCCACTTCTTCGGCATCCATGAAGAGTATCGCTACGAGACGCTCGACTTCGCGGCGTTGATGAAGGCCGGCCGCAATGCACCGGCGATCGCGCCGCCGCAGTATCGCGACGTCGATATCGGCGAGCCCGAGCCGGTGAAATGCCTCGCCAATGGACTATGGCTGTGCCGCACCGGCGAACTGCGCTACGCCGTGTTGCTGACGTTCTATCGCGAATACAATCACGAGCCGTCGCTGCGGATCGAGCTTGCGTTGCCTGCCGGCGCGGCCGGCAATGCTTTCGTGCAGCGCATTTTCGCCGAGCTGGAAGCGGCCGTGCATGCGGCGCGCTCCTATCGCGGCAAGATCCTGTCGCTGGAGGACGGCGCCAATTATCGCGGGCGTTCGCATGGCTTGACCGTGCATCGCCTGCCGACCGTCGCCCGCGACGACGTGATCCTGCCGGACCGGACGCTGCGGCTGCTCGACCGCAACGTGCTCGGCTTCGTCGAAAGCCGCGATCTGCTGCGCAGGCTCGGCCAGTCGACCCGCAAGGGTATCTTGCTGTACGGGCCGCCCGGCACCGGCAAGACCCACACCATTCGCTATCTCGCCACCAACCTGCCCGATCACACCACCCTGATCATCACCGCCGAGCAGGTCGGCCTGCTCGGCGCCTATATGAGCCTCGCGCGGCTGCTGCAACCGACCATGGTCGTGATCGAGGATGTCGACCTGATCGCGCGCGATCGCGAGGACATGGGCGGACCGTGCGAGGAATCCCTGCTCAACAAGCTGCTCAACGAGATGGACGGCCTGAAGGAGGATTGCGACATCCTGTTCGTGCTGACCACCAACCGGCCGGAAGAGCTGGAAGGCGCGCTGGCCGGCCGGCCCGGCCGCATCGACCAAGCGATCGAGGTGCCGCTGCCTGACGAAATCGGACGCGGCAAGCTGATCCGGCTCTACGGCCGTGGCCTGCCGCTCGAACCATCCGTTATCGATGCCGCGGCACAGCGCACCGAAGGCGTCAGCGCCGCCTTCATCAAGGAGTTGATGCGCCGCATCGCCCAGGCCAGCATCGCCCGCGACGGCGGCCAGCATGTCACCACCGAAGACATCGACGGCGCGCTGAACGAAATGCTGTTCGACGGCGGCCGGCTCAACATGAAGCTGCTCGGCGGAGCACAGGGGATGAGCGTGGGGTGACAGCCGGTCAACGCGCCAAAGGAGGTAGCAGCAACTCCCGCTCACCGGCTGCCACCCTCGCCAGTTCGTCCGACATCCGCGCCAGCACGCCATCCCAGGCCTGCGGCTTGTCCTGGCGGAACAGCCGCATCGTCGGATACCACGGCGTGTCAGCGCGATCGCGCAGCCAGCGCCAGTCGAGCGCATACGGACACAGCATCCAGACCGGGCGGCCGAGCGCGCCGGCGAGATGCGCCACCGAGGTGTCGACGGCGATTACGAGATCGAGCGCGCTGACCGCCGCCGCAGTATCGGCGAAATCGCCGAGCGTCGGCGCGAGGTCAACGATGTCGGAGCCAAGGCGCCGCAGCACCGGCGCATCGTCCGGCCGCGGCTCCTTCTGCAGGCTGTAAAGCTGGACACCTGATGTGACCAGCCGCGGCAGCACGGCGTCCGCCGACAGCGAGCGCTGACGATCGCCCTTGTGCCTGATATTGCCGGCCCAGACCACGCCGACCTTTAGCGCTGACACGCCACTGAGCGTCTCGCGCCAGCGCGCGAGCTTGACGGCATCCGCTTTCAGATAGGAGACCGTCGCGGGGATGGTTTCGACGGTGGTGCGGAAGATCCGCGGCAGACTGAGCAACGGCAGTTGCAGGTCGAACGGCGGCAACGGCTCGCCGCGGGCGAACACCGCGACATCGGGCAGCATCGGGCGCAGCAGCGACACCAGCTCCGGCTGCAGCTGCAACACGATCCGGCCGCCTTTGCCAGCCAGCATCGGCACATAGCGGACGAAATTGATGGCGTCGCCGAGTCCGTATTCGGCAAACAGCAGCAGGGTGCGGCCCGCCAAGGGCTCACCCTGCCATTCCGGCCCTTCGAATACGGGATCGCCGTCGCTCAGTATCTTGGCCTTGCGCCGCCACTGGTATTCCTCGAAGCCTTCCTCGAACTCGCCATTCATCAGCAGGAAATGGGCGTGGTTGTAATGCCCGAGCGGCTGGTCCGGATCGAGCGCGATGGCCTGGCGCGAAGCCACCAGCGCCGCGTCGATCTCACCGGCATTGCGCAGCGCGACCGCGAGGTTGGAATAGCCCTTGGCAAAGCCGGGGTCGAGCTCGACGGCGCGCCGATGCGCGGCCACCGCGGCGTCGACCAGGTTCTGTGCCTCGAAGACGATCCCGAGATTGGTGTGCGCGGACGCATAGTCCGGCTTGAGCGCCAGAGCGAGCTCGGCGCATACGATGGAATCGTCGAGCTGTCCGAGCTCGAACAGGCAGGCGCTGAGATTGTTGAGGATGACATGATCGGACGGGTCGCGGGCCGAGACCAGCCGATAGATGCGGACGGCTTCCTCGCGATCGCCCGCCTCATGCAACCCGATGGCAAGCAGGCGTTGCGGCGCGAGGTTGTCCGGATCAAGCGCCGTCGCGCGGCGATAATGCAAAATCGCATCCCGTAGCCGACCCTGGCGGTAGAATGCCGCGCCGAGGCCGCCATGCAGCCCGGAACTGCCGGGTTCGGTGCCGAGCCCGCGGCGATAGACCGCGACGGCGGCATCGAGCTTGTCCTGATCGGTCAGCACATTGCCAAGATTGAGCCAGACCCCGCGATAGTCCGGATCGCGCGCGATCACGTCGCGATAGGCCTGTTCAGCTTCGATCAGCCGTCGCTGCCCGGCCAACGCGACGCCGAGGTTGAACCGCGCCCGCGTCAGGCCGGGATCGAGTGCGATCGCGCGGCGGAACGC
>BFBZ01000016.1_pt194 | contig 10123 bp, 9 predicted proteins | sample 1888401 | NCBI WGS metagenome assembly BFBZ01 (sample SAMD00112614, study PRJDB3348) | symbiont metagenome | host: Chara braunii | reverse complement strand
ATCCACCGACGGCACCCGCGCCGAAAACGATGCGCCCGGGCCAGTCTCCAAAATCGACAGGGATCAAGATGACGGCCTCACTTGCTTGCTATCGGAACGTCACGATCCGTTCGGCAGAATTCGGATGAGGCCCGACAACTGCTCCTTGCTCAGGGGCTTGTCCAGGAACTTGAACTTCACTCCTTCGGCCATCATTGCATCGACCCCGGATATTCGGTCAAGTTGCTTGGCGGCCTTGAGCTCGAATTTGTCAATGCTCGACCGTACGAGACTCTCCGGTACGCCGGCGGTTTCAGAATAGAGCTTCATGGCGAGCGGATCGGAAAAGATCCAATCGAGCGAATCTCGATAGGCTCGCATCAGTCGCTTCATGAGGTCTTGATCGTTCCAGGTCGCCTCGTTGACGATCTCCACACGCACAGTCTGATCGCGCAGGGAAGCCACGTCATTACCGTTGGCGATGATCCTGACTTTGCCCTCCTCTGCTTCTTTCAAGCCGAATGGAGGGGTGGCCCATCCGATGTCGATCTGTCCTGACATGACTTGCGTCAGCGTCGTGGCGAGCCCGCCGGTTTGGATCGGCTTGGCCTTGAGCCCGAGGTTCTGCACGAAAGCCAGAACCACGCTGTGCACGCTCGACCCACTGCTCGAGAAAGCAATCGTGTTGCTTTCCGTGGCATCGGAAAGCTGCGAGATTCGAGAATCGCTGCGCACGTACCAATAGAGGTCGCCGACCCCTGTAAAGCTCGCCCCGATGATCCGAATGGGAGCTCCCTTTGAATAGGCACGCAAGACGCCGAGCGTGCCTACGCCAATCCCTATTTGCGCGGCATTGGAGATGACGGCCTGCAGGGTTTCACCGGACCCTTGGGTCGCGAAGTTTTCGAGAACGATGCCCTGCTTCTTGAAAATGCCGACACGCTGCCCCAGGACCGCGGCTTGGTTGACCCAGGTGTCCATCTGGCCGATCGCCACCTTCAATGTGTCATCGGCGCCCGCGGGGCCTATCGACAGCAAGAAGGCCGCGATTGCCAGCCTGGTCCGAACGAGCGTTACGATCACCATGTCGACGATCCCCTGAAGCCGTTTGCCTGCCCCAACCCGTCGATCAGAGCCATGAGAATCGGCATCGGACACGTGTTGTGGGCCCATGCATCAAGGCGCGGCGTCCCGGCTCGATCGCCTATGCAAGTGCCACCGTCCACGCGTCGTAACCATAAACCCAATCCGCGTTGCCGCCCTCGCGCAGCCATTCGTTGCCGCGGGAGCCGATCTGGATGCGGGCGGTGCGCTCGCGCCGCGCAGCTTCGTAGCGCGACAACGCCGCAGGCACCGCGTCGCGGGTGACGCCATCGAGGGCCCGCGCCAGCACGACGGCGTCCTCCACTGCGGTGCCGGCGCCTTGCGCCATGAACGGCATCATCGGGTGGCAGGCGTCGCCGAGGAGCGTGGTGCGGCCCTGCGACCAGACGGGCAGCGGCTCGCGGATGCAGAGCGCCGACTTCATCACAGTGGTGCAGGCGTCGAGCAGCGCCCGCGCCTCGGAATGGAAGTCCGCATAGGCCGCGCGCAGCTCCGCCACGTCGCCCGGCATCGTCCAGGATTCATGGCGCCAATCGTCCTGCGGCGTGGTGGCGAACACGAACTGGTCGCGGCCGAGATTGAGCGGGAAGGTGACGATCTGGCTCGATGGCGTCGGGCCCCACCACTTGGTGAAAGCGCCGAGGTTCGGGACCGCCAGCGCCGCTTGGGGCACCACCGCCCTGTAAGCGACCACGCCGGTGAACTGCGGATGCTCGGGTCCGAACAGCGCGGTGCGCACCACCGAGTGGATGCCGTCGGCGCCGATCAGCGCATCCGCACTGTGGGTGTCGCCGTCGGCGAAGCTGACCGTCACGTGGTCGGGACCGGTGGCGATGCCGACGGCACGCTTGCCGGTGCGGATGATCCCCTCCGGCAGCTTCGCCTCGAGCGCGGAGAGAAGGTCGGCGCGGTGGATGGTGAGTTGCGGCGCGCCGTAGCGTTCCTCGGCGGTGTCGGCCATCGCGAGCCGCGAGGTCTCCTCGCCGGTATCCCAGGTGCGGCTGATGCGGTGGGTGGGACGCGCGGCGGTGGTGCGCATCGCCTCGCCCACGCCGAGACCGTCGAGCGCGCGCACCGCATTGGGCGTGAGGTTGATGTCGGCGCCGACGCGGCCGAATTTCGTCGCCTGCTCGAACACCACGACATCGTGGCCCTTGGCCCGTAGCGCGATCGCGGCGGCGAGCCCGCCGACGCCGCCGCCGATGATGCCGATCCGCAGTTCACTCATGCGCCAACCTACTCCCGCGCTTGCGCCGCTCGATATCCATAGCGGAGGCAAGCAATCGCGGCGAGCCCGACATCGGGCGACGGCGCGGTCTCAGAGCTTGTAGGACGGGTCTTCGCGATCGATGCGGCGCAGCATGGCCTGGAAACCGACGTCGCCGAAGCTGCGGTCGCCGACGCCCTGGGCGGTGGCGACAGTGGTGTCGATGACCTGCTGCGTGGGCATCGCCAGCGCGGCGCCGCCCGACTGGGCGGCAACCTGAATCTCGCAGGTGCGCTCGAGATAGTGCATCAGCGTGAACGCCTCCGCGATGCTGCGGCCCTGCGTGAGCGTGCCATGGTTGCGCAAGAACATCATCGGCTTGCTGCCGAGGTTTGCAATGAACTGCTTCTGCTCGGCAGGGCGCAGCCCCGGCCCGTCATAGTCGTGGTAGCCGATCTTGCCGCTATAGGTGACGGCAAACTGGTTGATCGGGAGCAGCCCCACCTTCTGCGACGACACGGCGGTGCCGCAGATCGTATGCAGATGCATCACCGACTGTGCCGATGGCACCGCCTCGTACACCACGCGGTGCACGATCCATCCTGCCGGGTTGAGCGCCCTGCCGCTGCCCGCGACATCGTTGCCCTCGATGTCGATCTCCATGAGGTTGGACGCCGTCACCTCCTCGAACAACATGCCGAACGGGATGAACAGAAAGCGCCCGTCGCGGCCCGGGATGCGCGCCGAGAGGTGGGTATAGATCAGGTCATCCATATTGCGCCCGGCGAAGATTCGGTAGCAGGCCGCGAGTTCGCGACGCGCCTGCAGCTCCGCCTGGTCCGCACAGGTGAATTCGATAGCTCCAGGCTGCTTCGCAGCAATGTTCATGGCGAATGTCCCGGCATCGATTGGGTCAGAACTTGATCTCGGGCACCTCGACCATCTTGATCGAGGGGTCCAGGAAGACATCAGTATACATTGTCTTCACGTCGAATGGCGCGGCCAGCCCGAGATATTTCTCCACCAGCTCGTAGTCACTCTGCATGCGTGCCGGATCCAGAAAGCCGAGCCCGCTGGTCCGCGAGACCCCGTCGCTCATGAGCTGCATGGTGAGCTGCCAGTTCACGGTCTCGTTCTCGGTCTTCAGGCCGCTGAAGCTGTCGACCAGCGCCTTCACGCAAGGATCCGGGGCCTTGACGCATTCCTGATAGGCGCGCTGGGTCACCTTGACGAAGCGCGCGACCACATCCTTGTTGGTCGTCAGATAATCAGCATTGGCGAAGATCGACAGCCCGTAAGGATTGATGCCGGCCTTGGCCCACGAGAGATAGCCCATGTCGTTGCCGAGCTCGCGCGACATGATGTGGTGAAGGTTGTAGAAGTTCGTGGTGATGTCGACGGCATGCGCCTTGAGCGCAGGCAGCTTGCCGTTGGGATCGAGGTTGACCCAGGTCACGGAGTTGGCATCGACCCCGTGCTTGGTGGCGAGCGCGGGCCAGAGCGCGCGCTGCGCGTCGCCGGCCGGAACGCCGATCTTCTTGCCCGCGAAATCCTTGATGCCCTCGATGCCGCTGCTCTTGAGCCAGTACATGCCGAGCGCGGTGTTGGCATAGATGTTCATGACCCCGACGATCCTGGCATCCTTGCCGCGCGCGGTGATTGCGACCCCCATGTCGGCGAGGCCGATCTGCGAGAGCCCGCTGGAGACTTTCTGCAGCACGCCGACCGAGCCCTTGCCGGCTTCCAGATCGACCTCGAGGCTCGCATCTTTGTACCATCCCAGTTGCTTGGCGTAGTACATCGCGGCGTGATCGCCGCCCGGCACCCAGTTCAGGGCGACCGAGATCTTGTCGGCGGCAAATCCCGGTCGTTGCGTCAGCGCGATCATTGCCAAGAGTACCCAGAAGAATACGAGCAGGCCGGGCGCGACACGTGGCTTCATCCTCGCCTCCAAAAGCTATTTGTTCTGCAATTCGCCGGGCTCATCGAAGCAAGCGATGTGCCAATGACTTCCGCAAATTTGGACAGACTGGACAGACTTGGGCAATAGGCACCGCCGCGGCACGCGGTAGCGGCTGCGACCGGACTGTGCCGCCACAACGCGCAGGTGCCACATGCAAATGGGGTGGACATCACAGAGTGGAATTGCAACTCTAACCGTAACAAGCCGCATGCAAGGCGCGCCGAACGGACAAACATTGACCGGGGAATGCTCGTGGACGTGAATGGAAAATCGCTCGCAGTCGACGTGCGCGGAGACGGCGAGCCGATCATCTTCCTGCATGGCCTCGGCAGCACGAGCAGCGTCTGGGAGCCGCAGGTGCGTGCGCTGTCCGATCGCTTTCAGACGATCCGCTACGACCTCGAAGGCGCCGGCCGCTCGCCGCTCACCGGTCCGCTGTCGATCGCGAGCTGGGTCGACGATCTCGCTGCGATCATGTCAGAGCGGGGGATCGCAAAGGCGCGGTTCGTCGGGCATTCGCTGGGGACGCTGATCCTCCAGCATTTCACCGCGCAGAGCCCTGAGAAGGTCGTCAGCCTCGCATTGATCGGCGTCAATCGTGCCCCCACCGAGGCGCGTCGCCAGGCGGTGCGCGAGCGCGTCGCCAAGGTGCGCGCTGAAGGCATCGAGTCGATCGCCGACACCGTCATCAAAGGCGGCCTCTCGCCCGCGAGCTACGAAGGCAAGCCCGAGATCGTCGGCTTTGTGCGCGAGCTCCTGCTGCGCCAGGATCGCGCGGGCTACGCGGCATGCTGCGAGGCCATGGCCGCTTCAAACGCCGCCGACATCGCGAAGATTGCGTGCCCTACGCTGGTGCTGTCAGGGCAGGACGACAATGTCAGCCCTGCGGCCAACGGCGAGGCCTTCGCCAAGGAGCTTCCCAAGGGCACGTTCCAGCTCATCGCGCAATGCGGTCACTGGCAGCCGATCGAGCAGCCCGCCGCCGTCAATTCCGCATTGGAGACTTTCTTCAGCAAGCCCACCCACTGACGAGGAACATCCCCATGGCTCGCATCCGCCATATCGCGCTGTCCGTTCCCGATCCCGAGAAGACCGCGGAGTTCTACGAGAAGGCGCTGGGCCTCACCCGCGTCGGCAAGACCGAGTCGGCGCTGGCCGACGGTGTCTATCTCTCCGACGGCTACATCAACGTCGCGCTGCTGAAGTATCACTCCGACGAGATGGCGGGCGTGAAGGGCGGCAAGGACTATGTCGGGGTCCACCATTTCGGCTTCCAGGTCGAGAGCGCCGATACCGCGAAAGTCGATGTCGAGCGCAACGGCGGCAAGTTCTTCATGGATCTGCCCGCGCTCAAGGACACGCTCTATTACGAAGAGAAGTATCGTGATCCCGACGGGATCATCTTCGACATTTCCCAAAAGGGCTGGATCACCAAGCCGGAATAGGCGATCCCACAGTCTTAATCTGTAGGTTGGGTCGAGCGTCTTCGCGAGACCCAACATCGCATTGCGCGCGCTCGAAGTGTTGGGTCTCGTAAAGAACTCGACCCAACCTACGGTCTACGGTCCCACTGTCCAAAGCCGCCGAATGCGCTCCTGGTGCCGCAGTACCGCCCCATTCCGGCCGTTCGTTAAACATATGGGTGGGCGCCGGAAGGCCGCGTTAACCAAGTTTTTTCGCCTTTTCGGCACGCTGGCCGGTATGGCCGCCTGGTCCGTGAATCCGGTCCAGGCGCAGGGACGGCCGGCGGCGGCAGGCGCCCGGGCGCCGGTCGCGGGCGCCCCAAGTGCCGCGAGTGCTGCGACAAGTGCTTGCAAGGCCGAAGTTTTCGCGACGGGGCGGGTCGGCACGGTGGTGGACGCGCGCAGCTTTGTCCTGGATGACGGTCGCGAGGTCCGCCTCGTCGGGCTCGAGGTTCCGCTGATCCCGGGCCCGGGCGAGAGCGATGCGCGGGCAGAGGCCGTCGCTACCGCGGCGCGTGCCGCCCGCGATGCGCTCGCGGCGATCGTTCTCGGCGAAAAGATCGTGCTGTCGGGCGCCGGCGGCCCTACCGGCGCCAAGGTCGACCGCTACGGTCGCGTCCTGGCGTTCGGTCAAGTCGAGCGCGACGGAACACGGACCTCGGTCGCGCAGGAGATGGTGGCGCGGGGTTTCGCCAGGGTGGCGGCCAATGTGGGCGATCGCGCCTGCGCGGCGGAGCTTCTGGGGAAGGAACGTTCCGCGCGCGAACGGAAGCTTGGCCTTTGGGGCGCGGCGTATTATGCCGTGATCGGGGCGGAAAACGGGGCTGATCTGGTGGCCGAGAACGGCCTTTTCACGGTGGCGGAAGGCAAGGTTTGGTCGGTGCGCGAAAGTGCGGGCACCATCTACCTCAATTTCGGGCGCCGCTGGTCGGAGGCGCTCACGGTCACCGTGCTCAAGCGCAACGAGCGCATTTTCACCGCGGGCGGCTTCGACCTGAAGAAGCTCGAGAACCGGCGCGTGCGGGTGCGGGGATGGGTGGAGGAGCGCAACGGGCCGCGCATCGAAGCCACCCGGCCCGAGCAGATCGAGATCGCCGAACGGAATTGACGAGAGAGCGTGGACGACACCGTGCTGCAAGGTCGTAGCCTCAACAACATTCCCGGAGCGCGCGCACCGATGCTCGCAGCGGTGATGGTGCTGCTCGGGCTTGCACTCGGCGGCTGCAGCTCGTCGATGCTTGCGGTCGGCGCGCCGCCGGCGGGGCTGCCGGAAGCGCCGCGGCAGGCGCAACAGCAGCCCCAGCAGCAACAGCCGGTCCCGACCTCGCGCGAGCACCAGCGTATCCTCGCCGCCTATAACGGCGCCTACGACGACCCCAAGCTCGAAGCGATGCTCAATCGCACGGTGGAGCGGCTGGTCGCCGCTTCCGAGCGCCCGGACGTGCATTACCGGGTGACCATCCTCAACTCGGCGGCGGTCAACGCCTTCGCGCTGCCGACCGGCCAGCTCTACGTGACGCGCGGGCTGATCGCGCTCGCCGACGACACCTCCGAGCTCGCCTCGGTGCTCGCGCATGAGATGTCGCACGTGATCGCGCGCCACGCCGCCATCCGCGAGGACCAGGCGCGTCAGGTCGCGCTGGTGAGCCGCGTGGTGCAGGACGTGCTCAGCGATCCCGAGACCGGGGCACTGGCGCTCGCCAAGTCGAAGATCGCGCTCGCGAGCTTCTCGCGCGCCCAGGAGTTCGAGGCCGACGGCATCGGCGTCGGGATCGCGAACCGTGCCGGCTTCGATGCCTATGGCGCGGTCCGCTTCCTCACCGCGATGGGACGCAACGCCGAGCTCAAGGCCAATCCGAGTCAGACGCATATTGACCCCCGCGCCCCGGACTTCCTCTCCTCGCATCCGGCCACGCCGGAGCGCATCAAGAACGCGATCGCAACGGCGCGTCAGCTCGGCGCGACGCCGAGCAGCGGTGAACGCGACCAGCAGGAATATCTCGCCAATATAGACGGACTGGTCTACGGCGAGGATCCGAGCGAAGGCTTCGTTCGCGGGCGACGCTTTCTGCATCCCAAGCTCGGTTTCACTTTCGTGGCGCCGGACGGCTTCTCGCTCGACAACACCGCGCAGGCGGTGCTCGGCGTCAAGGACGGCGGCGGTCAGGCCTTGCGCCTCGACGTGGTGCGGGTGCCGGCTGAGCAGTCGCTCGCCGAATACATCAACTCCGGCTGGATCGAGAACATCGACCAGAAGAGCGTCGAGGATGCGGTCATCAACGGCCTGCCCGCCACCACCGCGGTGGCGAAAGGCGACCAGTGGGTGTTCCGCGTCTATGCCGTGCGCTTCGGCACCGATGTCTATCGCTTCATCTTCGCGGCCAAGCGCATGACGCCGGAGATCGATCGCGCCTACCGCGAAGCGGTGTCCACCTTCCGCCGCATGACGCTCTCCGAGAGCCAGGCGGCTAAGCCCCTCCACATCAAGATCGCGCGGGTAGATCCCGGCGACACGGTCGAGAAGCTCGGCGCCATGATGGCGACACCGGACCGTCCGGTCGAGCGCTTCCGCGTGCTCAATGGGCTCGGCCCCAATGACCGCATTGCCCCGGGCTCGTTCGTCAAGCTCGTGGTGGAGTAGTTGGCGAGTAGCGAGTGGCGAATAGAGCACCGTCTGCTGTCTATTCGCTACTCGCTGTTGGGCTTGCGCTCCGTGCCAAGCAGCAGAGCCCGCAGCGAATCGTAGATTGGCGGATCGCGCAGAAGCGTCGGCACGAGCATGGCGGCGAAGCAGGCCGCCAGCATCGGTAGCAGGATCGTGACGCTCGCGGTCATCTCGGTGACCAGCACCATGCCGGTCAGCGGCGCCCGCACCACGCCGGTGAAGAGCGCCGCCATGCCGACCACGGCGAAGGCTTCGGGCACGATGCCGAGATCGGGAAACGCCATCCGGCAGAGCTCGCCGAACAGGAGGCCGAGTTCGGCGCCGAGCACCAGCAGCGGTGCAAACAGGCCGCCCGGCGTGCCAGCAGCATAGGATACGTTGCCGAGCACAAGCCGCAGCAGCAAGAGCAGTGGGACGGCAGCGAGCACCTCGTGGCCGGCGAGCGCGCGCTGGGTCAGCAGGTCGCCGCCGCCGACGAGATCGGGCGCGTACCAGGCGAGCGCTCCGACAGCGGCGCCGATCACGCCCGCGCGCACCTCCACCGGAACGCGCCCAAACCATGAGGCCAGCGCCAGCGTTCCGAGCAGCGTGCGGTTATAGACGATCGCCAGCAGTCCGGCGGCGATGCCGAGCGCCAGGAACAACGGCCCGGTCAGGGCGGGCGGAGGCGCGAGCGCCTGGACCGCGAAGTCGGGCATGTCGCCGAGGAGGAGCCGCGCAACTGCGATCGCGGTGGCGGAAGCGCCGAGCGCGGCGATGGCCGTGCCGGTCTCGAAGCGGCGCACCAATTCTTCCAGCACGAAGATCGCGCCCGCGAACGGCGCATTGAAGGCGGTCGCGAGCCCTGCGCCTGCGCCCGCCGCGAACAGCACGCGGCTGACCGGCCACGGACAACGGCAGATGATGCCGACGAGATGGGCGACGCTCGCCCCCATCTGCACGCTCGGCCCCTCTCTCCCCAGCGCGAGCCCGGAACCGATGGCGAGGACGCCGCCGACGAACTTCACCGGAATGAGGCGTAGCGGCGATTGCGGCAGCAGCTCCTGTCGCAGCACCGCCTCGACATGGGGAATGCCGCTGCCCGAGGCATGCGGCGACAAGCGGCGCACCAGGCTCGCGGCGATGGCGACAGCGACCGCGCAAGCGGCGATGACCGCGGCAAGGCCCCAATATCCGTGGGCATGCGCCCATGCGATGCACGTGTCGCGCCATTCGTCGGCACGAGTGAGCACCAGGCGGAACACCGCGCCGACCAGACCCGAGACCGCGCCCACGATCGGCGCCAGGCACGCGAGGGCGAGCAGGTGGCCGCGGCCCACCTCCGTCTCGGCTGCCTGATCGTGCTCGTGGTTCATGGCGTCGAATCGCGTGGGCCGACCAATCCGGTATCTGCAAGCAGAATGCTCGCGTCAACGGGACGCTGGCGCCGCTCTGCATTCGGCGTCATCATCTCATCGGGAAACGTTGCGAGGTTGATTGCATGCATCTCGGTTTCATCGGGCTCGGCGCCATGGGCGCCGGCATCGTGCCACGGCTGATGGCGGCGGGCCACACTGTCACGGGTTTCAACCGCAGCCGCGACAAGGCCGAGCCCCTGATCAAGGCGGGCATGCGCTTTGCGGGCTCGCCGCGCGAAGCTGCCAATGGCGCCGACATCGTGTTCTCGATCGTGACCGACGCGGCCGCCGTGCGCACGGTGGCGCTCGGAGCGGACGGCATTCTTTCGGGGCTCAGGGACAACA
>BFBZ01002440.1_pt1 | contig 10124 bp, 3 predicted proteins | sample 1888401 | NCBI WGS metagenome assembly BFBZ01 (sample SAMD00112614, study PRJDB3348) | symbiont metagenome | host: Chara braunii | reverse complement strand
GCCGACATTCCGGTGATCTCGGTCGCGGTGGCGCAGTTCGGCGCGGCGCCGTCGGAGCTTGAATCCCAGGTCACCAAGATCATCGAGGACGGCGTCTCCGGCGTCGAGGGCGCGCGCCACATCCAGTCGCTGATCACCGACGGCCTGTCGGTGACGACGATTACGTTCGCGCTCGAGACCAACACCGATCGCGCCATCAACGACGTCAAGGACGCGGTCACCCGGGTCCGTTCCGACCTGCCGCAGAACGTCACCGAGCCGCTGATCTCGCGCGTCGACAAGATCGGCCTGCCGATCGTCACCTATGCGGCGATCTCACCGGGCAAGACCCCGGAGCAGCTGTCGTTCTTCGTCGACGACGTGGTCAAGCGCGAGCTGCAGGGCGTGCGCGGCGTCAGCCAGGTCGAGCGCATCGGCGGCGTCGAGCGCGAGATTCTGGTCTCGCTCGATCCCGACCGGCTGCAGGCCATGGGTCTCACCGCCGTCAATGTCAGCCAGAGTCTGCGCGGCACCAATGTCGACGTCGCCGGCGGCCGCGCCGAGATCGGCAAGAACGACCAGGCGATCCGCACGCTTGCCGGCGCCAAGACGCTGAACGAGCTGTCCAACACGATGATTCCCTTGTTCGGCGGCGGCGAGGTCCGGCTCGCCGATCTCGGGACGGTCACCGACACGATTGCCGATCGGCGCACCTTTGCGCGCTTCAACGGCGAGCCGGTGGTCGCGCTCGGCATCAAGCGCGCCAAGGGCGCCAGCGACGTGGTCGTCGCCGCCGCGGTCCAGAAGCGCATCGACCAGGTCAGAGCCGCCCATCCCGATGTCGAGCTGAAGCTGATCGATACGTCGGTCGATTTCACCAAGGGCAATTACGAAGCGGCGATCTCGACCCTGTTCGAGGGCGCGATCCTGGCCGTCATCATCGTGCTCTTGTTCCTGCGCGACTTCAGGGCCACGGTGATCGCGGCGATCTCGCTACCGCTGTCGATCTTTCCGGCCTTCTGGGCGATGGATATTCTCGGCTTCTCGCTGAACATGGTGTCGTTCCTGGCGATCACGTTGTCGACCGGTATTCTCGTCGACGACGCCATCGTCGAGATCGAGAACATCGTGCGCCACATGCGGATGGGGAAGTCGCCCTATCGCGCGGCGCTCGATGCCGCCGACGAGATCGGGCTCGCGGTCATCGCGATCAGCCTCACCATCATCGCGATCTTTGCGCCGGCGAGCTTCATGTCCGGCATCGCCGGACAGTTCTTCAAGCAGTTCGGCATCACCGTCTCGGTGCAGGTGTTCTTCTCGCTGCTGGCGGCGCGCTTCGTCACGCCGATGCTGGCGGCCTACTTCCTCAAGGACCACAAGCACGACGATCCGCCGCCGGGGTTCATCCTGCGTGCCTATCAGCGCATCGTGACCTGGTCGGTAAAGCACTACTTCGTCACGGTGCTGCTCGGCATCGGGATCTTCGCTGCCTCGATCTGGAGCACGACGCTGCTGTCGCAAGGGTTCTTGCCGGCGCAGGACGCGGCGCGATCGCTGCTCGCGATCGAGCTGCCGCCAGGCGCGCAGCTCGCCTACACCGAGAAGGTCACCGAGGACATCGTCGCGCGCCTGCGCAAGCGGCCCGAGGTCCGCAGCGTGTTCGTCGACGGCGGCCGGCTTCAGGGCGCGATGGAGGTTCGTCGCGCCGGAATGATCGTCAACTACACGCCGAAGACCGAGCGCAAGATCACCCAGAAAGAGCTCGAGCTCGAGATGACCAAGGATCTCGAAACCATTCCGGACATCCGTTTCTGGTTCACCGACGAAAATGGTCTGCGCCCGATCAAGCTGGTGCTGACGGGCTCGGATCCCAAGCTGGTCGACAACGTTGCGAGCGAGCTCGCCTCGCAGATGAAGCGGATTCCGATCATCTCCAACGTGGTGTCGGACACTTCGCTCGACCGGCCGGAGTTGCGGGTGCAGCCGCGCGCGGATCTGGCGGCACGTCTGGGCGTGTCGACCGAAAGCCTGTCGCAGACGATCCGCGTCGCCACGATCGGAGATGTTGGACCTGCGCTGGCGAAGTATGACGCCGGCGGCCGGCTGGTCCCGATCCGGGTACAACTCGAGGACGCGGCGCGCAGCGACGTGAAGATCCTCGAACAGTTGCGGGTGCCGCTCGGGCAGTACGGCGAAAAAGGCGGCGTGCCGCTGGCCGTCGTCGCCGACATCAAGCTCGACCAGGGCCCGACCAGCATCAGTCGCTACGATCGCGGGCGGCAGGCCACCGTCGCCGCCGACCTCGTCGGACTTGCGGCGCTCGGCGATGCAACCAAGCAGATCGACGAGCTGCCGGTCAGAAAGAGCATGCCGGCCAGCGTCAAGCTGATCCCGTCCGATGATGCCGAAAGCTTGAACGAGCTGGCGTCGGGCTTCATCACGGCGATCACGGCGGGCCTGATGATCGTCTACGCCGTGCTGGTGCTGCTGTTCGGCACCTTCCTGCAGCCGATCACGATCCTGTTCTCGCTGCCGTTGTCGATCGGCGGTGCGATCGCCGCGCTGATGCTGACGGGCAAGCAGCTCACCATCCCCGTCTATATCGGCATGATGATGCTCATGGGCATCGTCACCAAGAACGCGATCATGCTGGTCGAGTTCGCGGTCGAGGCGATCCATGCCGGCGTCAGGCGTGACGAGGCGATCATCGATGCCGGCATGAAGCGGGCCCGTCCGATCGTGATGACCACGATCGCGATGGTCGCCGGCATGATGCCGAGCGCGCTCGCGGTCGGTGCCGGCGGCGAATTCCGCTCGCCGATGGCGCTCGCGGTGATCGGCGGGCTGGTGTTCTCGACCGTGCTGTCGCTGTTGTTCGTGCCGGCGATGTTCCTGGTGATGGACGATGTCGGCGCGTTGTTCGCCCGCCTTGGCCGCAAGCTGATCGTCTCTTCCGGCGATGCCGCCGACGAGGCGCAGTCCGGCCATGGGCCGGAGGCGGCGCATCAGCCAAAGCCGCCGCCGTCGGCGATGTCGCCGGCTGCGGAATGAGATGACGTGCCGGAACGAGCTGTTTCAGTTCGCGGTCGAGGGCATGCGGCGGCGTGCGCTGAGATCGAGACCCCCGCTCGGGGCGCCGTCGACTGGCGCGGCGGTCTCAGGCGGCACGATCAGGGCAACGAAGCCCTGGCTGGCGCCTTCCAGGCCGAACAGCTTGGTCCGGAGCGTGAAATCGGCCCGCACCGAACGCCGCGCCTGCGCCGCCGCGGCTTGCATGCCGGAGATGCAGGAGATGTCGGTGTCGTAGCACAGCGCCGCCCAGCCCTGCGCAGTCAGCGCTTCGGACGGAGGTTGCAGCTCATGCGGGTGCACCAGCGCCATTTCATAGTGCGGATGGTCGGGACTGTAGAACGCTGCGGCAAAGGCGAGGCCGTCATCGCCGCCGACGGAGACAAGGGCGCCGTTCGATGCCGTCTGCCACAGGCGGTCCAGCTCGGTCACGGCCGGCTCGTAGAAGTTGCGGCCCTCGTTCAACGGAACGTAGTTCCGGTACACTGCATGGAGGGGCGCCACGACGGTGGCCGCGAATGCGGCGATCGCGATCGTCGCCACGGCGAGATTGATAGTGATGTCGCGGGGGGCGTGATAGCTCGCGCCACACACGATCACGATGACGAACAGGAAGACGCCCTGCAGGCCCCACAGCGGCGGCATGTCGGTGCCGAACACGATCGAGACCAGTGCGGGGAACACCACGGTCCCGATGCTGATCATCGCCAGCAGCCGGAGTCCGGAGTCGAGGCTGAGCGCATCGTTCAGCACGCGGGTGGGGCGAGGCCGCGTCATGGCGAGCCATATGAGGCCGGGGATACCGGCGATGCCGGCCATCGCCAACAGGAAGCCGCTGCCCTCGACCAGGGCGGCCACGGCGGTCTTGCCGACGTGATGCTCGATTGCATGCGAGAACGGCTGGGCGCCGGTCGTGGCCAGCCAATAGATATGAGGCGCCAGCGCGACCAGGCCGGACAGCGCCGCGATCCACGGCGCGGGCGAGGTGAAATAGGCCCGACGCTCGCCGTGGCACAACGCTGCGACCGCAAAGCTCGCGATCAGGAAGACCGAGTAGTACTTGCCGAGCATCGCGAGCGCCCCGGTCAGGCCGACCGCGATGGCCCAGCCGACGTGACGCGTCTCGAACGAGCGCAGGAAACACCAGGTCGCCAGCGGCCAGCTCGACAGCAGCACGGCGTTGGCGTTGAAGCGCTGCGCATGCAGTTGATAGACCGGCAGCAGCATGAGCAACAGCAGCACGACCAGCCGCTTGTCACCGCGCGCGAAACGCCGGGTGATGAGGTCGACGGCGAAGAGGCCGACGGCTGCGTTGGTCAGCGCCAGCAGGTTGAACGACCAGTTGGTCAGCGGAAACACGGTGGTCCAGGCCCACGCCGCCCAGCCCATCAGCGGCGGATGCTTGGTCGAACCCCAGTCGAAGCTGCGTCCAAGCGACCAGGTCTCGATCACGTCCTGGTGGAGATCGCCCCCGAGATAGGCGATCGAGAAATACACCATCCAGACCGCGACGAACCCGATGATCAAGGCCGGAACGGCCCAGCCGTCCTCCACGGCGTCGATCCAGACCGCGAGAGCTCTGCGCCAACGGCCAACAGAACCACTGGCCTCGATGGCGATTGCCGGCAACGCAAGACTCATGACGTCACTTCCAACCACGCTTGCCTGGCGCGCAAAGCTCCACCCCGCGCGCCGCCGCGCGCGAGCAAATGGAACTCTCCGCTGCCGGATTGAACCCTGTTAGAATTGTTAAAAAGAGTTCATGTCGCAAATTGTGAGGCGTGGTGGCCCAATTGCGATCATGTTTGGCCGATGCTGATACGAAACGATGCATGGCGGGCGGTTCCCGCCATGGACCGGACCCGCAATCGACAAATTTGCGGTGAGCGACGCTGCGCGCTCGGCCAATTAGTCGTTGCGTGCGATCGTGTTCAGCTTGGTCAGGTCATGCAGAAGGATGCGGCCGCGTTGCAGATCCAGGATCTTGTCCTTGCGCCAGGCCTGCAACTGGCGGTTCACGCTTTCACGCGCCGCGCCAACGAAGACGCCAAGCTGTTCCTGCGAGATATGAACCTCGGAGCCGAAATCCTCCGCCAGGGCGCACAGCCGGCGTGCCAGCCGGACCGGCAGCGGCTGCAGCACCGATTCCTCCATTCGCTCGCTCTGCCAGCGGATGCGCTGGCACAGCAGCTGAATGATCCTGATCGCCACCTTGGGCTCGCGTTCCAGGAAGCTGAGGAAATCCTCGCGGCGAAGCACGAACAGTTCGGTCGCTTCACCGGCGGTGGCGTCGGCCGTGCGCTCCTGCCCGTCGAGCACGGCGACCTCGCCGAACAGATCGCCGGGCCCCATGAAGTTGAGCGTCAGCCGGCTGCCGTCGGTGGCACCGGTCTCGATGCGAATCTGGCCGCGCCGCACCCCGAACAGGGCATTGCCGGGGTCGCCCTTCTGGAACAGCACCTCGCCCGACGACAGATGCTGGGTGTGGCACAGGCTCGAGATTCGCTGCAGCTCGTCCGCGCCGAGGTCGGCGAACATCGGGTTCATCTTCAGAATGACCGCAAATTCGGCCTGCTTGCTCATCACTATACCTTCGGCAACGGTTCAAAGCCTCAGTTACAGAAACCCCCCGGGCGGAAGTGTGTCATAAGTCACATAATGACGCACGGGCTTCCGACTATTTTGGTCGCGCTGGGAGCGGTCTTCGTTCCGAGAAAATTTCGGATTGAACCGGGTCGGCATTGCCGCACGCTAACCCGTGGAGACCGCTCGCGCCTCGCGCTTGGGACATCGACATGAAGGCATTGAAGATCGCAGGCGGTTTGATTGGCGCCGTCATCGTCGTGCTGGCTCTGGCGCTGGCTTTTGGACTTCCGGCGAGCTTCCTCACGGTGGCCATCCAGGACCGCGTCGAGCGTGACACCGGCTATCGCCTGAGCATCGCCGGCTCGGCGAGCGTCAGCCTGTGGCCGTCGCTGCATGCGACCCTGACGGACATCACCCTGCAGGATCCGAAGGAGCGTGACGGCAACAATCGGCTGACGATCGGCAAGCTGCAGGCCGACGTGGCGCTGTCGAGCCTGTGGTCCGGCCGGCCCGACATCAGCGAGATCATCATCGACAAGCCCACACTTTATCTGCCGTTGCTGCGCGAACGGCTGCGGGACAATGGGCCCCGCAGCCGTGCCTCGGCGAAGCCGGAAGCGGCGCTTGCGGCCCGGATCGAACGGGTCACCGTCAGGGACGGCGCCGTCGTCCTCTCCAACCCGCGCGACCGCGTCGAGAATCGGCTCGAGGGCATCGGCGCGACGGCGTCTCTGTCCGATGGCAAGGTCAAGATCACGGGTACGGCCCGGGCCGGCGACCGTCCGGTGACCTTCGACCTCACAGCGGCCGCGCCCGCGCTGCCTATTGAGCGCCAGACGCTGCCGGTCGATTTCAAGATCGACATGGCTTCTGCATTCCGCGGGAGTCTTGCCGGCCGCGCCGACGTTCGGCTGAATGGCCCGGTGGTGATGATCAACGGCCTCAGCGGCACGCTTGGCGACGGCGATTTCAACGGCTGGGCCTCGGTCGATCTCGCGAGCAAGCCGCTGGTGAAGGTCGATCTCGACGTTCGCCGGCTCGACTTGGGAGCGCCTGCCGCGCAGGGCTCTGCCGGCGCGTCGGGATGGAGCACGGCGGCAATCGACTTGCGGGGTCTGAACTACGTCGACGCGCGCGTGAAGCTGTCGGCGACGGATGTCGTTCTCTCCGGGACTCGCCTCGGGCCGCTCGATCTCGAAGCCTCGCTGGCCGGCGGCCTGCTGAAGGCGACCGTCGCCAATCTCGGCGCCTATGAGGGGCAGGCCAGTGGCGAGGTCGTGATCGACGCCTCCACGGGCAATCCGGCCTATGCGATGCACTGTGATCTCGTCGGCATCCGGGCGCTGCCGCTGCTCTCGAGCGTCGCCGGATTCGACAAGCTCGATGCGCGGATGCAGGGCAAGCTGGCCTTGCGCTCCAGCGGCGCCAGCCAGCAGGCTCTCATGAGCAACCTGAGCGGCTCGGCGTTCCTGCTGTTCCAGGACGGCGCGATCCGCGGCATCAACGTTGCGCAGATGATCCGCTCACTGACGTCCAATCCGCTGTCGGGATGGCAGGATTCGAAGGAACTGACGACCGATCTCACGCAGCTCTCGGCCTCGTTTCAGGTCGAGCGGGGACAGGCCGCCACCAGTGACCTCAACCTGGTCGGACCGCTGGTCAAGGTCGCCGGTACGGGGACGATCGATCTGGGGAATCGGGCGCTGGCGATGCGGGTCGAGCCGAAGCTCGTGATGACGACCGAGGGGCAGGGCCGCACCTCGGAGCCGATAGGCCTCGGGATTCCCGTCGTCATCGACGGCCCCTGGAGTCAGCCGCGCTTTTACCCCGACATGGCCGGCATCCTCGACAATCCGGATGCTGCCTACGCCAGGCTCAAGCAGATGGGCCAGGGCCTGTTCGGCAAGGACGGGATCGGGCTGAACAATTTGATCAACGACATCGGCGGCCTCATCGGAAATTCTGCGCCCACCGGTGCTGCTGGTCCGAACGGCGCGCCGTCAACGGCAGCCCCGAATGCGCAGGCCCCGGCGGCCGGCCAATCCGACCTGCTCGGCGGCGATCTCGGATCGGCGATCGGCAATCTGATTCAGCAAGGACTGCAGGCCGCGCAGCCGCCAGCCAAGAGCCGCGGCCGTACGCTGGTTGCGCCTCAGGACGGTGCTGTTTCTCGGCCTCCGGGCGACGACGGCCGGGGCGCGGCGGAGGCAGCTCCCGCCGAGCCCTTGCAGGAGGGTGTGCAGGACAGCCAGCCGATGAACGACGTTCTGAAGCGCATCTTCAATAGGTAATATATAGCCGCGATCGACCGAGCCTGCGGAGAATCTCCTCGAGCGGTGCATGCGATTCAGGGCCAGCCGAGCAATAACGAGTTGGCGCGGGGCGCCGGCATGGTCGCCGCTGTGCATGCCATTCTGTGCTAAACGGGTGCCGGCGACGGACCGTCTCGCACCCGAGCGGTCCCGCCTCCAAAGTGTTGCTGCCGCGAGGACGGCAGCGGACGCGCTTGTCCGGGGCTGACCTCGGCGATGATGCGCGTGAGGGGTCCGGATGAACGAGGTCGAGAACAGAGGCTGGTCGTTGCGGCAGGGCCTGTTCGCCAAATACGTCGTGTCGCTGGTCGGGCTCGTCGTGTTCGTCCTGGCCGTGAATGGCGCGACCGAAACCTGGATCAGCTATCAGTCCACCAAGGCGAGCCTGACCGCCGCCATGGCCGAAAAGGCCAACGCCAGCGCCCGGCGGATCGATCAGGCGCTCTCGGATCTGCAGCGACAGATCAGCTGGGTGACGCGGGCGAGCGCCAATACGCTGGAGCTCCGCCGCGCCGACTATGTACAACTGCTGAGTCAGGCGCCGGCTGTGCGGCAGCTGTATCAGCTCGACGGCCAGGGCCGGGAACAGCTCCGCGTGTCGCGCACCTCGATCTCGTTTGCCTCGGGCAACGACTTGTCACGCGATCTGCGCTTCACCGACACCGTCACGCACGGAAGCAATTTCTCCGCCGTGACCTTCAAGGGCGCGCAGCCGATGATGTCGATCTCGGTCGCGCATTCCGGCTTCAATGCCGGTGTGACTGTGGCCGACATCGACCTCGACTTTCTCGAAGACTCCATGACCGAGGCGCAGATCGGCAAGGTCGGCACCGCCTACGTGGTCGATCCGCGGGGCCAGGTGTTGGCGAGCTCGGCGAGGGGACCGGCGGTCGGTCAGGACCTCTCCAAGCTGCCGCAGGTCGCGGCGGTGCTCACGCCGGATGGCGAGCCGCTGGCCTCCGGCACCGACGGCGAGGGGCACGCGGTGCTCTCGGCGGCCGCGACGCTGCCCAAGCTCGGCTGGGCCGTGTTCTTCGAGCAGTCCACGGCTCACGCGCTGGCGCCGATCCGCGATCAGCTGTTGCGCGGGGCGCTGTTGATCGCGCTCGGCCTTGCGGTTGCGATCCTCGCGGGCTCGGTGCTGGCGCGACGCATGCTCGTCCCGATCACCGCGTTGCGCGCCGGCGCGCGCAAGCTCGGCGCCGGCGATTTCGCCCAGCGCATCGAGGTGAGGACGCATGACGAACTGGAGGAGCTCGCCGATCAGTTCAACAGCATGGCCGGCCAGCTCGCGCAGTCCTATGCCGTGCTGGAAGCCAAGGTCGAGGAACGCACGCGGGATCTGGCCCAGTCGATCAATGAGCTGAGGGTGCTCGAGGAGGTTGGCCGCGCGGTGGCCTCCTCGCTCGATCTCAATGCGGTGCTGCCGACGGTGGCGGCCCGGGCGCTGGAGATCACCAAGACCGACGCCGTGCTGATCTATTCCTATGAGGCCGCCGAACGCCGCTTCAGGCTGGTGGAGGCCAAGGGCGTCGACCGGGACGGCCCGCACAATGTGCTGGACGAGCGGACGAGCCTGCTCTCCGACTCCGTGCGCAGCGGCGAGCCGATCGCGATCGCCGAGCTGGAAAACGCGCCCGATCACCCGCTGCGCGACGTCGCGGTTGCCGCCGGCTTTCACGCCGTGCTGTTCACGCCGCTGGTCGATCAGCAGGGCGTGCTCGGCGCGCTCGTGGTGCTCCGCCGGTCGGCCGGTACGTTCCCGCCGAACCTGATCGGACTGATGCGAACGTTCGCCAACCAGGCCGTGCTGGCGATGCGCAACGCGCGACTGTTCACCGAGGTCGATCAGAAGGGCCGCGAGCTGGCGCTGACCCACGCGACGGTGCAGCAGCAGGCCGAAAAGCTCACCGAGCAGACCGAGCAGCTGCGCGAATGGAACAAGTCGCTCGAGGAGCGCGTCGAGAAGCAACTGGCGGAGATCGAGCGGATCAGGCGGCTGGAGCGCTTCCTGGCGCCGCAGGTGGCGCAGATCATCGCGTCGTCGGACGGCCATGATGCGCTGCTGGAAAGCCACCGCCGCGAGGTCACGGTGGTGTTCTGCGATCTGCGCGGCTTCACAGCGTTTACCGAGACGACCGAGCCCGAAGAGGCGATGAACGTGCTCCGTGAATATCA
>BFBZ01002427.1_pt1 | contig 10126 bp, 9 predicted proteins | sample 1888401 | NCBI WGS metagenome assembly BFBZ01 (sample SAMD00112614, study PRJDB3348) | symbiont metagenome | host: Chara braunii | reverse complement strand
CAGGGCGTGTTGTTGACGTGCTCGTCGCCGCGGAAGACATGGCTGATGCGCATGTCCCAGTCGTCGACGACGACGGCGAAGTTGTAGGTCGGCACGCCCGGCGCGCCGACAGGTGCGCCATCCGATGGAGCGCGGGCGATGATCAGGTCGTCGATCTCGCGGTTGTTGATCGTGATCGGGCCCTTGACGAGGTCGTCCCAGGTCACGTCGCCGTCGATGGGGTTGGCGAAGCGGATGACGGGCTTCACGCCCTCGGGCGGCGTCGCCAACGTCTTGCCAGGCTCCGGGCGCCAGCGGCGGTCGTAGTGGGTCTTCTCGCCGCGGGCGCGCTGGGCCTCGCGCATGGCGTCTAGCTCTTCGGGCGTCGCATAGCATCGATAGGCGCGGCCAGCGGCGATCATCTGGTCGATGACGGCCTGGTAGCGGTCCAGGCGCTGCATCTGGTAGATCGGGCCCTCGTCGTAATTCAGGCCCAGCCAGTTCATCGCCGCGATGATCTGGTCGACCGAGTCCTGCGTGGAGCGGGCGACGTCGGTGTCCTCGATGCGCAGCACGAACTCGCCGCCGTGGTGGCGGGCATAGGCCCAGGAGTAGAGCGCCGTGCGGGCGGTGCCCAGGTGCAGGAAGCCGGTCGGCGACGGCGCGATGCGCGTGCGGACCTTGTCGAAAGTGGGGCTCATCAGGTCTTGAGTGTGGAAAGGCCGCGGAGCAGGTCGTCGCAGATGTCGTCGACATGCTCAAGGCCGACAGACAGCCGGATCAGGCCCTGGCCGACGCCCGCGGCCTGGCGCTGCGCCTCCGTGAGACGGCCATGCGAGGTCGTCGCGGGGTGAGTGATGATGGATTTCGTGTCGCCGAGGTTGGTGGCGATGGACACGACACGGGTGCTGTCGATGACGTGGAAGGCGGCGGCGCGGGCGGCTTCGGGGCCATCGGCCTTCACGTCGAAGGACAGCACCGCCCCGCCCTGCCCGCCCTGCTGGCGCATGGCCAGCTCGTGCTGGGGATGGGAGGCGAGCGACGGGTAGTAGACGCGGTCGACCTCGGGCCGAGCCTCCAGCCAGCGGGCCACGGCCAGGGCCTGCTCGCTCTGCGCCTTCATGCGCAGGCTCAAGGTCTCCAGCCCCTTCAGCACCACCCAGGCGTTGAAGGGCGACAGCGTCATGCCCACCGTGCGCAGGATGGGGCCGAAGACGTCGCGGATGAGCTTGTTCGGCCCGCACAGCGCGCCGGCCATCACGCGGCCCTGGCCATCCATGTATTTGGTGGCCGAGTGCATGATGATGTCGGCGCCCATCTCGGCGGGGCGCTGCAGGGCCGGCGTCGAGTAGGTGTTGTCGACGGCGAGGATGGCGCCCGCCGCGCGGGCCATGTCGGCCAGCGCGCGGATGTCGCAGACCTCGGTCAGCGGGTTGGTGGGCGTCTCGGCGAAGAAGAGCCGCGTCGTCGGCCGGATGGCGGCCCGCCACTCGGCGAGGTCGGTCTGCGACACGAAGCTCGCCTCGACGCCGAACTTGCCGAACTCCTTGGCGAACAGGTTGATCGTCGAGCCGAACACCGAGCGCGAGCAGACGACATGGTCGCCGGCCTTCAGCGTGCCCATCGCGAGCAGCAGGATGGCGCTCATGCCGGTGGACGTGGCGATGGCGGCTTCCGTGCCCTCCATCGCGGCCAGGCGCGCCTCCAGGCTGCGCACGGTCGGGTTGCTGGTGCGCGTGTAGGTGAAGTCCTCGGCGTTGGAGAACTTGCGCGCCGAGGTCTCGGCGTCGGGCTGGACGTAGGCCGTCGTCAGGAACAGCGCCTCGGAGTTCTCGCCGTGCTGGCTGGGCGCGAGCGCGGTGCGGACGGCCAGCGTCTCGGAGCGCAGGCCTTCGGGCAGCGGGCGATGGGCGGGGTCATGCATGCGCTCAGCCCTCGCCGCCGCTCTGCAGCGCCAGGCGGCTGCGCGCCGCGGCGTCTTCCTCGTCGCCCTGCGAGGCCGCGCGCTGCTCGCGCATCGCGGCGAAGTCCTCGAGGCTGACGTCGCCGGTGACATAGCTGCCGTCGAAGCAGCTGGCCTCGAAGCCGGCCAGGCCCGGGTGCAGCGCCGCGACGACGCGCTTCATCGCGTCGACGTCCTGGTAGATCAGCGCGTCGGCGCCGATGTAATGGCGGATCTCCTCGATGCTGCGGCCATGGGCGATCAGCTCCTCGCGGGTCGGCATGTCGATGCCGTAGACATTGGGGAAGCGCACCGGCGGCGCGGCAGACGCCAGGTAGACCTTGCGCGCGCCGGCCTCACGGGCCATCTGCACGATCTCCTTGGACGTGGTGCCGCGCACGATGGAGTCGTCCACCAGCAGCACGTTGCGGTTCTTGAACTCCAGCCCGATGGCGTTGAGCTTCTGCCGCACGCTCTTCTTGCGCGCACCCTGCCCCGGCATGATGAAGGTGCGGCCGACGTAGCGGTTCTTCACGAAGCCCTCGCGGTAGGGCTTGCCGATGCGGTGGGCCAGCTGCATGGCCGACGGGCGGCTGCTCTCCGGGATGGGGATGACGACGTCGATCTCGCTCGGCGGCATCGTCGAGATGACGCGCTGGGCCAGCGTCTCGCCCATGTTCAGGCGGGCCTGGTAGACGGAGATGCCGTCCATCACCGAGTCCGGGCGCGCCAGATAGACGAACTCGAACATGCAGGGGTTGAGCTGCGGGTTGTCGTTGCACTGCTCGGTGTGCAGCTTGCCGGTCATGTCGACGAACAGCGCCTCGCCCGGCGCCACGTCGCGCTCCAGCTGGTGGCCCGTGCCTTCCAGCGCGACGCTCTCGCTGGCGACCATGAAGTCGCCATTGCTCGCGCGGCCGAAGCACAGCGGGCGGATGCCGTAGGGGTCGCGGAAGGCCAGCAGGCCCTGGCCGGCGATCAGCGCGATGACGGCATAGCTGCCCTTGATGCGCTTCTGCACGGCGCGCACGGCGGCGAAGATTTCCTTGGGCGTCAGCGGCAGGTCGCGCGCGGCCAGCTCCAGCTCGTGGGCCAGCACATTGATCAGCACCTCGGTGTCGCTCTCGGTGTTGATGTGGCGGCGGTCGATGTCGAAGAGCTCGTCCTTCAGCGCATGCGCGTTCGTCAGGTTGCCGTTGTGCACGAGGACGATGCCGAACGGCGCGTTCACGTAGAACGGCTGGGCCTCTTCCTCGCTGTAGGCGTTGCCGGCCGTGGGGTAGCGCACCTGGCCCAGGCCGATGTTGCCAGGCAGCGCGCGCATATTGCGGGTGCGGAAGACGTCGCGCACCATGCCGCGGGCCTTGTGCATGAAGCACTTCTGGCCCTGCATCGTGACGATGCCGGCGGCGTCCTGGCCGCGGTGCTGCAGCAGCAGCAGGGCGTCATAGAGGAGCTGGTTGACGGGGGAGGCAGCGAGGGTGCCGACGATGCCGCACATGGCAGGAGTCCTTAGTCAGTCGATGCCGCATCAGATGGGGTCATCGAGCGGGAAATGAAATGGGCAAGCGGTTGGGGCAGCAGCGGCGCGGCGTCGTGCAGCACGCCGGCCAGGACCGGCGCCGCGCGCGAGGCCCGCCAGGTGGCCGACTGGGCCAGCGGCGAGGCGCCGACGACGAGCACCAGCAGCAGCGCGATGAAGACGCCGCGCAGCGCGCCGAAGCCGGCGCCGCCGAGGCGGTCCACGACGGACAACGGCGTGGCGTGGATCAGCGCCTTGACGAGGCGGCTGGCCAGGCTCCAGACGATGAGCACGGCGAAGAAGGCCAGGGCCAGCGCGACGAGGTGGACGGCCGCGGGGCCGAACTGCCCCTCGGGCAGCATCGGCTCGATGACGGGCGCCAGCGGCGCGGCCGCGAAATAGGCCACGACCCAGCCGGCCAGCGACATCACCTCGAAAATCAGGCCACGCCACAGGCCCAGGCCGATCGAGATCAGCAGCAGGGCTGCCAGCGCGAGGTCGACCCAGCTCAGCGTGACGTCCACGTCGCGGCCTTCAGAGCGTCAGGATGGCGCCGGGCAGGCCCGCGCCCTTGAGCTTGGCGGCGGCGCGCTCGGCCTCGTCGCGGCTGGCGAAGGGCCCCAGGCGCACGCGCACGCGGCGGCCGTCGGCCGTGTCCACGGCCTGCGCATAGGTCTTGAGGCCGAGCTTCTCGACCTTCATCCGCACGTCCTGGGCCGTCTTGTTCTCGCCGTAGGCGCCGACCTGCACGATGAAGCGCGCCGCGGCGGCCGGTGCAGAGGCCGTGTCCTTGCCATCCAGCAGGGCCTGGGCACGGGCGCCATCGTTGGCGTGGGCCTTGGGCTTGTCCGCCGGGCGGTCGGCCGGCTTCTCGGCGAGCTTGACCGGCGTGGCTGGCTTGTCGTGCGGCTTGTCGGCCACCGGCTTGTCGGCGGCGGGCGCCTTCTCGACGGGCTTCTCCGCCGTCTTTTCGACCGGCTTGGCCGCGGCGACCGGCGCGCTCGGCGTCTGCGCGACGGGCGCAGGCGCGGGCTTGGACGCCGGCTCGGCCGCCTGCGACAGCGGCTCGCGCGTCGGCACGGTCAGCGGCGGCGCGGTCTCCTTGCGCGGGATGTCGATGGGCAGGTCGACGGGAATCGGCCGCGGCTGGGTCTCGAAGATCAGCGGGAAACCGACGACACCGGCCGCCACCAGCACGGCCGCACCGATGAGACGCCGACGCGCGCGGATGCGCAGCACCTGGACGTCGTCGGCCGCACTGGCCTTGGCGCCGGCCCGGGCCGAAGACTTCTTGGGCGCCGCCGCGGTGGCGGCGTCATCGCGCTTGAGGAAGGAAAACAGGCCCATCGGCGGCGTCTGACGTCAGTGGAGGGTGGGAGGCTTGGGCTCGGCAGCGCCGGCCGTCACGCGGGGCAGGCCCTGCTGGAGCACCCCGCCCACGGTGTAGAAGGAACCAAAGACCAGGATTCTATCGGCCGTGGTCGCCCCGGCCGCCGCGGCATGGAGGGCGTCTAGCGGATTGGCATGGGTGTGCGTCGCCACGTCGGGCGGCGTCTTCAGCCCCGCAGCGAGGAAGGCGGCCTCCAGTTGCGCGGCCGTCGCGGCGCGCGGGATGGGCAGGTCCGTGAAATGCCAGGCGTCCACGAGCGGCGCGACCTTGGCCAGGATGCCGGCCAGGTCCTTGTCCGCCATCGCGCCGAAGACGGCATGGGTGCGCGGGAAGAAGCCCATCTGGTCGAGGTTCTGCGCCAGCGCGGCGACCGCGTGGGGGTTGTGGGCCACGTCCAGCACGACGGCCGGCTGACCGGCCAGCACCTGGAAGCGCCCGGGCAGCTCGACCAGGGCCAGGCCGGTGCGCACGGCCTGGGCGCTGATGGGCAGGCGGTCGGCCAGGGCCTCGAAGGCGGCCAGCACGCCGGAGGCATTCAGCAGCTGGTTCACGCCGCGCAGCGCCGGGTAGGCCAGGCCCGAGAAGCGCTTGCCGCGGCCGGCCCACTGCCATTGCGTGCGGTCGCCGCTGAACGTGAAGTCGCGGCCGAGCTGGCGCAGGTCGGCGGCTATCTCCAGCGCCCGCTCGGCCAGCGAGGCAGGCGGCATCGGGTCGCTGACGACGACCGGCCGGCCGGTGCGCATGATGCCGGCCTTCTCGCGGCCCACGCTCTCGCGGTCGGAGCCGAGGAATTCGGTGTGGTCGAGGTCGATGCTGGTGATGACGGCGCAGTCGCCGTCGATGACGTTGACCGCGTCCAGCCGTCCGCCCAGGCCGACTTCGAGGATGACGAGGTCCAGCGGCTCGTGCTGCAGCCGGCGCATGATGGCCAGCGTCGTGAACTCGAAATAGGTCAGCGTGATGTCGCCGCGCGCGGCCTCGACGGCCTCGAAATGCGGTTCCAGCGACTCGGCCGCCACCGGCGCACCGCCCACGCGGCAGCGCTCCTGGAAATGCACGAGATGGGGCTTGATGTAGAGGCCCACGCGGTAGCCGGCATGCAGCGCGATGGACTCCAGCATCGCGCAGGTCGAGCCCTTGCCGTTGGTGCCGGCGACGACGATGGCCGGGCAGTCGAAGGCGATGCCGAGCTTCTCCTTCACCGCCCTGACGCGATCCAGCGTCATGTCGATGGTCTTGGGGTGCAGGCGCTCGCAGTGGGCGAGCCAGTCTTCAAGCGTCATGGCGGATCACTGAAAAACAAAAGCCAGGCTCGGGGCCTGGCTTGGAACTATCGCGACGAGGTTCAGGCCACCGCGTCGGCGCTCTGGCGCTGCAGCATCGCGAGCTGGCGGGCGATGGTCTCGCGCAGCTGGCGGCGGTCCACGATCATGTCGACGGCGCCCTTCTCCATCAGGAACTCGGCGCGCTGGAAGCCCGGGGGCAGCTTCTCGCGCACGGTGTTCTCGATGACGCGCGGGCCGGCAAAGCCGATCAGCGCTTTGGGCTCGGCCAGCACGATGTCGCCGACGAAGGCGAACGAGGCCGACACGCCGCCCATCGTCGGGTCGGTCAGCACGCTGATGTAGGGCAGCTTGGCCTTGGCCAGGCGCGTCAGCGACGCGTTGGTCTTGGCCATCTGCATCAGGCTCAGCAGGCCCTCCTGCATCCGCGCGCCGCCGGTGGCGGTGAAGCAGATGAAGGGCGTCTTCTGCTCGATGGCCGTCTCGACGCCGCGCACGAAGCGCTCGCCGACGACGGAGCCCATGGAGCCGCCCATGAAGTCGAACTCGAAGCAGGCCGCGACGACGGGCACGCTCATGACGGCGCCGCCGATGACGACCAGCGCATCGGTCTCGCCGGTGTTCTCCAGCGCTTCCTTCAGGCGGTCGGGATACTTCTTGCTGTCCTTGAACTTCAGCGCGTCGACCGGCAGCACCTCCTGGCCGATCTCGTAGCGGCCCTCGCCGTCGAGGAAGGCGTCCAGACGGGCACGCGCGCCGATGCGGTGGTGGAAGCTGCACTTGGGGCAGACATTGATGTTCTGCTCCAGGTCGGTCTTGTAGAGCACCGTCTCGCAGCTCGGGCACTTGATCCACAGGCCTTCGGGCACCGTGCGGCGGTCGGCCGGGTCGCCTTGCTGGATCTTGGGCGGGAGCAGTTTGTCGAGCCAACTCATGTCTCAGTCCTTGTCGAGTGCGGCGCGGATTTCACGGATGAAGGCCGCGCCAGTCAAGGCGACATTATCGGCCGGCTGGCGCTCCAGCAATTCGACCAGCCTGGAGCCGATGACGACGGCGTCGGAAACATCGGCAACCGCCCGCGCCGTGGCACCATCGCGGATGCCGAAGCCCACGCCCACCGGCGTGCTGACATGGCGGCGGATGCGCGGCACGGCCTCGGCGACGGCGGCGGTGTTCAGGTGGCCGGCGCCGGTCACGCCCTTCAGCGACACGTAGTAGACATAACCGCTGGCGAGCTGGCCGACCTGGGCCATGCGCGCCTCGGTGGACGTGGGCGCGAGCAGGAAGATCGCGTCCATGTTCGCGGCCCGCAGCCTGGCGGCGAATTCGGCGCACTCCTCGGGCGGGTAGTCGACGATGAGGACGCCGTCGACGCCCGCCGCGCTCGCATCGGCCACGAAGGCCTCCAGGCCGTAATGCTCGACCGGGTTGGCATAGCCCATCAGCACCAGCGGCGTGGCGTCGTTGCGGGCGCGGAACTCGCGCACATAGGCCAGCACCTTGCGCAGGCCGATGCCGTGCTTCAGCGCCCGTTCGCCCGCACGCTGGATGACGGGGCCGTCGGCCATGGGGTCGGAGAAAGGCACGCCCAGCTCGATGACGTCCGCGCCGGCCTCGGCCATGGCCAGCAGCAGGTCGACGGTCGCGCTGGGGTGCGGATCACCAGCGGTGACGAAGGGGATCAGGGCCTTGCGGCCATCAGCCTTGAGCCGGCCGAAGGTGGTCTTGATGCGGCTCATTGCTTCACCTTTTCACCGGCTTGCGACGGACGATCGAAATAGGCGGCGCCGGACAGGTCGGCGACGGTGCCGATGTCCTTGTCGCCGCGGCCGGAGAGGTTCACGAGCAGCACCTTGTCCTTCCCCAGCGTCGGCGCGAGCTTGATCGCATGCGCGACGGCATGGCTGGATTCCAGCGCCGGGATGATGCCTTCCGTGCGGCACAGCCGGTGGAAGGCCGCCAGCGCCTCGGCATCGGTGATGCCGACGTATTCGGCGCGGCCGATGTCCTTCAGGTGGGCATGCTCGGGGCCGACGCCGGGGTAGTCCAGGCCGGCGGAGATCGAGTGCGTCTCGATGATCTGGCCATCCTCGTCCTGCAGCAGATAGGTGCGGTTGCCGTGCAGCACGCCGGGGCTGCCGGCCGTCAGCGTCGCGGCATGCTTGCCGCTGGCCACGCCCTGCCCTTCGGCCTCGACGCCGATCAGCCGAACGCCCTCGTGAGGGATGTAGGGATGGAAGATGCCGATGGCATTGCTGCCGCCGCCGACGCAGGCGATGACGGCGTCCGGCTGGCGGCCGGCCAGCTCGGGCATCTGCTCCAGGCACTCCAGGCCGATGATGCGCTGGAAGTCGCGCACCATCATCGGGTAGGGATGCGGGCCGGCCACGGTGCCGATGATGTAGAAGGTGTTCTCGACGTTGGTGACCCAGTCGCGCATCGCCTCGTTGAGCGCGTCCTTCAGCGTCCTGCTGCCGCTCTCCACCGGCACGACGGTCGCGCCGAGCAGCTTCATGCGGTAGACATTGGGCGACTGGCGCTTCACGTCTTCGCTGCCCATGTAGACGACGCACTCCAGGCCGTAGCGCGCGCAGATCGTGGCCGTCGCCACGCCATGCTGGCCGGCGCCGGTCTCGGCGATGACACGCGGCTTGCCCATGCGCTTGGCCAGCAAGGCCTGGCCGATGACGTTGTTGATCTTGTGCGCGCCGGTGTGGTTGAGATCCTCACGCTTCAGGTAGATCTGCGCGCCGCCCAGCTCCCGGCTCAAGCGCTCGGCGTGGTAGATCGGGCTGGGCCGTCCGACGAAGTGCTTGAGCTCCTTCTGGAACTCGGCGATGAACTCGGGATCGTTGCGGTAGTGGGCGTAGGCGTCCTTGAGCTGGTCGAGCGCATGGACAAGGGTCTCGGACACGAAGCTGCCGCCATAGGTCGGCGTGCCCGCATGGCGGAAATGCCCGGTCGCATCGGGCTGGTCGTAGGGGAACATGGTCTTTCCTAGCAGGTCGGTTCGGCATCGACGCGGCGTACCGCGCGGCAGAACTCGTGGATCAGGTCGGCGCTCTTGAGCCCAAAGGCCACCTCGACGCCGGAACTCACATCAACGGCCCAAGGCCGCATCCGGGCGATGCCATCGGCTACGTTGGCAGCACTCAACCCACCAGACAAAACGAGGCGAGAGCTGACGCTTGGAGGAACGAGTGACCAATCGAAGACCTTGCCGCCGCCGCCATAGCCGTCGACATGGGCGTCGAGCAGGATGGCCTGGGCGCTGGAAAAACGAGAGCCGAAGTCTACCAAGTCGAAACCCGGCGCCATGCGGGCGGCGCGCAGATAGGGCCGCCTCACGCGCTCGCAGTCGGCCGGCGTTTCGTCGCCATGGAATTGCATCAGCATATTGGGCAATGCCTCCAGGCCGGCCTGCAACTCCGCGTCACTCGCGTTGACGAACAGGCCGACCGGCATTACGAAGGGCGGCAGCAGGCGCGCCAGCGCCTTCGCCCGCTCCGGCGTCACGGCGCGCGGGCTTTTCGCGTAGAAGACGAAGCCGATGGCGTCGGCACCGGCTTCGACGGCGGCCTCGACGTCGGCCTCGCGCGTCAGGCCGCAGATCTTGATTCGAGTCATGGGAGCCAATCGAGGGCGGCGACATGCCGCGGGATGTCCAGTTCGGCATCGTAGGTCGGGCCGAGGAAGTAGAGGCCGTCGGGGGCAAAGGTCGGCGCGGCCACCTTGCGGTCGCGTGCGGCCAGCACCTCGGACACCCAGTCCGCCGACCGCGTGCCGCTGCCGACGGCGAGGATGCAGCCCATCAGGTTGCGCACCATGTGATGCAGGAAGGCGCTGGCCTCGAACTCGAAGCGCCAATAGACGCCGCGGCGCTGCACGGTGATCTCGCGCAGCGTCTTGATGGGCGACGCGGCCTGGCATTCCGACGAGCGGAAGGACGAGAAGTCGTGCTCGCCGATCAGGCGCCCGGCCGCGGCCTCGAGCGCCGCCTGGTCGAGCGG
>BFBZ01002422.1_pt1 | contig 10126 bp, 8 predicted proteins | sample 1888401 | NCBI WGS metagenome assembly BFBZ01 (sample SAMD00112614, study PRJDB3348) | symbiont metagenome | host: Chara braunii | reverse complement strand
AAGCCGCCCGCGGCGATGGTCATCCCGTCGAACAGGAGGTCTTGGAGCGCGATCTCGGGATTCTGAAAAATCTTGTTCATCACACTTCCGGCGATGCTGAGTGAAGGTCGTGAAGGCGCCGCGGGGACAATTGCTTATTCCCATTTCCCGCAAAGAGTCTACTAGAATGGGGTGGTGATCGCGCCCTAGCGACATACTGACGGAGGAACCCCTGGACCGCCACGCCACGCCGGTCAGCCATGTCCGAGACGCGGATGAAGCCAGCCGGCGCCACCATGAAGCGGTGCTGCTTCGCCTTGGCGTGCGGCACTGGGCCAGCTTCGATCGGGAGGTCGTGGCCGGCGCGCACGAGGCGCATCTCCAGCTCCAGCTGACTGACGCCACCTATTCAGTCGATGGCGTCGAAACGCACTGCCCGCCGGGCGTCTATCATGCCACGTCGGCCTCCAGCTCGACCTTTCTGCTGCGCCACCTCAACGGCGTGAACTTCGGCGATCATCCCTCCATCCTGGAGGTCGGCGTGGGCAGCGGCGCGGTGCTCCTGTCATTGGCTAAACGCCTGGGCGACGGTGTTTTCGTGGGCGTGGACATCTCGGACCTGGCGGTGAAGACCGCTAGGTCCAACGCCGTTCGAAACGGCCTGAACGTGGACATCCGCAAATCGGACCTTTTCGACGCGGTCGCGGGCGAGCGCTTCGACGCGATCTTCTTCAACGCGCCGCTTTACGATCGCGAGCCGCGCTCGGCGGTCGAGGAGCACATGCTGTGCGATCCGGGCGGACGCATCCTCGAGCGCTTCGTCCGCGAGGCGCCGCGACATCTGAAACCCGGGGGCGCGGCCTTCGTCACCGCGTCGAATATCGGCCTAGTCGCGCCGCTCGACGATCCGACCGTCTCGATCGCGCTGAAGGGCGCCGAACTTTTCGACACCGGCGTGATCCGCGCGCTCGTGCGCATTACGCCCGCTAGGACCCGGAAGGACACGCCACCATGAACGCTCCCGTGATCGTCGTAACAGGGGCCGCCGGCGCCCTGGGCTCGGTGGTGGCCGCGCGTCTGGCCGCCGCTGGCGCGCGCGTCGTTGGCGTCGATCTCGCGGGCGAAGGGCTCTCGCCCGCCTTGGCCCTAGCGCTCGGGGGGGTCGACCTTGGAGAGCCCGCGCAAGTGCGAGCGGCGTTCGCGGCGGTGGCGGAGCGCTTTGGCCGCCTGGATGGCCTGGTCAATATCGCCGGCGGCTTTGCCTGGGAAACCATCGAAAGCGGCGCCGTGGAAACCTGGGACCGGCTGTACGCCATGAATGTCCGTTCCGCGCTATTGGCCTGCCAGGCGGCGACGGAAGCGCTGGCGCGCGACGGCGGGGCGATCGTCAATGTCGGAGCCGCCGCCGCCCAACGGGCGTCCTTGGGAATGGGCGCCTATGCCGCATCCAAATCCGGCGTCGCTCGCTTGACCGAGGCGCTGGCCGCAGAGTTGCTGGACCGAGGGGTGCGCGTGAACGCCGTGGCGCCGAGCATCATCGACACCCCGCTCAATCGCAGGGACATGCCCGACGCCGACTTCGAGCGCTGGGTCGCGCCCGAAGCACTCGCCGAGGTCGTCGCGTTTCTCCTGTCGCCGGCCGCCCGCGCCATGACCGGCGCCTTGCTTCCCGTCACCGGCCGCACGCCGCTCTAGCTTGGCTTTCGGATCTTCCTTCGTCTCGTAGGGTGGACACTCGACGCCGAATTTTAAATCGTATACTAGATTGCCTAAGAACATCGACGTAGGGAGAGAGGCGTGGCGATTGAGGATTTTGGCGATCTGACGCGTGAAATGTGGGACGAGGCCGCCGAGACCGAGCCGATGGAGTCGCGACGTCAGCGTTCGCTTGCCGCACTAAAGACCGAATGGCTCCGGGTCTGGGATGAGCCTATCCCCTTCTATCGCGACAAGTTCGAGGCCGCCGGTCTGACACGCGACGCCATGCCCGCCCTGGACGAGATTCCAGTGACGCGGAAGGGCGAACTCCGCGCGAACGAAGCCGAACACCCGGTTTTCGGCACCCACCGCTCGACCCGGCTGTACAAGGATGGCCAGATCAACGCCCTGCGGATCGCCCAATCGACCGGAACGACCGGCAAGGCCTGGTACATCTTCTACTCGAAGGATGACCTGCTGCGCTGGCGAGCGCTCAACAAAGAGCAGCTTTGGCGCAACGGCGTGCGCCCAGGAAATCACTTCACCCACGCCTGGCCGGGGGGCATGTATCCGACCGGTATACTGGGCGGCGCGCAGTATAGCGACCTCGACGTGATCGAACTGCCCGTGGGCCCGCCCTTTTCGGCGGCCGACGCCCTACGTCACATCCAGATCTGGCAGGATTGCGGGATCGACGCGCTGATGTGCACGATTTCTCAGTTGCAAATCTATGACGCCGCCGCCCAAGGCGCCGGGATCGACCTAGCTTCGATTCTGAAGGGCAAGCCACTGATTACCTCGGGCGAGGCCATATGGCAGTTTGAAGCCGGACGTAAGCGCATCGAGGACGCCTATGGCGTCTCGCTGTTCAACATCGGCGGCGCTTCCGAAGCCCCTGGCTTTGTCACGGCCGACAGCCGCTACCACGACGGTCTGATCTGTCCGACCGATCACTACTGGATTCAAGTCTGCGATCCGGAAACCGGTAAGGAAGTGCCACCCGGAACGCCCGGCCACCTGGTCATCAACGCGTTCGGCATGGATCACTTCATGCTGCGCTACGACCTCGAAGACCTGGTCGTCCTGCATGAGGGCCCCGACAAATCTGGCCGCACGGCCCAACGCTATACGATCTTGGGTCGCCTGGCTGATCGCGCCATCGTCGGCGGGAAGGCGCTTCTGCCCATCGATGTGCAGCTGGCCCTCGAAACCTTCGGCGCGCCGGAATACACCATGGCCGCCGGTGTCGCCGACGCGCTGATGCTCAATATCGAGGGCGAGGGCTCCGCCGCCCGGTTGACCGACGGTCTGTCCGCCGCGCTCGGCGTCCCGGTGGTGATCACCGAGGTCCCCGTCGGCTCGATCCCGCGCTCGACCTTCAAGCAGCGTCGACTGGCGGAGTGATGGCCGGGGACGCGCTCAACAGTGGCGAGGCGTCGGATCCCGAGGCCCGCTACCGCTGGTATGTGCTCGCCATTCTGATGCTGGCCTATACCGTCCACTACCTGGATCGCAGCGTCGTCAACGCGGTGCTGGAGCCCATTCGCGTCGAGTTCCATGTCTCGGACGCGGCGTTGGGTCTGTTGGCGGGGCCGGTCTATGCGGTGGCGTTCGCTTGCGCCGGAGTGCCGCTTGGCCTGCTGATCGATCGGGTCAACCGCAAGCGCCTGCTGGCGACCCTGTTGGCCGGCTGGAGCGCGTTGACCTTCGTCAGCGGCTTCGCGGGCGGCTTTTCCATGCTCGTGGCGGCGCGGGCGGCGGTCGGCGCGGCCGAAGCCGGCGGCTCGCCCACAGCCATGTCGCTCTTGTCCGACTACTTTCCGGCGTCCAAGCGCGCGACGGCGACAGGCGTCTTCTTCCTGAGCGTCACGCTCGGCATCTTCCTGGGCTACCTCGTCAGCGGCGTCGTCGCGGCCCATCACGGTTGGCGCGCGGCCTTCCTGGTGGCCGGCGCCCCCGGCCTCCTGATCGCGCTGCTCTTGATGGCAACGGTGCGCGAGCCGCCGCGCGGCCGGTTCGATGCGCGAGCCGTTCAGGCCCGTCCGTCTCTGCTGGAGACCTTCTCGGCCCTGCTCGGGCGTCGGGCCCTAGCGCTCACGCTCGTCGCGCTGGTCATCGCCGCGACCGTCACGGGCGGCTTCAACGCCTTCGTCATCTCGCTCCTGGTCCGCCGCTATGAGCTCGGCCTGGCCGAAGCGGCGATCATCGTCTCGGTCTCTCTGGGCGTCTTCGGCGGCCTGGGATCGGTTTTTTGGGGCGCGCTCAGCGATCGGGTCGCCGAGCGCGGCGCCTTCGCCCCGCCCCTGCTCATCGCGATCACTTCGCTGATCGCGACAGGATTTGGCGTCTTTGGCGTTCTCGAAGGCTCGTTGAAGAGCAGCATCCTGGGTATCGCCGGGTTTTCGCTGTTCATCACCAGCTTCATGGGCGGCGGCTATGGCCTGCTGTTGAACCTATCGCCGCCATCCATCCGAGGGGCCTGCACCGCGATGACGCAAGTGTTGGTCAATCTGATCGGCGTGGGCTTTGGACCGCTCGTCGTAGGCGGGCTCAGCAGCGCCCTTGGGGCGAGCGGCAAGGTCGACGGCCTTGCCTGGGCCCTGGTGCTCGTTCTGCTCCTGTCGCTGGTCAGCGCCGCTTGCCAAGTCGGCGTGGCCAACGCCCTGAGGCGCTCAGCCGCCGCTGGCCAATCCCCCTTGCCGAACCCACTCCCCGCGCCTAATTAGTATACTAGTTTTGGAGACAGCCCATGCGCTTATCCTTTTCAAGCGATCATCAGGGCCTGCGGGAGGAATTCGAACATGTCTTCGCCGCCGAGGCGACGAGCGCCCGCGCGCGCGCGGGCGCGTCGAGTCCGGAAGGCTGGGATCGCGCGCTTTGGCGGCAGTTGGCCGAGTTGGGCTGGCTCGGCGTGACGGCCAGTGAGGCCCATGGCGGCTTGGGTCAGGATCCCCTGGCGCTCTGCCTTATCGCCGAGGCCTTCGGTCAACGCCTGGCGGCGATTCCGTTCCTCGGCGCCGCGCTCGGTTTCGCCGACGCGTTGCTCACGATCGGCGACCGGTCTCTGTCGGACGCGCTGGCGCCGGGTGTCGTAGCTGGTGAGGTGATCGGCGCTCTGGCGATCCCCGAGCATTTCACGGCGCTGGATATCGACGACGGACACGCCAGCGGCGCCTGCCCAGCCTTGATGGACGCGGCCGCGACGACTCACATCCTGACCTTGGCGGGAGCAGGATCGGACGCGCAGCTGATCTTGCTGGATGTAACCGCCGCCCACCGCGAACGGATCGACTCCCTGGACAGGGTCAACCTGGCTTGGGCGGTCACGTTTGACCGCGCGCCGAGCCGAACCTTGGCGCGCGGCGAAACGGCGTCGGACCTGTGGCGAACGCTACGAGCTCGCTACGCGACCTTCATGTCCTTCGTCCAGATCGGCGCGGCCAGCGCCGCACTGGACATGGCGCGTGATCATGTCATCCAGCGTTACGCCTTCGGTCGCCCCCTCGGGTCGTTCCAGGCGGTCAAGCATGAGCTGGCCGACGTGCTGGCGGCCATCGAGATCGCCCGATCGAACGCCTGGTTCGCCGCCGCCGCGCTGAACGAGGGCGGATCGGCTCTGGCTCAGGCCGGCGCCGCCGCGCGCGTATCCGCCACAGACGCCCACCGCTTGGCCGCCCGCGCCAATGTTCACCTTCACGGTGGCCTTGGGGTCACGGCCGAGAGCGACGCCCACCTTCATTATCGACGCGCTCAGGCTCTTGGCCTGGTCATCGGCCCCTCGTCGGTCTGGCGCGAGCGCCTGATCGCCGAGTTGGTCGCCGCGCGCGCCGTCGCGCCCGCCGCGCCGCAGCTACCGAGGACCGGCTCATGAACCTCAACGACACGCCCGAGGAGGCCGCGTTCCGCGCCGAAGCGCGCGCCTGGATCGCCGCCAACCGATACGACGAGAGGACGATGGAGACGCTGAAGGGCCTGGCGGGCAACGGCGCGCCCCTCCCCTCGGCGGAACTCTGGGCCCTGGCCAAGGACTGGAACGCCCGCAAGTACGACGCCGGCTATGCGGTCCTGACCTGGCCCAAGGCGTTCGGCGGCCGAGACGCGCCCAACCTCGCCGCCATCTTCGCCGAGGAGGAAGGCCCGCTGGCGCGCTTCCAGGGCTATCTGGTGATCACCCAATTCATGTGCGCGGCGACCTTGATGGCGTTCGCTTCGTCGGAACAGAAGGCCGCCCTGCTGCCGCGTATCGCCCGGGCCGATGACATCTGGTGCCAGATGTTCTCCGAGCCGGCCGCGGGCTCCGATCTGGCGGCGGTCCGCACCCGCGCCGAACGTGTCGAGGGCGGCTGGCGGGTAAACGGCCAGAAGGTTTGGACCAGCGGCGCGCACATGGCCGGCTGGGGAACCTTGCTGGCCCGGACCGATCCGACGACGCCCAAGCACAAGGGCTTGACCATGTTCTTCCTCCGCATGGACAGTCCAGGCGTGCGCGTTCGGCCGATCGAACTGATGTCCGGCGAAGCCGAATTCAACGAAATCTTCTTCGACGACGTCTTCATTCCCGACGCCCAGCGTCTTGGCGAGGTCGGCGCGGGCTGGAAAGCCGCTGTCGTGACGCTGAACAGCGAGCGCATGGCCATCGGGGCGATGCTGGACGTCGATTCCGCCGCCCTGCTGGACCTCGCCTGCGAGACAGGCGCGATCACGCGGGCGGATGTGCGCCAAACGCTCGCGGACTGGATCATCAAGGAGCGCGGGCTTCGCGCCTGTGTCGCGCGGCAGCTGACGGCGATTTCCGAGGGCCGCGCGCCGGGTCCGGAGGCGGCGACCATCAAGCTCGTCGGTGGCGTGATGATCGAAGACATGGCCGCCTACGCCCTGGACCTTATCGACGGTGAGGGCCTGGCGTTGCGGCCTGGCCGCGACCCGCGCCGCGTCTATCGCGACATGTTCTACTTTGGTCCCGCGCAGCGCGCCGCCGGCGGCTCGGACGAAGTGCTCAAGAATGTTCTGGCTGAAAGGGTTCTGGGCCTTCCGATGGAGGATCGTCCGGACAACCGGCTGCCCTTCAACGAGGTGCCGACGGCGCCCCGCGGCTAGAACCATATAGGGAGGAAGAAAGATCATGGACGCCCAAGGCCAAGACTTCACCCGCAACGCACCGCTGATCGGCGGTCGCTGGCTGAGCGCCACTTCGCTGGGCAAGGCGGATCATCTCAATCCAGCCAACAATCGCCCCCAGGCCGAACTGCACATCGGCGGCGCGGCGGAGATCGACCAGGCCGTGGCCGCCGCGCGCCAGTCGCACCGGGCCTGGGCCGGACTCGGCGGCGACGCCCGCCGTGATATCCTCCTGCGCTGGGCCCAACTGATCGAGGACAATCGCGAGCAGTTCACGCGTCTGGCCGCGCTGGAAAGCGGCACCCCGGTGATGATCGGCGGCGGGGTCGGCTTGGCGCTCCATTGGCTGCGCTATTTCGCCGGCTGGGCCGACAAGATCGCCGGAGACGCGGTCGAGCCGATCGGCGCGGCCGGGATGAACTACACCCGGCACGAGCCCTATGGGGTCGTCGGCCTGATCATACCCTGGAACTCGCCAATGGTCGCCAGCGCGATGAAGGTTGCGCCGGCCTTGGCGGCCGGCAACAGCGTCGTGCTCAAGCCTCCGACCCTCACGCCGTTCGTGGCCCTGCGCCTGGCCGAGCTCGCGCTGCAGGCGGGCATGCCCGAGGGGGCGTTCAACGTCGTTCCCGGCGACGCCGAAGCCGGCAACGCCCTGGTGACCCATCGCGACGTCGCCAAGGTCAGCTTCACGGGCGGAGAGACGGTGGCCAAGACCGTGATGCGCAACTGCGCCGACCATCTCAAGCCCCTAGCCCTGGAACTGGGCGGGAAGTCGGCCAATCTGATCTTCGAGGATGCCGACCTCGACGCCGCCGCCCAAATGGCGGCGATCCATGGAACGGCCGTTCTGGCCGGACAAGGTTGCGTCTTGCCCACCCGCGCCTACGTCCACGAAAGCGTCTACGACACGTTCGTGGCCAGGGTGAAAGCGATCGTGGAGAGCTTCCGCGTCGGCGATCCGCTCGATCCGACGAACTTCGTGGGCCCCGTGATCAGCCGCGGCGCCGCCAGCCGGATCCTCGGCATGATCGAGCGGGCGAAACAGGAGGGCGGAGAGCTTATCGCCGGCGGCGAAAAGCTCGGCGGCGCCCTGGCCGAAGGCAATTTTATCGCCCCGACGGTGTTTGGCGTCGCTCACGACAGTGATCTCGCGCGGCGGGAAGTCTTCGGCCCCGTCCTGGCCGTTTCGCGCTTTTCGGACGATGACGACGCCCTGGCCAAGGCCAACGACTCGGACTTCGGCCTGGGCGCCTACGTCCACACCCGCGACCTGGGCCGCGCTCACCGCCTCGCCGCCGGGCTCAAGGCCGGCGCCGTGTCGATCAATAGCGGCGTACCCATGGCCCCGAACACGCCCTTCGGCGGCTACAAGCAGTCGGGCTTCGGTCGCGAGGGCGGCAAGGCGGGGCTCGAAGAGTTCCTGCAGGTCAAGAACGTCTACATCCCCTTCTGAGGAACAGCCATGTTCAAACTCCTCGAAGGCGTGCGCGTGATCGAGTGCGCTATGCTGTTCAACGGTGGCGCCGTCGGAATGCATTTGGGTGATCTGGGCGCCGACGTGATCAAGATCGAAAGCCCGGGACGCGGCGACTATCTGCGCGATTTCCTGGGCCAGATCGTCCCGCACGTCAGTCCGCCGCACGCCCAGCTCAACAAGAACAAGCGCTCGGTCGAACTGGACGTGCGCACGGCCGAAGGCCGCGAACTCTTCTTCGCCCTGATCCGCGACGCCGACATCTTCATCGACGGCTTTCGCGCTGGGGCCTGCGACGAAATGGGCATTGGCTACGACGCCCAGAAGGCCATCAAGCCCGATATCGTCTACGTGCAATACACCGGCTATGGCGCGGACGGCCCCTACGCCGCCATTCCCACGCACGGCCAGCAGATGAACGCCCTGGCTGGCGGCATGCCCTGCGAGGTTGGAGAGGACGGATTCGTCCATTTCGTCCGCGGCAAGCAGTTCATGGGCGGCACCGAGCAGTCGGGACCCGGCCCTTCGGTCGGCGCGCCCGTCGCGGCCCTAGCGGCGGTCTCGGCCTTGGTTCACCGTGATCGGACCGGCAAGGGCGCATACATCGACGTATCGGCGGCCGACGCGGTTCTAGCCATGAGCTGGATCGGCGGCGCCTTCGCGTTCAACAAACACCGACTGACGAGCCGGGTCGGCCTCGCCGACGAATCCAAGGCCGACGAGGTCGGCGGCGGCTCGGCCCGCTATCAGCTGTACCAGACCCTCGACGACCGCTTCATGCTGTTCTGCGCGATCGAACCCAAGTTCTGGCGCAACTTCTGCGCGGCGATCAACCGTCCCGATCTGGTCGAGACGATCGACCAAGGCGCGCCGGTGGACTTCGGACACGCCGACGATGCGCTGCGCAAGACGCTGACGGAGATCTTCAAGGGCCGAACCCAGGCCGAATGGACGAAGATCGCGGCCGACCACGATATCGCCATGGGACCGGCCCCGCGGCTCGAGGAAGTGCGCGAAGMCCCCCATATCGCGCACCGCGGCGTAATCGTCGACGGCGTGCATCCGGCCGCGGGCCCGTTCACCTATATCGGCTTCCCCGCCGTGATCAGCGGTGATCGCTACGGCGAGGTCCGTCCCGCGCCCGCGCTCGGCGAGCAGACGGCCGAAATTCTCTCCGAGCTTGGCGTGAACGCCGCGCGGCTGGCCCAACTCCGCGCCGCGGGCGTGGTGGGGAAGAATTAGGGAGGACACCATGGAAAGCCACGAAGGCCTGCTTTACGACATCGACGACGAAGGCGTGGCCACCATCACGCTGGACCGTCCCCAGGAAGGCAACGCCTTGACGGTCGAGATGCACCGGGCGCTGCGGCGCGTCTGGCGTGATGTCGACGAAAACCCCGCCGTGCGCGTCGCGATCGTCACCGGCGCCGGCGAACGCCATTTCTGCACCGGGGCTTCGGTCTCAGGGCTCAAGACCGATGGCGATACCGCTCTGCAGATGGGCACCTTCCAGGAATCCAACCATCTGTCGCCCTATCAGAACCGCGTCTGGAAGCCAGTGATCTGCTGCGTCAACGGCTTGGTCGCCGGCGGCGGATTTCACTTCGTCGTCGACAGCGATGTCGTCGTCGCGGCTTCGCACGCCAAATTCATGGACACCCACACCACCATCGGCCAGGTCGGGGCTCTGGAGAACATCGGCATCGCCCGACGTTCAACGCTGGGCACGGCGCTGCTTCTGACCCTGGCGGGGCGGGGTTATCGCATGGACGCCGAACGGGCCCACCAGGTGGGCTTGGTCGACATCCTCGAGCCCGACGCGCCCAGCGCCCTGGCCAAGGCGCGCGAGATCGC
>BFBZ01000028.1_pt73 | contig 10141 bp, 9 predicted proteins | sample 1888401 | NCBI WGS metagenome assembly BFBZ01 (sample SAMD00112614, study PRJDB3348) | symbiont metagenome | host: Chara braunii | reverse complement strand
GTGGAGGAGCGCCTCACCAGCGTTGCCTCGACCCTGCTGCATTGGGGGTTCGACGCCGACCGGATCGGCCTGATGCGGCTTGCCATCGCCGAGGCACACCGCTTCCCCGACCTCGCCGCCACCGTCAACCGCAGGGCGCGCGCGCTCAGCACCGAGCTCGGCGTGCACCTCTTGCACGACCTGACGCAGTCTGACGAACTCGGCAGGCTGCCGGCCTTCTCGCCGGAGCAACTGCCGACCACCGCGCGCCTGTTCCTCGACATCATGATGTGTATAAGAGACAGGTGCACCTCTTGCACGACCTGACGCAGTCTGACGAACTCGGCAGGCTGCCGGCCTTCTCGCCGGAGCAACTGCCGACCACCGCGCGCCTGTTCCTCGACATCATCGCGGTGCCGATGCTGCTGCGGGCCTTGTTTGAGGTAGACCTGAAGGCGCTCGATCCCGAGATCGACGCGCATGTCGCGCGTGGCGTCGCGTTCTTCGTCGCCGGGTGCAGGGCTTCCGGTTCAGGGCAAGCCGATCCAGGACAGGTGCAATGATAGGGTTGTGCACGCCAATTGTTGCAACTTAATCACAAGTTGCGGAAAAGAATGCAACTTGTGTGAGGCATGCTGTCGCATTTCCCCCTTCCATGGCAAAGACTTCGGTCACCTGCTTGTGGCAGGTCACAGGGGAATGGGAATGCGTTGTTTTGCAATTGTTGGCGCTGGCCTGGTTTCGTTTTTGGGATTTGCAAGTGCGGCATCGGCCGCTGACCTGTCGGAGCGGAACTGGACCAAGGCCCCACCATTGGTGGCTCCCGCGTTCAACTGGTCCGGCTTCTACGCTGGCGTGAATGCCGGCGGCGCCTGGTATGACGGGGGGAATATCACGACGAGCAGCAATGTCGCTGCGCTGATCCCCCCGGCCAACATCGTTCGAATCCCCGTTTCGAACAGCAATCAGGCGGGGGTCACGGCCGGTGGACTGGTTGGGTACAATTATCAGATGGACAGGGTCGTCCTCGGCGTCGAAGCCGATTTCAACTATGTCGACCTGAAGTCTACCCGGAACGGCAGCGCCATCGTCGCTCTCCCGGGTGGCGTGACGGGAAGCTTCAATTTTCAGAACACCAGCAAGATCGATTGGTTCGGCACCGTGCGGGGCCGCATCGGCTTCGTGCCGACCGAGCGCTTGTTGATTTACGCGACAGGCGGTCTCGCCTATGGCGAGGTGAAGACCAATATCGCCAATGCAGAAGCGTTTTCCAACGGCGTCTCGCGGCTTTGGCTTGGCAACAATTCCGACGTTCGTGTCGGTTGGGCTGCCGGCGGCGGCCTCGAATATGCGCTGACCAACAACTGGACGCTGCGCGGCGAATATCTCTATGTCGATCTCGGCGCGAGCGGCACCACGGCGACATTCCAGGGCACGGACCCGCTGCAGAGCCAGATCCGCTACAATGCCAGCCGCGAGAACCGGTTCAGCGTGGCGCGCGCCGCGTTGAGTTACAAGTTCTGACACTGCGCTAAGCGAAACTGCCTGCTCGGCACGTGCGACCTCCGCCGCAAGCGGAGGCGCACGCATTCGCTTTGCGACATCTCGTGAATTTTCGATGACGGGCTGAATGTCGGGGACAGCTCGCGCGCTGTCATGAAATTGCAACGCAGCGTTGGTCAGATTGTCATCTGCTTAGCCTGCGGGTCGGACCACCAGCGCGGCTAAGGCGGGGTCACCCGTGTTACGCGGCCGGGTGGCCCCGCTGGTGGCCGAAGGCGGCGTTCTGGCTGAACCGTCAGCCGGTAGGCGATCAGCATCGATCCATCGAAGACCTCGAGTGCGGTCTCGCAGACCGGGCAGCGGTATTCGCCGTTGCAGCCGGGTTCGGACCAAAGCTCCAGCCGCCGAAAACCTGCGCCGCAACATGGACAGGTTACGTCTGACTTTCTCATCCGCACACCCCTCGGCTGACGTCCAAGGATGACACTTTAGCAAACCCAGCGCGGCGGGACCATGTCCGCGCGACACGCTGGCGGTTGCGATCCCCTCAGGCCTGGCTGGAAGCCGGGGTTCGCAGGGGGATCAGCCCGGCGTGCGCTCCACCGCATGGCGCAGCCAGACCATGCCGCCTTCCAGCGTCTCGCAATGGGTGAGCCGAAGCGACTGGCCGGCGCCGGGACGATCGCCGTCCGGGCCGTGATAGTCGACGATGCATTGCGATCCGGCGACGCCATCGACCGCCGGAAAGATCAACGTGCTGAACTCGTCGATCAGCCCGTGCTTGAGGAATGCGCCGTTGATGCCGCCGCCGCCTTCCAGCAGCAGCGTTTTGGCACCGAACAGGGCGGCGAGCTGCGCCATCGCGCCCGCCAGGTCGTCGCCCTTGGCGCCGGCAAAGATGTAGGACGCGCCGTCCTCGCGCAGTTCGGCGAGATGGGCATCGGAGACCTGCGCGCCGAGCACCGCGACAGCGTGATCGCCGCCGACATTGTCCTTGCCGAAATGCACGCGGCCCGATGGATCGATGCCAACAGCGAGCTTGCGGCCGTCGCGATTGCCGAGATGCGGTTCGCGCGGCAGTTTTGGCGGGTCCTTGATCTGCCGCTCCGTGCCCTTGGCCATCTCGTTCATGGTGACGCGGCCGATGATCCATCCGTCGGCACTGAAGCCGTCATGGACCCGCTCGTAATGCGAGCGCAGCACGTCGGCCGCGATCCCGGCGGCGGGCTTGGTGAAGCGGCTGGGATGAAGCCGGCCGTCGATCGACGTGCCCATGTGGCAGATGATGTGGGGGCGCATGAGACAAACTCTTTGGTGAAGCATTGCGGACGCTGTGCAGTTTGGAGTCGGCGAAGCAATTTCTGATCTAGGCAGCTGCAGTCACATTCTCAACGCCGAGAGCGGTGGTTCAACCTCGGCGCCAGCTCCTCAATCGAACCAGCCGCGCCGCTTGAACCAGAGCAACGGCAGCAGGCCGCTGGCGATGATCGCCGCGCAGGCCAGCGGATAGCCGAATGTCCAACCCAACTCCGGCATGTCCTTGAAGTTCATGCCCCAGACGCCGACCAGGATGGTCGGGGGCACCCCGACCACTGACACGATGGTCAGGATCTTGAACAGATCGTTCTGCTGGATGTTGATGAAGCCGAGCACGGCGTCGAGCAGCAGTTGGATCTTGTCGGACAACCTGGTCTCGTAGTCGCCGAGCGAGGCGACATCCCGCGACACTGCCTCGAGCCGCCGCTTCGACGCTGACGTGATCCACTCATTGCCGACGTCGTCGGCGAACGACGCGACCCGGCCGACGCCGAGCAGCACGTCGCGCGCCTTGGCCAGACGATCGGCCAACTCGCCAATATTCTCGAGCGCTTCACGCAGCCTGCGGCTGGAGCGCACCGGACGCTTGGTGCGCACCAGGCCGCCCTTGAAGACGCCTCGCGACAGTTGATCGGTCTTGGCGCCGAGGTGTTCCAGCACGTCGGCGCCGCGATCGACCATGGCTTCCAGCAGCGCGGTGAATACGCACATGCCGTTCTGCAGGCTCTTGTCGGTGTCGATCCGCTTCATGACGTCGTCGAATGTGCTCAGGGCCGCGAACCGCACCGTGACCAGCACGCGCGGGCCGATGATGAAGCCAATATTGGTGATCTCGGCCTCGTTGTTGGCGTCGAGCCGCACCGCCGGCGAGCTCAGATACAGCCGGTCGTGGTCGCTGATCAGGCGGCTGGAAGCCTCGATCTGGCCCAATGAACTCTCGGTCGGCACGCGGATGCCGAGCACGCGCTCGACGAACTGCTTTTCCTCCTCGGAGGGGGAGAGCAGATCGATCCAGATAATCTCGGGCGGCAATTCGGCGCCGATGCTCTGCCAATCATCGGTCGCCGACCTGTAGAACTTCAGCACCTGTTGGGCTCCATGCACGGGTTTTCATGGGTTGCGGCGCACAACAATAGCGAGGCCCACAGGCCGGTTCCATGCATCAGGCCGGGGATCGGCCAATGCCAAAGTCGGGCTCCTGTCCGGTGAGTGGCGGGCCGCACCGCGCTACGGCAGGACGAATGGAGATTGACCGATATAGGGTACCCCCCTATACTAAATTGATGTCACACACGATCAAGCACAAGTCCAAGCTCGTCGGCCGGGTTCGCCGCATCAAAGGTCAGTTGGAGGCCGTTGAGCGGGCGCTGGAGTCCGAGATCGGCTGTGCCGACGTGCTGATGCTGGTGGCGTCCGTTCGCGGCGCCATCACCGGCCTCACCGCCGAATTGCTTGAGGATCACATCCGCCACCACGTCGTAGACCCCTCCCGGGAAAAGGACCCCGAGAAGGCACAAGGCGCCGCGGATCTGATCGACGTCGTTCGTACCTATCTGAAGTAACGCCCGTCCTGAAGTGGAAGCACATGGCCGATCTGTCCCAACTGCTCCAGCAGAGCAGCGCGCATGCATGGCTGTTCATCCCCAGTGCGATCCTGCTCGGCGCACTGCATGGCCTCGAGCCCGGCCACTCCAAGACGATGATGGCCGCCTTCATCGTCGCGATCCGCGGCACGGTGTTGCAGGCGGTGCTGCTCGGCCTGTCGGCGACGATCTCGCACACGGCGATCGTCTGGATCGTGGCGCTGGCGGGACTGCATTTCGGCCAGCAATGGTCCGGCGAACGCAGCGAAGCCTGGCTGCAACTGGTGTCGGCGGCGATCATCATCACGATCGCGGCCTGGATGGCCTGGCGCACCTGGCGCGAGCAGCATTCCGAACACGATGATGATGGTCATCACCACGATCACCACCACCACCACGACGAAACGCGTCAACTGGTCCTGGCTGGGCAGTCGCTGTCGCTCGAAGTGTTCGAGGACGGCGTGCCGCCGCGCTGGCGGTTGCGAAGCGAGGCCGGCGCGCTGCCGACCGCCGGCGAGGTTGACGTCGTCACGATCCGTCCTGACGGCAGCGAGCAACATTTCCGGTTTGTCGAGCAGAACGGCTATCTTGAAAGCATCGATGAAATCCCGGAGCCGCATGCCTTCAAGGCGCGCGTATCGGTGCGGGCGGACAGTGCGGAAATCCTGTTCGAGGAGCATGACCATGCGCATATGGATCTCGGCGATGCCGACGATGCGCATGCGCGCGCACACGCCGCTGACATCCGCAAGCGCTTTGCGGGGCGCACGGTCACGACCGGGCAGATCATCCTGTTCGGCCTGACCGGCGGGCTGATTCCGTGCCCGGCGGCGATCACCGTGCTGCTGCTTTGTCTGCAATTGAAGCAGTTCAGCCTCGGCTTCGTGCTGGTGCTCTGCTTCGGCATCGGCCTTGCGATCACCATGGTCTCCGCCGGCGTTGCGGCCGCGCTGAGCCTCCGTCATGTCGAGCGTCATTGGGGCGGCTTCAGCCGGTTTGCCCAGCGCGCGCCTTACGTGTCGGCCGCGCTGATCGTGCTGGTCGGTCTCTACACCGGCTGGTTGGGGCTGCACGGGATCGTGGCGTAGCCGATCCTGTCGTTCTGATTTTCGAGAAAGGCTTGACGTCTGAATGCGCGTCGTTGCGTGACGCTGGAGCCACGATCGCCTTCACAATCCAATGCCGTGATTATGGGTCCTGGCTTTCGCCAGGACGACGAACGGTGGCTCCATCTCCATCCACCAGCGTCCCTGCGTCCGTCGGAACGACAGCGTGGTCAGCTCACTTCGCCCGCATCGCCTCGGGCGTGTCCGGCTGGGCGGACGGATGGGCCTTGGCGAACGCCGGCAGCGCCATGGCGGTCTCGTGGATGCGCCTCACGGTCGGCCAGGGCGACAGGCTGATCTGCTGGTTGATCGCCGCCGTGACGTGGCCGACCAGGCAGATGTCGGCGACGGTCGGCGTATCGCCGTGGCAGAATCGACCGGTCGCCTTATGGCCGGCGAGGTGGCCTTCGAGCGCTGCCAGCGTCTCCACCGTCCAGTGCCGGCGCCAGGCGCTCTGCTGGCCGTCGCGCAAATCGAGCTCACGGTCGAGATAGCGGCGCACCCTTGGCGTCAGCAGCGGATGGCCCTCGCAGGCGACGATCAGCGCCAGCCCGCGTACCCGGGCGCGACCGGGCGCGTCGGACGGCAGCAGCGGCGGATCGGGATAGGTCTCGTCGAGATAGTCGATGATCGCCAGCGACTGGAACAGTACCGCGCCGTCGTCGGTCACCAGCGCTGGCAGCGCCATCTGCGGATTGATCTTGCGATAGGCATCGGCGCGATGCGCGTCGGCATCGATGTCGACGTACACGACCTCAGCCGGCACCTGCTTGAGATTGAGCGCGATCCGCACCCGAAAGCTCGCCAGCGATCGCCAGAAGGAGAAGAACTGCATGGGGCACGTGCTCCGTTCTTCTTCCCTCTCCCCTTGTGGGAGAGGGTGGACGCGATGCGGCAGCATCGCGGACGGGCGAGAGGTCTGTCTCCGCGGACAAAGACCCCTCATCCGTCGCGGGCAATGTCCGCGACACCTTCTCCCACAAGGGGAGAAGGGAGGAAAGAGCTACCCCGCCCCCACGGCCTTCTTGCGCCAGGCGAGATGCACGCCGCAGGTGCAGCCGGGTGGGTGCGAGGCCAGTTCCTTGGCGGTCTCGTCATTGGCGGGCGTCGCGGCCGGCGCGATCACGGTCTCCTTGGCACCTTCCTGCGACGGGATGTAGTTCAGGATCGGCGCGAGCCAGCGCTCGATCTCGGCGACCGTCATGGACTTGCGCGCAGCATAGTCCTCGACCTGGTCGCGCTCGATCTTGCCGACGCCGAAATAGAAGCTCTCGGGATGGCTGAAATAGAGCCCCGAGACCGACGAGCCCGGCCACATCGCAAAGCTCTCGGTCAGCGTCACGCCGGCGGTGTTCTCGGCATCGAGCAGCTTGAACAGCGTCTGCTTCTCGGTGTGGTCGGGTTGCGCCGGATAGCCCGGAGCGGGGCGGATGCCGTCATATTTCTCGAGGATCAGTTCGTCTGCCGACCAGGCCTCGCCGGACGCGTATCCCCAGAACTCCTTGCGCACGCGCTGATGCATGCGCTCGGCAAAGGCTTCCGCCAGGCGGTCGGCCAGCGCCTTGCACAGGATCGAGGAGTAATCGTCATTGGCGTTCTTGAAGCGGTCGGCGACCGCATCCTCGCCGATCCCCGCCGTGACGACGAAGCCGCCGATATAGTCGGGCACGCCGGTTTCGACCGGCGCGATGAAGTCGGACAAAGCGGCGTTGAAGCGTCCTTCGCGCTTCTCGAGCTGCTGGCGCAGCGTGTGCAGGGTCGCGATCGTCCTGGTGCGCGTCTCGTCGGCATAAACAGCGATGTCGTCGCCGACGGCATTGGCCGGCCAGAAGCCGATGGTGGCGCGGGCGGTGAACCACTTCTCCTGGATGATCTGGTCCAGCATCTTGCGGGCGTCGGCATACAGCGAGCGCGCGACCTCACCAACCACGGCATCGTCAAGGATCGCCGGGAAGCGGCCGGCCAGTTCCCAGGTCTGGAAGAACGGCGTCCAGTCGATGTATTCGGCGAGCTCGGCGAGGTCGTAGGCGTCGAAGCTCTTCAGCCCGAGGAATGTCGGCTGCTTCGGCGGCGCCGCGGCAAAGTCGATCGTGACCTTGTTGGCGCGGGCATCGGGCAGCTTCAGCCGCTTCTTGTCGGCCTGGGCGCGGAAATGCGCCGCGGAGATCTTGGCGTATTCGGCACGAACCTCGGCGGCATAGGCCTGCTTCTTATCGGCCGACAGCAGCGAGGAGGCGACACCGACCGCGCGGCTGGCGTCGTTGACATGCACGACCGGGCCGCCCGGATAGTTCGGGCCGATCTTGACGGCGGTGTGCACGCGGCTCGTGGTGGCGCCGCCGATCAAAAGCGGCAGGTTCATGCCCTGCCGTTCCAGCTCGCCGGCGAGGAAGCTCATCTCGTCGAGCGAGGGCGTGATCAGGCCCGACAGGCCGATGATGTCGGCGTCCTCGGCCTTGGCGGTCTCGATGATCTTGTTGGCCGGCACCATCACGCCGAGGTCGATGACCTCGAAATTGTTGCACTGGAGCACGATGCCGACGATGTTCTTGCCGATATCGTGAACGTCGCCCTTCACCGTCGCGAGCACGATCTTGCCGGCGGCATTGCGGCCGCCGGTGATGCCATTGGCCCGGTTGCGCGCCTTCTCCTCCTCCATGAACGGCATCAGATAGGCGACCGCCTGCTTCATCACGCGGGCCGACTTCACSACCTGCGGCAGGAACATCTTGCCGTCGCCGAACAGGTCGCCGACGACGTTCATGCCGTCCATCAGCGGCCCCTCGATGACGTCGAGCGGGCGCGTCGCGTTCTGCCGCGCGGCCTCGGTATCGGCCTCGATGAACTCGGTGATGCCGTGCACCAGCGCGTGCGACAGCCGCTTCTCGACCGGCCATTCGCGCCAGGCGAGATCTTGCTCCTTGGTCTGCTTCTCCTTGCCGCGGAATTTTTCCGCCAGCGCCAGCAGCCGCTCGGAGGCACCGGGATCGCGGTTGAGGATGACGTCCTCGCAGACCTGACGCAGCTCGGGGTCGATGTCGTCATAGACGATCATCTGCCCGGCATTGACGATGCCCATGTCCATGCCGGCCTTGATGGCATAGTACAGGAACACCGAATGCATCGCCTCGCGCACCGGCTCGTTGCCGCGGAACGAGAACGACAGATTGGAGACGCCGCCCGAGATGTGGGCGTGCGGCAGGTTCTGCCGGATCCAGCGCGTCGCCTCGATGAAGTCGACGCCGTAGTTGTTGTGCTCCTCGAGGCCAGTCGCGATCGCGAAGATATTCGGATCGAAGATGATGTCCTCGGGCGGGAAGTCGAGCCGCTCGACCAGGATGTCGTAGGCGCGCTTGCAGATCTCGGTCTTGCGCGCGTAGGTGTCGGCCTGTCCGGTCTCGTCGAACGCCATCACCACCACGGCGGCGCCGTGGCGCTTGGCCACCGTCGCCTCGTGCAGGAATTTCTCCTCGCCTTCCTTCAGCGAGATCGAGTTCACGATCGGCTTGCCCTGGACGCATTTCAGGCCGGCCTCGATGACGTGGAATTTCGAGGAATCCACCATCACGGGCACGCGGGCGATGTCCGGCTCGGAGGCGACCAGGTTGAGGAACTCGACCATCGCCTTCTCGGAATCGAGCAGGCCCTCGTCCATGTTGATGTCGATGACCTGGGCACCGTTCTCGACTTGGTCGCGCGCCACCTGAAGCGCCGCGGTGTAGTCGCCCGCGGTGATCAGCTTGCGGAAACGTGCCGAGCCGGTGACGTTGGTGCGCTCGCCGACGTTCACGAAGGGGATCGCATCGGTCAGCGTGAACGGCTCGAGGCCGGAGAGCCGCAGCCGCGGCTCGATCTCGGGCACCGTGCGCGGCTTGTGCGGGGCGACCGCCCGGGCGATCGCGGCGATATGGTCGGGCGTGGTGCCGCAGCAGCCGCCGACGATGTTGACGAGGCCGGCGGCGGCGAACTCGCCGATCAGTCCCGCCATGAATTCCGGCGTTTCGTCGTACTGGCCGAACTCGTTGGGCAGGCCGGCATTCGGATAGGCGCAGACCAGCGTGTCGGCGACGCGGCCGATATCGGCGATGTGGCCGCGCAGATCCTCGGCGCCCAGCGCGCAGTTGAAGCCGATGGTGATCGGCCTGGCGTGCTTCACCGAATGCCAGAACGCTTCCGGCAACTGCCCGGAGAGCAGGCGGCCAGATTTGTCGGTGATGGTGCCGGAGATCATCACCGGCACGTCGATGCCGCGCTCTTCCATCAGCTCGGCGATCGCGTAGAGCGCTGCCTTGGCGTTCAGCGTGTCGAAGATGGTCTCGACCAGCAGCATGTCGGCGCCGCCGTCGAGCAGGCCGCTGGCCTGCTCACGATAGGCCTTGCGCAAATCGTCGAAGGTCACGGCGCGGTAGCCGGGGTTGGAGACGTCAGGCGAGATCGAGGCGGTGCGGTTGGTTGGGCCGAGCGCGCCGGCGACGAAGCGCTCCCTGCCGTCTTCGGCCGACACGCGGTCGGCCGCGGCACGGGCGAGCCGGGCGCCTTGCAGGTTCAGTTCATAGGCGAGGTCCGACATGTCGTAGTCGGCCTGCGCGATCGAGGTCGAGGAGAAGGTGTTGGTGGCGACGATGTCGGCGCCGGCGCGCAGATACGCCGCGT
>BFBZ01002438.1_pt1 | contig 10145 bp, 13 predicted proteins | sample 1888401 | NCBI WGS metagenome assembly BFBZ01 (sample SAMD00112614, study PRJDB3348) | symbiont metagenome | host: Chara braunii | reverse complement strand
GTGTCCGGCCCGCCGCTCTACAACTCGGTCGGTGACCGGGTGTTACTCCTTGCCAGCCTTCTCGCGAAGGGCGGCGCCGAGGATGTCACCCAGCGAAGCGCCGGAGTCCGACGAGCCGAACTGCTCGATGGCTTCCTTTTCGTCGGCCATTTCCAGAGCCTTGATCGACAGCGCGACGCGGCGGGCGGCCTTGTCGATGCTGGTGATCTGAGCGTCGACGCGGTCACCCACGGCGAAGCGCTCGGGGCGCTGGTCGGCACGATCGCGCGACAGGTCCGACTTGCGGATGAAGGCCGTCATCGGGGCTTCGTCGTCGCCGAACTTCACTTCGATGCCACCGGTGGTGACTTCGGTCACGGTGACGGTGACGGTCTGCTTCGAGCGATAGGTGTCGCCCTGCATCGGGTCGCCGGCCAGTTGCTTGATGCCGAGGGAGATACGCTCCTTCTCGACGTCCACGTCCAGCACGCGAGCCTTGACCACATCGCCCTTGTTGTACTTGGCGATGGCTTCTTCACCCGACACGGTCCAGTCGAGATCCGACAGGTGCACCATGCCGTCGATGTCGTTGTCCAGGCCGATGAACAGGCCGAACTCGGTGGCGTTCTTGACTTCGCCTTCCACGGTCGAACCGACCGGGTGAGCCGCCACGAAGGCGTCCCAGGGGTTGGCCATGGCCTGCTTCAGGCCGAGCGACACGCGACGCTTGGACGGATCGACGTCCAGCACGACCACGTCGACTTCTTGCGAGGTCGAGACGATCTTGCCCGGGTGGACGTTCTTCTTGGTCCAGGACATTTCCGAGACGTGGACCAGGCCCTCGACGCCGGCTTCCAGCTCCACGAAGGCGCCGTAGTCGGTGATGTTGGTGATCCGGCCGGTGAACTTCGCGCCCACCGGATACTTGGCTTCCACGCCGTCCCACGGGTCGGACTGCAGCTGCTTCATGCCGAGGCTGATGCGCTGGGTGTCCGGGTTGATCTTGACGATCTGGACCTTCACCGTGTCGCCGACCGCGAGCACCTGGCTCGGGTGGTTGACGCGCTTCCAGCTCATGTCGGTGACGTGCAGCAGGCCGTCGATGCCGCCGAGGTCAACGAACGCACCGTAGTCGGTGATGTTCTTGACCACGCCTTCGCGGATTTCGCCCTCTTGCAGCTGGGAGACCAGCTCGGTGCGCTGTTCGGCGCGGGCTTCTTCCAGGATGGCGCGACGCGAGACGACGATGTTGCCGCGCGGACGGTCCATCTTGAGGATGGCGAAGGGCTGTTCCTTGCCCATGAGCGGGCCGACGTCGCGCACGGGGCGGATGTCGACTTGCGAACCGGGCAGGAAGGCCGAGGCGCCGCCGAGGTCGACGGTGAAGCCGCCCTTCACGCGGCCGACGATGGAGCCCATCACCGGTTCGTTCTTCTCGTACACGCCTTCCAGACGGGTCCAGGCTTCCTCGCGGCGAGCCTTGTCGCGGCTGATAACCGCTTCGCCCATGGCGTTTTCGACACGCTCGAGGAAGACCTCGACGGTCGCGCCCACGACGATCGGGCTCTTGCCGTCGTCGTCAACGCCGAATTCCTTCAGGGACACGCGGCCTTCGGTCTTCAGACCGACGTCGATGATCGCGAAGTCCTTCTCGATGCCCACGACCTTGCCCTGGACAACCTGACCTTCCATGAAGTCACGGCCGCCCATGCTCTCGTCGAGCAGGGAGGCGAAGTCGTCGCGGGTAGGATTGAGGCTCATATCGTCAGCCATTTTGGTCTTTCGTCTTCAAATGACGCCGCCTCAAAGGAAATGAGGATGACTCCCGGACGCGCTATGGCGTTCAGGCGGAGTCCCGGCGTCGGGTTAAGGGTTGCAAACCGAAGGCGGGGACAGGTCCCCGCGGGTGAAGTCGCCCGCAGCGTCCGAGAGAAAAGCGCGGTTGGATTTGCCTGAAGCTAGGATCTCTCCCAGCGGGCGCGCGCCGTCTCGACAATGCGGCGGGCCGCATCGGTGGCGCGCTCTATACTCATTTCAGAGGTATCCAGCAAGACGGCGTCATCGGCCTGTCGCATCGGACTGTCGGCGCGGCCGCCGTCGCGGGCGTCCCGCTTGCGGATATCGTCGAGGATTTCCTCGAAGGTGACGCTCTCGCCCTGCCCCTTGAGCTGCTTCCAACGGCGCTCGGCCCGCACCTCCGGACTAGCGGTGACGTAGAGCTTGGCCGGCGCCTCGGGGGCGATGACCGTGCCGATGTCGCGGCCGTCGATCACCGCGCCGCCCGGACGATGGGCGAAGGCCTGCTGCATTTCGCGTAGCGCCAGCCGAACCGGCGGATGGACGGCAACCCGGCTGGCGGCCTCGCCGGCCTCCCGGGTGCGGAAGGCCGGATCGGTGAGCATCTCGGCGGTCAGCTCGCGAGCCACCTTGGCCGCGGCCTCCACATCATCGAAATCGCCGCCGTGCCGGGCCAGCAGGACGCCGACCGCCCGGTAGAGCAGGCCAGAGTCCAGCATCGGCAGGTCGTAGGCCTCGGCCAGGCGGCTGGCGATGGTGCCCTTGCCCGAGGCGGCGGGACCGTCGACGGCGATGATGAAGGGGGGCTGGGTCATGATCCTATCCTCCCCCGTTCACGGGGGAGGAAGAAGGTCGGCGACGTCCTCATGAGATGTCGGCCCCCAGGCCCCGCATCAGCTCCACGAAACCGGGGAAGCTGGTGGCGATCATGCCGGGCTCGTCCACCTCGACCTGCTTTTCGGACGCCAGGCCCATGATCAGGTGGGACATGGCGATGCGATGGTCACCCTTGGTGATCACATGGCCGCCGCCGGCCACCGGGTGGTTGCCGCGCGCCGTACCGATCACGGTCATGCCCTCCGGCTCCTCCTCGACCCCGACGCCGCAGGAGGCCAGGCCCGCCGCCATCAGCGCGATACGGTCGCTTTCCTTGACCCGCATCTCGCCAATGCCGCGCATGACCGTCGCGCCGTCGGCGAAGGCCGCGGCCACCGCCAGGATCGGATATTCGTCGATCATCGACGGCGCGCGCTCGGCCGGAACCTCGATCCCGTGGAGCTGGGAGTAGCGGGCGGTGATGTCGCCGATGTCCTCGCCGCCGGAACGCCGGACGTTCTCGACCACCAGATCGGCGCCCATTTCGCTCAAGGTGCGGAAAAGACCGGTGCGCAGTTCGTTGAGCAGCACATCCTCGACCGTCACCTCCGAGCCTGGCGTCACCAGGGCCGCGACGATGGGGAAGGCCGCCGAGGACGGGTCGCCGGGAACGCGCACCTTGGCGGCCGACAGCTTCTGGCCGCCCGGCAGCTCGATATGGCGTTCGCCCTTGATGTCCTTGACGTCCACCCGGGCGCCGAAGGCCCGCAGCATCCGCTCGGTGTGGTCGCGGGTGGCTTCCGGCTCGATGACCTTGGCGCCGCCCTGGGCGTTCAGCCCGGCCAGCAGCACCGCCGACTTCACCTGGGCCGAGGGCTCCGGCAGCCGGTACTCGATGCGATTGAGCGTTCCGCCCTGCAGGGTCAGGGGCAGACGACCGCCCGAGCGGTGCTGGAACACCGCGCCCATTTCCTTCAGCGGCTTCATCACCCGGTTCATCGGGCGCCCACGCAGGGAGGCGTCGCCGGTGAAGGTCGCGGCCAAGGGGTAGCCGGCCGCGGCGCCCATGATCAGGCGCACGCCGGTGCCGGCGTTGCCGCAGTCGATGACGTCGTCAGGCTCGGCGAAACCGCCCTGCCCCTCCACGCGCCAGCGTCCGTCGCCCAGTTGGTCGACCTTCGCGCCAAAGGCCCGCATGGCCGCGGCGGTCCGCAGCACATCGTCGCCTTCCAACAGTCCCTCGATCTCGGTGACGCCTTGCGCCAGGGCCCCGAAAATGAGGGACCGGTGGGAGATCGACTTATCGCCCGGGGCGCGCACACGGCCCCGCAGCGGGCCGCCGCGTTTCGCGGTCAGTCCAGCCGACGTCATATGAATCCCAAGCCTCCTTAAGGCCTGTTGTTTTTGCCGAGGGGGATTGCTTTTGACAGCGGCTTACGCCCGTGGCAAGGGAGCCGGCTTCAATTCGAACCCCTGCACCAAGAGGCTCAAGCCTTGGCCAATCCAGAACTGGGCGCAAAGCAAGTTTGCCCCAACTGCCAAGCGAAATTCTACGATCTCGGCAAGCGTCCTGCTCACTGCCCGAAGTGCGACACGGAATTCGATCCGGACGAAGCGGTGCGTAACCGCCGCGTCCGTGCTCGCGCCGCACCGGTGGACCACGAGCTGGACGACGAGCGCGAAGATCAAGTCCGCGGCAAGTCCAAGAACGAGGACGACGAGGACGAGGAAGAGGAGGCCGTCACGCCGGAGCTGGACGAGGTCGCCGACGAGGCGCCCCTGATCTCCGACGACGACGACGAGGCTCCCGACGCCGCGCCGGAAGATCAGCTCTCGGAATTTACCGAGGATGACGAGCTCGAAGACGAGGACGACGCCGATGTGCCGTTCCTCGAAGACGAGGAAGACGACGATTTCGACGATACCGAAATCGAGGGTTTGCCGGGCGAAGACGACGTCGACGACCGGTAAAAACGACAGCGTGAAAAATAGTCTCAGACGGGCTTGATCACGCAAAACTCTCAGACTAGGTTCCGCGCCTCTTCGGGGCAGGGGAACCTGGTCTGGAGACACCCGAGACCTCGGGGCTATAGCTCAGCTGGTAGAGCGCTTGAATGGCATTCAAGAGGTCAGCGGTTCGACTCCGCTTAGCTCCACCATGGAGGCCCGCAGTTTAAAGCTGCGGGCCTTCGCCTTTTTCAGGCTTGGCTGTTAGGTACGCCCCAGACGGTGTCGTCTGAGGGAGGCGGGCTTTGATCGGGTTTCTCGTAGCACTGACGGCTCTGGCTATCGCCCCGGCGGAAGCGGGCAAGGTCGAAAGCCCGACAGCGGTCTATGAGACCACATTCACGCCTTTGCCGAAGTCGGAAGGCGCGTTTGCCGCCATGGGGCCAGTTGGCCCGTTCTATCCGCAGGCGGCGGCGAAAGCCCGCCAAAGCGGCGAGGCTATGCTGAAGTGCGTCTCCGACGCCTCAGGTGGACTGAGTCGGTGCAAGATCATCACCGAGACGCCAGCCGGATTCAATTTTGGAGCAGCGGCCAGCGTTCTAGCCCAGCGCAAGCGCATTTCTGCCGCTGGCTCTCCACCTCCAGGCAAGGTCATTCGCGTGCGTGTCCCCTTCGTCTTGGGTTCGCCCGTGACGATTGCGCCCTAAGCCGCCCGCGGGCCGAACAGGATGACCCCGGCGCCCGCCAGGCAAACGGCGGCGCCGATCAGGTCCCAGCGGTCGGGCGCGCGGTGCTCCACCAGCCAGAGCCACAGGATCGAGGCGGCGATGTAGACGCCGCCGTAGCCGGCATAGGCGCGGCCGGCGGCGTCGCTGTCCACGCGGGTGAGCAGGAAGGCGAACAGGCAGAGGGAGGCGATCCCCGGCGCCAGCCACAGCGGCGAGCGGTCCAGCCTGAGCCAGGCCCAGAAGGCGAAGCAGCCGGCGATCTCCGCCAGGGCCGCGAGAACGAAATAGAGCCAGGTCATCTAGCGGCCCGTTCGCCTAGTGGGCTGTGCAGCACTTGCCGTGGTCGGCGAGGGTGTCGATCACCCGGCAGTCCGCCACCGTGCCGCGACCGCACTGGTCGATCATGCGGCTGAGCTCGTTCCGCAAGCCCGTCAGACGGACGATGCGGTCCTCCACGTCGGTCAGGTGACGGCGCGCGATGACGTCGGCCTCGGCGCAGGACAGGTCCGGGCGGTCCGACAGATCCAGCAGGGCGCGGATGTCGTCGATCTCGAACCCCAGTTCACGGGCGTGGCGGATGAAGCTGAGGCGCTGCTGGTGGGCGGCGCTGTAGATCCGGCGAGCGCCCTCGGTGCGCGGCGGGGCCGGCATGAGGTCGATGCCTTCGTAGAACCGGATGGTGGTGACCTTCACCCCGCAGCGGCGGGACAGCTCGCCGATGCTGAGATCGTGGGCGTCGGACATCGGGGGCTCCTGAGATCGAAAAAGGCGCTTGCTCCTATAGTCACTGTAGGATGCACGATCGCTGCATGTCCTACGAAATCGTCCATCGCCACGCTCCGGCCCGCCCCGCTCCCGTCCACACCGCAGGCTGCGGGTGCGAGGACACCGCCAAGTCGGTGGAGACCGGTTCGCCGGCCTTCCGCAGGGCCGTGTGGATCGTGCTGTTCCTGAACGCCGGCATGTTCTTGCTGGAGGTGTTCGCCGGGCAGTTGGCCGGGTCCATGGCGCTGCAGGCCGACGCCCTGGATTTCGCCGGCGACAGCGCCACCTACGCGATCTCGCTGTTCGCCCTGGGCTATGGCGCGGTGTTCCGCGCGCGGACGGCGCTGTTCAAGGGCGCAACCCTGGGCCTGATGGGCGTCTACGTGCTTGGGGCGTCCCTGTGGCGGACCTTCGTCGAGGGCGCCCCGGACGCCATGACCATGGGCTGGGTCGCCACCCTGGGGCTGGCGGTCAATGTGACGGCCGCCCTGCTGCTGCTGCGGTTCCGCGACGGCGACGCCAATGTCCGCTCGGTCTGGCTCTGCTCGCGCAACGACGCCATCGGCAATGTGGCGGTGATCTGCGCCGCCGGCGTCGTGGCCTATACCGCGACCAAGTGGGCCGACCTGGCGGTGGCGGCGATCATGGCGTCGCTGTTCCTGTCCACCGCCTGGCAGATCACCCGCCAAGCCAAGGGCGAGTTGGCGGCGCTGCGGGCCTGACCCGCCGGCCGCAAGGCGCCGGTTGAAACCTGCGCCTGGGAGAACCACATATGTTCCAACCGAGGCCCACGCCGATTGCGGGTGGGTCCCGGGGAGTCGCTTGGACTTGAGGACTCTGGAATGAATAGGTCGATCGTCTTCGACAGCCCGTTTCTGCTGGGCTTCGATCACACCCGTAGCCTGATCGAACGTGCGGCCAAGGCCGCCGCCGAGAGCTATCCCCCCTACAATGTGGAGGATCGTGGCGAAGGGTCGCTGCGCATCACCCTGGCCGTGGCCGGCTTCACGCCGGACCAGCTGTCGGTGAGCGTGGAAGATCGTCAGCTCACCGTGGCGGGCAAGCGCGAGGGCGGCGGCGAAGAAGCCTATCTGCACCGTGGAATCGCGGCGCGCGGCTTCGTTCGGACCTTTGTCCTCGCCGACGGCATGGTGGTGGACAAGGCGATCCTGGAGCACGGCTTGCTCCACATCGATCTCAATCGTCCAGAACCGGAGCGTCGGGTCCTGCGGATCCCCATTCAGACGGCGGGCTGAACCAAGCCGCTGTCAGGTGCGTTGAGTTTTTATGGAGGTGGTCATGATGACGCCCAATCTAACGACTGAAGCCTTTGCCGCCCTGGGCGGCCCGGATCTGGTCTATGTCCGGCCGATCAAGGCGTCCGAGGTGATCGCTTCGACGCCGGCGTCGCAGATCCAGGGATTCCAGCTCGATCCCGAGCAAACCCTATACGCGGTGCACCGCGCCGATGGTGAGCGCCTGGCCGTGCTGACCGACAAGGAATCCGCCATGGCCGCGGCCCTCGCCCACGAACTGGCGCCGGTCTCGGTCCACTAGGAAATCTGAATGATTGAGGCAGGGCGCCGTCGGCGTCCTGCCGCCGTCTAGGCCGCCGCCGAGGGGCGTTCCTGCACCAGCAGGGCGTGAACCGCATCGACGGTGCGGGCCTGGCGGAGATGCTCGCGCAGATCGCCCTGGCGCAGCAATCGCGACACACGGGCCAAGGCCCGCAGATGCTCCGTCGACGAGGTCGGCGGCGCGAAGAGCGCGAAGACCAGATCCACCGGCTGATCGTCCACGCTGCCGAAATCGATCGGTTGATCCAGCCGCACGAAGACGCCGCGCATCCGCGTCAGGCCTTCCAGACGGGCATGGGGCACGGCGACGCCGTATCCGACGCCGGTGGAGCCGGCGGCCTCACGCTCCGACAGCGCGTCCAGCACCACCGAGGAGTCGAGGCCGAAATTGCGCGCGGCGATATCGGCCACAAGCGCCAAGGCATGACGCTTGTTGGGCACGCTCGCGCGCGGGGTGATCCCCCCACGATCCAGGATATCGCCGATCTGCATGGTCAAGTGACGCCCAAACTCAAACACCGCCCCCCAAGGGCGAACCTCGAACCGAGGCGCCGTCGAAACTCCGCTAAGAAGCGGAGGTTCCGTTGGCGCCCTTCCCGTTCAGCGATTTCGTGCGTTCGGGGTCGATCCAGCCGATATTTCCGTCAGGCCGGCGGTAGACCACGGAAATTCCCCCGTGGGCGGCGTTCCTAAACACGATTGTTTGAGATTCCGTCAAGTCCAACTCCATGACCGCCATGGAAACGGTCATGGTCCGAACGTCCTTTTCCGTTTCCGCAATTACCATTGCGGACGGAGGTGTATGGGCGCTGTGCGACAATTCGACGTTGTCCCAATCGTCCTCCTCCTCGCCCTCGGGGGCGCGAAGCACGAAGTAGGACGCCGTCTCGGCCTGCCTGGCCGTGGCCGCAGCGGAATGGTCCTTCAACCTTCGCTTATAGCGGCGGACCCGCGTCTCGATCTTGGCCAGGGCGGAGTCGAAAGCGGCGTGCGCATCTCCCCCCAGGCCATGACTCTGGAGATCCTGGCCGGAGGCCAGCATCATCCTGCAGTCAACGCGGAAGGAATGACCCTCTTTGCTCAGTACGACCTCGGCGCTGCCGCCACGGTCAAAGTACTTGCTCATAGAGCCGGTGATTTCGTCGGTGACCCGCTCGCGCAGGGCCTCCCCAACGGCGACATGCTTGCCGGATACTTGGACTTGCATAACGCAACAACGCGCCGGGAGCGGTTCGGTGTCAAGCGCCTCCGAACCAGTTCACGAGATGTCGAACGGCATCGATCACAAGGTCGGCAGCTAGGAACAAAACCACTGCGCTCGCACTCGCGAGAAGGTAGCCGACCAGGGCGAACAGACCGTCTCTCTGCACCAGGGAAAAGGCCAATACGCCGATGGTGAGGGCGGGCAGCAGGTTGCCGAACGGGATGGGCAGAATGAGCACCAGGGCCAGCAGGGTGCAGATCACGCCGATCATCCGGTCACCGACCGATCCGAACATGAAGCTGAGCCGAGGACGGGCCACTTTTTCCACCCGCTCCACCGCGCCCAGCAGCCGACCGAAGAACTTGTTGAGGTCCGCGCCGGAGATTTCCCGGTCGTCGATGAAGCGCGGCAGCCAGGGGGCGTGGACGCCGATGGCCACCTGAGGGCTCAGCAGCACCAGGGGCGCGCCGAGAACGGTGGAGGAGCCAGGCGGCAAAGGCAGGAGGTTGGGGGTGGAGAACACGAACAGCAGTGCGCCGAACGCCCGCCTGCCGAAACGATCGACGATCTCGCCCACGGTGATGCGATCCTCGGCGCAAAGCTCGCGCAGGATGGCCGACAACGGCTTGTGGGTGTCTTCTTCCCCGACCTCGTCCATTCAGCTCTCGGCACGCCCCTTGTCGCTTCGCACATCCAGAACGCGCGGGCGGCGGTTTGGATTTGCGGCGTCGTGGCAGGTTTACAAGTGGGGGAGCTATGCCATATGCAGCGCCCATGCGTCGTATGACCATTAAAAGCGCGATTAAAACCACCATGCCCGCGGGGCCTGGGGTATCGCGCGTGCACGCCGCGTAAGACCCCAAGGACCCCGCCCAAGAGGCCGGGGTCTTCCTTCCAGAGACAGCAGACCCCGACCTCCGGCCCTCACCCCGGAGACGAGACCCATGCTTTCCCTGCAAGACGCCCCCGCCGATAGCCGCGCCGCCGGCGCCAAGCACTTCACCGTCGCCATCGTCGGCGCCACCGGCGCTGTGGGCGTGGAGCTGATGAACTGCCTGGAGCGCCGCAACTTCCCGGTCCGCGCGCTGAAGCTGCTGGCCTCGCCCCGGTCGGCGGGCAAGACCTACCAATTCAAGGGTCGAGACGTGGTGGTCGAGGTGTTGAGCCCCGAAAGCTTCGACGGCGTCGATATCGCCCTGTTCTCGGCAGGCGCCTCGGTCAGCCGGGAATATGCGCCCATCGCCGCCGCCAAGGGCTGCCTGGTGGTGGACAACTCGTCGGCCTTCCGGATGCAGGACGGCATGCCGCTGGTGGTTCCGGAGGTGAACGGCC
>BFBZ01002437.1_pt1 | contig 10145 bp, 9 predicted proteins | sample 1888401 | NCBI WGS metagenome assembly BFBZ01 (sample SAMD00112614, study PRJDB3348) | symbiont metagenome | host: Chara braunii | reverse complement strand
TCGAATCTATCTTGCCTTACCGGCAGGCGCCTTGAAGCTTGAAACCAGAACTTTCCTGGTAGCGACCTCACTTGGTTGCCTGCTGTGGAACACGCCGTTTCTGTGTCTTGGCTATGCCTTGCGCAGCAGCGGACATGATCTGGCGCAAGTAGGCTTCTGGGCCGCCTTCGCCATCGTCACGTTCGAAGGCATAATTGTGCTCGCCATCCGATCTCGAAAGTTCAGGAGAAGCGGTGGCTCACACGCTCAATCCGCGAGCCGTCGCTCTAAAGGAAGTCTTTGGTAGACATGATGACGTGTCGCGCCGAGTGACAACCGGCAAGTTGCTGCTCATTCCCTGAACGCGAATACGGCTCTGGTGTGCTCTACAGATCGCCCGCTCAGGGACGGTCACGAACGCACTCCATCGAAGGCGTTCCCGTAAGGTATCGCCAACTTAACCAGCCACGGATGATTTGCGGATAAGGGAGATGTTTGACGGCTTCGTCATGGAAGAGGTGGAGTTGACCTACTGACCCGCACCGGGTTTGCCGGAGGCTCCAACTTCTCATCGACATACGCAGCAACACGACGACGCAATTCAAGGGGGAGCGGCTTGCCCATCGCGGTTTCCTTTCAACCACAATGAATCACGAACTCAAATCAAGGGGAATCCTGAATCCCTTAAACCGCGACACGCTTTAAAGCCGACTACTTGGCCCCTGGGTCGGCGAGTACGCACGTCTGCGCAAAGCGCGCCGAGTGGCAGCGCAAAGCCGCGCCTCCGAATAGTCGCTGTCACATGATGCCGAAGGTTTTGTATGCCTCCACCGCGCTCATGCCTTCGCGGATCGCCTTGGCGACGAGCTTTTCGCCGCGTACCTTCTCCAACGCCAGCCGAACCACCTCTTCCTCGGCTTGCGGCGGGATGACAAGGACGCCTTCCTTGTCGCCGAACAGGAGCGTACCCGGCTCGATCCGCACACCACCGATCTCGAGTGCGCAGCGATAGTCCATGACCTTGCCGCGCACACCCTGGTCTTGCGCGTAGTAACCGGTGCAGAAGCAGGGGAATCCCAATGCCTTGATACCGTCCGTGTCGCGGGCGAAGCCGTTGAGCAGCGCGCCATGCGCGCCGAGAATCTTCGCGCGGGTCGACATCAACTCACCCCATAGTGCGTAGCGGGTCGAGGCGCCGCTGGCGACGTAGATCTCGCCTGGCTTGAGATCATCCAGCGCTTCGAACATCAGCCCGAACGGCTTGGTCATCAGCGGATTGTGCGTCGGTTGCTCGGATGGAAAGATATCGGTTTCAAGTACCGGCATGGCCCGGCCAAGCAGCCGCGTCGTCTCGTCGACCGGCCTGAACACGGGCGGCAGGAATTGGTGCTGCAGCCCGAGCGTATCCATCACGTCTCCGACGACCGCGACGAAGAGCTCGCTTTCGAACAGACGATACATTTCGGTGTCGTCGGCATAGAGGCGCGTCGAACTGGTCATGAGGCTTGCATCCGGATGTTGGTGGATTGGGCGGTACGGGAAGGGCCGAGCGCGGCGGCGTTCTGGACCAGTGCGCGCATATAGCCCAGGGCAAAAGCCTTTCCCGCGTGCCAGGGTGCGTCGCAGGACATTTCCGGCGTATGATCGGGGATGATCACGCCCTCATAGCCTTCGTCACGCAGGATGCGGACGACCTCGGCCATATCGATGTCGCCGTCATCGACGAAGGTCTCGTGATAATTCGGCACCTTGCCGCGCACATTGCGGAAGTGGATGTAGCCGATGCGCCTGCGTTGGGCGAAGCGCCGGACGTGCCCGTAAATGTCGTCAGCGCCAGGCATCTCCTGCAGCGAGCCGAGGCAGAGCTCCAGCCCATTGGATGGCGAGTCGACGATGTCCATCAGCCGGTCGTATTTCTCCGGCCGGTTGACGAGCCGCGCGGCACCGCGCAGCGCCTCGGCCGGCGGATCGTCGGGATGCGCCGCCATCACGACCCCGGCCTCTTCGGCTACCGGAACGATCTCCTGCAGGAAGACGCCGAGCCGCTGCCAAAGCTCCTCGCTGCTGATTTGCACCGGTTCGGCATCCGGCCGGCCGGCACGGTAACGCATGTTCCAAACGACACCGTCGGGGAGGGGGAGGTCGGAATCGATGGCGGAGAGGTCGAGCCCCACCGACATGGCCTCCCCGCGCGCGAACGGACCACGCGACCAGCCCCAGACGCCGGCAATCGAGAAATTGTAGCCAATGCACGGGATACCCGCGCGTCCGGCATCGCGGACCAGGCGCTTCAACCCTTCGATCTGCTTTGCCCTGTCGGGACCGCCGAGCAGCACATCGGACCAGAACCGGGGCGAGAAATTCTCGATCGCGGCGATTTCCAGACCGTTGTCGCGCACCGCCTTCACCAGTCCGGCGAAATCCTCGTAGCTCCAGAGCTCGTCGGTGGAGCAGTCGCCCCAGCCTTCCGTTTCGCTGCCGGCGGAGAGCGACGGGTCGCGACCGCGAAAATAATTGGTGAGGTGGGCAACGATATGGGTGGCGCCTGCCTGACGGGCGAAGCGGAAGTTGTCTGGGGTCAGCGACTCCCGGTAAAGGCCAAGACCGATCTTCATGGTTTTACTTCACACCAATGCCGGCGGTCAGGCCGCCATCGATCTTGTAGTCGGCGCCGGTGCAGAAGCCGGCTTTCGACGAGCACAGGAACGCGATGAGCTCCGCCACTTCCTCCGGTTCGCCGATACGGCCAAGCGGGTGGGCCGCGCCGAAACGCCTGTAGGCCTCTTCGACGTCGGCGTCGCTGCCGCCGTCGCCACGCGCGGCTTTCTCGAGGATAGGGGTGCGGATCGAGCCTGGGCTGACCGAATTGACCCGGATGCCGGCCGCAGCGTAATCGAGCGCCAGCGAGCGGGTCAGGGTGTGGATGGCGCCTTTGGTCGTGGCATAGGCGGCGACGTTCTGCTGGCAGGCGAAACCCTGCACCGAGGCGACATTGACGATGGCCCCGCCGCCGCGCTTGATCATCTCCGGGATGCCGAAATGGGCCGTCAGATAGATCGATCCGACATTCACCGTCATCGCCCGGTTCCAGGTTTCCCAGTCGGTTGTGGTCGCGGTCCCGTAGGGATGGACGGCCGCGGAATTGACGATGATGTCGATGCCGCCAAACCTCGCGACGCCAGCCGCCACCGCGTCGCGCACCTGATCGGAAACCGAGACATCCACTGCCTGCACCAGCACTTTCGCTCCGGCCTTGGCGAGGCTTTCCTGCATGGCGGCATTGGCCGCCCGGTCGATGCCGCAGGCGATGATCGCGGCGCCGCCTTGCGCGAGACGCGTTGCGGTGGCGAGCGCGATGCCGGTCGTGCCGGTGATCAGCGCAACCTTGTTCTCAAAGTCAGACATGGTGCAAATCCTTGGAAGATATCAGGTCCGGCGTCGCTGGCGAGGTCCGTGCTTTTTCGAGGTCGTCGGGAACGAAGCGCAAGCCGAAATCGAGATGCCGGCTCATCAGGTAGCTATAGGCAATGCGGTCGCGCGCGCGCAGTGCCGCGATGATCTCGCCATGCGCGTGGCGTGTCTCGCTGAGCACCGGTCGGATCGATTTGCCGACGGTCATGATGTGCTGGATAACCGGCGACAGGAACTGGTAGGTCTGCACCAGCATGCGGTTGCCGGCGAGCTTCATCAGCGCCAGGTGGAAATCGAAATCGCGCTGAGCTGCTTCCTGCACATCCTTGCTGGTTTCGATCAGGCCGTTGACCCCGTCCAGGGCATCGAGTTCGGCGGCGCTGGCGTTCAGAATAATGTGGTCGCCAATGCTCACTTCGATGATGCGGCGAAATCCCTGGATGTCGTTGAACGACGTCCTCGAAATATCCATCTGGGCGGCGAAGAAGTTCTGGATCGCGATATTCTGGCGATCGGCCAGCACTGCGCCGACACGCGGCTTGGGATCGATCAGGCCATAGGTGCGGATGGTACGCAGCGCTTCGCGTATCGTATTGCGGCTGGCGCCGAACAGTTCGCAAAGCTCCCTTTCGGTGGGCAGGACGTCACCGACAGACATGGCGCGGTTACGAATAAGGTCGAGGATCTGTCGCACCGTCTGGTCGACGGCCGAACTGCTGACCGCGGCTTCTTCCGCCGCCTCGTGACCGGCTTGCTCCAACGGATTGCCTCCTATTTGTTGGACCAACACTAAGGGTGAGCGCGTAAGAAATCAACAGACGGTCGACGAAAAAGGAAATGACGACCCATATGAGCGGTATTTAAGCTTGTTGACAGATCTGTGGTCCAACAATATGGTCGCCGCCTGATCTTTAGGAGGCTTCATGGAACAATGTTGGCGCTGGTATGGTCCGGATGATCCGGTGACGCTTGAGCATGTCAGGCAGGCTGGCGCCACCGGCGTGGTTTCGGCGCTTCACCACATCTATGACGGCAGGGCCTGGCCCGAAGCCGATGTGCTTGAGCGCAAGCGGATCATCGAGGCGGCTGGCCTGAAGTGGTCGGTCGTCGAGAGCATCCCGGTCCACAATTCCTTCAAGATCGGCACGCCGGAACGCGAGCGCTATGCCGGCTACTATCGCGACAGCATCCGGGCGCTCGCCAGGGCCGGCGTCGAGACCATCTGCTACAATTTCATGCCGGTCGTGGACTGGACCCGTACCGATCTCATGTACCGCTTGCCGACGACCGGCTACGCGTTGCGCTTCGACGCCATCGACTTCGCCGCCTATGATCTTTTCGTCCTGCAACGCAAGAATGGCGCCGCCAGCTATACGCCGGCGCGGATTGCCGAAGCCGAGGCACGGCTGAAGACGCTGACGCCCGAACAAATCGACCAGATCGAGCGCAACCTCATTGCTGGCCTGCCGGCGACCGAGCGCAGCTACAATCGTGACAGTTTTCGCGAGGCGCTGGCTGAGTACGACGCGATCGGACCGAGGGAATTGCGCGAAAACCTTGCCTGGTTCCTGCGCGAGATCATCCCGGTGGCCGAAGAGGAGGGGGTCCGCATGGGCATCCATCCCGACGATCCGCCGTTCTCGCTTTATGGCCTGCCCCGCGTCGTTTCGACCGCCGAGGACGCGCGCTTTGTCCTCAATGCCGTCGACAGTCCGGCCAATGGCCTGACATTCTGCACCGGCTCATATGGCACGCGCGCCGACAACGACATTGTCGCCATGGTCAAGGAATTCGCCGACCGCATTCATTTCGTCCATCTGCGCAACATCACGATCGAGGATGATGGCTCGTTCCATGAAGCCGAGCATCTCGAGGGCGGAACGGATATGGCTGAAGTCATCCTCGCCTTGATGCGGGAGGAGAAGCGTCGTCGCGGCGCGGGCCGTGCCGATTGGCAAATCCCGATGCGGCCCGATCATGGGCATCTGCTTGCCGACGACATCGGCAAGAAGAGGATCAATCCGGGCTATTCGCTGATCGGGCGGCTCAAGGGATTGGCTGAATTGCGCGGAATCATACGCGCCGTGGAGCGTTTCGATCTGGCTTGAGGCGCCGCTTCGGACCATCGAGTGATGATTTGCGTCGTTTGTGTAAGTGAAAACAATTTGCACAAATGAAAATTGGTGTTATGTCGATGGCAAGCCGGATGCTGTCCGGCCGCCGGGAGGATACGAAGAGCATGACGAAGCTGCGCGGATTGGCGTGGGATCATAGGCGTTGCTGGGGTCCGCTCGACGCCAGTATCGCACCCTGGTGCGCAAGCCGTCCCGGTCTCGAGATCGAATGGGATCGCCGCAGCCTCTACGAATTTGGCGAAGGAGTGATCGATAGGGTTCTCGGCCAGTATGACCTCGTCGTTTTCGATCATCCGTTCATTGGCGAGATCGCCACTGGCCGGCTCATGGTCCCCTTCGACGGGTATCTGACCGACGAGCAGCGCCAGGTCTTCGAACAGGATTCGGTTGGCAAGTCGTGGCAGTCCTACGCGAGTGAAGGGCGCCAATGGGCGCTCCCGATCGATGCCGCCTGCCAGGTGGCGTCGTTCCGGCCGGACTTGATGGCGGCCTATGGCGAAGTGCCTCGCTCCCATGACGATGTTGTCGATCTCGGCCGCCGTGCACGCAAGGACGGCAAATGGCTTGGCCTGCCCCTGGTCCCGACCGATGCCATGTGCCTTCTGCTGACGCTTGGCGATCCGCGGGAAGAGGCCGATGATTTCATCGGCCGCGACAGGGTCGAGCAAGCCATCGGCCAGCTGCGCGAGCTTTCGGAGCTGTCGCACCCAAGCTCGCGGCAGTGGAATCCCATCCGCTGCTATGACCACATGACCGCCCATGACGACGTGGTCTATGTTCCCTTTGCATTCGGCTATGTGAACTATGCCTCGCGCACGGAAACGCCAAGGCTGCGCTTCGCCGACGCGCCGACACAGGGATCGACCGGTGCGCTGCTCGGCGGCGCGGGTATCGGCGTCAGCGCCCAGTCGGGCAGCGTCCAGGAGGCAGTCGACTATGCTTTGTTCCTCTGCTCGCCGGACAACCAGCGTGGCGAGTATGTCAGCGCCGGCGGGCAGCCTGGCTCGTTGTCGGCATGGCAGGACAAGGCGGTCAATGCCGCCACGGGCGACTTCTTCGCCGATACGCTGAAGACGATCCAGTCGTCCTACCTGCGTCCCACCCATGCCGGCTTCATAACCTTCTTCCGCGAGACAGCGCCGCGCGTCGAAGCGGCGATCGCCGGCGAACTGCCCGTTGCCGAACTAGCCGCCTGGGTAAACCGGCGTTACCGCGAGACGCGGCCCTCGACCAAGTCGGTACGGAGCGTCGCGTGATGGCCGCTGTCACCAAGGCAGTCGATGACGTTGAAAACGGGCGCGGCGAATATCGCGCGCCGGCAGCCGAGAAGGCGCTGGACATCCTGGAGTTCATGGCCGCGCAGGGCGAGGCGCTGACCCAGACCGAAATCGCCAACGGCCTCGATCGCTCCATCCACGAAATCTACCGCATCCTTCTTTTGCTGGAAAAGCGCGGCTTCATCCTGCGCACGGGCGGTGACCGTTTCCGCCTGTCGCTCAAGCTCTTCGAGCTGGCGCACATGCACCCTCCCGTGAACCGGCTGGTGGAGTGCGCATTGCCGGTCATGCGCGAGCTTGCGGCCAATGCGGACCAAAGCTGCCACCTCGTGGTGCGGGAGAACCAGAATGTCCTCGTCGTGCTGCAGATCGATTCACCCTTGCCGATGCGCTACTCGGTGGCATTGGGCTCGCATTTCCCCATCATGGAGACGAGTTCGGGTGCCGTGCTGCTGGCACACCAGAGCCCGGCCGAGCGCGATGCCATCGTCGAGCGCATCGTCGCTGCCGGCGAAGGGCAGGGATCGCGGTCGGAAATCGAGGCACGGCTGGCCGAGGCATCGGATCGTGGCTACGAGATGCGCCCCTCCCTGGCCGTCGATGGCTGCATCAACATTTCAATGCCGGTCCGCGACCATACGGGCGCGGTGATCGCGGCGCTGACCGTTCCCTTCCTGCCGCAGAAGGCCGCCCGCTTCGACCGCGAGACGGTCTTTGCGCGCGCCATGGCCGCCGCCAACAAGGTTTCCGCGGCTCTCGGCGCCGGCGACGCCGCGACCTGACTTTGACTGCAACCCGAGACGGCGGGCCTACCGTTGCAAGACTGAACCGTACTGATGAAAATTGGGAGAAGAGTATGAACTGGTCTAAAACAATGCTGTTTGCCTCGGCCGCAGCACTCGCCCTCGCCGCAGCCTCCGCCCAGGCACAGAACATGCCGAAGAAGATCGGCTACGTCACCAACTACGCCACCCACGAGTGGTACCAGAATGTCATCAAGGGCATGAAGGCCCATGGCAAGGATCTCGGCATCGAGGTCGAGGTGCAGGACGCCAATCTCGATATCGCCAAGCAGGTGGCCGCGGCTGAGGACTTCATTGCCAAGGGCGTCGACGTCCTGATCATCACGCCGGTCAACGAAGAAGGCGTCGTGCCGCTCCTGCGCCAGGCCAAGGCAGCCAATATTCCGGTTGTGCTGGAAGGCAATCCGGTCAAGGGCATGACGACCATGGTCGCCATCTGCGACTACGACACCGGTTATTTTTCGGGCATCGAGGCCGGCAAATACGCCAAGGAAAAGCTTGGCGGCACCGCCAAGGTGATGAATGTCGGCTTGCCGCTCCTGTCCGCGACCGTGCTGCGTTCGCACGGCTTCATGGATGGTCTCAAGACGGTCATCCCCGATGCGGTCATGGTGCATGACCTCGATGGCGGCGGCAATCCGGATCGCGCGCTCGAAGTCTCCTCGGCGGCGCTCGCCAAGAATGCCGACATCAACATCATCTACGGCATCAACGACTCGTCGTCGCTGGGTGGTCTGCAGGCCTGGAAGGCGGCCGGAAAGTCGCAGGACAACCTGCTGACCGTCGGCACCGGCGGTGAAGGCCTCGCCTTCATCAACGCCATCGAGAAGGAGCCGTCCTATCGCATCGAGGCTGCGATGTTCCCCGAGAAAGAAGGTTACACGGCCATCGACGCGGCGGTGAAGCTCTTCAACCACGAGGAAGTGCCGCAGCACATCGTCAGCCCGACCGCCCCGATGAACGGCGACGACTGGAAGAAGTACTACGACTATGACGGCACCACCCGCACCATCAAGTGGGACGCCGTCAATGCGCTGACGCCTCCGGCCAAGTGCATGAAGACCGCCGCCGACCTGAAGAAGTAAAAATCCCCCAGGACGCTCCCTTTCGCCATCCGGCGGGAGGGAGCGACGCGGACCATGAAAGAGCAGGCCAGGCATCGCCCCGCGCAATCGCGCGATACCCTCAAGGACGCATCGCGCCGGAGCGCTGCCTGCCTGCACGCCGTCTCGCGGAGCGGACTGACATGACAGACATACCTCACCAGCCGGCAGGACGTTCGATGTCGGTACGGTTCGGCAAGTCGGGCTCGCTCGTGCTGGCGCTTATTCTCGCGGCCCTTTGCATCGTCATCTCGATCGCGGAGCCGCAATTCTATTCCGAGGCCAACGTCATCGCCATTCTGCGCCAGTGCGCATTGGTGCTGATCGTCGCATGCGGGATGACCATGCTGATCATCACGGCCGAGGTCGACCTGTCGGTCGGCGCCTCGCTCGCCTTTGTCGGCTGCATCGGCATGTCGGTTCTGAATGCAACGCACAGTCTTGCGCTTGGCATGCTGGCGGGCCTTGCCTTTGCCGGTGCGGTTGGCCTTGCCAACGGCCTGATCGTCACCCGCCTGAAAGTGAATTCGCTGATCGCCACGATCGGCACGATGATGATGCTGCAAGGCGGCGTCTATCTTTTCACCCGCGAGGCGGTGCAGAACCATCACCAGCTGGTGGATTTCACGGCACTCGGCGCGGGCTATGTCGGGGCGATCCCGATCCCGGTCATTTTCGCGGCGGTCATTTTCCTCGTCGCCTGGATCACGCTGCGCTTCACGGTGCTCGGACGTTTCATCTACGCTGTCGGCGCCAACGAAAAGGCGGTTCGCCTGTCGGGCGTCCGCTCCGAGCGGCTGAAACTGTTCGCCTTCGTCCTCACCGGCCTGTGCGTTGGCATTGCCGGCATGATCCTGTCATCGCTGATGAATGCGGGCCAGCCGACTGCCGGGCGTGGTTTCGAACTCACGGTCATCGCCGCCGTCATTCTTGGCGGCACCAGCCTGACGGGCGGTCGCGGCACGCTTTTCGGCACGCTGCTCGGCGTCCTGGTGCTGAAAGTCATCGACAACGGCATCATCATCCTCGGCTGGAACCAGGATCTGCAGATGATCGTACCGGGCGTCGTTATCATCCTGGCGACCTATCTCGACATCGTGCGGAGCCAAGCCAATGCCCGCTGATATGCATCAAGGTATCCCCAACAAGGCTGCTATCGACGTGAGCCTGCCGGCGCTCGAAATGGCCGGCATCGGCAAGCGGTTTCCCGGCGTCATGGCGCTTGAAAATGTCGACCTGACGCTTGTGCCCGGCAAGGTGCACGCGCTGATGGGCGAAAACGGCGCCGGCAAATCGACGCTGATCAAGATCATGGCGGGCGTCTATTCCAGGGATGCCGGGACGATCCGGATGCAGGGCAGTGACGTCGAGATCAAGTCGCCGCGCGACAGCCTCAAGCAAGGCATCAAGGTCGTGTTCCAGGAGATCGCATTGATC
>BFBZ01002435.1_pt1 | contig 10150 bp, 11 predicted proteins | sample 1888401 | NCBI WGS metagenome assembly BFBZ01 (sample SAMD00112614, study PRJDB3348) | symbiont metagenome | host: Chara braunii | reverse complement strand
GCAAGGTCGTGGCCGATCCGGAGGCCCGCTATTTCGGCGCCAGGCTGGAAGACGGCTCGCTTGTTTCCGACAACAATCCGCGCCTCGGCCGCATCACCTTCGAGCAATGGTTCGCAACTTCTGCCCGCAAATAACCCCTGCCGATAAATCGTCAGGCGCCGTGCCGCCTCACTCTTAAGAAAGGAATTCGAGATGCTGAAGTCAATTCTCGGCCTCACCCTGGCCGCTCTTCTGTCTACCACCGCCGTTGCTCATGATGCCGGCGAGAAGGATGCGAAAGTCACGCTGGTCTACGAGCACGAACTGCCGAACGTTCCCGGCAAGAGCATCAAGGGCATTCTCGTCGAATACGGGCCGGGTGGCTTTTCCGAAGGCCACACGCATCCCAGCTCCGCCTTCATCTATGCAACCGTTCTGGAAGGGGCGATCCGCAGTCAGGTCAATGACGGTCCGGTGAAGGTCTACAAGGCCGGCGAGAATTTTTCGGAAATGCCGGGCGATCGTCATGGCGTCAGCGAGAATGCCAGCAAGACCAAGCCGGCGAAACTGCTGGCCGTCTTCGTCGTCGACAGCAGCCAGAAGGAACTGACCTTCCCGATCAAGAAATAACCGGCTGCGGGATGGGTGCCTGAGGCACCTGCCCCTCCCAGCCTTTTGGAAATCATCGTCGGTGAGCCCCATCATGTTTGGTGAAGATCATTCCCTGCCGCTCGTCCTCATCAATCTTCTCGGGCTCGCCGGCATTCTCATTTGGCATATTCAGGGGCGCCGGCACCCGACCGCGCGCCTTGTCGCGCAGATCCTGTTTTTCGCCGGCATGACACTCGTGCTCTGGCTTGCTGGCATTTCGCCCTATCATCTCGACGACGGTGAACTTCAGGGTGCCGGCATCCTGCTTGCCAAATCTGCCAGGGTGCTCTGGTGGCTGCACCTCGCGTGGACGATGATCGGCTTCGTCCATATCTATCTCACCCTCAATCGCCGTCCGCATGAAGCCCATCTCCTGCAGGACCTGATCGTCGGCATTGTCTATCTCGGCGTCACATTATCGGTCATCGGTTTCGTCTTCGGCGCACCTGTGGGGCCGTTGATTGCCACCTCGGGCGTGGTCGTCGTCCTTATCGGCCTTGCGCTGCAGAACACGCTGGCCGATGTCTTTTCCGGGATCGCGCTCGCACTGGGCCGCGCCTATGTGATCGGCGACTGGATCCAGCTTGCCGATGGCACCGAAGGGCGCGTCGTTGAAACCAACTGGCGCTCCACCAACCTGCTCTCGGGCGGAAATAACGTCGTCGTGCTGCCGAATGGCGTCCTGGCGAAACAGGGTGTTACCAACCGCAGCCGCCCGGATGAATCGCACCAGATATCACTGACGATGCGAGTTTCCGCCGCTCATAAGCCGCGGCTCGTTGAAGAACTCATGATCGCCGTTCTGCAGCACAGTGAAAGGATCGTCATGAACCCGCCACCGGCCGTCGCGCTCAAGACCATCGACGCGATTGCCATCGAGGTCGAACTGCTATTCCGCGTGGCGAGCGCAGCAAGCCGCATGTCGGCCCAAAACGAGATCATCGACCTCATCTATGAGCATTGCAGGACGAACGGCGTATCATTGGCAATGCCGGCGCAAAGCCTGGTCTGCGTCTCCATGGGCGACCCCAAGGAGCCGACTGCTTTCACGGCGATTTCATCCGGCGCGCTCTAGCACCCATTCAAAGGAGCTTTTCCAGAGCTCCGGCGGGATTTCCTGCGACAGGATGCCGACAAGGTCGGACAATTTGACGCCGCGTAATTTCTCGCGCCAGGCTTCGTCGGCCGCCCACATGATGCGCGCGACCGCGCAGGGGCTGCTTTCGCAATAATCCTTCGGGCGACAGGGGTTATTGGCACGAATATTGGTGCAGACGAAGGTTCTTTGCCGACCTTCGACAGCCTCTACAATATCGAGGAAGGTGAGATCTGCAGGCGGTTTCGCCAGCCTATAACCACCGGAAGGACCAAGGGCGGTATCGACAAGCCCGGCCTGCGACAGACCCTGCAGCGCCTTCGAAAGATATTCCTTGGGGAGCCCGTGAAATTCTGCCAGCGCCTTGGTGGAGAGATAACGGCCCTCGGGCAGGCCTGCAAGAATGGCGCAGCAATGAAGCGCCCATTCGACTTGGCTTTTCAAAATCATAAATACACACCAAAGGCCTGCGGTTGGCATACATTGATCAAGGATAAATAATATCCTTATTTGATCACCATGTAAACAAACGCAAAGGGCGCATCCGCTTCACCCATGCCGGATCTTGACTGGCGGCTCCGGTCGCCTCATCCGCCATAGTCCTACAACACCACGACGAACGGAGCCACCTAGACCAAAGTATCATTCAGCGCGGTTACGCATGCGACTAGCATTTCGCCATCCGCCAGCGCCGATCTCGGCTCGATATGGTGATAAAGCGAGGATCTCGTATGTACCAGGATTCCATCATCAACTTCGCCGAGTCCGGCGAACACAAGGCCGTCATCGTGCGCACTCAGCTATTTGCTTTCCTTATCGGAGCGGCAATGGCAGGCGCCTATATCGGCTTTGGCGATATCCTTATGTTTACCGCCGGCGCGCACGCGGATGCGGCCTGGGCGCATCTCATCATGGGTGCGGTCTTCTCATCCGCCCTGACGATCGTCGTGTTCGCCGGTTCCGAACTCTTCACCGGAACGGCCATGTACATGCCGCTCGCCGTGCTGACACGGCGCGCGCATCTCTCGGACATGCTGCTCGTCTGGTGTGCCGCCTGGATCGGCAACCTGATCGGCGCGATGGTCCTTGCCGGACTGTTTCATATGGCGGGCGGCGGCGTGCTGCTGGGCGACGGGAGCCAGGAATTCTTTTCCGTCGTCTCCGCCAAGATGTCGGCGGGTTCGCTCGCGCTTCTTGCGCGCGGCATTCTGTGCAACTGGCTGGTCTGCCTGGCGATCTGGATGGCGGGGCGAACCGACAATGCGGCCGCAAAGATCATGCTGATCTTCTGGCCGATCACGATTTTCGTCGCCGCCGGATACGAGCACTCCGTCGCAAACATGTTCACCTTCGCCATGGCCCTGATGGGCGACCATCCGGCCAACATCACCCTTGCCGGCGCTGCTCACAACCTGATCTGGGTTACACTCGGCAATCTGATCGGCGGCGCCGTCTTCATGGCCTTGGGCTACTGGGTCCAGTTCCAAAGCAGCGGCCATGTTTCGTTCGCACCGGCTCCCGCAGCCATCCGGCCTGAGATCGCCGCCAAGGGAAATCGGAAATGAACACCCCAAACCGGCCGGCTCGACGGTATGAGCCTCAGGCCGTGGATTGAAAGCTATCCGGCTAGGCGATAACCTGCCCTCAACATCATCGTCGCCCCCACCTAGCCGAACCACACCTATGTACAGGTTAAGTGGTGCTCATAAGAGGATAAGCTTGCGGTCGAACAGACTGAGGGAAGAATGTCCATAGCGTCGATATTGCTTCGTGCCCGCGATCCAGGCCAGGGCCATAACCTGGCCTTCGGCGTTGTTGCCGTCACGCTTGCGGCCGTTATCTTCTGCATCGATACCTATACCGATATCGAGGGTGCGATCGCGGTTCTCTACGTGGTCAGCATGCTCCTTGCCGCTCAATCGATGACCCGCATCGGCCTGCTTGTCATCGCGGCAGGATGTGCCGCCCTGACTTTTCTCTCTTACGCCATGACGCATGGCCAGGAAGCAAACCTTCAGGAAACACTCCGTCTGTTCGGCGCGCTCGCTGCACTGTCCGTGACGACCTTGCTACTCCTCAAAACCGAAACCGCACGGCTCAATCTGCTTTCAACCCATTCTGCATTGTCGGAAAGCGAGGCAAGATATCGCTCGATTTTCGATCGCACACGCGTTGCCCTCTGGGAGCGCGATTATTCAAAGCTGCGAAGCTATCTGATGGATGTCAGGGCGCAGGGCGTTATCGACATCAAAGCTTATACGCGGCTCAACCCGACCCTGGTCAACCACTGCGGCGGTCTCATCAAGGCGGTAGCGGCAAACCAAGCCGCCCGCGAATTGCTGGGTCCAAATTCCTCCGGCATGGGCATCCCACAGCGGGCTCTTATTGCCGGCCAGGAGAAGTTCCTTGATATGCTGCAGGCGATCATGAATGGCGACCGAACTTTCGAAGACAAGGTGGAGGTGCAAACCGACGATGGCGAAGAAAAGCTCGTGCTGCTCAGCGTCAGCCTCCCGGAGGATCCTGCCGCCTTCGGCCGCGTCGTCGTCAGCATGGTCGATATCACCCAGCGTGAATTGGCTCTGAAGGCCCGGGCCGAGGCCCAGGCGGAGCTGACGAAGGCTTCGAGAGCCGCAATGGCCGGCGCGATGTCGGCGTCACTTGCCCACGAACTCAATCAGCCGCTCGGCGCGATTGTCATCAACGCGCAGACATTGCTGCGATGGCTCGATCGCGAACCGCCGGATCTCCCCGCCGTGCGGCGGTCGGCCGAAAGAATGATCCGCGACAGCCAGCGGGCAAGCGAGCTGATCCACAATGCGCGCCGTGTACTTTCTTCGCCGAACAACGATCTGGAGAGTGTTGATCTCGGCAGTCTGATCGATGAGACGGTCGCCTTGATGGAGCACGAGCTTCAGCAGAGCAAGACGGCCGTGCTGGTCGACTACAGCCCGCATATCCCCACCGTATCGACCGTGAAAATCGAATTGCAGCAGGTGCTGATCAATCTCATGACGAATGCCATTCAGGCAATGGATGAGGCCGGGTGCTCCGAGCGGAGTATCAGGATAAAGATGGATCAGCCTGATATCGAGCATGTCTGCATCGCGGTGCGCGATACAGGCCCCGGCATTGGCGCCGATGCGAAGGACAGGTTGTTCGCGCCGTTCTTCACCACCAAGGCGACCGGCATGGGCATGGGCCTTTCGATTTGCCGCAGCACGCTGGAGGCCCGCGGCGGAAGGCTCGATGGAACCAATCATTCCGAAGGCGGTGCGCTCTTCGAAATGCACCTGCCGATAAAGCCGGAGGCGGAGCATGCCTGATCAGCGCAAAATGCAAAAGGAGCCGCCCAAGCCAGTGGTCTTCATCGTCGACGACGATCTGTCGATGCGCGAGGCCCTCTTGGATCTCTTTCGCTCGATGAAGTTCGAGGCGCAGGCATTCGAGAGTGCCGCGGCGCTGATGGACGTGACGAACTTCGACCGCCCGGGCTGCATCGTTCTCGATGTCCGCCTGCCCGGCCTCAACGGGCTGGATTTTCAGGCACAGCTGGAGCGCCTTGGCAGCAAGATGCCGATCGTGTTCATGACCGGGTTTGGGGACATACCGATGACCGTGCGGGCGATGAAGGCCGGCGCCGTCGACTTTCTAACCAAGCCGTTCAAGGACCAGGATATTCTGGATGCCGTGGCGGCGGCGATGGAACGCGACACGCAGCGCCGGCGCCAGCATGCGCAGAACGAAGCCATTGTTTCGCTTGCGGATCACCTCACCCCGCGCGAGCGCGAGGTCATGAAGGCCGTTGTGATGGGGCTGATGAACAAGCAGATCGCCTACGAGCTCGGCATCAGCGAGGTCACGGTGAAACTGCACCGCGGCAATGTCATGCGCAAGATGGAGGCACGCTCGGTCGCCGAGCTGGTCCGCAAGGCCGAAGTGCTGGGCGAAAGCATAAGCCCACCTGTCTCTTAGTATGATATCTTTCAAGTGAGCTTCAGAGCATAAAGATCACTATAAGCGCCGAAAAGCAGCCAGAAAGGGTCGCTTCGTTGCCTCCGACACCGACCATAGCCATCGTCGATGACGACCACGCCATCCGGGAAGCCATGGATGATCTGGTGAAATCCTGTGGTTACGACAGCCGCCTGTTTGCGTCGGCCGAGGAGTTTCTCGCCTTCGAACCGCGCTCGGCAATCGACTGCATGCTCGTCGATGTGAAGATGCCCGGCCTTAGCGGGATCGAGCTGCAGACGGAATTGAACAGGCATTCGGACCGGCCGCCGATGATCTTCGTTACCTCCTACAAGGATGAACGGACGCGAAAGAAAGCCATGAACGGCGGCGCCCTCGCCTTCCTCGGCAAGCCTGTCGATATCGCAAGGCTCATCGATTGCCTTGAGTCCGCGCTCGGTCATTGACGGCCGAAAGATAACCCTAGGCCATCTGCCCTCTTCGGCTCATCCAGCCCTTGCAATCACTCGTCTGCCGATCGCACTCCGCGGCCTCGGGGCTAGCCCGAGGGCGGAGCCGGGACGGTCGATACAGTGCATTCGCGGATAGACATATACCTTTTGCCGAATACTACTAGACCTAGGTATAGATGTGCGATTGCCTCTGCGGTTGTAGCCTCCAGTCATCAGATTCAGCGACAGGAGGAGACGATGTCCAGACTTGAAGCGACGCATGCCGTCGTAGCTCTTCTTGTGGCCGGTATCGTTGGCTCGACGTCTATCCACCTCGCAAACACCGTTGAGACACGACCTCATTCGCCTGGATTGCAGGGCGCCCTCTCGCATTTGCATTGGCGTCCGGGTCATCGACGAGTGAAGTCCTAACCGCCATCGGCCGCTCGTCCTCAGAGACCTTGGCCCAGGCTTCAGCGGCCCAGCACACCCATCCACATGAAAGGAGTAACAGCAATGGATTCTCTATCGAGACGCTCGGTTCTTGCCCTCGGAGCCATGGGGGGTGCCGCGCTGGCGGCTGGTGCTGCCCAGGCGGCCAGTTTCGGCAATCCCGATCAGCCGGCTGAAGGGGCTATCAATGCCAATCCCGCCGGCCTTTCCGACCCCGGTCCGAAGAACCCGGCGCTCGCCGAGCAGTTCCCCTCTTTCCAGAGCCCGCCGGCAACAGATATCGGCGACATGCAGCTCTTCTGGGCATCCTTCAACAACGCCGCCAAGCGTATCCAGAACGGTGGCTGGGCGCGCCAGGTCACAAAGTCGGATTTCGCGATCTCCGAAGCCGTCTCCGGCGTCAACATGCGCCTCGGCCCGGGCGGTGTCCGTGAGATGCATTGGCACCGCGCCGCCGAATGGGCGATCATGACCAACGGGCGCTGCCGCATCACCGTCCTCGACACCCAGGGGCGTGCTTATGTGCAGGATGTGGAAGAAGGCGATCTCTGGTATTTCCCGGCCGGCTTCCCGCATTCGCTGCAGGGGCTCGGACCGGATGGCTGCGAATTCGTGATCGTCTTCGACCAGGGCGACCAATCCGAATACGGCACGCTGCTTCTGACCGATTGGCTGGCTCACACGCCGCCGGAACTGCTTGCCAAGAATTTCGGCGTCCCGCAGGACGCATTCAAGAACATTCCGCTGCAGGATCTGTGGATCTTCCAGGGCAAGGAACCGGGCCCGCTTTCGGCCGATCAGGAGGCCGTTGCTTCCGCCGGCCTGCCGCCCTACCCCTTCACCTACAAGCTGACCGCTTCGGCACCGTTGAAACAGAATGCATCAGGCACCATCCAGCTTGCCGACAGCAATACATTCAAGGTCTCCAAGACCATTGCCGCAGCGATCGAGACGATCAAGCCCGGAGCCGTACGCGAGATGCACTGGCATCCGAATGCGGACGAATGGCAATACTGGATCAAGGGTGAAGGACGCATGACCGTGTTCGATGCCGGCCCGCGCAGCCAGACCGCCGACTTCCGGCCGGGCGACATCGGATATGTGAAGAAGAGTCAGGGCCACATCATCGAGAATACCGGCAAGACGGACCTGCAATTCGTCGCCGTCTTCAAGGTGGCTGAATATCAGGAAGTGGGTCTGTCATCCTGGCTCACCCACACGCCACCGGCGCTTGTGGCGCAGCACCTCAATGTCAGCCTAGCCGACATTGCGAAGTTCCCCGCCGATCAGCCGGGCATCATGCCTCGCTGATTTCAGATTGCCGCGGCGCATTGGCGCCGCGGCAATCCGCGTCACTGCAAAATGCGACGGATGCGGTAGGCGCAGCGGCGAGCTCCCGCCAGAATATGTTCGTCGCGCTGGATCGATACATCTTCGCCCATGACTTTTTGGAAGATGGCCAGTTCGGTTCGGCAAAACCCCTGGCACACCTGCGCTGCGGCGCATATGGGACAATGGTTCTCCACCAGCAGCCAACCATCGCCGTCAGGCGCTATAGACCACTCTGCCATGTATCCTTCGCGAGACCTGATATCGGTCAGTCCGGCAAGGCGGTCTTCGATACTCCCCGCTGTGGCCAAAGCGTCGACATAGGCTTTTTCCGTTTCCAGCTCGCGCGCCGTAATCAGCTTTTCCAGCCCGGCTTCGCCGAAGGCAGCACGAATGCCTTTGATCAATCCGAGGGTGAGCTCCGCATGGGTGTCGGGAAAGCGGGATCTGGCGGCTTCGGTAAGATGCCAGAGCTGCTTTGGCCGCCCGACGCCGGCCGAGATGGTTTCGGCCGTCACGAGGCCATCATCACCGAGCTTGAGCAGCAGCTGGCGCGCGTTCTCGCCGGTAGTGCCGAGACGCTGTCCCAGCTGCGCCGACGTCTGAGGGCCGCGCATCTTGATCTCCAGCAGCACGCGCTCTCCAGCAGCACCCCTTTGTTTTTCCAAGCTTTGGCTTGACATATTACTTTCCAAAGATATTTTCCAAGCAAGAACTTGCTAAATAAACCATCTGAATGAACCCGACAATACGGGAACTCGATATGTCGTCGCCGCTCGTTTCCCCTTTAAACGCCATTAATATCCAGAGTTCTCATCTCTCCAGGCATTCCGATAGGGCGGTGGCCTGATTCCATGACCGCGATAATCCAAACGCTTCTGGCGCGGCTCGAAAGCGGCGATGACGGCCCGCTCCTGCGCTTTGCTCTGGGTAAAAGTCTGCTCGATGCCAGTGATGCAAACGGCGCGCTTCCGCACCTGCGCGAGGCTGTCCGTCAGAATTCAGACTACGCTGCCGCATGGGCGCAACTCGGCCGCTGCGAACTTGCTCTTGGTGCCGAAGACGCCGCCATCGAGGCCTGGAGTCGAGGTCGCGACGCCGCTCGCCGGCATGGCGAGGTTCAAGCCGAGCGCCAGATCTCCGTCTGGCTTCGGCGGGCTGTTGCAAGGAGCGCCGGCAATGCCTGACATGTTTGATGTTTTTCTGCTCAAATCCGTCTTATGCCTGGGCTCTGGAGCCTGCCTACGGTCTCGAATAATCTGGTTGGGTTTTCGCCCCCCGTCGCAGCCATCGCGCGGATGACGACTGCCGCCGCGTACTCTGCACATAGTATCAATTCAAAGACGAAGCACGCGCTTCCCGGCATCGCATATTGCCCGGCTCGTGCAGCAACAGAATGCTGCACGAGCCGCGGAGAGACTTAGTGGCGTCGGAAGGATACTGATTGCTTCCCAATTACGCGAAAACGACTTCTTCCATTTCGATCTTGCTCGTGTCGATTTCCATCGCCAGCCCGGGTCGATCCGGCACTTCGATCATGCCGTCAATGACATCGAGGGGATCAACGAGGAAATGCTGGTGCACGGCATTCCACTTGACCAGATACTCCTGATAGGGCGTGTGGATCGGCGATTGCACCGCCGAAAAATGCGCTGTGGCAAAACTTGAATGGCCGTGCGGAATGGTCACGAGATCGTGGACCGACGCGTAGGCCGCGATCTTCAGTGTTTCCGTCAATCCACCGCACCAATAAATATCCGGCTGAATAACGTCGAGCGCTTCCGAGTCGATGAAGCGTTTGAACCCCCAGCGCGTATATTCATGTTCGGCGCCGGACAGCGGGATACGAATGCGCTCCCGAATCTTGCGATAGCTGTCGATCCGATCGGGCATGACGCATTCTTCAAGCCAACGAGGCCTATATTGTTCGATCCGATCGGCAAGATCGACGACATAGCCGACATCCATGGCCTGCCAGCAGTCGAACATCAGATCATAGTCCTCGCCGACCGCTTCGCGGAGTGTCCGCACCAGCTCGACGTTTTTCTTCAAGCCTTCGGCGCCGCTCATCGGCCCATGGCGAAAGAACCATTTCTGAGCCCGATAGCCCATTTCCTTGTATTCAATCGCACGCTCGCGAACCCGGCCCGGATCGAGAACCGCAAAGCCGAGCATCGAGGCATAGGCTGGAATCTTCGTCTGCGTCGGTCCGCCGAGCAGACGATAGACCGGCTGG
>BFBZ01002432.1_pt1 | contig 10156 bp, 9 predicted proteins | sample 1888401 | NCBI WGS metagenome assembly BFBZ01 (sample SAMD00112614, study PRJDB3348) | symbiont metagenome | host: Chara braunii | reverse complement strand
CTCCCGCCGGCGCCCAAGCCGGTCGCGGTGTACAAGACCGCCGTCAAGTTCGGGACGCTACTGTACGTTTCCGGGCACGGCCCGCTGAAGGCCGACAAGTCGCTCATCACCGGCCGGCTCGGCCAAGACATGACGCTGGAGCAGGGCAAGGAGGCCGCCCGGCAGACCGGGCTCGCCATCCTCGCCACCGTCAAAGACACGCTCGGTTCGCTCGACAAGGTGAAGCGACTCATCAAGACGTTCGGCATGGTCAACTGCACCGACGACTTCCTGGACCAGCCGAAGGTCATCAACGGGTTCTCGGAGCTGATGAAGGACGTGTTCGGCGATGAGGGCATCGGCGCCCGCAGCGCGGTCGGTCACAACTCGCTGCCGGGCAACATCGCGGTCGAGATCGAGTGCATTTTTGAAGTGGAAGCGTAACGGCGAACCCCGCCCGCAAGGGCGGCGGGTGGCGCCCTCAGGCCGCTCCACCCGCCGCCCTTGCGGGCGGGGTTCGCCTTCCGCGCCCCGCATGCGGGGCGCGCTTACTCCGCTCAGAACGCGGCCTTCACCAGTCCGTCCACGTCGTCCTCGGTAGCGAAGGTGCCGCCGACGAACTCGGCGAACCGCTCGCGTTCGGGCGTCCACTTGCTCCCGACGACAATCACCTTTAGTTCCGGTTGCGTGTGGCGGAGTTTGGCGCACGTGAGGTACCCGCTCTCGTCGCCCGCCGCTTCGGGTAGCAGGACCGCGTGCGGATCGGTTTCGGCGGCGGCGGTGTGGACGTCGAATTCGCTCGTGACAGTGTGAACCTCCCACCCCAACCGGCGGAACTGATCGGCGACCTTCGCGCCGAGTTTGAAGCCGCCGGCCATCACCACGCGCCGGGTGGCGCGCGCCGTGGTCGCGACCGCTCCGGCACAACGGAACGCTTCGAGCCGGCAGGGCGTACCGGCGGTTGTCGCAGTCGTGTTGCGTGCGTTCACTTTAAAAATGCTCATGGTCCTCTCGTCCTTTCCTACCGACGCTAACCAGACACGGCAGTTTCCCATTAGTTCGCACCCCGAGGGCAGAACTTGCGCGTGCGAATAAAAAATCGGGCTTTAAGCACGCAATCGACGCGGCAACGCCGCGGTCGGTGGGGGATCGGCTGGTCGAACGTCAGTTTACTCCTTGCCTTCGCCGGAACTCACGGCTAGAACCGATCTTCCGACGATTCCCCCTCATGGTGGTAAACACCGTGAAGGGGGAGATAGGAAGATACGGGACGCCGAGCGAACCGTCGAGGTCGGATGTTGCAAGTGTCGCTTTCTACAATCAAATACAAGCAGCACCCGTTCCACTTTCTCCAATTTTTCTCCGAGGTCCGAACATGGCTAAAGCCCGCATCTCCATCGGCACCTGGGCGTACCTGTTCAACCAGGAACAGCCGACGACCGACTTCCACCAGATTCTGCACAAGCTGCAGGATCTGGGTTACGACGGTGTGGAACTGGGCAGCTTCGGTCCGCACCCCAGCCCGGTCTCGCACCCGACGAAGGCCAGCCGCCAGAAGCTCCGCAAGACCATCGCCGACCACGGGTTGGCGCTGTCCGGCATCGCGGTGGACCTGTGGGCGTTCAAGAACCCCGGCACGTCCATAATGGACGAGAACCCGGCCGCTTATCTCACGGCTTTTCTCGGGTGGTGCGCATTCGCCGCGGACCTCGATGTTAAGACGATCCGCGTGGACACGGTGATTGCCCCGAATTATTTCGAGGTCGACCCGGAGGGCCAGAAGATCGGCGCGCAAGCGGGCCTGGAGCGCCTCGCGAGTACCTGGGACAAGGCGAGCAAGATGGCCGCCGACTACGGCATGAATATCTGCTGGGAGTTCGAACCGGGGTTCGCTTTTAACAAGCCGTCGGAAATCATTCAACTGGTGGACGCGGTGCGGGCGAAGGGCAACAGCAACTTCGGCGTGCTGTACGACACCTGCCACGCGCACATGTGCGCCGCGATCGGCGCGAACCACACCGGCGCGAAGGAGCTGCTCGCGGGCGGCGCGCTCGAATTGCTGGAGAAGCTGAAGGGAAAGATCACCCACGTCCACGTCATCGACAGCGACGGCAGCCTGAACGAGCACAACACGAGCACACACAACCCGTTCGGTACGGGTCACCTGGACTTCGACAAACTCGCCCCGGCGCTCCTGAAGGCGGGTGTGCCGCACGACTGGTGGTGCGTCGACCTGTGCTTCTGGCCGCACGCCTGGGACGTGACCGCGCAGAGCAAGAAGTACCTCGACAAGCTCCGCGAGAAGCACGCCGCGGTGTAAGCGGAGGAAGGTAGCAAACCTCGGCGAGCGGAGGGCCTAAGCCCTCCGAGGCGACCCGTCCCGTACACGACCTGGTTGATGTTATCTGCGTCCTGTGCCACAACAATCAGGCGCTCTCAATCGGGTCGATCGTGAACCAAGAACCCACGGATGGCGACCACCACGTCCGATCTACCCACGACATCGTTCGCGTACCTCCACGAGCGCCTCGGTGGCGTTCCGCTCGTGCGCATTCGGAGAACTCCGGCCCCGGGCACCGCGACCGAAGACGACCTTCTCCGCCCACACGGACCGATCTGCGAGTTGATCGACGGCGTCCTCGTGGAGAAGGCGATGGGATCTCGCGAATCGTTACTGGCAATGTACATCGGTGGATTGTTCAGGAATTACGTTAACGCCACCGACGCCGGCGTGGTTCTGAGCGCAGATGGGTTACTTCGGCTACAGGAAGGACAACTCCGTGCTCCGGATGTTACGTTCATACCGTGGTCGGAATTCCCCGACGGTGAAATTCCGGAGGGTCAAGCGTTCTGGTCCGTCGCACCGGTACTTTCCGTGGAAGTTTTCAGCCCGACCAACACTGCAGCAGAGATCGACCGCAAGATCGGCGAATTGTTTACTGCCGGCTGCAAACTCGCGTGGGTGATTGACCCGGCCACGAAGAGCGCGAAGGTGCACACGTCGGCGAGGAAGTTCAAGGAACTCGACGCGACCGGCACGCTCGACGGTGGCAAGGTGCTTCCGGGTTTCAAGCTCGCGCTCGCGGACCTGTTCCGTTCCACGAAACGGCGCAAGAAGAAACCGCGGTAGCGCTCGTCCGCCCGCGCCACCGCACCCGCTTCCCACTCGGACGGAACCTTTCGTTCGCGGGACGCGTTGCCGAACGGCGCGGGACTTCGCATATTTTGTGTAACTTGCCTCTCTTTACACCGCAATTCGGACGCTCATGCGCCGGGAGTATCACCGCTGGTGGAGCCCGTCCCTCCACCGCGACATGGAACTGCTCGAGTTCGGGCACGGCGGCGCGCGGGCGATCGCGTTCCCCACTTCGGGCGGCCGGTTCTTCGAGTGGGAGAACCGCGGTCTGGTCCGCGCGCTGGGGCACGCGCTCGAAAACGGCTGGTTGCACCTCGTGTGCGTGGACGCCGTGGACCGGGAGAGCTGGTACGCGTACCGCCAGCACCCCGGCGCGCGGGCGTGGCGCCACGAGCAGTACACGAACTACGTGATGAACGAGGTGCTGCCGTGGGCGCACTGGCGCAACGGGCACCCGTACACCGTCTTCACCGGCGCGAGCTTCGGCGCGTTCCACGCCCTCTCGATGGGCCTGCGGTACCCGGACCGGGTGAACCGCATCCTGAGCATGAGCGGGCTGGCCGACATCAAGATGTTCCTCGACGGCTACCACAACGAAACGGTCTACCTCCAGAACCCGGTGGACTTCATCCCCAACGAGCACGACGCCTGGCGCCTCGACCGGCTCCGCGCGCTGGACATCGTCCTCGCGGTCGGCACCGGCGACCAGCTCGTCCACCAGAACCGCGAACTGTCCGGCAAGCTGTGGGCCAAGGGCATCGGCAACGCGCTGCGCGAGTGGGACGGGTTCGCCCACGACTGGCCCGTGTGGCACGACATGGTGAACCGGTACATCGGCGGACACGATTAAGAATTATTCACCGCAGAGAACACAGAGGACGCGGAGAAGAGCCGGAAGAGAGTTGAGCCTCATTTACTTCACAGGTCTTCTCCGCGTCCTCTGTGTTCTCTGCGGTGAATCCTGTTTTCGAGTGACTTATGAAACGGGTCGGGGTCATCGTCGGGCGCGAGTGGTCGTTCCCGCCGCGGTTCATCGACGAGGTGAACGGGCGGAACGCGGGCGTCGTCGCGGAGTTCGCCAAGCTCGGCGGCACCAAGATGGACGAGCCGATCCCGTACGCGGTGCTGGTGGACCGGATCTCGCACGAGGTGCCGTACTACCGCAGCTACCTCAAGCACGCCGTGCTCGAGGGCGTGACCGTCATCAACAACCCGTTCATGTGGACGGCGGACGACAAGTTCTTCGGCGCGTCGCTGTGCCAGAAGCTCGGGCTCGCGCACCCCAAGACGGTCGCGCTGCCGAACAAGGACTACGTGCCGGGCATCGTGAAGACGGAGAGCCTCCGCAACCTCGAGTACCCGATCAACTGGCAGGCGATCCTCGACTACGTCGGGCTGCCGTGCATCCTCAAGGACGCCCACGGCGGCGGCTGGCGCGGCGTGTACGTGTGCCACAGCGTCGAGGAGCTGATCCGCTATTACGACGGCTCCGGGCTGCTCACGATGATCGCCCAGGAGTTCATCAAGTGGGACCAGTACGTGCGGTGCATGTGCCTGGGGCGGAACCTGGTGCTCCCGATGCCCTACGACACCAACAACCGCCGGTACGTCCCGGACCCGGACTACCTCACGCCCGCACTGAAAGAGCGGGTGATCGCCGACTCGCTCAAACTGGTGGACGCGCTCGGCTACGACATGAACACGGTGGAGTGGGCGATCAAGGACGGGGTGCCGTACGCCATCGACTTCATGAACCCGGCCCCGGACATGGACGTCAACTCGCTCACCCCGGAATACTTCGAGTGGGTCGTCACGCACATGGCCGATCTGGTGATCGACCGCGCGCGGAACCCGAAACCCCAACTCGCCGAGCTGAAGTGGAGTAAGCTGTTCTAGGCGAACCCCGCCCGCAAGGGCGGGGGTGGCGCGAGGGACGCGCCATCTGCTGCCCTCGCCCCGACCCGCTGCCCTCGCGGGCGGGGTTCGCCCGGAGGCTCCTCATGTCCGATCCCGTCTCGTGTTACCACGACCTGCTCGCGGCCGGCGGTACGCTGGCCGCGGACTCGCAGACCGCTCTGGACCGCGCCCAGGAACTCCGCGGGCTGCACTTCGGCACGCGGCCGGTTTGCACCGTGCTCCGCCCGCGGTTCCTTACGCCGGCCCAGTACCACCTCCTGCACGACGCGGTGAAGACGCTCCTGCCGGCGTTCCATGCGCTATACAGTCGCGCGCTCGCCGACGCGATCTTCCGGCAACAGTTCCGGATGCTCGACTGGGAGGAGGAGTTGCTGTCGGTCGATCCGGGCTTCCCCGACCCCAGCCCGACCAGCCGGTTCGACACGTTCTTCGCGGCCGACGACGAACTGTTCTTCACCGAGTTCAACACGGAGACGCCGGCCGGGGCCGGGTACTCCGACGCGCTCGCGGAAATCTTTTACGGCCTGCCGGTGTTCCAGGAGTTCCAGCGCCGGTTCCGCGTGTTCCCGATCCCCGCGAAGCCCGGCGTGCTGCACGCCCTCACCGACTCGTTCAAGCGGTGGCAGGGGAACACGTCCGACGCGCCGCGGGTCGCGATCCTCGACTGGCGCGAAGTGCCCACGTTCAGTGAATTCGTCCTCTTCTACGACTACTTCAAGGCGATGGGCATCGAGGCCCGCATCGTGGACCCGCGCGAGGTGGAGTACCGCGCCGGCAAGCTGATGGCCGGCGACTACCACATCACCCTCATTTACAAGCGGGTGCTGATCGGCGAACTGATCGAGCGGGGGGGGATCGATCACCCCGTGGTGCGGGCCGTTCGCGATCACGCGGTCTGCATGGTGAACTCGTTCCGGTGCAAGATCCTGTTCAAGAAGGCGTCGCTCGCGGCGCTCTCCGACGAGCGGAACGCTGCCATGTTCTCCCCGGGCCAGCAAGCCGCGATCGCCCGGCACATCCCCTGGACCCGCGTAATGGAGCCGCGGAAGACGGTCATCGACGGGACCGAAATTGACCTCGTACCCTGGGCGTCGCAGAACAAGGACCGGCTGGTGCTGAAGCCGAACGACGACTACGGCGGGAAGGGGATCGTTCTGGGCTGGACCGTCGATCAGCGCGAATGGGACGATGCGATCCGGACCGCGCTCGCGCAACCGTATGTGGTCCAGCAGAAGGTCAGGCTGCCGCGCGAAGCGTTCCCGAGCTTCGAGGGCCAGTCGCTCCAGGTGATCGACCGGATGCTGGACACAAACCCCTACGTCGCGTTTGGGGCGTTCATGCACGGGTGCCTCACGCGCATTTCCACCGAAGCACTGGTGAACGTGACCGCCGGCGGCGGCTCCACCGTGCCCACCTTTCTCGTCGAGCCGCGGTGACCAAGAAGAGGAAAGAAGAGCCGCAGATGACGCAGAAGAGCGCAGATAAAGACAAGAAACAGGGTAAAGACCAGTAGCATTTTATCTCGCCGTTTTGAACAATCTTTTCTGTCCTGATCTGCGTCATCTGCGTTAATCTGCGGCTCTTTTCTTCCTCACTCGCAGTTCGGATCACCCATGAAAGCTCCGTCGCTGACGCTCGGCATCGAGGAGGAGTACCAGATCATCGACCCGGCGACCGGGGAGCTGAAGTCGTACATCACGCAGATTCTCGAAGAGGGCAAGCTCGTTCTGAAGGAGCAGATCAAGGCCGAGCTGCACCAATCGATGGTCGAGGTGGGGACCGAGATCTGTCGGACGCCGGCCGAGGCGCGGGCCGAGCTGGTGAAACTGCGGCGGAGCATCACCGACCTCGCCGGCCGGCACGGGCTGGTCATCGCCGCGGCCGGAACGCACCCGTTCTCGAACTGGGAGCAGCAGGAGATCACTCCGTTCGAGCGCTACCTGGGCGTTCAGAACGACATGCAGGACCTCGCCCGTCAGTTGCTCATCTTCGGCACGCACGTCCACGTCGGGATCGAGGACCCCGACTTCCTCATCGACGCCATGAACGTCGCCCGGTACTTCGTGCCGCACGTCCTGTGCCTCAGCACGTCGTCGCCGTTCTGGACCGGGCGGAACACCGGGCTGAAGTCGTACCGGTCGATCATTTTCCGCCACTTCCCGCGCTCCGGCATCCCGCCGTACTTCGGCAACTGGAGCGAGTACAGCGGCATGGTGGACACGATGACGCGAACCGGCTGCATCCCGGACGCGTCCAAGATCTGGTACGACGTGCGCCCGAACCACCGCTACCCGACGCTCGAGTTCCGCGTGTGCGACGTGTGCACCAAGGTGGAGGAGGCGGTGTGCATCGCGGCCATCTTCCAGGCGATCATCGCGAAACTGTGGAAGCTCCGCCGCGACAACATGACGTTCCGCGTGTACCCGACCGAGCTGATCGAAGAGAACAAGTGGCGGGCGGTGCGGTACGGCCTCGACGGCAAGTTGCTCGACCTCGGCAAGCAAAAGGAAGTCCCCGTCCGCGAACTGATCCACGAGATGATCGACTGGTTCCTGCGCGACGTGATCGACGAACTCGGCACCCGCACCGAGATCGAGTACGCGTATAAAATCCTCGAGGGCGGCTCCAGCGCCGACCGCCAACTGAGAACGTTCAACCACACCGGCACGACCCGCGCCGTGGTCGACCAGTTGGTGCGGGAGACGCAGGAGGGCGTCCAGTAGTTGAGGCGAACCCCGCCCGCAAGGGCGGCGGGKGCCCTCCGGGCACCTGAACGCACCCGCCGCCCTTGCGGGCGGGGTTCGCCCCGGAGACACACATGAACACCTTCGAGCGCGATGGCATCTCGTTCCGCTACCCGACCGATTGGACGGCGGAGATCGAAGAGGACCCGGACGGCGGGTGGAGCGTCACCGTGTCCAGCCCGGACACCGCGTTCTTTCTGGCGTCGCTCCAACCGGAGGCGTCGGACGCGGGTGGCCTCGCCGACCAGGTACTCGACTCGCTCAAAGAGGTGTACTCGGAACTCGACTTCGAGGACGTGACGGAAACCATCTGCGGGCTGCCGGCGGTCGGGAGCAACGCCGATTTTCTCACCGCGGACACGGCCGTCGTGTGCCGCGTCCGCGGCCTCGACACCTACGCCGGCCCGCTCCTGTTGCTGGCCCAAGTGAGCGAGTTCGACCGCGAGCGGAACGACCCGGTGCTCCAAGCCATTGCGAAATCGCTCGACGTGGACACAGACCGGTGAATCTGTTCGTAGTGACCCGCTGAAGCGGGTCGGGAGGCGCGGCCTCCCCGCTGGCGCCAGCGGTGCCGGGACCCGGCGGAGCAACTGGTGGCGCGGCGGTCCAGCTGAAGCGGGCTACTACGAACGAAGACAAAGAGCGTCACGCATGCCCACCGATCCGTTCGCGGCCAAACGCAGCGCGATGCGCGAGGAGTTCTTCGCGAAGTTGTTCCTGCTCGGCGGGTGGCTCGGCGGCACCGACACGTACAAGCGCACCATGTGGACCGCGGTGCCGGAGATCGCCCTCCAGCGCGCCGCATACACACTCACATTCCGGAAGGGGCTGCCCGAGGCCGGCGCGAACGAACGGCTCGTCATGGCCGGACACGAGGCCATGCTCGCGCAGTGGTTCCACCGCCCGCTCAAGCGGAGCGATATCGAACTGTCACGCGAGTGGTACTCGACGCATTCCGCCACGAAAGCGTTTCCGAACGAAGTGTGGGACGCCGTCCTCGCGCAACCCGGCGACGACCTCACGCTTCCCGTGGACGTCTGGGGGTTCCCCGGTGGGCAGACGTTCCTGGCCGGTGTACCGTGCCTCACATTTGAGGGGGTTGGCGGGCTCATCTCGTACCTCGAACCCGCCATGTGCCGGTACTTTGCTCCGGTGATTCAAGCGACAAAAGCCAGGCTCATGCGCACGGCCACGCCCCGCGACGCCGAATTCGGCCTGCGGTCCGCGCCCGTTGAGGTGTGCAACCTGATCTTGCTCCTTGCGCGCTACGTGGGCGGGGCGGGGACGGCACCCGGCGCCCAGCTCACGTCGAACGACACCGCCGAGTTCGTGTGGCCGGACTTGTTCCAGTCGATCGGCACCATCGGCCACGAGATGATGTGCGCGACGCAGTCGTTCGACAAGACGCTCGCCGCGGCCGAGTTCGAGATGATGGACCGGTTCGTCTCGAAGATGGGCACCGCGTCGCTCCTGTGCGACCTCGTGGACGCCGAGACCGTCGGCCTGGAGAACGCGCTCCGGGTCATTCGTGCGCACCCCGAGACCGACCGCGTGGGCGTGCGCGTCGATAGCGGCGACATCGCCGCGCAGTGCGTCTTATACTTCCAAAAAATGAAGCAGCTCGGCATCCCGCCGCGGGTGATCGTGTTCGAGGACGAGGTCACGCCCGACGGCGTGCGCCGCGTCTACGACGTGTTCCGTCAGCAGACCGGCACCGAGCCGGCGATGCTGTTCCCCGGGGCCGGCGGGKACTGGKGGAAGCTCGTCCACCGCGACACGGTGAGCGCCGCGTTCAAACGCACCGCGACCGAGGACCGGCCGAACGTGAAGTTCTCCAATTCGCCGGGCAAAGAGACGATCCCCGGCTACGTTCGCGTGTACGGTTGTGGTGATACGCTCGTCGTCGCGGACAAGTCCGAGCGCATCGACGGCGACCCGCTGTTCGTGAAACTGGTCGATCGGGGGCGCATCGTGTACGCGGAGGACTTCCGCACTCAAGCGGCGCGGGCGGAGCTGACGTGGGGTCGGTACGCCCGATGGGAACCGTCGCCGCTGGTGGCCGAACACTTGAGCCGGTTCCGCGCGATGCGCGCCGCGGAGGTGGCGGCGGCGCGGGAGCGGCTCCAGGCGTGAAACGCACGGAGGGCGCGTGATCGTCATTCGAGCGGCCCGCGACATTATCAATGGGGTCGCGTTCAGCCCGGACGGGCGGCTGCTGGCGGCGGCGTGTGCCGACGGGTGGCTGAAGGTGTGGGACGCCGCGCGGGTCGGCGCGGGGGACCCGTTGTGGGCCGACCAGTACCACACGTTCAGTGCGAGCCACGTGCAGTTCAGCCGGGACGGAAAGTTGCTCTTCGTTTCCGGCAGCGCCGGCGCCGGC
>BFBZ01000025.1_pt104 | contig 10158 bp, 12 predicted proteins | sample 1888401 | NCBI WGS metagenome assembly BFBZ01 (sample SAMD00112614, study PRJDB3348) | symbiont metagenome | host: Chara braunii | reverse complement strand
CGTAACGGCACGGGAGCCCGCACAGTCAACGAGAGTCATTTCGCCCTCGATGCATTCCATCTCCAGTGTCGCATTCCTGCAACGAACCACGTGCAATTGCGCCGACGGCGCGGCGGGAATCGGCCGCAAAACCGGCGCGGCCGCCGGACGCAATCCCATTGCGGACACGCTTAGCGTTAACGCTTTTCGTAAGCCACGCGATTTGAAGCCGCGTCGCAAGCGAGCCGCAACCGAGTCGAAAGCGCGCCGGGCCGACTCAGTCCGCAGGCCGCGCGGTCGGCCAGAATCGCACCTGACCGGACCATTGACCGCAAGCTGGTCGCGGCGACCGCCCGCGATCCTCGGCCCCGCACACCCGCGTGCTGGGCCCGCGCCGGGTAAGGTTGACTGGTGAGGTTAAAACCCAAGATTGCTCAGGCTGAAACCCAACTCCGGATGTCGATTTCCGCAGGCCTGCTAACGCTGGACGGGTTCCGCGCCGTTGCCGGTGACCCCAGAACTCCCCGGCAACACGCGGGACAGGGGCCGCCGACCCTGTTGCGTACGGCGGCCCCACCCCTGCCGGCGACGGCAGGCCATCCAGCCCGCGTCACGCCTGGCGCTCCGATTCCTGCCAACGAGATCGGGATGCAGCTGTCGTCCCGCCGCACGAAGCGACCGACATGCCGCGCCGGCGACAGCAGCCTGCGCCTACATCGCGCCCCGCAGCCGGCAGGAGGTCGAGCAGGTCAGCGTGTTGCCGTTCTCACAGACCTTGCAGGCCCTGACGCACTGGTCGAAGTCGCGCGGACGGGGACTGCCGGTCGCCCCGGTGGTGCATTGCTTGATGGCGTCGCTGGTCTCGGTCTCGCTGTCGCAGGCCGCGAGCCCGAAGGCCAGCACCACCATCAGCATAGCCAGCCAGCGCATCGTCCCTCCGCACAGGATGGCGCTCCGGACGATGCCCCGGCAGACCCGGTGGTCGTTCGACGAAGCAGCCACAGAAAGCGAACCTCGGGCTGCCGAGTAGGCTTTTCTGTGACATTGGAGGCAAAAAGTGGTTCGCAAGCCGTAAAAAGCTGCTTTCTGATTATAGCAAAGTCCTGATTAAATGCGGACCGAACGGCGGGGGCGCCGGATCTTCACGTTCTCCCCTGCACAGACTTGAACGCGAGGCAAAAACAGGTATCTCACGCCTCGGATCGGCTCCCCCGATCCGAAGACCATCCCCGGTCCAAAACAAGAAGATCCCACGAGTTCGATATGAAAAAGCAGGATGTTGAGGTGTTCCGCGAGGCCGTCGCGTTGGCCGCCACGGGTGACCACCCCGACTGGAAAAGCGTCCAGGCGAAGCTCGTGGAAAAAGGCTTTCGCCGGGCGCCGGATCTGCTCGATGGCAACAAGATCCGCGCCATCATCGATGCGCAGTGCAACATCGGCCGCGCGCCCAGGAAGGGCGACAAGAAAGCCGACAAGAAGCACTGACGAGCCGCCTGCGCCACGCCTCATCGCGAGGCGTGGAACCAGCACTCTCGCGGACGCTCAGCCGCGATGCCAGAGTTCGACGAGCGCGCCGATCTTCGATGGTTTTTTGAATCACGGCTACGCCGATCGCGCCGTTCCTCGGAGCTGCCCATGCGACCGATCACCACGCTTCTCATTGCCGTTGTCGTGCTGCTGAGCGCCTTGGTCATCTCCCTTCACGGGCTGCAACTGGCGCCGGGCAATTTGCAGATTGTCGGCTACCTTGTCGGCCTGATCAATGCGGCGGTCGCCATCACGGCGATGCCGAGCCTAGCGTGGGGAGGCTATCTCGTCGTCAGCCTCGCTTGTCTGGGCCTGATCGGCGAGCCTACGCCGATCACCGCCATCTGGACGCTCGGCGCCAGGCTGGCCGATCACCTGTTCCCATAACCGTGCGACGCAGATGTTCAATCGATCGGCACCAGGTATGCGATCGGTAGATGCGGCGTGGCTCGGCTGCGCAGTGACTGCTGCAGTTCGTCGGCGACGTCGCCCTCGGCGGGCCCGATGCGCAGCTTCGACAGGCCATTCCAGAGCGGGCGGCCGTTCGATGTCAACCGCCGCAGATCGTCAAGCAGCCATCGTTCGCTGGCCAATTCACGCGCCTCGCGTGCAGAATGAGCTTCGAAGGCGAGGATCGGCTTGCGATCTGTCTCTTATACACATCTAGATGTGTATAAGAGACAGCGCGCGCCGAATGCGCCTCGAAGGCCAGGATCGGCTTGCGATCGATTTCAAGCACGAACAGTTTGGGCGCCGGCACAAACCGTGCCGCACGTTTTGGAGCCGGAGATTTGACGTCATCGGTCCGCATGCGAGGGGCAACCTGTTTCGACGGCTGAAGTTCCCTGCCGTCGCAGCCGATCGATCGCCAACGCAAAAGTCGAACGTGCATCACACGCTCAGCCAATCAACTAAATCATTGATCTTATTTAAATTAACTCGCGCAAGAAGATGAGCGCTTCACGGCGCGAGATATTGCAGCAGTTTCGGATCGTCGCGCACGTCCTGGGCCGGTCCGGCGAGCGCCACCCGGCCGCGATCCAGCACATAGGCGCGGCTGGCGACACGGAGCGCAAGATCAAGGTGCTGCTCGACGATCACCACCGCGATGTCTTTCGCAAGATCGATCAGCCGCTCGGTGATTTCCTCGATCACACCGATCCACACGCCTTCCGTCGGCTCGTCGAGCAGCAGCACCTTCGGATCGGACAGCAGCGCACGTGCGATCGCGAGCATCTTGCGTTCGCCGCCTGACAGCGTGCCCGCCGCCTGGTTCAGGCGCTGGCCGAGCTTCGGAAAGATCGCCAGCACACGGTCGAGCGCGCCGCTGTCGCGGTTGGTCAAGAGGCCGACCGCAAGGTTGTCGCGCACCGACAGCCGCGCGAACACCGCATGCTCCTGCGGCACATAACCGACGCCCATGCGAACGCGCTGCTCGGTCGGCAACCGCCCGACATCGCGGGCATCGAGGTTCACCGCGCCGCCGCGCAGCGGCAGTTCGCCAACGATCGCCTTCATCAGCGTGGTTTTGCCGGCGCCGTTGCGGCCGAGGACGGCGACACCGCCACGCCAGGGCACGCTCATCGACACGCCGAACAGCACCTGGCTGCGGCCATAGCCGGCATCGAGATCTTGCACATCGAGGAATTTATCGTCAGGCACGGCGCAGATAAACCTCCTGGACCTTGTGGCTGGACTGGATCGCCTGCACCGTGCCGGTATCGAGCACGCTGCCCTGGTCAAGCACGGTGAGCCGATCGCAGATATCGCGGATGAAATCGAGATCATGTTCGACGATCACCAGCGAGCAGCGTTGCTTGATCGGCTGCAGCAGCTCGCCGGTGACGCGACGCTCCTCCAGGCTCATGCCCCCGGTGGGTTCATCCAGCAGCAGCAGCTTCGGTTCCGCCGCCAGCGCCATGGCGATCTCGAGCCATTGCTGCTGGCCGTGCGACAGCGCCGAGGCCGGATCGTCGGCACGCTCGGCCAGACGAAACTGCTCCAGCATCGCCATCACCCGGTCGTGCAGGGCGCCGCGGGTGCGCGAAACCATCAGGCCGACCAGCGAGGTCTTCGCCTGCAGCGCCAGCAGGATGTTGTCGTACAGGGTCAGCGCGGGCAGCACGCTGGTGATCTGGAACTTGAGGCTCATGCCGGCACGCGCGCGCTCCGACGGAGCCGTGGCCGTGATGTCGACGCCGGCAAAACTGATGCGGCCCCTGGTCGGCACCTCGGCGCCGGCCACGCATTTCATCAGCGTGCTCTTGCCGGAGCCGTTCGGCCCGATCAGGCCGTGGAATTCGTTCTCCGCAACCGTGAGCGCCGCGCCGTTCAACGCGGTGAGCTTGCCGAAGGTCTTGACGATGCCGGAGGCCTCAAGCAGCGCCATCGCGCCCTCCCCGGCGTGATGTGGCAGCTGAGCGGCCGAAGCGACCAACCCGTTCGCGCTCGCTCACAATCAGGCTGATCAGCCCCGCGGGACGGAACATGATCACCAGCAGCAGCAACACGCCGAGAATGATCGGCCAGATGTCCTGATAGTTGTTGGAGAGCCAGAAGCTCAGCGCCTCGATCACCACTGTGCCGATCACGGCGCCGATCAGCGTGCCCGCGCCGCCGAACAGCACATAGAGCACGACCTGGGTCGACATCACCACGCCGAGCATGTTGGGCCACACGAAGCCTTCGTGAAACGCGTAGAGGCTGCCCGCAAGGCCGGCAATGGCGCCGCTGAGCGAAAAGACGATGGCCTTGAGATGCTGCACCCGGTAGCCGAAGAAGGTGATGCGTTGTTCGTTCTCACGCAGCCCGGCCAGCGCCAGGCCGAATTGCGAGCGCAGCAGGAAGCGGCAGCCAAGATAGACCGCGAGCAGAATACCCAGTGCGAGATAGTAGAACACCGGCCCTTCGGTGAGATCGTAGGATCCGATCGTCATCGGCGGGATCGAGGGAATGCCGTTCTGGCCGCCGAGATAATACCAGCCACGCGCCAGGCGGTCGGCGGCATAGGCGCCGGTCAACGTTCCCAGCGAGACAAAGATCACGCTGGCGGGCCGCCGCCCGAGCAGCAGGAAGCCACCGAGCAACAGCGCGCCGGCGAGCCCGATCAGCACACCCGCCGGCAGCACCGCAAACAGCGACGCGATGCCGAGATCACGCGCGATCAGCGCCACCCCATAGCCGGCCGCACCAAAGAACAGCGCCTGGCCGAAACTCATGATGCCGGCGTACCCCCAGACCAGATCAAACGACAGCGCGAACAGGCACAGGATCAGCACCCGCGTCGCATAGACGGTGAGGTAGTCCTGCAGCACCAGCGGCAGCACGAGGCCGATTGCCAGCACGGCGAGCTCGATCAGCGGCAGCGCGGCGCGACGGCGCATCGCGCGGGATGACGCGGTGAGGTGCAGAGCTTGTGATGAGGTGGTTTCGGTCATCGCATGGCCCGGCCTAGTAATAGGCAATGAGCCTCACCCCCCCGTACCGTCATGCCCGCGCTTGGCGCGGGTATCCACGTCTTAACGACATCATAGCAAGAAAGTCGTGGATGCCCGGCACAAGGCCGGGCATGACGCGGAATGTGACGACACGCGTTGCATCCCATGTCGAGTCCTGTCCGAACCAAATCCAGCCCCATCAGCATTCCTTCGGATCGACGAGCCCCGAACTGCGCGCCACCAGTTCGTAGTTGCCGTTCTTCGCCACCGCCGTGTACATCTTCATCTTGCAGTGACGCTGCCCCGGCACCATCTCGGCCGGGCCGCCGGGACCTTCAGTGATCTTCGCATGATCCAGCGCCGCGGCGACGGCGTCGCGATCGACCTTGCCGGCTTCCTTGACGGCCGCCTCCCACAGCTTCAGGCCGCGATAGGTGCCGGTTGCGGCGCTACCGGCCGCGAACAGGAAGGTGCCGGGAAACTGCTTGTCGTAAGCCGCCTGGATCCGGGCGCTGACCGGATCTTCCGGCGCGACCGCCTTGAAATAATCGAGGCAGCTCGCCAGACCCTCGATCTCGTTCGCCTGATTGATGGCCAGCGTGTTCTCATCATAGTAGACACAGGCAAGCCGCCCGCCATTCTTGAGAAAGCCTGCCTCATAGAGCTGCTTGAAGAACGGGCCGACACCGGGCGGGATCACGGTGTTGAAGACGACGTCGACCTTGTTGGAAATGATGCGGTTGACGGTCGCGGAAAAGTCGATCTGGTCGAGCGGATAATATTCCTCGAACACCACCTCGCCGCCGCTCGCCTCGATCACCTTGCGGGCATAGGCGTTCAGCGTGTGCGGCCAGACATAATTGGCGCTCGGCAGCGCGAACTTCTTGCCGCCGTTCTTCACCAGCCACGGAATGAACTCGTCGCATTGCTGGGCAGGGGTCGGCCCGGTGCAGAACAGATACGGCGTGCACTCCTTGCCCTCATAGAGCTGCGGATAGATGTAGAGCGTCTTGCCGCGTGCGACGATCACGTCCTTGATGGCGTTGCGCATCGAGCTGGTCACGCCGCCGAGCACCATATCGACCTTGTCGCGCTGGATCAGCTTGCGCACATTGCCCACCGCGACCGACTCGTTCGATGCAGTGTCCTCGATCAGAAGCTCCAGCGGCCGCCCGAGCAGGCCGCCACCGTCGTTGATCTCCTTCACCACCATCCGCGCCACATTGGCATCGGCATTGCCGGCATAGCCGATCGGACCGGTGAGATCGGTGGCGATGCCGACCTTGATCGGCCCCGCGGCAGCGTTGGCCCAGTCTGGACGGATCACCCAGCTGCCCACACCGGTGGCGATGGCCGCGCTTGCGAAAGCGAAGTTGCCGAGGAACCGGCGGCGATTGAGCTCACGCGTGTCGTTGAACATCGGATTAGACCCCTCTTCCCGAGACAAGGCCCTGCGGCCGGAATTTGACGAATAGAATGGCGAGCACGAACACCAGCACGTCCGCGACCACTGGCGAGATCACCCACGGCAGCGCTGCACTCAGCGTGCCGATCAGGCCAGCGCCGGCGACGGGACCGGCGAACGAGCCGACACCACCGACCATCACGGCCACGAAGCCCTGGATGAGGAAGCGGATGCCGAGATCGGCGAACAGCGAGAACACCGGCACGATCAGCGCCCCGGCGAGCCCCGCAAGAGCAGCGCCGAACGCAAAGGTCGCGCTGTAGATCATCGGGGTGGAAATGCCGGAGGCCCGCGCCAGCGCCGGGTTCTCCAGCGAGGCGCGGATGCGCAAGCCGAACGAGGTGCGCGCCAGCAACGCGTAGCTGCCGGCCATCACCAGCGCCGTGATCACGATGATGACAAAACGCCAAGTGGAGAAATGCATGGCGCCAAGCGTGATCGAGCCGCCGATCGGCTCCGGGACCGAAATGTAAAGCCCACCGATCAGGCCGCGCACGATTTCGCGGATGATCAGCCCGAGCGCGTAGGTGCCGAGCATGGCAACGATCGGCGCGGCATAGAATCGCCGCACCACGAGCCGTTCAAGTATGAAGCCGAGCGCCCCGACCGCAAACGGGGCCGCCGCCATGCCGAGCCAGACCGGCAGGCCGGCGCTGTGGACGAGATAGGTGACGTAGGCGCCGAGCAGCACGAACTCGCCCTGGGCGAAATTGAAGATGCCCATCATGCTGGCAATGATGCCGAGCCCAAGCACGACCAGCACCACGATGGCGCCGAAGCTCAGGATCTCGAACAGGGCGATGAACAGGTTATCCATGCGGGCTCACGTCATGCCTCATGACATGAGGCGAGTGCTTTATTCTGTCATTCCGGGGCGTCGCGGAAGCGACGAACCCGGAATCTCGTGCGACCTCATCCGCGACAGCTCCGAGATTCCGGATAGCCGCTCCGCGGCTTCCGGAATGACTACGGTGTGTCTTTGGGTTTTGCCTCACATTTTCTTCCAGTCACCGGCCTGCTCGAAAGCGTGCGCGGCACGGTAGATGGTCATCTCGTCAAAATGCTTGCCGACCAGCATCAAGCCGACCGGAAGGCCATCGACCATGCCGCACGGCAGCGACATCGCCGGATGATGGGTGATGTCGAACGGCGCGGTGTTGGTGATCATCTCCAGCGCGCGGGCCACGATCTCTTCGCGGCTTGCGCCCGGCCCTGGCAATTTGGTCGCCTTCATCGGCGTGGTGGGCATCAGCAACAGGTCGTAGCTGTCCAACACCTTGTCGTAGGCCGCGGTCAGACGACGGGAGATGTTCAGCGCCTTGCCGTAATAACGTGGGCCGAAATTGTTGTTGATGTAGGTGCCCAGCAGCAGGAACAGCTTGGTGGTCTCCGACAGCGAGTCCGCCTGGGTACGCCAGCCACGATGAAAATCCATCAGCGAGGTGGAATAGAGGTCGCCGCGGCTGAGCCCATAGCCGTCGCCCCACATCATGGTCTGGGTGAGGCCTTCGGTGCCGATTGGTGTCCACAGCGCGGGTCCCGCCAGATGCATCGGAATCGAGACGTCTTCGACGACAGCACCGAGGCTCTTCAGCCGCTTGACGGCTTCTTTCACGCTCTCGTTGACAGCTGCCTCGGCCGTGGCCTGCTCGAACCCTTCCTTGACGATGCCGATCTTCAGGCCCTTGATGTCACCTGTCAGCGCCTTGGTGTAGTCGGGCACCTTCGGCGACTTGATGCGCGGATCATAGCCATCGTCACCGGCAATCACCTCCAGCAGCAGTGCGTTGTCTTCCACCGTCGCCGTCATCGGACCGGTATGATCGACATAGATCTCGATCGGCATGATGCCGGTGTAGGGAACGAGGCCCCAGGTCGGCTTCATGCCGTAGGTGCCGCAGAACGACGACGGCATGCGGATCGAACCGCCCTGGTCACCGCCGATCGCCATGTCGACTTCGCCGAGTGCGACGACGACGCCGCTGCCCGACGACGAACCACCGGCCGAATAGCCCATCTTGTGCGGGTTATGCACCGGCCCCGTGGAGTTGGTGTGGCTGCCGCCGGACAGGCAGAAGTGCTCGCAGTGCACCTTGCCCATGATCTCCGCGCCGGCGTCCAGCATGCGGGTGACGATGGTGGCGTCGAAATCCGGCACATAGCCTTCCAGCGTCGACGAGCCGTTCATCATCGGCACGCCGGCCAGCATGATGTTGTCCTTCAGCGCAACCGTCTTGCCTTTCAGCTTGCCGCGCGCGGCGCCCTTCACCACCGACTTGCGGTACCAGGCGTTGCGCGGATTTTCCTCCGGACCCGGACGATAGCCGGGCGTCCGCGGATACTTCACGACGGGGACCTCGTCGGGCATGGTGCCGACCACATTGTAGGCCTCGATCGAGCCCTGCATCAGGCCGCGGAACGAGGCGACATCCTCGTCGGTCAGCGCCAGGCCGCACTGGTCGGCGACGGCGCGCAGTTGATCGGGCGTGGGAAGCGTGACGGTCACGGGCGTTCTCCTGATTGTCTGGCCATGGTTTTGCGAAAGGCCGAGGTCTTGCGAAGGAATGTCTTGCGAAAGATGGAGTGCATAACGCTCGGGTCGTCGCGCCCGCATGGGATGCGGGTCGATTGAAAGGAAAACGGACGCCCCGGCGGCGTGGACGCAATAGAAACGGAAATATTTTCCTTTTCAAGTATTATTTTGCAGCCGGGCAGCCATTGAGAGTTTGCGCGTGCGATGCAACTCGGCGCCAGCATCCACATCGCCACAACATGACAGCCAGGAAGGGAAGAACGACACGGATGACCGGAATGAGCCAGCGCATGACCCGAGCAACACGGCTGACCTCAGCGACCGCCGGCGTCGTATCGCGGCTCAGAACTGCTTGATCACCTCAAAATCCAGTCCCGCGGCTTCGGCGAGATAGATCGGCATTTGCGCGCCGCGATTGCGGATCGCGATTTCGCCACGCGCGCCGCGGTAGGTGGTGTTTTTTGCGGCCGCCAACAGCGGCCCGACCTCAAGAGTGCCGGCGCGAGCCGCAACGGCCTCGAGAAACTTGAGGCCTTCGTAATTCGACTGCGCGACCGAGCCGACCGGCGGCGCATGGCGCCCGAACGCAGCCTCGTATCGGTCGCGAAATGCATCGTTGTCGCGCGAGGCCTGGTCGGCGAAATAGCCGGACGAGCAATAGACGTTCTCGGCGTTGTCGGCACCGATGCCGAGCAGCACGGTTTCATCCATTGCGCCGACCAGGCGCAGCATGCGGGATGCCAGACCATGCTCGGCGAAGGCGCGATTGAAGATGATGCTGTTGGTCCCGATCAGCGAGACCAGCACCACATCGGGCTTCGCCTGCTTGATCCGGGCGAGATGCGCCTCATGATCGTGCTGGCCCATCGGCACGAATTCCTCGCCGACCACGCGGCCGCCGGACGCGGCGATATAACGCTTGACCGCCCGGTGGGAGAGCCAGGGCCAGACATAGTCGCTGCCGATCAGATACCATCTCTGCGCGCGCTTGACCTCGGCAAGCCACTGAATGGTCGGCAACGACTGGCCGCGCGGAGTTTCCCCGATCGCCATCACGCCGGGCGTGCGCTCGCCGCCCTCGTAGACCGGGGTGTAGATGTACGGGATGCGGCCGGCCACCACCTTGCGCAGTGCCACCCGCACCGCGCTGATGTGCGATCCCATGATGAGATCGGCCTCATCGGAGGAGACGATGTCGGCCGCGTTCTCCACCACCT
>BFBZ01002431.1_pt1 | contig 10159 bp, 5 predicted proteins | sample 1888401 | NCBI WGS metagenome assembly BFBZ01 (sample SAMD00112614, study PRJDB3348) | symbiont metagenome | host: Chara braunii | reverse complement strand
CCGTCGGCCGGCTCGACCTGATCGTGATCGTGCTCGGCCTCGCCAGCGCGGTCATCGACAACGTGCCGCTGGTCGCAGCATCCATGGGCATGTACAGCCTGAGCCAGTTTCCGCCCGACAGTTTCCTGTGGGAGTTCGTCGCCTACTGCGCCGGCACCGGCGGCTCGATCCTGATCATCGGCTCGGCGGCCGGCGTCGCCGCGATGGGGCTCGAGAACATCCACTTCTTCTGGTACGTCCGCCGCATCAGCGGCATCGCCCTGCTCGGCTATTTTGCCGGCGCCGCCGCCTACATCATCCAATACAATCTGCTTCACTGAGCGGGACCGACGCATGGAATGGTCGTGGCACAGTCTTGCAGCCGTCGCGACCGCCATGCTCATCGGTATCGGAGCTGGCCACGCCGACGACGCGACGATCCGCAGCGGCTACGCGCTCGGCCCGGCCAGTTGCGGCGACGGCGCCCTCACCTTTCCGCGCCTCCAGATCGACATGAAGCCCGGCTTCTGCGCCGGCCTCGTCGCCAGTCGCGACGACGGCCTGCGATTTCCCCGCAGCATCGTGCAGATTCCCGGCCATCAACTGTTCGTGGTCGCGGACATGGGCGGCTGGGGCCATGACGACGGCCGCCTCCTCATCCTCGATCCCGTAGCGCCCGCGGGCCAGCGCATCCGCGAGGCGGTCACGCGACTGTCCTATCCATTCGGCCTCGCCGCGGGCCTCGACAGCAGGATCTACGCCTCGACCGACACCGCGATCTTCCGCTTCGATCCGCTCGCCGCGAACCCGAGAGCGACCATCGAGACCATCATCCGCGATCTGCCTGGGCGCCGCCTGACCTTGCCGGACGGCACCCGGATCGCGGAGAGTGCGCATCCGCTGAAGGCCTTCGCTTTCGACCGCAACGGGCGGCTGTTCGTCAACATCGGCTCGCACAGCGACAATTGCCTGTCGCCGGCGCCGATCACGCGACCCTGCGCGGCGGGCGACGGCACCTCGCCGCTGGCTTCCATCTGGTTGTTCACGCCGCCCGCCGGCGGCCTCTTTCCAGCGCTGAAACCCGGCGATTCCGCTCCGCCTCATGAGGTGTTCGCGCGCGGCTTGCGCAACTCGATGGCGCTGGCGCTGCATCCGCGCTTTCCCGATCCCGGCACCGCGTTCCTGCAGGGCGAGAACGCGCGCGACCTGCAGGACATCTTCGCGCCCAACGAGGAGATCAACGCGATCGAGCAAGGCCGCCACTATGGCTGGCCCTATTGCTACGACCTGACGACGCCGAGCCCGGAATTCAAGCGTGTGCTGCAGTCCGGCGCGCTCAAGAACCTCTGCAACACCACCACGCTCTACAAGCAGCCCTGGTCGCTGCTGCCGCCGCATGGCGCGCCGCTCGGCATGCTCTACTACACCGGCGATCGCTTCGACGACCTGAAGGGCAAGCTGCTGGTCGGCCTGCATGGCTATCGGCCGACCGGCAGCCGGCTACTCGCCTTCGAGGTCGACGACCACGGCTTGCCCAAGCTGAGCCCGGCGCCGGTGCGCTACCATGTGAGCTGCGCCGCCGAGCCAACCCGCGCTTTCCAGACCGCAGCCGGTCCCGCGCCGGCCGCGGCGTTCGACGAGATCATCACGGGGTGGCATCGCGTCAACGGCATCCGGCCGCAGGGCGCGCCGGTCGGCATGACCATCGCCGACGACGGCGCGATCTGGCTGGTCGAGGACAAGAACCAGACCGTGATCCGCATCGACCGCTCTGGCGAGGCTGCCCCCGAACCCCTGCCCTGCGACATCAGGAGCGAGGCGCTGATCGACCGGCTTGCGGCTTTCGTGATGCAGGACGCGGCGAGTCGCGCGCGGCTCACGACCGTGCGCAGGAGCCTGATCGAAAAACATTGCAGCGGCTGCCATTCGGATTTCGGCCTCAAGGCCGGGCAATCCGATGACGACAAGGACCGCGCCGTGCTGCGCTTCATGCTGGCGCAAGACGGCTGGATCTATCCGGGCGATCCCGAAGCCGGCCGGCTGCGTCAACGATTGCGCGGATTGGGTGCCGAACGGCAGATGCCGCCGGGCGCCAACCTCATCAAGACGGAACCAGGCTACGCCAGGGTGCTTGATGTGGCGGACGATCTGGTCGCGCGCATGATTCCAGGAACCAGGATGCGGGTGAAACCGGGCGGCCCTCCGCATCGCAAGTTCTTCGCCGGCGACGGCCGCGAATGCGGCGAGATCCCGTTCGGCAAGGTCGTCGTGATGACCGAGAGGTCTGCCGTCAATAAGCCCGGCTTCAGCCGTTTCTTCCGGCCCGCCGATACCTACCTCAACGGCACCTGTACGGACGACAATGGCTATTACATCCAACAGCAGTTTCTGGTGCCGCTCTGACCGGCTTGCAATGGCCCGTAGGGCGGGCAAAGCGACCGCCGCAGGCGGCGCGTGCCCACCGGCCGCGCGCACCGGTGCTGATGCTGGTGGGCACGGCGCGCACGAGCGTGCGTTCGGGCGCAAGCGGCGTCGCCCTGCGCCTTTGTCCACCCTACGCATCTCGGGTTTGGCGACTGTTCTCATGCTCTTGCTTGCGAGCGCGCCCACCCTCGCCGCACCAAAGCTGTTCGAGAGCACCCAGCTCACTCCATCCGGCGAATACACCTTCGGCATCGAGGGGCCCGCCGTCGACCGCGACGGCAATCTGTTCGTCGTCAATCTCGGCAAGGCCGGCACGATCGGCAAGCTCGCGCCGGAGGCGACGGCCTCCGAAAAGTTCACCGAGCTGCCCGACAACAGCATTGGCAACGCCATCCGCATCGACGCCACAGGCACGATGTTCGTCGCCGACTACAAGCGCCACAACATCTTCGCCATCGCCCCCGGCACGACCGAGCCCCGCCTCGTCTTCCATGCCGATGACATGAACCAGCCCAACGACATCACGCTGGCGCGCGACGGCACGATCTATGCGAGCGATCCAAACTGGAAGGCGCGCAGCGGCCGCATCTGGCGGATCGCGAAAGGACCCGACGGATCCTTGCAAGGCGCAGCCATGTCGGCGCCGCGTGCCATGGGCACCGCCAACGGCATCGATCTCAGCCCAGACGGCCGCACGCTCTATGTCGGCGAATCCAACAGCGGCGAGATCTGGTCCTATGCGATCGACGGCGACGCGCTGACACGGCCAAAGCTGATCAAGACCTTCGAGCCGAACACGATCGACGGACTGCGCACCGACGCCGGCGGCCGGCTGCTGGTCGCGCACATCCTCAAGGGCAGCATCGCCATGCTGGCGCCGGATGGGCGCATGATCCGGGAGATCGCGCTGAAAGCCAAGGAGCCGACCAACCTCGCCTTCGGCGGCAGCGACGGCAAGACCGTGTATGTGACCCAGCGCCAGGGCGGCTTCATCGAGTCGTTTCGGACTGATGTCGAGGGGCGAGAGCATTGTTTGCAGATGCGGAAGTGCTGAGCTTCTCTGCTGGTGCCGGATTCAGCATGGCGCTCGCTGTCTGAACGACAACTAATAGATCGCGCATATCCGCCATGCCCGAATTGCCCGTCGTGCCAGTTTGTCGCACGCTTGCCCACTTGTGTCGTCGGGCAAATCAGACCGATGTTTCCGGCCATCCCGGGCTCGTGAGAGGGGCGTATCGCGATCGTCACGAACGTGGAGCCTGGGGAGCGGTGGGCGTGTGGTGCTGCAGCGTGATCAGTCGCGCGGACGAACGGCATGATGCGCACGGTGAAGTCGTGATGTCCCGACACCCCGATGCTGGTGTCAACCTGGCGCAATACGATCGCGCTGGGGATGGTGGCCAGAAAGCCCGGCGCACCAGGGAGACCACGTATAAGCCGTAAAGCCATCGCGCAGGGAATGCCGGGTCGATCCGGCTGCACCTGTGGTTCCTGCCGCCTGCATTCTTTTCGCAGGCGGGCCATGGGTGAGGCCATCACCCGGCATTCCCTGCGCCCTCTTGTTCTCAGAGGGTTCGAGCTATCCTTCATGACTCGGACAGATCGTGTCGCGAGAACGCCGCCCCGTACCCCGTGTCATGTCCGCGCAGGCGGGCATCCGGTACGCCGCGGCGTCTCGATTCATCACCCCTTCCGGCGAGTACTGGATCGTGAGGCCGGCACCGTTCATCTCACCCGCAAATCAAGGCCCCCGCGTGCGCGAGGGCCTTGGTAGCAATGGCGACCGCTTATCGCCCGTACACCACCGGCGCGCGGCGCACGATCAGCGGCGGCGGCAGGTCGCGCTCCCAGACACGGCCGTCGTCGAACTGGATGCGCATGCCGTCGGGCGAATACACCGCGCTTTCGTCACGTGCGTCGATCCACAGCCGGCTATTGGGAGCATTCCAGTCCGGCCAGGCCTGGAGGGACTCGCCGGTCTCGGTGGTCAGGTTCACGGCATCGCCGTTCTGCGTCACGAAGGCCGGCGCGCCGATCATGCCGTCGCGGCACATCTGGATGCAGCGGTAGGTGCCGGTGAGGTTCGCACTCGGCTGGGCCGAGGCGCTGCCGGCGACGCAGGCGCCGACCAGGCCAATGACGATTGCAACGCGTTTCATGTCGATCACTCCATCGCTCGAAAGGGTCAGCCAGCCCCCATTCGGGCCCCTCGGGCGGATCAAGTGCGATGCGGGAAAAATGTTCCGACCGTTCCCGGTCAGGGAACCCTACTCGACCATCACGACGTCGACGGCGACGCCGAGCTTCTGCTTGCGCGAGCCGACGATGATGCCGTCGACCGGCGAGACGTCGGAGAAGTCGCGGCCCATGCCGAGGATGATGTGATCATTGCCGACCAGGAGATCGTTGGTCGGATCGAAGCCGATCCAGCCGAGGTCGTCGCCGCACCACAGCGACACCCAGGCATGGGTGGCGTCGGCGCCCTGCAGCCGCGGCTGTCCCTCCGGTGGGATGGTGCGCAGATAACCGCTGACATAGGCCGCGGGCAGACCGAGCCCGCGCAGGCCGGCAATCATGACGTGAGCAAAGTCCTGGCAGACGCCGTGGCGATTGTCGAATACCTCGCGCAGCGGGGTCGAGATCACGGTCGCCTTCGGATCGTATCTGAACTCCTTGCGGATGCGCCGCATGAGGTCGGCCGCGCCGGCAACGATGCCGGTGCCGGTGCGAAAGCTTGCCGCGGCATAGTCCGTCACCGGCTCCAGCACCGGCACCAGCGCGCTGGCAAAGACGTAGCCGATCGGCGACGACGGACCGAGGCTCGTCGCCTCGAACGCTGCATCGCGCACCTGCTCCCACTCCGCACTCGGCGCATCGCGCTCGGGCGGCGTGCGCGACAGCTTCACCCGCGAGCGCGAGTCGATGCGCAGGTGGCGGTGCTGGGTGTCGATCACGACGTTCTCGGTCAACGTTCCGAAGAAATCGCGCCGCGCGGTCCGCTCCGAGGGCCGCGGCCGGATGTCCACGCTATGCGAGATCAGCTCCTGGCCGTCACCGCTGAGCGGCTCCAGCCGCAGCGAGCAGCGCGCAAAGCTGACGGCGCTCTCATACTCATAGGTCGTGACGTGCCGGATGTCGTAGATCACGCGAGGCCCGTCAGCTTTTCCGGCCGCGTCGCATTCGGACCGTGCGGGAAGTAGTGCTGACCGATCGCCTCCGCCAGATTGAGCAGGTCCTGCTCCAGTGCAAACAGCGTGCGGCCGTCGAGATGGGCCGCCTCCGCCGCGGTCAGCCGCGCGCCCAGCGAGATCGCGAGGCGTTGCGGCCGCTCGATCAGCCCGTTCTCCTTCAAGACCGGCAGGCTCGCGATGTGCTCGTTCAGCAGTTCGACCTGGAACGCGACCGAGCGCGGGTTGTAGAGGTCGAGCACGACGAGATCGCGGATCGGCGCCAGCGCCGGGCCGATCAGATAGCGCGAGCGATAGGTGATCTGACAATCGACCAGGGTGAGCAGGACGTCGAGATCCTCGGGCGTCGCCTCGTCATAGCCGAACTGCCGCGCGAACCGCGCGGTGTTGATGGCGCGTTCGGCGCGGCGCCCCATGTCGAGGAAACGCCAGCCGGCGGCGCGGTTCATGTTCTCCTGGGCAAGGCCGGCGAAGCTCGCGAGCCGGTCGAGCGTGAGCTCGGCGATGCTGACGACGGCGTCCTCATCCTCGGCCTCCTGCGCCAGGCGATTCGGCATCTCGGTGATGACCTGCCAGGCGTCGGGCGAGAGGCGCTCGCGCAGCGAGGTCGCGGTGCGCTGCGCCGATCTAAGCAGCGACAGCGCCGAGCCGAACTGCGCCTCGGCCTGCAGGGCCTCGGCCGCCACCTGGAATCCCTTGCTGCGCGAGGTCTGCTCAACCGCGCCCCACGCCAGCAACAGCCGCTGGATGCGCTCGGAGGTGTTGAGCTGCGCCGGCGATCCCTTGCCGGGATCACGATGCTGGGCTGCGAGCGCCCGGATCAGCCGCACGGTGGCCTCGGCGCGCTCCAGATAGCGTCCCAGCCAGAACAGATTGTCGGCGGCGCGGCTCGGCAGCACGCCGGCGATGCGGCGTATCCGCACGTTGTCGGAGCCCGGCAGCAAGGTGCGCGCCGCCACCGCCTTGTCGGCGACCACCCAGACGTCGGCGGCGCGCGCGCCGTCGCCCATCGACACCGCGCGCGCATCGAGCTTGTCGGCGATGCGACAGAAGCCGCCGGGCATGACGGTCCAGCCGTCGGGCGTGGCGGCAGCGAACACCCGCAATACGAACGGCCGCGGCGCGATCCGACCGTCCTCCCACACCGGCGTGGTCGACAGCCGCACCACCTCCTGGCCGACATAATCGATGCCGCGCTGGCTGATCGCGGCGCGCAGCCGCTCGCGCTCGGCGGCCGAGAGCTCACCAGCGAGCACCGGACCGCTGCTCGCGAAGCCCGGCACGGCGCGGCCATAGGCGCCTTCGATCGCGAACTCCTCGAGCCGCGACAGCACCTCGTCGCGCGCGGACTTCTGGCCGCACCACCAGGTCGCGATGTGCGGGATCTTGAGATCCTCACCGAGCACGCGCCGCGCAAGGCTCGGCAGGAAGCCGAGCAGCGCGCGCGCCTCCAGCACGCCGGAACCCGGCATGTTGGCGATCACCACGCCGCCCTTGCGCACGACGTCCATCAGGCCGGCGACGCCGAGTCGCGAGCCGGCATCGAGTTCGAGCGGATCGAGCGAGTTGGAATCGAGCCGCCGCAGCAGCACGTCGACGCGCTTCAGGCCGGCGACGGTGCGGATGTGCACGCGGTCGCCGCTGACAGCGAGATCGTCGCCCTCGACCAACAGAAAGCCGAGATAGCGCGCCAGCGTCGCGTGCTCGAAATAGGTCTCGCTGAACATGCCCGGCGTGAGCACGCCGATGCGCGGCTCGTCACGATCGGCGCTGGCGCGCAGAGCATCGCGGAATGCTTCGAAGAACGGCGCGAGCCGCTCCACGTTCATGGACTTGTAGATCGAGGAGAAGGCGCGCGACAGCACCAGCCGATTTTCCAGCGCATAGCCCATGCCGGACGGCGCCTGGGTGCGGTCGTTGAGCACCCACCAGCCGCCGTCGGGCCCGCGGCCGATATCGGCGGCGTAGATGCTGAGGAAGCGGCCGCCGGGCGGTTTGACGCCGCAGACCGGGCGCAGATATTCGCTGGACCCGGCGACGGCGGCTGCCGGCAGCGCGCCGCTCGCCACCAGCCGTCCCTCGCCGTAGATGTCCTGCAGCACCCGTTCGAACAGCTCGGCGCGCTGGACGATGCCCTGGGACAGTTGAGCCCATTCGGACTCGTCGATCAGCAGCGGCAGATGGCTCAGCGGCCACGATCGCTCGGCGTTGTCGCCCGGCGAGCGATAGGTGACGCCGGCTTCGCGCAGATGGCGATCGGCGGAGGCGAAGCGGCGCTCGATGTCGCTCGGCGCGAGTGCGGCGAAGGTCTCGGCAAAGCGGGTCCAGACCGGTCGCGGACGGCCGTCGGCCCCGATGAACTCATCGGGGATGCCGGGGAGCCGGGTGTAGTCGCGGGCCCAATGCTCGGCCCGGCGCAGCGGAGAACGTGCCGCCGGCCGACCGGCGGCGCTCGCTCCCTGGTCCTGGCCGCTCGAGCCGTCCATACCCTGGTCCTCCGCACAAACTCCGTGCCATCAATGCAGGAGCGGCCTGCGCAAGTCGAGGGTCATCGGGAATTCATTTGTGCGTTCCTCCGGCGGCAGCGCGATTCGTCCCGGAGTGTGGCCGTGATCCTGGAAGCGGGCGAGCCGCCGCGCCTCCGCCTCGTAGGAGTTGATCGGCTTGGTATCGTAGTTGCGGCCGCCGGGATGGGCGACGTGATAGACGCAGCCGCCCAGCGAACGGCCGTTCCAGGTGTCGATCAGGTCGAAGGTCAGCGGCGCATGCACCGGGATCGTCGGGTGCAGGCCGGAGGCCGGCTGCCATGCCTTGAAACGAACCGCCGCCACCGCTTCTGCCGACCGTCCGGTCGAGGTCATCGGCATCCTCCTACCATTGCAGGTGATGAGGTGGCGGCCTTCGATGAAACCTTCGGCTTTGACTTGAAGTCGCTCGACCGAGGAATCGACATAGCGCACGGTGCCGCCCGCGGCGCCTTCCTCGCCCAGCACATGCCAGGGCTCCAGCGCCTGCCGCAGCTCCAGGGTCACGCCGCCATGCTGCACGCGGCCGAAGGTCGGAAAGCGAAATTCGAGCTGCGCCTGGTACCATTCCGGCGAGAAGTCGTAGCCGGACGACCGCAGCTCATCCAGGACATCAAGAAAGTCTTCCCAGATGAAGTGGGGCAGCATGAAGCGGTCGTGCAGTGCCGTGCCCCAGCGCACGAACCGGCCGTCCTGCGGCTCGCGCCACAATTTGGCGATCAGCGCACGGATGAGAAGCTGCTGCGCCAGCGACATGCGCGGATCCGGCGGCATTTCCAACGCGCGGAACTCCACGAGTCCGAGCCGGCCCGTCGGTCCCTCCGGCGAGTACAGCTTGTCGATGCAGATCTCCGAGCGGTGGGTATTGCCGGTGATGTCGACGAGCAGATGCCTGAACAGCCGGTCGACCAGCCACAGCGGCACGCTCTGCCCGATCCGTGGCACGTTGGCGAGCGCGATCTCGAGCTCATAAAGGCTGTCGTGGCGCGCCTCATCGATGCGCGGAGCCTGGCTGGTCGGCCCGATGAACATGCCGGAGAACAAATAAGACAGCGACGGGTGCCGCTGCCAATACAGGACGAGACTCTTCAGCAGATCGGGGCGACGCAGGAAGGGCGAATCCTGCGGCGAGCTGCCGCCGACGACGACATGATTGCCGCCGCCGGTGCCGGTGTGGCGACCATCGATCAGGAAGCGATTGGCGCCGAGCCTCACCTTCGCGGCATCCTCATAAAGTCCGAAGGTGATGTCGACCGATTGCCGCCAGCTCGCGGCCGGCTGGATGTTGACCTCGATCACGCCGGGATCGGGCGTCACCTTGATGACCTCGATGCGCGGATCGAACGGCGGTGCATAGCCCTCCACGTGAACCTTGATCTGCATCGACTCGGCCGTCGCTTCGACCGTTGCGACCAGCTCCAGGTAGTCCTCGATGGTTTCGACCGGCGGCATGAACACGCACAGAATGCCATCGCGGATCTCGACCGACATCGCAGTGCGGACGCCGAGCCCTCCCCAGTACTGATACTGAACGTCCTGCTGCGGCTTCGGCGCGCGATCGAGCTTCGGCAGCGGCGGTACCTGCGGCACGATCACCGGACGCCCCTGCGTGAACATCGGCAGCGGCCCGCGCTGCTCCATCGGGTCCTGCTCGTGGATGTACGGGAAATCCTCCGGCGGAATGTAGGCCAGCGAGCCGATCGGCAGCCGCAGACCGAGCGGCGAGTCGCCGGGAATCAGGAACAGGCGCTTGCGCCGCAGGCCCCAGCGCTCGCTGCGCCAGCGCCGGGGCTGCGCATTCCAGCGCTGGATCGGCAGCACGAAGCCGCGCGGAATGTGCAGCCCTTCGTCGAACACCCGCGCCATGCGCGCGCGCTCTTCGGGATCGGCGAGCTTGGAGTCGAGCGCGTCGACGTTCTCGGGCAGCGCGGCTTCCTTCTGCAGCCAATGCGCGGGATCCTCGAACGCGGGCAGCACGTAGTCCGGCTCGAGCCCGAGCGTCTCGGCGGCCGTGTCCAGGAAACGCTCTGCGTCCTGGATCGT
>BFBZ01000070.1_pt22 | contig 10164 bp, 7 predicted proteins | sample 1888401 | NCBI WGS metagenome assembly BFBZ01 (sample SAMD00112614, study PRJDB3348) | symbiont metagenome | host: Chara braunii | reverse complement strand
GTCTCTTATACACATCTAGATGTGTATAAGAGACAGGTCGTGCAGGCCATCGCGGACGCCGGCTATTCCGTGCTGGAGGACAAGGTTGAACTCTCCGTCGAAGGAATGACTTGCGCGTCCTGCGTCGGCCGGATCGAAAAGGCGCTGCGGGCCGTGCCGGGCGTGACCGGCGCTTCGATCAACCTAGCCACGGAACGTGCCGCTGTCCGCTATCTGCGTGGCGTCGTCGAAGTCGGGGGGCTGATCGGGGCCGTTCGCGCCGCCGGCTATGAAGCGCGCGCCGCCTCGGCCGAAACCGGGGATCGGGAGCAAGAAGCCCGCGCGATCGAGATGACGCGGCTGCAGCGCAGCCTCGCTGTGGCGGCGGCGCTGACGTTGCCGATCGTCGTGCTCGAAATGGGCTCGCATTTCGTGCCCGCCATTCACGACTTCGTCATGAACAGAATTGGGATGAGTCAGAGCTGGTTCGTCCAGTTCGCGCTGGCTTCGCTGGTGCTGTTCGGGCCGGGCCTGCGCTTCTACCAGAAAGGCGTCCCGGCGCTGCTTCGCCTGGCGCCCGACATGAACTCTCTGGTCGCGCTCGGCACGATCGCCGCCTGGGGCTATTCGGTCGTGGCGACCTTTGCGCCGCAGACGCTCCCGGCTGGCACTGCCAATGTCTATTACGAGGCGGCGGCCGTGATCGTGACGCTGATCCTGCTCGGCCGCTATCTGGAGGCGCGGGCCAAGGGGCGCACCAGCGAGGCCATCAAACGGCTCGTCGGCCTTGCGCCGAAGACCGCCCGCATCGTCCGCGACGGCGAGAGCCTCGAACTCGCGATAGAAGAGGTCCGGGTCGGCGACATCGTCCTGGTCCGGCCCGGCGAGAAGGTGCCAGTGGACGGCGAAGTCGTCGAGGGCTCGTCCTTCGTCGATGAATCCATGATCACCGGCGAGCCTGTGCCCGTCTCCAAGGGCGAAGGCGCCCAGGTTGTCGGCGCCACCATCAACAAGATCGGCAGCTTCTCCTATCGGGCGACCAAGATCGGGGCGGACACCGTCCTGGCGCAGATCATCCGCATGGTGGAGCAGGCCCAAGGCGCCAAGCTGCCGATCCAGGCGCTCGTCGACAAGGTGACAATGTGGTTCGTGCCCGCCGTCATCGCGGCGGCCGCGCTCACATTCCTAGTCTGGCTCGTGTTTGGGCCTGAGCCGGCGCTGACCTTCGCGCTGGTCAACGCAGTGGCGGTGCTGATCATCGCCTGCCCCTGCGCCATGGGCCTSGCCACGCCCACCTCGATCATGGTCGGGACCGGCCGCGCTGCCGAGATGGGCGTGCTGTTCCGCAAGGGCGACGCCCTCCAGACGCTCCGGGACGCCGAGGTGATCGCCGTCGACAAGACTGGCACGCTGACCCGCGGTCGGCCGGAATTAACCGATCTCGTCACCGTCGATGGGCTGGACCGAAACGAAGTCCTGGCTTTGGTCGCGTCGGTGGAGACCCGTTCCGAGCACCCGATCGGGGAAGCAATCGTCGAGGCGGCTGGACGCCGGGGGCTCACCCTGGAGACTGTCAGTGGCTTCGAAGCCACACCAGGCTACGGCGTGCAGGGGTCGGTCGGCGGGCGCAAGGTCGAGGTCGGCGCGGATCGGCTGATGACGCGCCTAGGCCTTGATCTCTCAGCGTTCGCCGATGCCTCTCGCCGGTTGGGCGAAGAGGGCAAGTCGCCGCTTTATGCGGCGATCGACGGCCGGCTGGCGGCAATCATTGCGGTCTCTGACCCGGTTCGGGAAACCACGCCGGAGGCGGTCAAGGCGCTGCATGCGCTCGGCTTGAAGGTGGCGATGATCACCGGTGACAACCGCCGCACGGCGGAAGCAATCGCCCGAAGACTGGGCATCGACGAGGTGATCGCCGAGGTGCTGCCGGACGGCAAGGTCGACGCCGTGAAGCGGCTCGCCGCCAACGGCCGCAAGATCGCATTTGTCGGCGACGGCATCAACGATGCGCCGGCGCTCGCTCAAGCCGATGTTGGGATTGCGATCGGCACCGGCACGGACGTGGCGATCGAATCGGCGGACGTGGTTCTGATGTCGGACGACCTGCGCGGCGTGGTGAACGCGATTGCGCTGTCGAAGGCGACGATCCGCAACATCAAGCAGAACTTGTTCTGGGCCTTCGCCTACAACGTGGTGCTGATCCCCGTCGCCGCGGGTCTGCTCTACCCGACCTATGGCTGGCTGTTGTCGCCGATGCTCGCCGCAGGCGCGATGGCGTTCTCCAGCATCTTCGTTCTGTCGAACGCGCTGCGCCTGAAGGCCTTCCGCCAACCACTCGGGCGCGGCGAAAGCGTCCACGTGGCCAGCCAAGCGCGGCTCGCCCCCGCCGAGTGATACTGGAGCCGCCCCGGACGGCTCCTCATCTCCAACCCAATTCGAAGGCGAAGCCATGTCCACTTATCGTCATCCCTGGATCGAGATTTTTTCCACGCCGACCTGCCCCGATTGCCTCGCGCTGAAGGCGTGGCTTGAAAGCGAGGGCATTCCTTTCGTCGAACGCGACCTTCGCGACCCGGCGATCGCCGAGGAGGCCAAGCGCCGCACCGGCGTGCGCGTGGCGCCGATCACCATTGTCAGCGGCGAGGTGTTTTATGGCACCTTCCCGCAACAGACACCCCGGATCGCGGCCGCTCTCGGTCTCGTCCAGGCCGGCTGAGAGGAGATGTTTCCATGCCGAAGGTTTTCATTCCGCAGGCCGGCCGCAGCCTCGAAGTCAATGGAGCCCAGACGATCCTGCTCGCCGCGCTCGCCGCGGGCATTCCGTACCCGCATGGCTGCAAATCGGGGCGCTGCGGCTCCTGCAAGTCGCGCCTGGTCAGCGGCGAGGTCGACCTTCTGCCCCATACGCCCTTCGCGCTCTCTCCGGCGGAACGGGCGGACGGGCTGATCCTCGCTTGCCGTGCGCAGCCGCTCATTGACGGCACCGTCGCATGGCTCGGCGGCGCGGATGAGATCGCCGACATACCTGTCGGCCGGTTCGAAGGCGCCATCGCAACGGTGGAGGATGCAACGCACGACATCAAGCTGATCCGGGTCAGGCTAGACCATCGTGGAGGCTTCACCTTCAAGGCTGGGCAATATGCCCGCTTCCTCTATCCGGGCGCGCCGTCCCGCGACTATTCGGTCGCGAGCCGGCCCGACGAGGAGCTTGTCGAATTCCATGTCCGTCGCGTTCCCGAAGGCGCGACGAGCCAGCTAATCTCGGCGCGCGCCGCAATTGGCGACCGGGTCGCCATCGAAGGTCCGCTCGGCTCCGCTTTTCTGCGAGAGAAGCATTCAGGCCCGATCCTCGGCATAGCTGGCGGCTCCGGCCTTGCGCCGGTCAAGGCTGTGGCTGTCTCTTATACACATCTAGATGTGTATAAGAGACAGTGCCAAAGGCATGGGCCAGCCGATCCGCATCTATTTCGGCGTGCGTTCGGAACGTGACCTCTATCTGCTCGACCGCTTCGCCGCGCTGACAGCGAGGCATTCCAACCTCAGCTTCGTGCCGGTCCTGTCGGAAGGATCGGGCCCGGGCTTCCGGCCGGGCTACGTCTCCGACGCGGTCGCCGCCGACCTTGGCGATCTCGACGGCTGGAAAGCCTATCTTGCGGGCCCGCCGGCAATGGTCGACGCCGCCGGACCGATGCTTCTGGAACGCGGCCTTCGCGCCGCCGACATCCATGCGGACGTCTTCTTTACTCCAGAACACGCCGTTTCGTGAGGCCATGATCGGCCGAGCATCGTCGTGAGCGCATTTGGAGACACGCATGAACCTCGGAGAAGCTGGGACCGCGTGGGGCGTGTCCGCCGAGATGATCCGGCATTACGAATCCATGGGCCGATCAAGGCCGCCGCCCGCGCGGGGTCGGGCTACCGCGTCGATTCAGAAGGCGAGATCGACGCTGCGCTTCATCCTGCGGGCGCGTGACGTTGGCTTTTCCATCAACCAGATGCGGGAACTTCTCACCCTCTGGCGGGACCGCGACAGTTCCGCCGATGTGAAGCGTATCGCGCTCAAGCAGGTCGAGGTGCTTTGAGCCAAGATGCTGGAGTCGCAGGCGATGGCGAGCACCTTGCGCCATATCACCGAAAACTGCCACGGCGACGACCGTCCGGACCCGATCATCCAGGCTCTCGCTTCATGCGAGAGCCATACGACGTTGCCGCGCCACGGAACCGGGTGCACGGTTTGGAGGCCCGCCATAGACTGATCAAGTCAAGAGACGGCGATGCGGCCGCCTCCCGCGCCCGATCCGACAATTCGATAGTGTCAAATTCGGCGGCAGACGGCATTTTCGGTCTTGACCTTACAACGATGGTAAGGTGCAGATTGGACAAATTGCAGAGATTCACAAGGAGAAACACTATGTGCAGCACTCACGAACACACGTCGCATGCGGCGAGCGAGAAGGTCGAGGGAACGACTTTCAAGGTGGCCGAAATGTCCTGCGGTCATTGCGTCGGAACGATCCGCAAGGCGTTCGACCAGATGATGCCGGGCGTCGGCGTCGGCATCGATCTCGACAAAAGAGAAGTTACGGTCGCGGGCGATGCGGCTGTCGCGGCAGAGACGATTCGCGCCGCGGGCTATGAGCCGCAGCTATTGGCTCACTGATCGTTCTTTAAGCGGACTGGCGGCTCCTGGCCGCCAGTCCTGGCCACTGCGGCCCCAGCGGGAGTAGTTCATCGCGCGGACGCCGCGACGACGGCCGTGCTGGTTGCCGCGATCTGGGGACGGCCACGTCTCCTCCTTGACGGCCAGCTCTTAGCGGCCGGCGGACGCAGGCGAGGTCAGCCTGGATCACAACGCCACTGATGGCACCAGGCCGGCGCCTCGCTCTACGGCTTCTTCTCCAACAGTCGCCTCCTTCTTGTCGCGCCAGATCCAGGCCTCGGAAATTGAGGCGCCCTATCTGCTCGACGGGCTCCTACACAACAAAAACCCGGTCGAGATCCACGGACATGCGACCGAAACCGCGGGGCGCTACCGAGACGGTCTTCGCCATGTTCCATCTGTTCGGCTACCGTCTCATCCCGCGTATTCGCAACCTAGATCAGGTTAGCGGAGATGTTGACGCCATCGTCGCCGCATCGCCATCTGGTTAACCGCCTGGACGCCTATCGATCCGACCCTGTCGGTCGTGCTCTCCGACATGCTCCGCAGCACCCTTCGGTCTGTCGAGGCCTCAAGGCCTAGCCGCTGCGGCTATCGGCCGGAAATACCGGGAAAACTGCGACATAGCATGGATGTTGGATCTCTGCGTGGCCGGCGACAGATTGCGGCCCGTCTTGCCGCTCCTATGCGGCGAACTGGAGATTCAGGTGATCAGCCGAATTCCATGCTGGCAGGGCGCATGTTCCGGTAGCAAGCTTTCGACGCCGGGGCGTGACGCTCCGATGCGCGGAATATTCTGCGAAAGGTGGCGAAATTTCCAAACATCCTGCCGGTCCGACCCCAGGGGTCTGGCATTTCGGCGCGACCGCGCCGGAGTAACATGAGCCTGTGATCGTTCCAAACGGGAGGACAGATGCGATCCCACGGACTGCCATTCTCTCATGTCACGATGCTGATGCTGACGCAGACGCTCGGATGGGGTACCTCGATCTCGCTGATCGGAGTGTTGGCTGCGCATATCCGCGCCGATCTGGATCTCTCCAGCGCCGCGGTCTACGGCGGAACGACCGTCATGTTTCTGACCGGAGCGTTTCTGGCCCCGATGGCCGGACGGCTCGCCGATCGCATTGGCGGACTGCGCGTGCTCTGCTACGGCACGCCGGTCTTGGCTGCGGCGCTCGTGGCGCTGTCCACCGCAAGGGGCCTGCACGCGTACTATGCGGCATGGGTGCTGTTCGGGTTCGGGATGCATCTCGGGCTCGCGACGGCCGCATATAATGGCATTGCCCAAGTGGCGGGCGCGAGCGCCTACCGCGCCATCGGTCTATTGACGCTGGCGACTGGCATTTGTTCGACCATCTTCTGGCCCCTGTCGGAGGCGCTCTTGGGTCTGATGGGCTGGCGCCAGCTGTGCCTGCTTTACGCCGCCGCTACCATGGTGATTGCCTGGCCGGTACATATTTGGCTGGCCTGGCGCCACGATCCAAAGCGAGAACACCCGAACAACGACCGGGGCCGCGTAAGTCCGGCCCATGTTCCCCCCGAAGTCGCCGGCCGGGCATTCGCGTTGCTCATGATCGTGCAGGTTCTAACAACTTCTTTGGGTACGGCGATGGCCATTCTTGCCATCGACATCTTCGTGGCGCTCGGCACGCCGCGGGCGGAGGCCGTATTTGCGGGCTCGCTTATGGGCGTTGCCTACCTGGCGAGCCGAGGCTGCGACGTGCTGCTCGGCAGCCGCATGCCGCGGATCAGGCTGGCCCGGATCGTCCATGCCGCTCTGCCGATGAGCCTGATCCCGCTGCTCGTCTGTGCGGTTCTGGTCCTGCCCTTGCCCGGCTGGCTCGCGGCGGTCGCGGCGGTCTGCTACGGGCTGCCCGCGGGGCTGTTGGGAATTCTCCGGCCGGCACTGCCATATCATATCTTCGGATCGTTCAACTATGGCCGCCGGCTCGGCCGGCTCGGCCGACCGACTGATCTGGCCAATGCCGTAGTCCCCGCCGCATTCGCATGGGGCATGTCCCGCTCGGCAGAAGCTGTGCTCTGGTCCGGGTTCGGCATGGCGGCTATCGCCTTCGTCGCCTTGATGATGCTCAGCCGGATGATCTCGCAGGGCACAGCTCACCGACATTACTACAATAGCATCGCATAAGACGCCTTCCGACGATCGTCCCACTATCGCCTTTGTAGGGTCACTCAATCTCGCCGCCGCCCCAAAAGACAGCGCATCGGCTCTGATGCTGTAGTAGATGCCCCCCGGCGGGATCGCCGTGCCATGGTGAGGTTGCTGTCAATCTGCGCGTGTGGACAGATTCTCGTGTCGCTCGGCAACGATATGGTGGAGTTCGGGGATGATTGCGCCAGCACCCGTAAGCGCCAAAGGTCGCGCTCGTGGAGTAACGGTCTTGGAATGCGTCGCATCGGGAGAAGCCGGCAGTCGACTGGCAATTCCAGCTTCCGCCACCGCGTTCGGCTTCGCCGCCGTGCACCTTCTCGCCACGAAGAGACGCACGGCGGTATAGTCGAAAGGGGGAGTTTTCGCGCCCGCCGGGGTCCTAGAGCTGGTTTCCACACAGAGACACATGATGCGCCACATCAGCACCTGGCGTCACAGGATTGGCACCGAGCGCCCGCTTGGCGGGGAGAGCACCTAGCGGCGTGATCATATGGCGCGGGTGCGCCGGCGGGGCGGGTCTGGCCTTAGGTCCGGTGGGCATCGACGAATCTTGTTCAGTAGCGAGTTCACGGCAGCGGCCATAGCTGGTAACGACCACAGATGCGAACCAACGTTGCCGTTCAGCTCAATGCGTGGCCGGCCAATCCATAAACCCACGGTCCGTTTTCTTCCCTGTTCAGGAATCGGCGCCCTTTGGACATGGTCGTAACGGTCTCGGCAATGCCAAGGCCGCACTGCTCGAGAAATGTGGCAAACACGCCATCCTTTTCGCGAGTATCGACTCGGGCGAACCGTCCTGCAAGATTTCTCAGATGGACCGCTGTGAGATGGACCGCGTCCAGATCGTTGCGAGCGACCATCGGCCCGATCACATAACCACGCCCGAATTCGCGACACATGGAATAGCCGACGATCTCGCCGCCACGGCTCAAAGTTTGGATTGAGGCATTCGCTGAAAGCAATGCGAGCAGCCTCTCGCGGTTTGTCCCAAACGCGCGCGTATCCAGGTCGGTGATCTCCTTCAGCCTGTCGCTCGACAGCGCCTGCAATTCACCGTCCAAGGCCGGCATTGCCGGGAGTTTTTGTGGCGCCTCTGCCTGGCGCATATATACGATCGCTTCGGTCGTGAAGCCGAGGGAGATATAAAGAGAATAAGCAGCATGGGTGGCATTGAGTGCCAAATTGCGATTACCGCAGTGTTCAAGCACCAAGTCCATGAGCCATCGGCCGCCTCCTTGCGCCTGCGTGCGGGGCGTTGTGATCACCACGCCTATGGTGGCGAAATCGTCCCCTTGTGGAAACCACATCGCGCTACCGAAAACCCGTCCGATGCCGTCTACGGCAACAATGCCTTGGCCTGCACGGCACAGAAGGTCCCAATCCTTCGGTCGATGCGGCCAGCGGACCGAAATCGACAGCGCGTGCAGCAGCTCGACGTCGACATCATGAATGTCGCGCGCTTCCAGTTCGAAAGACTTCAGGCGCACTGATCTCTGCATTTCAGTCGACCCGCTCCTTTATCGAAATTCCAAGTTCGCGAGCTTCTTGATCCCGCTGCCTGTTACACGGTGCTGCTGCAGGCCTCTTTTGCCCTACTATTGCACTCGAAGGCCAGCAGGTTTCGCTGGTTCCGTGCCATTATTCGAAATCTTCGGCCAAAGCATTGCTTCATTCGGCACGGAATGCTCTCGCCGGCTGCCACACTTGTTGCATCCAGCGAACTGCGAGCGGAGCGGCGCCCGGTGAATGTCGAAGAAATTCTTGCGAGGCTGATCGCGTTCCCCTCAGTCGTGGGCGCGCCCAACGGCGCGATCGTCGACTGGGTGCGTGAATATTGCGAGGCGGCCGGAGCAGAAGCGACCATCCTTCGCGGCCCCGAAGGCGACCGGTTCAACCTGTTTGTCACGATTGGGCCCCGGCGCGCCCGCGGCTACATCTTGTCGGGCCACATGGATGTGGTGCCGGCCGGTGAGCGAGAATGGAACTCGGATCCCTTTGTGCTGCGCCAAGACGGCGCCAGGCTGCATGGTCGCGGCACGTCCGACATGAAGGGCTTTCTCGCTTGCGCGCTGGCCGCCCTGCCGCGGCTTGCGGCGATGGACTTGCAGCGGCCAATTCATCTCGCATTCTCCTATGACGAGGAGGCAGGTGCCCGTGGTGTGCCGCATCTCATCGCCGTCCTGCCAAGCCTGTGCGAGAGGCCGCTTGGCGCGATTATCGGTGAGCCGAGCCGGATGGAAGCCGTGCGGGGGCACAAAGGCAAGGCGGCTGCGCGGCTCGAGGTGATCGGACGGTCCGGCCATTCTTCACGGCCCGAGCTGGGGCTGAATGCCGTGCATGCAATGGCAGGTCTCGTCACGCAGGTCGTGACCTATGGACAGACCCTTGCGAACGGACCGTTCGACACGGATTTCGCGCCTCCATACTCGTCATTGCAGGTCGGTGTCATCTCGGGCGGCCAAGCCGTCAACATCATCCCCGATCGCTGCACCGCCGATATCGAGGTCCGTGCCGTGCCAGGTGTTTCCCCATCATCCTTGCTTGAGCCGGTAAAGGCCCAGCTAATGGCCCTACGCGACAGAGGTTTTGAGGTGGCGTGGCATGAGTTGAGCGCCTATCCGGGACTCTCGCTCGCGCAGGGGAGTGAATTGACGGCCCTTCTGGTCGAGTTGACGGGGCGCGAGCCCCTGTCTGCTGTGAGTTACGGCACGGAGGCGGGTCTTTATCAGCAGGCCGGCATCGACGCGATCATCTGCGGTCCCGGCGATATCAGCCGGGCTCATCGTGCCAACGAATATATCGAGATCGGCGAACTTGCTGCCTGCCAGAGCATGATCGAGAGTCTCGGCACGCGCCTTGCCGCATAGCGGGAGAGGGCGGTTTCATGGCTTTTCTTTTCAATTCCGACCCGGTGCGCGCAGCAGTCTTCCGCAAGGTTTTCGCACGCGAGCTCCCGGACGTCGAACTGTTCCACAGCAGCGAATGCGTCGACCCGGAGAAGGTGCGCTACCTCCTGACCTGGACGGCGCCGGACGATATGGCGCGCTATCGCAATCTCGAAGTGCTGTTTTCGCTCGGCGCCGGCGTCGATCAGTTCAAGCGTGAAAGCCTGCCTCAGCAGGTGAAGCTGGTGCGCATGGTCGAGGACGGCATCATTCGCATGATGCAGGAATATGTCGTTCTCGGCGTGCTGAGCCTCCACCGAGATATGGTGGCTTATCGTGAACAACAGAAGCACCAAGCATGGCTGGGCCTTGCCGCCCCGCAAGCGGCCGAGCGCCGCGTGGGCTTTCTTGGCCTCGGCATGCTGGCGCAGGCGGCTATCGAGCGATTGCTGCCGTTTCGCTTT
>BFBZ01000023.1_pt362 | contig 10166 bp, 8 predicted proteins | sample 1888401 | NCBI WGS metagenome assembly BFBZ01 (sample SAMD00112614, study PRJDB3348) | symbiont metagenome | host: Chara braunii | reverse complement strand
ACCTTGGGGAACTTGATCTCGCCGCCCTTGAGGCCGTTCTTGGCGCGGGCAATGACATAGCCGCCGTCGATCTCGATCGCGGCGCCGAGGCGCTCGAGCGCCATGATCAGAAGGTCCACCGGACGCGTGCCGATGGCGCAGCCGCCCGGCATCGACACCTTCGCCTCGCCCAGGCGCGCGACCAGCGGCGCCACCACCCAGAAGCTYGCCCGCATGCGCGAGACGAGCTCATAGGGCGCAGTGGTATCGATGATGTTGGCGGCGGAGATGTGCAGCGTCTGTCCGTCGTACTGGGTCTCGCCCGGACGCTTGCCCCCGGTCATGATGTCGACGCCGTGGTTCCCCAGGATGCGCTGGAGCAGCCCCACGTCCGCGAGCCGGGGAACATTGTCGAGAATGAGGGTCTGATCGGTCAACAGGCTCGCAATCATCAGCGGCAGGGTGGCGTTCTTGGCGCCGGAGATCGGGATGGTGCCGTTGAGCTTGTGGCCGCCACTGATGCGAATGCGATCCATTCCGCTGCCCCCGTTTTCCTCCGACCACCCCCAGCACAGATGTATATGAGCGGTTGGACGGATTGAGAAAAGGCCGAAACCGCGGCACGGTTACCGCATCGTTCAGCTTTTTTGCTTATCCGCGGCAATTCCGGCGGAATCGTGGGGGGTACCCGGACGCTCCTCGGCCTGAGCCGCATGGTCCACTGAGCGTTCCTCTGAAAGCGCCTCTGAGCGTCCTTTGGCCTGCGCCTTGCGGCGCTTGAGATTCTCCCGCAATGCCGCCTCCAGGCGATGCTGGCGCCGTGCCTGCTCGGGGTTCTTCGGCCGGTCGGTCATGCGGACAGGTTAGGGACGTCGTGGCCGCCGATAAAGCCCCGAGCCGGAGCCGGGAAGCCGGGAAAAGGCCCCTCCTCACCGCCGGCCGCATTCGCTCGTACGTATCAAGGCAAGGAGCGCAAGACGGAAAAGCCTAATGATTTAGAGGCCTTTTCATGGTGCTGCCGGAAAGGATTGAACTTTCGACCTCTCCCTTACCAAGGGAGTGCTCTACCACTGAGCTACGGCAGCGCCGTGCGACACGTTCAAATGTGAATGTCGGCCCCGCGCGCGGCGTTCATTGCCATAAGGCCGGGTACGGCGCAAGCGCGGGACCTCGGCCAATCTCGGGGGCCGTGGCGCATTCGCGCGGGAGCGCGCGACCACCAGCCAGCCGTCGTAGACCGCTTTTTTCCCCGCCACACCGGGTTCCGGTACGTTTGCCTGGCCCACCAGCGGGTGGAGGAGTCGTCAGGACGTAATTGACCGATCCCCTTCCCGTCTTCGTCACGACCGTGGCGTTCGCCCGCGGCGACGAGCGCATGAAGATCTTGGGGCGGCCCTATCAGACCGAGGAATGACAAGCGCGGTTGGCGCGCACGGCAAAGGGCGAGAAGCCGACGTTTCCGACGCCTCAAGATATCGCTGCGGCATCCGGTGTTGCGTTCGGTGGCTGGGATCGATGTCGTAGATGGAGCGCAAAGAGCTGTTCGAGCCTGATGCAGTGCGAAGCGCGAACGATCCAACCTTTGAAGCGGTCATCTCGAAAAAAACGCGCTCGCTGTTGCTGCTCCCTGTTGTAGTCCCGGATCCTCGAAATGATTCCTCGAACCAGCCGTTCTCCGGCCGCAATCCCCGTGCTTCTTTGCATCGTGGCTGAACGTTCGTTCAGCCACAGCTACCGGAGCGGAGCCTACCGGGGCTTACTACGAACAAAGAAGTTTGGCGTCGCCTCACCACAGGAAGGCCTCATGCGTGCTCGCGGCGGGCGGTTGCTCGATCACGATTCTATCGCTTTCGCCGTCATGATCATCGGCTTTGGGGCGCTCGCGCTGCTCGTTTTGAGCATATGACCCCCCTTCCAGACACCTTGCCAGGCTTGTGCCACCGTCATACCGTTGCCCCCGGGGTTGGTGCGGGGAGGCGAGCATGCCTGATTGGGCTTGGGCGGCATTGGCCTTGTGGATCGGCACCGCGCTGGTGTTCGGTTTGCTTGCGTGGCTTTACGATCTGGCGCGGCTGACCGCCCGCAAGGCGGGGCATAAGCGGTAACACTCCGGCGCCGGTTTGGCGCGGCCGCAGTCCGCGAATCAACTGCGCACGGATCGACTGTGTGACGGGTCAACTGCGCACTGACAGGGGCGCAATGGCGGCCAGAGACGTCCTGCGACATCATTGGCCGACACTCACGATCGCGCTCACGGCCGGCGCGATCGCCTGCGCGGCCGTCTTCATGCTCGCAAGCATGCCGCCGCGCACGATCGTGATGGCGACCGGGCCGGACGGCGAGGCCTACAAGGAGATCGGCGAGCGCTACCGCGCCGCGCTCGCGCGAGAGCATGTCGAGCTGAAGCTCAGGCCCACGGCGGGCGGCGCAGAGAACATCGCTTTGCTGCTCGATCCGCATTCGGGTGTGGACGTGGCCCTGGTGCCGAACGGCATCACCAGCGCCGCGAATGCCGTCAAGCTCGAATCACTCGGCACCCTCTTCTACGAGCCGCTTTGGTGGTTTCACCGGCGTGAGATCGAAGGTGTGGGCGCCCCTAGCCTGCGCGGTCGCCGGGTCGCCATCGGCGCGCCCGGCAGCGGGACACTTCCGCTCTCGCTGGAGTTGCTCAAGCGCAACGGCAATGAGGGGCAGCTCAAGGACTGTCTCTTATACACATCTAGTGGTGTATAAGAGACAGGGTGTGGACGTGGCCCTGGTGCCGAACGGCATCACCAGCGCCGCGAATGCCGTCAAGCTCGAATCACTCGGCACCCTCTTCTACGAGCCGCTTTGGTGGTTTCACCGGCGTGAGATCGAAGGTGTGGGCGCCCCTAGCCTGCGCGGTCGCCGGGTCGCCATCGGCGCGCCCGGCAGCGGGACACTTCCGCTCTCGCTGGAGTTGCTCAAGCGCAACGGCAATGAGGGGCAGCTCAAGGAAGCGCTGCAGCTGTCGCCACGCGACACAGTCGCGAAGCTCAAATCGGGCGAGATCGATATCGCCTTCATGATCACGTCATGGGACGCGCCGGTGGTGCAGGAGTTGCTGGCCGACGAGCAGATCCTGCTCGCGGGCTATCCACGCGCCGATGCCTTCGTCGCGATCTATCCGTTCATGTCGAAGCTCACCGTGCCGCGCGGCGTCCGCGACCTCGCCAAAGATGTGCCGCCGACCGACATCACGCTGGTCGCGTCGAAAGCGAGCCTGGTGATCCGCAAGGACCTGCATCCGGCGCTGCAGTATCTTCTGCTGGACGCGGCGGTGGAGATCCACGGCGGCCCCGGCATCTTCCAGCGCGCCAACCAGTTTCCCGCCGCCGAGGCGATCGACATTCCGCTCAGCAGCGAGGCGCGCCAGTTCTTCCGCGCGGGGCCACCGCTCCTGCACAGCTACCTGCCGTTCTGGCTCGCCACCTTGTTCGGGAAGCTGCTCATCCTGCTGATCCCGATCGTGGGCGTGCTCTACCCGATGACGCAACTTCTCCCCCGCCTCTACGACTGGGTGATGCGCTCTAAGGTCCTGCGCCTGTATGGCGAGCTGCGGCTGCTCGAGGACGAGGTCCTGCATGCACACCGGAACGGGCACGACACCGGCGAGATGATCGGACGGCTCGACCGGCTCGAACAGCAGGCCAACCAGCTGCGCATGCCGGCAGCCTATGCCAGCCTGCCCTACGTGTTGCGCGATCACATCGCGCTGGTGCGCGACAGCTTGAAGAAGGAAGCGACCGCGAAGGGGTAGCAACGCGCCCGCTGTCGCACATTTGTCTGGGCGCGCGGGCGCAGTCGGTCACAAAGCGTGACTTTCCGACGTCGCCCGAGGCACCTAAACTGGGCAACGAACAATGCAGGACGATGGATGCAAGTGCACAGCCCGCCGATTGGACGCGCTAAAGCCGTAACGTGTCGGGCCGCGGTTGTCTATGCGGTGCTGGCTGCCGGCACATGGTTGACGTCTCCGTCATCCGGCGCACACGCGGAGCCGGCGAAGCGGTACCAGTATTGGGCGACGAGCCTCGCGCGCACCGTCGATGACAACGTATTGCAGGGCCTGTATGCGGCGGTCGCGCGGGGGGCAGTCGGCTGGCTCGATGTCGACGGAAAGCATCCCATTCCGCGGATGGAGCCGGGGATCAACCTCATCCTCTATCACGTCGGGGGAAACTGCTACGTCGGCGACGATTGCGATCGCTTTCCCTCCTCCGACGAGACCGGCGATCGCTGGGGCGACAAGGAACGCGCGATCGATCTCGATGATCCCGCGGCACGGAAGATCGTCATCGGCGATCTGGTCGCGCTCGTCCGCGAGGGCGACGAGACGGCACCCGCGGGCGCCATCGTGGGAGTTCACTTCGACAACGTCCACCGGATCAAGGCGCAGACCATCGCCGATGTCTTCAACGAATTTCTCAAGGCGGTCGAGGCAGCGAAAGCCCAGGGCCTGATCTCCAAATCGCGACAGGTGGGATATGTCGCCAAGAACAATCCGAAAGCCTTCAAGGAGGCGCTCGATCAGAAACTGCTCGACGCCCCGCCGCTCTACCAGATCAATGAAAACGCGACGCTCGACCAGGCTGGCGGGCTCGACCGCGCATCGCAGCGCGCCCAGGAGATCGGTCGGCAGTATTGCATTCCCGTGTTCCTGAAGACTTTCGGCTCGGACGTGGCCTACACCGTGGAACAGGACGGCAACGAGACCGACGTCCACGTCTCCGAGGAGATGACCCATCGCATGGCCGAGCAGCCGAACATTTCCGGTGCGGCCTGGTCCCCGGATGAAGGGCGCTATCGCCCCACGATTTTCGTGGAAGGAGCGCCCCTTTCGCAGGAGCGATCGCCCGCGGGTGGTTGCCGCGAGGACTGAGCGTGGCAACAAGCGGCTCGGCGCGGTCATCCTGCGCAAGTGGGGATCCAATAAACATTAAACATTGAACGGCGGCAAAGGCACGCGCGCGCCGTAAGCCTCGCGTCCACGGAATACTGAGTCCCCCCTTGCGCGGGGACGACATCGGAGAGAGGTGGGACGAAAGAATAAAGAGAGCCGCGAGCATTCCGCCCGCGGCTCTCCGAGACCGCTCGATCGAATGGAGGGTAAGTCCGAGCGGTCAGTACGAGGACGCGCCCCAGTTGAACTTGTAGTTCAGGCCGGCTTTCACCAGATGCACCTTCTCGTGCACGGTGACATTTGCCGCCACCGCAGTGTCGCCGATGGTGCCAAGCGGGAACACATAGTCCTGATGACCGAAGTCGATGTAGTTGTACTCGAGCTTCGCCGTCCAGTTCGGGGTGAAGGCGTATTCGACGCCGGCGCCGAACAGCGCGCCGAAGCGCGTGTCGGAGACCTCGGTCGAGAACGCGGTGCCGATGCCACCACCGCCAAGCGGGCCGACGTTGAAGTCCGCACCGTACTTGACCTTCGACCAGGCCACGCCGCCCTTCACGTAGAACAAGGCGCGGTCGTAGGTCACGCCGAAGCGGCCCGCCACATCCGAGATCCAGCTGTGCTTGGTATGGCAGGACAGCACGACGATGCAGGGCGAGGTGCCCTTGAGATCGGTCCAGCTGAAATCACCTTCGATGCCGACCAGACCCCAGCTGGCGAACTGCCAGTTGCCGCCGACCGTCACGCCGCCCAGGAACCCGTTGGTCGAGGTCTGCGAGACCGGGAACGAGAATCCCGTGACGCTACCACCGCCGGCACCCGAGGCGCTGAGGCCGGTGAGCTCGGACTCCGTCGTGCCCCACGCACCGCCCACATGGCCGCCGATGTAGAACCCGGTCCACGACCAGATTGGTGCCGGCGGCGGCGGCGCCTTGTAGATCGGTGCCGACAAATCAGCGGCCATGGCCGCGTTGCCAAACAGCGCGACCAGCGCGGCCGCGGCGAGAAGATGCTTCCTCATGATCTGTCCCCTATCTCACGCCCGCCCGCTCCCGGCAGGGCTCCCATGGGCGTGGATAGTATGCGCGAGGCGCGCGAAAGTCTGTTGCGGCCCTGCCACAGCGACTTCAGCGGCCGGCCGATAGTTAATCCTTGGTCTACAAACAAACGGATGCCGCGACGTTTCCATCGCGCCGGCAAGATCCGCGCGCGCAAAGCCGTGGATTCAGGCCGTTTTGTTTGTTCGCTCGCGCGACCTAGCCGGCAAAACGGGACATCCGCCGCCTAACGATGCGCTAACCACGCGATTGATCTTGCAGGAATCCGAGCAGCAGCCTGCTCACCTGCTCGGACTGCTCCTGCTGCACCCAATGGCCGGCACCGTCGATGAGATGAAAGCCCACCATGTGCGAGCACGCGCTGGTGCGCATGCTCTCGACCGCGCCAGGGGTCTGGTAGACGCCCCAGTCGCTCTTGCCCGCGATGAAGCATGAAGGCACGTCGACGGTGCGGCCGGAGAACGTCCGCAGCTCGGCGAGACTTTTGGGATCGGCGCCGCGCCGCACCCGGTAGCCCTGCAGCGCGCCGTTGAAGCCGCTGCGTCCATATTCGGTGGCGTAGACTTCGACCTCCTCCTCGGTCAGCCACTTGCAGTCCGCGATCTCTGCGGCCGACGGCATCACCGCCGCGACCGTCTCGGCCATCCCTTTGTCCTTGTCCATCACATAGTAGGTCGGGATCTGCGCCATTTCCTCCGCGGTCCGCGCCTTGAGCGGATGCGGCTGGTTCCCTTTCCAATCCGCGCTCTTGTAATGGTAGTAGGCGCGGAAGAACGCGTGCAGGCCCTGCGGAGCATGCAGCATGTCGTCGTTGGCGCCACGCGTGCGTTGATAGTTCTGGTAGTATTTGCGCGGCCGCGGCAAGGCGGCGAGCTCGGCATCAAGTTCGTCGTCGTTCGGCGCCGGACGCGGCGCTGCGGCGCCGTTGGCGGTGTTGAACGGGAACGCTGGCGCACCGGCGAACGGCGAGCTCATCAACACCATGGAGCGGAACATGTCCGGCCGGATCAGCGCGCACCAGGACGCGACCGGCGAGCCGGCATCGTGCCCCACCACGGCCGCAACCGAGCGGTGGCCGAGCGCGAGCACGAGCCCCATCGCATCGCGCACCATGTTGAGCGTACGGAACGGATCGGGATCGGCATCGTAGGAATCGTCCCATCCCGCGGTGCGCCCGTAACCGCGCTGGTCGGGCGCGATCACGTGGTAGCCGGCCGCGGCCAGCGACGGCATCACCTTACGCCAGCTGTAGGCGAGCTCCGGAAAACCGTGCAGCAGCAGCACGACCGGCCGGTCGCGTCCCTCGTCGCCCGCTTCCAGGATATGCACGGTGAGGCCGTTCACCCCAGGCACCATGCGGGAACGGACGCCGGGCGGCAGCGTGCCGTTGCCGTAAGGTCCGAGGCTCGCGGCGTCCGTGTGCACGATGGCCGCCGGCGCCGGGCGCGGCGCCATCGCCATTGTGCCGGCAGCCACCGCCGACGCGGTCGCGACGAAGCTCCGTCGCGACAGCTGGGATACGCTCGGGTCGGTCGGCTTCGATTGTTGCGGCATGCTCATACCTCCCTGCTGTTCTTGTTGTGAAGCTTGACCCGCCATGCCTGGCGCCGTCAGCTGATGCGCGACAGCACGATGAGCACGAGCGTCACGGTGATGGCGCCGCCGATGCGCGTCGCGATCTGTGCGAAGGGCATGAGCTGCATCCGGTTGGCAGCGGTCAGGATGGCGACGTCGCCGGTGCCGCCCTGGCCGCTGTGGCAGGCGTTGATGATGGCGGTCTCGATCGGATACATGTTGAGCCAGCGCCCGACCAGGGCGCCGGTCGCCATCAGGGTCACCACGGTCGCGACGATCGTGATCATGTTGGGGATGTTGAAAGCCGCCACCAGCTTGTCCCAGGGCGTGAGCGAGACACCGATGGCGAACAGCAGCGGATAGGTGACGGCGGTCGAGAAGAACTTGTAGACCACCTTGCCGCCCTGCTCGAGCTGGGGCGACACCGCGCTGCTGAGCTTCGCGAGCACCGCCAGGAACAGCATCGCGACCGGCGCCGGCAGGCCGAACAGGCGGTGACACAGTACGCCCGACAGATAGAGCGTGATGGCGGCAAGCCCGGCGGCGGCGACCGTGCTCACATCGACCCGGCTGTCGTCCTCGCCGTCGTGCCCGCTGCCGATGAGGTCGAGGTCGTCATGCTCGTCGGGCTGCAGGCGCCCTTCGCCGGTGAGGCTCGGATAGCGCTTGCCCACGTAGTTGAGCACGCCCGAGAGGATGATCGCCGTCAGGCTGCCGAGCATGATCGGCGGCAGCACCTGCGCGAACACATCGCCCTGCGGCTGGTTGAGGATCTCCGAATAGCCGATGGAGAGCGGAATTGCGCCTTCGCCGACGCCGCCCGCCATGATCGGCAGCACCACGAAGAAGAAGCTGTGGCTGGCGCCGAGCCCCATCAACACCCCGACCGCGGTTCCCACCGCGGCGGCGGCGAGCGAACCTAGCGCGAGCGGCACGAAGATCTTCAGGAAGCCCTTGAGCAGCACCCGGCGGTCCATCCCCAGGATGCTGCCGACGATGATGCAGGCGATGAACAGGTAGAGGAAATTGGTGTACTTGGTGAACTCAATCACCGACTTCTCGACCTGGGGCGGCAGCAGCTTGTAGTAGGCGAGCGCCGAGGGAATAAATGTCGCGAAGATCGCGCCGGCGCCTATGCTGCGCAGGATCGGGATGCGCTTGCCGATCTCGGCGCAGGTGAAGCCGCCGATCACCAGCACCGCGATCATGGTCGAGATCTCGCCCTTGACGTCGCCGGTATAGGTGAGCGCGATCAGCAGAAGGAACAGGATGACGAAGATCGGGACCGGCACGATCCCGATCCGCGTATCCATGATCCTCCACCAGCCGTGCGGCCACCAGGGCTCCGCGGACGGATAGCTCTGCGGTGGGTCCGCTGCGGCCGCCGCCGGGACGCTCTGCTGCATCGCTTCCCTCCTGATCGCGCGCCGGCTAGCCCGGGCTCCGTTCAATCCCGCGTCGTCCCGAGGTCGATGTCGGGCCGGCGGTCGTCGTTCTCGAGCGAGGTGTTGTCGGGATCGTCGAACATGACGATCGCACGCCTGATGAAGCGGTCGTCGAAGGTCCGGCCCAGGTCGATCTTGGCGGCGGCGAGCTCCGGATCGAACGCCGCGAGCATCTTGAGGACGCTCGCCATGCCCTGCGGCGTGATCACCCCGGTCTTCGAATAGACCAGGAGATTCGATCGCAATGATCTCACATAGATGTCGCGGTTGCCGAGGAAGTATTCGGTCGGGACGGTGCCGACGATCTCGTCGGTGGTCGCGCTCGCGATCCAGCGCAGCGTCTTGTAGAAGGCGTTGACCAGCGCCTGCATGGCGGTCGGATTGGCGGCGATGAAGCGCTCCTTGGCATAGAGCACCGCCGCCGGATTGGTGCCGCCGAAGATCTCGTAATTGGCGCGCGGGAAGCGGGTATCGGCCACGATCCGGATCGCGTCATCGCGCTGCAGCCTGGTGATCACCGGATCGAAGTTCGCGAGCGCGTCGACGGCCCCGCGCTCCAGGGCCTCGACCGCCGCCGGCCCGCCRCCGACCCCCACGAAGGTCGCGTCGGACGCGTTCAGGCCGGCCTTGGCCATCAGGTAGAGCACAAAGAAGTGGGACGAGGATCCCGGTGCGGTGATGCCGATCGTCAGCCCCTTGAGATCGGCAGGCGATTTGTAGGAACGCCCCTTCGGCACCGCCAGCACAATGCCCGGAAAGCGGCCCAGCTCGATCAGCGCGCGCAGGTCCTCGCCTTTCGCCTGCATGCGCACGGTGTGCTCGTAGGCGCCCACCACCACGTCGACCGCGCCCTGCATCAGCGCGTCGAGCGACTCTCCGCCGCCTTCGAAATCGGCGATGGTGATGTCGAGCCCGTAGTCCCTGAAGTGACCACGGCGCTCGGCGAGCGTGACGGGCAGATAGTAAAGATGGGACCTGTTGGCGACGCCGAGCCGCAACGCCATCCGGCCTGTCGGCTGGGCGTTGGCGACATGGGTAAGCATGGCGCTTGGAAGCGCGGCGCCGAAAGCAAGGCTTGCCAGACCGCCGGCGAGGCCTATCCCGAAGCTTCGGCGATCGCGGCGCATTGGCCTAGCGCCTCGCACGCACGCGCACGATCGGGGTCATCGCCTCGCCTCCTCCCTGTCT
>BFBZ01000037.1_pt33 | contig 10169 bp, 10 predicted proteins | sample 1888401 | NCBI WGS metagenome assembly BFBZ01 (sample SAMD00112614, study PRJDB3348) | symbiont metagenome | host: Chara braunii | reverse complement strand
TGCGATCTGTGGTGATGTCCTGCCAGCCATAGGCCAGCGCTGCGGACAGATAGGCCGGCCCGCTGAAGTGACGCAGATAGGCGCCGGCCTGGAACAGATCGGAGCGGCCGGAGCCGAGATTGGCGACGCTGAAATTGGTCCCGCCGCCGGCCAGCGCAAAGCCGACCAGCGTATCCGCCGAAAACCGGTAATCAGCGCCGACGGCGGTCCCAAACACGCGGCTTGTCGTATCGTTGGAGCCGAGAGCCGCATTGCCATCCGTGGATTGCGAGCCGCCGAAGCCTGCGGTCCACACGCTCCAGCGCTGCGCCAGCGTCTGCGGTAGCGCTTTCGTGACCATCGCGAAGGCGTCGGTCCGCTTGCGTGCGGCATAAGCGCTGGAACTGTCCTCGTCCACAAAGCCGGACGCACCGCCGGCCGGCTCGATTCCGCCGCTCCGTTGCGCGAAGGGATCGGAGAGCACGCCCATGAACAGGCCCATCGCGGTGAAGGTCGTCTGTTGCGACGAGGTTCCGAGCTCACCGGAGGCCTGGGTCAGGCCAGTTGCCGTCAGTGCGCCGTAAGTGAGCGGAATGCTGCCATTGGCATTGAACGAATTTGTCAGTGCGTTGCCGACCGCCTGCTGGTTGCGGTTCAGCCCATTGGGGATCGCAAAGTTCAGGACCAAGTTGAGATAGGCGTTGTCAGCGTCATAGCTCAGCGTGGTGTGGAAGTTCGTCGGCAGGTTGGTGTTGACCAGGGAGGCAAAGGTGCTGCTGATGCCACCGGTCGCGGTGAGGATGGTGTAGGTCTTGCTGACATAACTCCCGCTGGCGAACACTGCGGTCACGGTGGCCCCGCCGAGTGTCGCCGTGCCCGAGACATTCGCATGGGACGCCATCGCCGGATTGAGCTGGACAAGATAGATCGCGCCGGACTGGAGGGCGAGACTTCCGTTGACCGTCATGAAGCTGCCGGGCGCGCCATTGCCGGGCGCAAACGTTCCACCGGCGTTGACAGTGGTGCCGCCGACCGAGCCACTGCCGGTCAGCGTGCCGCCGCTGTTGACGGTGGGATCACTGAGCATGCCCTCGACATCGAGCACACCGCCGTTCACGGTGGTCCCGCCGGCATAGGTGTTGGTTCCGGTGATGATGGTCGTGCCGCCCGTCGTCGTCAGGCTCGCGGTGCCGCCGATGCCGTTGAGGGCGCCGCCGCCGGACATGATCGCCGCATTGAGATTGCCGTTCTGAACCGTACCTCCGGCGAGATCGACCGCCGCCTGCGTCTGGGTCGTGCCACCGAGATCGAGCGTGCCGCCGCTGTTGACAGTGGTGCTTCCGCTTGCGGCCCCGAGCGTGCCGGCGTTGGACAGCAGCAACTTGCCGCCATTGACCGTCGTGCCGCCGGTATAAGTGTTGACGCCCGACAGTACCAACGTGCCGGCGCCGAGCTTGGTCAGCGCGCCGCCCGGCCCGAGCGCCTGGGAGACGGTGAAGGTGTTGCTCGCGTCGGCGATGTCGAAGCCGCCACCGTTCACGCCCCAGTTGATCAGGCGCGGCGTCGACGTGAAGGCCGTGCCGGTGACTTGCAGGATGCCGCCGTTGAGCGAGATGGCCTCCACACCGCTGCCGAGATTGGCGTCCGACGACACCGAGAGTGTGCCGGCGTTGATGGCCCAGCTCGTGGCCTGTCCGGGTGTGCCGCTCAGCGTCCAGGTCGAGCTGCCGGTCTTGTTGAAGGTGCCGAAGCCCTGATACTGCGCGGCGGCGCCGAGCTGCGACACATCGAAGCTTGCCGCGCCGCTGCCGCCGAGCTGGAAGGTATCGCTGCCGGTGCCGAGCACATTGCCCGAAATCACCGAACCGGGTGCCAGCGTCAGCGTGTTGCCCCTGCCGGCGAACCGGATCGCCGTGCCACCGCTGATGCTGCCGGCATTGAAGACCGAAGAACCGCCCGCGCCGGCAGAAATTCCAACAAGCCCGCCCGTGATGCTGGCGCCGGCATTGTTGGTCACCGTCGCGGTGGTGCCGGCAAAAATGCCGTAAGAGCCAGTGCCGATGATGCTGCCGGAGTTGGTGACATTGGCGATGCCGTTGGTGTCCATTCCAAAAGTGCCGCCCATGATGTTGGCGCCAGCGTTATTGGTCACCGTCACGCCGTTGAGGCCGACAATGCCGTAGAAGCCGGTGCCGGTGATGCTCCCGGAATTGATGACGTTGGCGGTGCCGCCGTCGGCGACAATTCCAAAAGTGGTGCCCTTGATGCTGGCGCCGGCGTTGTTGATCACCGTCGCGTCAGTGCCAGCGAAAATGCCATAGAGGGAGGTGCCGGTAATGCTGCCGGAATTGGTGACGTCGACAGCGCCGACGCGGGCGAAAATTCCAACATTCCCGCCCGTGATGCTGGCGCCGGCATTGTTGGTCACTGTCCCGCCGGAAATATCGATACCGGAAACGGTGCCGGTGACCGTGTTCGCGGCGCCGGCGGCCACATTGACGGTAATGCCGGATTCGGCGCCAGTACCATAGCCGTCAGAGCCGGCGCTGGTTCCGGGTGCGCCGCCGCCCTGGTTGAAGGTCGTGCCTGTGCAGGTCGCCGTGACGCTGCCGGCGGCCTGGGGCGAGCAGTCGGCCAGCGCCGGACGCGGGAGAACGGCCGCAGCCATCGTCAGCGCCGTTGCGAGAAGCCAGACGGCATCCCTCGCGCACCTGTTGTGCCGTGCGGGATTTTTGCCGGGCGGCTCGGACATAAGCATGCGGGCTGCCGGCCATCGGTTCGCAGCACGACCGGGCTCGCCATGTCCCCGCGACACCTCTCCGCGCCAGGACCGACGGTCAATCGAGGGTGGGGGCGACGCTCTGCACAAAATTCCCATCAACGCAGTGCGCCATCGGGAACGCTTCGGCGAAACAGGGAGCAAGCGCACCAACAACCGCAAATTAACCGTCATGAACCGATCTCGGACGCGAGCTGTGCCGCACGCGATCAAAAAAGAGGCACGCGCGGCGAATGGACGGATCCGGACAAGCCTTAGCAAGCCGATCGCACGGCCGATGTGCCTGGAGTCTCAGCCCCGGATTCCCTCCGGCACTGATGCAATTGCATCACAACTGCCGCGGCAGGCATTTGCCACTTCCACGCGGTTGCTCGGCGTTGTCCGGATCATTAGATACAGTGCGTGGATGTCTGTGCTGCGGATGGTCTTCGTCCGCGCGGCCTGACCGTGTCGGGGGAATGCTGTGGACCGCGCCGTGAACGAGAGCCCGCCGTCGGATGACGGCACGCGCGACGGCTTACACGGACCTGACGCGGTGAAAGCACTGCGGGTGGAGCTGACCGAGATCTGCGACCTGATCCCGCTCACGCCCGAGGAGGACTTCCATTTCACCTCGCGGCCGAGGATGACCGGCAATGTGTTGCTGGTGGAGTCGCGCGTGAGCGACCTCGAATATGACCGGACCCCTGCACATATCGCCCGCGGCGGCCTCGATCACTATCAGATCGCCCTCTGTGGTGAAGGCGAAATGTGGTTCAGCTCCGGACGGCGCGAGATCACGGTGTGCCCCGGCGACATCTTCCTGGTCGACATGGCGCAGCCAAGCCGCACCGTGCTGCGCTCCGGCAGCGGCCGCACCCAGTTGACGACCATCATCCTGCAACGCGCGATGCTGGCGCCGCGCCTCGCCCATCCGGATTCGGCAACCGCAACCTTGCTGCCCGCGCAACATCCCCATGCGCGCCTGCTCGCCAGCCATTTCGCGGCGCTCACCTTGAGCGACCAGCCGGAGGCAGGCAGCGTCGAGGGCACGATCGAGGCGATCGCCGACATCGTCGCGGCGGCCGCCGGTGCGGCGGATACCACCGAGCGCGTCGAACGGGCGGAGCGGCATCTTTATCTTGCGATGATCAAGCGCCACATCGCGGGCCACCTCACCGACACGCTCGCCGCGGGCGAGCTGTGCCGCCAGTTCCAGATCTCGCGCGCGAGCCTCTATCGGCTGTTTGAAGCCGACGGCGGTCTGGCGCATTACATCAGTGAGCAGCGGCTCAATCATGCCTTGCGGCTCCTGATCTCGCCAGGCGCCCAGGACAAGCGGCTGATCGACCTTGCGGTCGAACTGCGCTTCAGCAGCGACTCCACCTTCATCCGGGCGTTCCGCCGCAAATTCGGCCTGACGCCGGGGGAGCTCAGGGAGTTGTACGGGACGTGGCTCCGGGACACCGGAGCGGTGCCGACGTTCGACACCGTGCTGCATCAATTGGCGCGACGGCGCGCAAGATAGTCGCGGCGGACGCCGCGCTCGATATCGACGCAGCAAAAAGGCCCTCGAACACATTTTGTTTTCAGGGGCGCAAAGCCTGGTTGCGGGGACGCGCAACACCCGATCCTTGCGATTGGTGGAGCGGACCATTCCTCGGCTGGCGGCGTGGGTCGACCGCTGCCCTCCGCAGCGCTGGCCGATTGATCGACGCTTCGGGAAAGGCCACGGGCGCGATCCAGTATTCAACCAAAAGCCAGAGGGTAGAAATCATCTATTTTGAAAGTGCAGTGCAAGATAACGATCGTGACTAAATAATACTAACCCAACTCGCTGACCACAGCCGAAATGAAGCTCTTTAGCTTCGGAGTCTGTCGGCGATCGGGATGGTAGATCAGGTGGATGGGACGTGACGGCGTTTCGTAGTCAGGCAGCACTCTGACGAGATGTCCGGAGCGCAAGCCTTCACGCGCAAGGTCTTCAGCAATGAAGGCGATGCCAAAGCCGTTCAAGGCGGCGACGAGAAGCGCCTTGGCGTCATTCATCTGCAAGCGATGCTTGCTGACGTCGACCCTGTAGGTTTCTTCGCCGCGCATAAAACGCCAGTCAGTGACGGTGGGCCCGGATGTCGACGCATAGACGAGGCAGTCGTGCGTCTCGAGATCGAGCGGCGTTGCGGGAGCACCTCTTTCGCTGAGATAGTCGGGTGATGCGCAGGCAACAACGCGAAAGGGCGCGAGCTCGCTCGCCATGAAGCTGGATTCGGCCAGCGGACCGATCCGGAACACCGCCTCGAACTCCTCCTCAACCAGGTCAACGAAGCGATCGCTGAGCACGAGATCGACTTCCACCTTTGGGTATTGCCTCAAATAGCGTCCGATGACCGGCGTCAGGCTGTGCGTGCCAAACGATACGGGCGCATTGATGCGCAAGCGGCCCCGAGGCGCTCCCTTCGCCTCGTCGGCCAGGGCGTCCGCCCAGTCGACGTCGGCCAGCACCACCTTGCATCGGTCATAATATGTCTTGCCGATGTCCGTCAGGCTCTGCCGTCGCGTCGTCCGGTTGAGCAAGCGGGCGCCCAGGCGGCTTTCAAGCCAAGTTACGTGCTTGGCCATCATCTGGGGCGACATGCCCAGGGCGCTGGCAGCGGCAGCGAAGGAGCCGACCTCCGCCGCCTTGACGAAAGCCGCCATACTGGCAAGGCGATCCATTCCACACTCCTGGTAGTGATACCCCTCCTCAAACCGGCATTTATATCTGATTTGAAAGGCATAAACATCTTGTTCTGAGGTCTTGCATCACACGAAGGCGTCACTTCATGGCCAAGATTGGGATCATTGGATCCGGCAATATCGGCGGAGCGCTGACCCGCCTGTTCACGAAGGCCGGGCACGAGGTGGCCATCGCCAATTCCCGCGGGCCGGCTTCGCTCGCGGACTTGGCTCGGGAGACGGGCGCCCGCCCCGCGACGATCACGGAAATCGTGCCGGACAACGAGATTGTGGTGGTCGCGGTGCCGATGCAACGCGTCAGCGATCTGCCATCAGGTTTGTTCGACGATGCGTCCGCGAACCTGATCGTGATCGACACCAACAACTATTATCCGCAACAGCGGGATGGCCTCATCGAGCAGATCGAGGCCGGGATGACCGAAAGCGGTTGGGTCGAGCGACAGCTCGGGCGCCCGGTCATCAAAGTGTTCAATACGATCATCGCCGGGAACCTGCTGAACAAGGGCAAGGCTGCCGGAGACGCTGACCGAGTCGCGCTGGCTGTCGCCGGCGATGATCTGCAGGCGAAAGCGACCGTCATGCGGCTTGTCGAAGAGATCGGATTCGACGCCGTCGACGCAGGCATGATCGAGCAGTCATGGCGCCAGCAGCCTGGCTCGCCCGGTGACCTGAAGGATTACGATGTCGCTGGCGTTCGGCGGGCGCTGGCCGAGGCGACGGGAGTGCGCACGCCCAATTGGCGCGCGACGCCTAACAGTCCGGGCACGTTTGCATCACCGGCTTAGTCGTCGACATGAGGATCTAATGGAAGGCGATCCGATGGCCAGCATGATGTCGCGTCGCGCGTTTGCCGCGGCAGGAACACTTGCGTTCCTGAGCGCTGGGCTGAGTTGCGCCACCGCGCAAGTGGTTGATCCTCGCCCGCCGACGGTCGACACGTCGGATCCGAAAGAGGTCGCGGACGGCGTTTGGGTCGTGCGCGACCATCGGATATGGCTCGTGCCGAATATCGGCATCATTCTCGGCAAGGACTCCGCGCTGGTAATCGATTGCGGGCTCGGACCAGCGAATGGCGAGAAGGTGCTGGAGCTTGCCCGGCGACTTGCCGGGCCGCGCAGGCTCATGCTGACCCTCACGCATTTTCATCCCGAGCATGGCTACGGCGCGCAGGTGTTTCGCCCCGATGCGACGATCCTGTACAACCGCGTGCAGCGCGATGAATTGGCCGAGAAAGGCGCCCGCTACATCGACCTTTTCCGGAAGACCCAGAGTGCCGCCGCCGGCGCAGCCCTCGATGGCACGACTATCGTCACGCCGCATGTCGTCTACGACGGACCGCGAACAGAGGTCGACCTCGGTGGTCGAATCGTGGAGCTGCATAGCGTGGGGACGGCCCACACGCGTGGCGACCAGATCGTCTTTTTGCCGAAAGAACGGATCTTGTTTGCTGGCGACCTGATCGAAGAACGTATGTTCCCGATCTTTCCCTGGTTTCCGCCGGCGGACACCGGTCTCGACGGCATACGCTGGGCGCAGGTTCTGAAGAACTTCCAACGGTTCGATCCCAGCTTGATCGTGCCCGGCCATGGTGATCCCGGCACGATCGACATCGCCCTCAGCCTCGCATCCCACATCGAGAGCGTGGGAGGAATGGTCAGGGCTTTCCGGCAAACGGGAAAATCTGCCAATGAGATCCTTCGCATGGTCAAGCCGGAAATCGTCTCCGCCTATCCCGGCTGGGAGCATCCGGACCTCATTGACTGGGAAATCAACTACTACGCGGCGCAGCCGGTCTGAGCGCGGCGCGCGGCCGGTACGCCCGAGGCCGGTCCTCCACGGGCAAACGCGGAAACGTTGTTATGCTGGAACGCCGTCATTTCCTCGGGGCTGGGCTCGGCTCGGTCCTCATCCCCGCTCTGGCGGTCGCGCAGGCGCAAGCACCCAAGGCAGGCGGCTCGGGCCAGCTCGGGCTCGGGAACGTGCCCTTGCCTGGGGCCTCTGCCGCCGCGCGGATGAACGAGCTCGGGCCGGAAAACGCCGCCATGGCGGCGTACGCGGGTTTGTGGGACGTCACGGAGACGGTGTGGGATAAGCCGGATGGCCCTCCGGTCACGACAACGGGGCTCATCGCCGAACGTCGCATGATCGGATCCTACCTCCAGGAATTCATCTGCCCGGCGTCGGATACCTCTAGCCAGGACATCAAGCGCATTGACTACCTGAGCTTCCAACGCGTGGAAGGCCGGTGGAAGTACGTGTCAATCGAAATGCGAGCGCCGGTGGGCATCATGCCCGCCTACAGTTTCGATCGCGGTGACGATAAGGGCGTCGTGCTCCTCCATGAGCCGTTCGCGATCACAGGTGGCGGGTCCGATGTGGCAGGGCAGATGTTGCGTATGAACACGGTTATCACCCGCGACGGCCCGGACCGCGACGTCAAGAGCCAACACTTCGTCCTGCCCGACGGCGCCGGCACGGTCTGGCTCGCGCACCGTTATGCCTATACCCGCAGGGCTTGAGGCTCGCACCCTGATCGTCTTTGATAACATGGAGCGGTCGCATGACATCCTGGAAGAATCTACTGCTTGCCGCCACTCTGCTTTTCGCAGCACCGGTGGCGGGCCGCGCCGCCGACGTCCCCGCCCCGCCGCCCGGCGCGAGCAGCCGGATCGATGCGATCCGGCTGCGAGGGTCGCTGCGGGTGGCGGTGCTCGACGAGTTTCCGTGGCTCATCAAGAATCCCGCGACCGACGCTGCGCCGTTCCACGGCCCTGCCTGGCGACTGGCTGAGGAATATGCCCGCCGCCTCGGGGTGAGCATCGAGACGACGCCCGTCACCTTCGACGACAAGGTCTCGATCCTGGCGAGCGGCGCGGTCGACATCTCCATCGCCCCGCTGTTGGTGACGCCGGAGCGCGAGGCCGTCGCGGATATGATCCCTTATTCTGCCTCGGCGCACTGCGTGTTCGGTCTGGCCGACAATCCCAAGGTGGTGGCGGCGGCCCGGCTCGACGATCTCGATCAAACCGCGGTGACGATCGGTTTCATCGTCGGTACACCACAAGGGGCTTGGCTGCAGAAGCGGCTCGTCCGCGCGGCGCGGGATGGCGTACCCGGGAACATCACCGATCTCGCCACGGGCGAGATCTTGGCGCACCGCGCCGACGTGGCGCCGATCGACAAGTACTTTTTCCGTGACCTACAGGGGAAAGTGCCCGGACTTGCGTCGGTGCCGAAGGACTGCCTAGCCAGCCAGGAGTTGCCGATCCGGATCGGCATGGCGATCGACAAGGGACAGCCAGCGTTCCTTGATTGGCTGCAGGCGGTCGCGGCCAGCATCAAACCCGAGGTGGACGCCGAGACGGCGAGAACCGTTCAAGCCGGTCCGTGAGCCGGTATGGAGAGGTGACGATGACTGCGACCGGACGACGGCTCGCAGCGCTTTTTTTCACGCTCGGCCCAATCATGTTGCCGCTCAAACCTGCTGTTGTGGATGCGCCCGATGGAGGCCGGTGATCCGGCGTGTGAGCCACGGTCTGCGCGCCCGGCGCGACATGATGACGTTGAGTCTTGGTGCTCATTCGAGCGGCCGGTCAGAGCTAAATCTGTGCCGGGTCACTCGCCAACGAAGGCGGACGTAGATGCTTGATCTCGTTCAGGCGCGCGCCGGAAGATACAGGGATCCCGCCGACCTATATAGACCTTAGTCGCCTCAAAACGGGACCGACGCTCGTCCACGGAAAGTCCAGATTTGCACGTTGCCGCCGATGCCGCCCAGTTCGGCGCCAAGAGCGACGGTGGTCTCGTTGCCGAGGCGCGCCACCAACCCTCCCGTTGCACGCGCGGACCAGCCATCGAGCAGCGGGACGGAGGCGAGCGGCAGGGCTCCCGCCAGCGCAGCGGCATCATCGCCGGTGAAGTAGTAATCCGCGTAGAAACCGGCATAAGGCGCCAGCATCACCGTGGCTCCGGTGAGCCAGGGATAACTGAGCTTCATGCCGGCCGAGGCGCGTCCGGTGAAAAAAGTGCGATCCGCCTGCAGAGTGCCGAGCGAGTCCGTATAGGCGTTCTCCCGTTCCCACAGTGCATAGACCTTCGCCGAAGGTTCGATGTCGAAACCATGGGTTTTGTAGTTGCCGGTCAACCCGCTCGATACCATCCAGCGCTGGCCGCTGAAGTTGCCCGAGGCCGTGCCTGCGGTGCCGTCATAGCCGATCCCGGAATACGCCGCGGCCGCATCGAAGCGCAGTCCCGGCGCGAACCTCCAGCCGAGATATGAGCCGAGCGTCCAGCCATCGCCCTTGAGATGTCCGTTCAAGGCATCGGACCGGTAGTCGAAGGTCTCATAGCCGCCGAACCCGCCGACCAGAAAGTTTGGTGTGACTCTACGCGTCAGGCCGAGCAGCGCATTGATCTGGCTGCCGTACAGAATGGGGGCCGATGTCGCCGATCCCCAGCGATCGATGCCGCTGCCCTTGACATCCGCCCACAACAGCCAGTCCTTCGGCTCGGCATAGCCGGACGCAGGCGCCTTGACGGGCATCGCATTGCGATCGATTGCCGCGAAGGCACTATCGACCCGGGATGAAGCTTGCGGCGATTGCGGCTGCGCATAGCTGTTGGTGCTCCCCGGCAGGCTGCCGTCGCTTCGCTTGTAGAAACCATTCCATCGATCCGACACGTCGGAGCCTGCGGT
>BFBZ01002426.1_pt1 | contig 10176 bp, 8 predicted proteins | sample 1888401 | NCBI WGS metagenome assembly BFBZ01 (sample SAMD00112614, study PRJDB3348) | symbiont metagenome | host: Chara braunii | reverse complement strand
ATTTTCACGCTCAGCTCACATCACCCGTATAAAGTACCGGCGCAATACACCGGCAAATTTCCGAAAGGTACGCTCGAGATCCATGAAACCATCGGCTACACCGATCACGCGCTCAGGCAATTCTTCAACGAGGCAAAAAAGCAGGCATGGTTCTCCAATACGCTGTTTGTGCTCACACCCGATCATACCGGCATATCAGAAGACCCTTATTATGCCAATATCAAAGGACAGTATAGCATCCCCATTGCATTTTACCGGGCCGGCGATTCGCTCCAGGGTATGTCTACAGAACCCGTGCAGCAAATAGACATCATGCCGGGGATCCTGGATGAGCTGCATTTCGATAGGCCTTATTTTTGTTTTGGCACCGGCATGGGCCGGCAAAAGCACCCCTGCATCTATTACAGCAACAGCAATTACTACGTGGTAACAGACAGCCTGTTCTACAGCATCAACGATTTCAGGATCAGCCAGGCCTTCAATTACCGCAGGGATAGCCTCCTGCAACAATCACTGGCCGGGAAACAACCCCTGCAGGATAGTTATACCACAGATTATGCAAAGGCTTTTATGCAAACCTATAACAACGCGGTGATCCATAATAAAACTCACCGCTGAACACAAAGCGTGGTGATCTTTGGGGCAATTATGTAAATTTGATGTATATGGAACACATTCTGGAAGTAGAGAACGTTAGTAAAAAGTATGCGAACCACGTGGCGCTTAACCAGGTGAGCATCCGCGTACCGGCGCAGAAAATATTCGGGCTGCTGGGCCCCAACGGCGCGGGCAAAACCTCCCTTATCAGGATCATCAACCAGATCACAGGGCCCGATAGCGGGGAGATCCGCCTCAACGGGCAGCGCCTGTCGCCCGAGCATGTAAACCATATTGGCTACCTGCCCGAAGAGCGTGGCCTTTATAAAAAGATGAGCGTGGGCGAACAGGCCATGTACCTGGCGCAGCTCAAAGGCCTTAAACGATCGGAGGCCAAAGAGCGGCTGATGCACTGGTTCAGAAAATTTGAAATGGAAACCTGGTGGCATAAAAAAGTGGAAGAGCTCAGCAAGGGCATGCAGCAAAAGGTGCAATTTGTTGTAACGGTGCTCCACGAGCCCAGGCTGCTTATCCTCGATGAGCCTTTCAGCGGCTTCGACCCCATCAACGCGCAGCTCATCAGGAACGAGATCCTCGAACTGAAGGAGAAAGGCGCTACCATTATTTTTTCGACCCACAACATGGGCAGCGTGGAAGAGCTCTGCGACAATATTGCGCTCATCAACAAATCAGAAAAGATCCTAGATGGAGCCGTGAAGGAGATCCGCAAAACATACAGAAGCAATACCTATAAGATCTCCTTCAAAGGCAGCCTCATAGGCTTTACCAATGCCCTGTGGGCAGGCGCTGAACTGCTCGACAAGCACACCGACGACGATGTGCACCACGTTACCGTGAAGATGCTCCGCAACAATACGCCAAACGAGCTGCTGAAAGCCGTGATCAGCAACCAGGAGATCATTGCCTTCAACGAGGTGATCCCTTCCATGAACGACATCTTTATTTCGGTAGTAGAGAAAAAAGACACGCTGAATACCCAGAGCCTGTATACAGAATAGGCCGGGGGCGCACCATATATACATTTTAAGATCTCCTGTTAACGCACACAAAAGAAAACAGACATGAAAAAATTATTACTGATCATCCAGCGTGAATATGTATCGAGGGTCAAAAAAAAGTCGTTCCTCATCATGACCATCCTTGGCCCGCTGCTGATGGCGGGKGTGTTCATTGTGCCGATCTGGCTGTCGCTGCAGGACAAATCAGAACACCAGATCCAGGTCATAGACCAGAGCCGGATCTTTGAAGGCAAGCTCAGGAACACCGAGCAGATCAAATTCACTTTCCGCGACGAGCCCCTGGCAGAAGCCAAATCGAAGATCATCACCGGACCTTTCGACATCGTGATGGTGATCCCGGAAAACATCATCAACTACGACAAAGCGGGCCCTGTGCTCTATTACAACAAACAGCCCGGCATCGCTACAGAGCAGTATATCAGCAACAGCATGGAGAACATCCTGTTCGATTACCGGCTGGAAGGCGACAGCATTGACATCACCAAGCTCGACAAGGCCCGCCGCCCGGTATCACTCGAAACCATTAAGGTAGACGAGTCGGGCCAGGACAAAAAAACCAATACCGAAACCAATATCTACATTGGTTTCGCCGGCGCCATCATTATTTATTTTATGATCTTTCTCTATGGCGCGCAGGTGATGAACGGGGTGATAGAAGAAAAAACGAACCGGATCGTGGAGGTGATCATCTCCTCCGTAAAACCTTTCCAGCTGATGCTTGGCAAGATTATTGGTGTGGCACTGGTAGGCCTCACGCAATTCATCCTCTGGATTGTACTTACGCTCACTATCAGCAGCACCCTTAGCGGTATTCTTTTCAAGAGTGCCATGGCAGACCAGGTAAAACGGAACCAGCAAATGGAAAAAGTATATCACAACGATATCACGGCTTCCCCTGATAAAATGGAAAAATTGAATACGCCCAACGAAACGATCGATATCCTCAACTACCTGGCCAGGCTCAGGCTGGGCAAAATGCTGGCCTGCTTCGCGTTTTATTTCCTGTTCGGCTACCTGCTTTATGCCGCCTTGTTTGCCGCTATTGGCTCGGCAGTAGACAGCGAGGCCGATAAGCAGCAGTTTATGCTGCCCGTCACCATTCCTCTCATTCTCAGCTTTGCTGTGGCGGAAGGCGTGATCTCCAACCCCGATGGCCCCGTAGCCTACTGGTTTTCCATTATCCCGCTCACCTCGCCTATTGTGATGATGGTGAGGTTACCGTTTGATGTACCTGTAAGCGATGTGATCACGTCCATGCTGCTGCTTGTGGCCGGCTTCTTCTTCTTTACCTGGCTGGCCGGCAAGATCTACCGCACCGGCATCCTGATGTACGGCAAAAAAGTGAGCTGGAGAGAGCTTGGTAAATGGCTGCTCTATAAATAAACCAAAAAACCGCACCGCTTGTTAAACGTATAATATACAACACCTGCTGCTTTCATTATGACTTTTGCAATCATAGACCTTGGTACAAATACCTTTAACCTGCTGATCGCGGAAAGCCAGCCCAATAAAACATTCAGGAAAATATTCAACACCAAAATTTCCGTGAAACTGGGGGAAGGCGCCAGGAACCTGAGCTTCCTGAAGCCTGTTCCCTACGAGAGAGGTATCCAGGCCCTTATAAAGTACAGGGAGCTGATAGAGCAATACAAGGTTGAGCAGGTGTTTGCCTTTGCCACATCCGCCATCCGCAGTGCATCTAACGGTCACGACTTTGTGAAAGAGGCCAGAGAAAAAGCCGGCATCGAGATCCAGGTGATCGATGGCGGAGAAGAGGCGGAACTGATCTACCATGGCAACAGGATGGCCGTGAAAATGACAGACGACATTTCCCTCATCATGGACATTGGGGGTGGCAGCAACGAATTTGTGATCGGGAACAGCAAGGTGCTGATCTGGAAAAAAAGCTTTAAGCTGGGAGCAGCCCGGCTGCTCGAAAAGTTCAATCCTTCAGACCCCATCACGCAGGCCGAGATCGACGCTATTAACAATTACCTGCGCGAAGAGCTGCAACCCCTGGCCGAAGCCATCCGCGAATATGAGCCTGTAGAGCTCATCGGTTCCTCAGGCGCTTTCGAAAGCGTGGTGGACATGATTGCCGGGGCATGCAATACGGAAAGCACACAGGAAAACAAAACGGAATACGAGATCGATCTTCATAAATACAGGCAGATCCACGAGCTCGTGCTCCGCTCCACCCTCCTGGAACGCAAAAGCATAAAAGGCCTCATCGAGATGCGCGTGGACATGATGGTAATCTCCTGCCTGCTGATCGATTTCATCCTCACGGAGTTTCACCTCCCTAAAATGCGCGTTTCCACCTTCTCGCTGAAAGAAGGCGCCATTGTGAAAAAACTGGGCCTGCGCGATTCACAGCATTAAAAAAGCGATACAGATTGTATCGCTTTTTTAATATCAGGTATCTTTATTTTTAAGACAGCACATTAATTGACAATGACTTTTTTGACAGATGCCTGCAAGCCTGTTTTAATGGTCACAAAATACACACCGGAACCCTTTATCTCCAGGCTCAGCGTTTGAGAATCCTGTTTGGCTTCATAGATCACCTGCCCTAACATATTGGTAACAGATACCTGTGTATCGTTATTTAAGGCGCCTTTTACCTGTACATTGAAAGAGCCGTTGTTAGGGTTAGGATATACTGTAAACGCATCCGTTTGTTGATGAGCTTCGTTAATGCCTGTGGCGTTATCACCAAGTTTTACCACGTACATATTGTTATAGCCTGTGCTATTGTTTAATGTGTTTGTGAACGTGATGGCAGAGCTCGCAAAATAACCGGTTACATAACTGTTTCCATTCACATCCAGGGCGATGGCGCTGCCAACGTCGTTGTTTGATCCTCCCGCATTCTTTGCCCAGAAAGGGTTTCCTGAGGCATCATAGGCTGCTACGTAAATATCATTGGTACCAGAACTCCCGTTATTGGTTAATGTAGTAGAGCCGAAAGCGATCGTAGAGCTTGAAAAATAACCGGTGATGAAAGAATTGCCGTAGCTGTCTACACAAATAGCCGACCCAATATCGTTATTGCTTCCCCCGGCTTTTTTGGCCCAAAGCGCATTACCCGAACCATCATACTTTACAGTAAAGATGTCATCATAACCGCTAAGCGGTAATGTGGTGGTGCCAATGGTAAAGCTGGAACTGTTATAGGACCCTACCACGTGTATATTCCCACTGGCATCCAGTTTTACACCATTTCCTACTTCATTGGAAGCGCCTGTACCACTCTTAGCCCACAGGGCATTGCCTGAAGCATCATATTTTACAGTAAAGAAATCCAGGCCGCCGGTATTCGTTAATGTTGTGCTGCCAAACGTAAGGGATGAGCTGGCGTAATACCCTGTGATATAAGAATTCCCGCTGGCATCCGTTGCGATACCATTTCCGGATTCATTGGCAGACCCCCCAATGGATTTGGCCCAAACAGGGTTACCTGAAGCATCGTATTTTGTTATAAACATATCATTACCGCCCGCGTTGGTTAAGGTTGTGCTGCCAACAGCCATCGTGGCGCTGGCATAGTAGCCCGTCATATAGCTGTTACCGCTGGCGTCTACTCCAATGCTTTCGCCGATATCATTGCCGGTTCCCCCAAAAATCTTAGCCCAAAGCACGTTACCTGACGCATCGTACTTTACAATAAACACATCATCATAGCCGTGTAAGATTAAAGCCGTACTGCCAATTGTAAGGGTGGAGCTGTTGGTAGTACCCACAACATAAACGTTGCCGGTAGCATCTATGGTTAAACCGTATGCACCCTCGTTGGATACACCAGTGGCGCTTTTGGCCCACAGTACATTCCCCGACGGGTCGTACTTGGCAATAAAATAATCAATGCCGCCGGTATTTGTAAACGTTGTAGTGCCGAACGTGATATTAGAGCTTGAATATCCCCCGGCTACATATGTATTGCCGCTGGCATCAACGCCAACGCATGTCCCCATGTCATTACCACCGGCTCCGCCTGCAGATTGGGCCCATTGCCAGGCCGGGGATTGGGCCTTCAGGCCCGGGCACAAAAAGATCAGCCCAATGGCTAATAGAGTAATCGTTTTTTTCATGTTTATCGTTTATAGAATATGACCTAAAAATATCTTATTTGAGATAGACCGCAAGCACAAATTGATCATTTCACAGGAACAAATGAGTATCTCACATGAAATGCCTCGTGTATGGCAGGAAGTACCTGGCAGGTGGCAATTGTGCCGGCAATACAGATGTGCCGGGCAAAACTATCATTTTGGGGGTGGAAGCCAAGGAATGTGCGCCAAAGCCGCCAGGCGGCCATATCAGAACCTGATCTCGCAGCCAGGCAGCAGGGCCTGGAGCACGGCAATCTCCTCTTTCGGGAAGGCATTGCCCCGGATATCGAGCAAAGCAAGGTTTTCCATCAGGCAGATGGTATCGGGCAGCTTGTTGAGCTTATTATTTTTAAGCGACAACAGGCGGATATTCTTCGCCTTGTAGATCTCGCGCGGGATTTCCGACAACTGGTTGGCATCAAGCACCAGTACCTCCAGCTGCTGGAAACGCTCAAAATGCCTGGTGACATAAAACATGTTCACATTGGTGAGATTGAGATACCTGAGCGATGGCACCCTGAATACCTCTTTCGGGAAACTGTCGAGCACACAATTCTCGATGGTCAGGTCGTTCAGGTTTTTGAGATAGCGCAGCGTGGCCGGCAGCCTCAGCGTATCGTTGGTAGACGACATTTTAAAGGTTTTGAGCCGGTTGAGATAAGCGATCTCCGAAGGAATACTGTCTATTTTGGCACCGAAAAATTCGAGGTAATTGAGGTTGCCCAATTTTTTGAGATCGGCCGGAAAACTGGTGAATGCATTGTTATAGCTTGCCAGGTAAATGAGGTTGTAAAGATCGGAGAAGTTTTGCGGGAAAGCGCTGACCTCGTTACCGCTGAGCCGCAGTGCCTGCAAATCCCTGAGTTTACCGATCTTATTGAAATACTTTGGCTCCAGTTTTTTGTAGCTCAAATCTACCTTGTACACATTCTTCTCGATGTCGAGGGCGGTTTTCAGGTCGGTGTACACCTGCGAGCCAAGCGGCCCGTATTTGTCAAACTCATTCTGCGAGAACAGGGATCCGGCAAGCCAGGTGCCCAATATCATAAGCAGGTAACGCATCCACACGAATATACAAAAATATCATCGCAAGAGTAAAATTTGCTAATTTTACGGGAGTGCACAAGATACTGGAATATTTCTGGAAGTATAACCTGCCCCGCTGGCTGATCCTGGTCCTGGACCTCCTGGTCTGTGCTTTCTCACTTACCCTGGCCTTTTTCCTCCGGTTCAATTTTGCCTCCATTCCCGACGCAGACCTTAAGAATTTCCCGGCCGGCTATGCCATCCTGCTGAGCGTCCGGCTGCTGTCTTTCCTTGTAGCCAGGACCTACAAAGGCGTGGTGAGGTATACCGGCTCCAAGGATGTGGCCCGTATTTTCATGGCGGTGGGCATTGGCAGTGCCTGTATTTTTATTATCAATATTATTTCCCGCTACGCCATTACCGGCTCCTATATTATCCCCCACTCCGTGGTGATCATCGATGCGCTCATCACCATGTTCATCATGATCAGCTCGCGCCTGGCCATCAAAGCCATCTACTTTGAGAACAGGAACCCCGAAAAGCAAAAAACACACGTGATCATCTACGGAGCCGGCGAAGCGGGTATCATTACCAAGCGTACATTAGACCGCGACGCGGCCGTACGCTACAAGGTAGTGGGCTTTATAGACGACGACGAGAAGAAAAAAGGCCGCAGCCTGGAAGGTGTTTTTATTTTTACGCCCGATAAGCTACAGGAGCTGGCAGAGGCCAACCAGGTAGAAGCGCTCATCATCAGCGTACAGCACCTCAGCACCAACAGGAAAAGCGACATCATCGACAAATGCCTGCAACTGGGGATCCGCGTGCTGAACGTGCCGCCAGTAGCCAAATGGATCAATGGCGAGCTGAGCTTTAACCAGATCAGGAGCATCAATATCGAAGAGCTCCTCGAGCGCGAATCGATCAGGCTCAACAACGAGCTCATCAGCGAACAGATCAATGGCAAGGTGATCCTCATCACGGGTGCGGCCGGGTCTATTGGCAGCGAGCTGGCCAGGCAGTGCCTTAAGTTCAGTCCTAAGCTGCTGGTATTGCTCGATCAGGCCGAAAGCCCGCTGCATGATATGGAGCTGGAGTTCCAGGAAAAGCACAGCGGCGCAGCCTGCGAAGTAGTGATAGGCGATGTGCGCAACAAGGAGCGTATGGCCAATGTGTTCAATACGTTCAGGCCTTCGCTGGTGTTCCACGCGGCAGCATACAAGCATGTGCCCATGATGGAGAACAACCCGTCGGAAAGCGTGCTCACCAATGTGCTCGGCACAAAAACCGTAGCAGACCTCTCTGCCGATTTCAAGGTGGAGAAATTTGTGATGATCTCTACAGACAAGGCTGTGAACCCTACCAATGTGATGGGCGCATCTAAACGGATCGCCGAGATCTACATCCAGAGCCTGGGCCGGCAAACCCGCACCAAATTTGTGACCACGCGCTTTGGCAATGTACTGGGCTCTAATGGTTCGGTGATCCCGCGTTTCAAAAAACAGATCGAGGAAGGAGGGCCCGTTACCATCACGCATCCCGAGATCACGCGTTTTTTCATGACCATCCCCGAAGCCTGCCAGCTGGTGCTGGAAGCAGGCTGCATGGGGCAGGGCGGCGAAATATTTGTGTTTGACATGGGCCAGTCGGTGAAGATCATCGACCTGGCACGCAAAATGATCCGGCTCTCTGGCTTGCAGGAGAACAGGGATATCAAGATCGTTTTCACCGGTCTCAGGCCGGGCGAAAAACTTTACGAAGAATTGCTGGCAGATTCTGAGAACACCCTGCCTACGCACCATAAACAAATTCTTATCGGCAAAGTACGTGAATATGAATTCGCGGAGGTGTCTGCCTTTATCCAGGAGCTCATCGGCCTTTTCGATACGCAGGATAATGCCCGCATTGTGTCTAAAATGAAAGAGCTGGTGCCGGAGTTCATTAGCAACAATTCTGTATTTGAACGGTTGGATAAGTAAGGCCACGTGGCCTTCACCGTATGAAGTTCGGACCAGGCAAGTTTTCTCAAACGTTTAAAAATGATCCATTGGCACGTAAAGCCTTTACAAGGAACGGCGCTGTATCTTTCCGGTTCCAGTCTCTTTGCAGCTCGCAGGCAAGCTGTGTAATGGAAATAAGCTGCGCGCCCGCCTGCTCTACTCTTCGCAAACCGGTTTCGTGTGCCAGCAAAGAAGTGCCGCCAACCGCATCTGCTACAGGGTACACTTCAAAACCCTCTCTTAGCGCATCCAATGTAGGGAATGCAAGGCAGGCCTCTGTCCAAAGCGCCGTGATGATCAGTTTTTTTCTCCCGGTTGCTTTTACCGCTTCGTTAAACTCTTTGTCTTCCCAGGCGTTTATACAGGTTCTGTCGTAAGAACGCGTATTGTTCAACACTTCCAGAACAGGACGGATGGTTTCTTTATTGATCCCTGTAGCCACGTTCACCGTACTGAGTATAACAGGCAATTTGAAATCTACCGAGAGCTGGCAAACGGTAACGATATTCTCTACCAGCTGGTTCCTTGGCATGGAGTTAATGGAATTGACCTGCACGGGTTGGTAATCGATAACGATCAGCGCGGCATTTTCGGGCGTGAGTAAAGCATCCTGCTTAGGATCACGAATGGGGTTGTAGCTGCTCATGTTGAGATATTTGAGGTGTAAGCAAATTTAATTTTTTTTCGATTCAAAATGCTCATTCAACAAAAAACCCTGGTGATGTGTTCTATACAAATATCTCCTACATTTGCTGCATGCAAAACAAGATCTTCGATGTGCATATTTTTGTATGCACCAACCAACGCACAGGCAGCGATAAACGCAGCTGTGGCGAAGCACATGGCCTGGAACTGGTGGCCGAATTCAAAAAGCAGCTGAAAGACCTGGATGTGAACCTGAGCATGCGGGCGCAACGGGCAGGGTGCCTGGGCATCTGCGATTTTGGCCCCACCGTGGCCATCTACCCCGAAGGCACCTTTTATGTAGGTGTGCAGAAAGAAGACGTTAAAGAGATCATCAGCTCCCACATCCTGCAGCACCAGCCCGTGGAGCGCCTGCTGCTAAAAACCAGGCCCTGATGGAAGACCTGGCCTTAAAAGAGCTCAGCAAACCCGGGCTGTTCCGCCTGTTTAGGGAGCAGTTGTTGAAGGATTATGAACTGGCCGGCTGCGAAGGCCATGTGCCTGCTATTGTATCAAGCGACCTGGCAGCCCTGCAGGAAGCGATCGCCGCTTCGCTCAACGCGCTGGGCAGGCAACAGGCAGCCTACTACAGCCTGCTCTACAGGATCGACATCACCGAGCAACAGATTCATGCCGCGGCACAGGCAGAACCGGAAGCCGACCTGCTCCACATCGTGGCCATGCTCATCATCAAAAGAGAATTACAAAAGATTATTT
>BFBZ01002425.1_pt1 | contig 10177 bp, 6 predicted proteins | sample 1888401 | NCBI WGS metagenome assembly BFBZ01 (sample SAMD00112614, study PRJDB3348) | symbiont metagenome | host: Chara braunii | reverse complement strand
TCCCCCGCCGCAGCGGGCGGAAGCCACCTCGGCCCGATCCCGTGAGCGAGCCAATACGTTGCGAACTCCGGGTCCACCCACATATCCAGTTCGTCGAGCGGTCGGCCGTCGGGCCGAGCGAAACGGGACCGCTCCGGGAAGAACTCTTTGGGGAAGTTCCGGCCGTACCCCCGCGGCTTCTTGTTGCTCTCGGCGAGGAGCGGAGGGAACACCGCGTCCACCCACATGTCCGTCGTCACCGTGAGCCGGTAGAAGTGATCCGGTCCGCCGGTGGTGTACGCGAACTGCGACACCCGAACGAGGTAATCGCCGTCTTTGGGCACCTTGAAGTCGAGGACCGCGTCGCCGCCGCAGTAGCCGCGGTTCGAGGCGAGCGGCTTGCCGCCCGGGCCGATCACCATCAGATCCGCCTGGAGCTTGCTGTCGATGCTCGTTGTGAGGCAGTGGACCACAACGTTCTGCTCGGCCTTCGCCTTGAACGTGACGTAATCCACATCGGTCGGCGCGCCGATGACGCCGTTCACGGTGGTTTCGAGACCGATCTTTTGCGCTTGCTCCACGTCGTTATTCGGTTCGGTCTCGTTCACCTCCGTCGTGCCGCTCACGACGAACGCCCGGGGGTTGCTCAGCCCGCTCTTGCTGACCACGCGCACGTCGTAGGTACCAGGGACGTTCCTCGGGGGCGTCACCTTGAACTTCACCGAGGCCGACTGTTGCCCCTTTGGTCCCTTCGGCTCGGCGGTTGCGGCGCCGACCCSTTCCSAGGKGAAGCCTTTCGCACTGAACAGCAACTTCTCGTCGCCGTCGAAGCCGGCGCCGGAGAACGTGACTTCCACCGTCTCGCCGGCTTTCGCACCCGGCGGAAACACCGTGAGCAACTGCGGACCGGTTTGGGCCGACGCGTACCCGGCGGCCAGGAACAGCGCGAGTACGGCAAAGGTGCGGCGTGCGAGCATGGCAACGGCTCCGGGTGAGGGCCGATTGAGCGTACCCCGGTTGAACCGCGGGAACAAGGAGTAAGCCGGTGGGCACGGGTCAGCTATAGATTGTGAGTGAGTTCTTTCTCCCGGAGGTGTCGTGATGCGAACGTGGCGCGGACCGCAGTGGGCGGCGGTCGCGGTGGTCGGGTGGGTGCTGGTCGGGTGCGAGGCGGGGCCGCGCGGTTCCGACGAGCCGGTTCCGGTCGAGGGGCCGAACCAGGTGGTGCTGAAAGTGCCGGGCATGACCTGAGCGACGTGACCCGCCAACGTGAGCGCCGCGCTCACGACTCTACCGTGGGTAGAGCCCGACACGATCGCGACCGACGGCAAGAAGCGACAAGTCAAGTTCACCGTGAAGGACCGCGCGAAGTTCAACATGGAAGAGATCAAGCGGGCGCTCGGCCCCCGCTATGACGACGGGGTCAAGATCCTCGCCGGACCGACCGAAAAGTGATCCCGATCCAGTGGACGGCGCGCCGGGCCCGGCCGCCGTTCGACAATTCCGAGGAGCCCTCATGCTCGCCAGTTACGTGCGCCCGACGCCGATGACCGACCGGCTGTACGAGTACGTGTTGTCCGTGGGCGTGCGCGAGCCGGCGGCGTTCGAGGCGCTCCGCGCGGACACCGCGCAGCTCCCCGAGTGCGAGTGGCAGATCGCCCCGGAGCAGGGGCCGTTCCTCGCGCTGCTCGTTCAGCTCATGGGCGCGAAGAAGTGCCTCGAAGTCGGCACGTTCACCGGGTACTCGGCGCTGTGGGTGGCGAGCGCGCTCCCTACCGATGGTCAGTTGATCTGCTGCGAACTCAGCGGCGTGTACGCGGGCGTCGCGCGGAAGCACCTCACCGCTGCCGGGCTGATAAACAAAGTGGATCTGCGCATCGCCCCCGCGGCCGATACGCTCGCGGAACTGCTCGCCGGCGGCCACGCCGCCACCTTCGACTACGCGTTCATTGATGCCGATAAGGGGCGCTACGACCTCTACTACGAGCGGTGCCTCGAACTCGTCCGGCCCGGCGGCGTCATCGCCATCGACAACACGCTCTGGGACGGCAAGCCCGCCGACCCGTCGGTGACCGACCCCGACACCCTCGCGATCCGCGCGCTGAACGCCAAGATCCACGGCGACGACCGCGTCGCGCTCAGCTTCCTCCCCTTTGCTGACGGGTTAACACTGGCCCGGAAACGGTAAAGGCCCGGCGTGCGGTCCGCTCGGTCCCGAGCGGTGCTTTGCGTCGGGCGTCGCAACGGACCAACCGCGTCACGTCCGCCAGGGCATCGCAACCGCTCGCGGAGCGAGCGGACCACACGCCGGGACACTGCCCTCGGAAACACGGAGGGCGAACCCGGCCGCACGGGTGGCGGGTCTGTGTATGAGTGCCCATCGGTCTTGCGGCCGGGGTTCGCCCTCACTACCCCTAACACAGTCTCCTTATTTTTCCCCTGCCGAGGTCCGTCATGGTTGCCACCCGCGGCGAGCTGTTCGCCGGCGTCACCGTCGCCATCGTTACGCCGTTCAAGAACGGCGAGGTCGACTGGGACGAACTCGGCAAACTCGTGGAGTGGCACTGCGAGCAGGGCACCGACGCGCTCGCGCCCTGTGGCACCACCGGCGAATCGCCCACCCTCACGCACGACGAGAACGAGCGCGTGGTCGCGTTCGTGTGCGAGCGCGCCCGCGGGCGCACCAAGATCATGGCCGGCACGGGGTCGAACTCGACCTCCGAAGCGATCCGCATGACCCGGGCCGCGAAGAGGGCCGGGGCCAATGGCACGCTCCAGGTCGGCCCCTACTACAACAAGCCGACGCAAGAGGGCTACTTCCGCCACTTCGCCGCGATCGCGGAGGCCACCGACCTGCCGATCGTCGTTTACAACATCCCGGGCCGCACCGCGTCGAACATCCTGCCGGAAACCATCGGTCGCATGGCCGAGAAGTGCCCCACCATTGTCGCGGTGAAGGAGGCGACGGGCTCGCTCGATCAGGCGTCGCAGATCGCGGCCCTTTCCGACCTCACGATCCTCAGCGGCGACGACAGCCTCACGCTCCCGCTGCTGAGCATCGGCGGTAAAGGTGTGGTGAGCGTGGTCGGAAACATCGTCCCGCAGGACATGATGGCGCTCGTGCGGGCGTTCGCGGCCGGCAAATTTGAAGACGCTCTCCGGTGGCACCGGAAGCTGTTCCCGCTGTGCCGCGACATGCTCGGCGTGGCGACGAACCCGACCCCGCTCAAGGCCGCGATGAAGCTGCTGGGCCGCGGTAACGGCGAGATGCGCCTGCCGATGTGCCCGATCGACGCGGCCGGCGAGGCGAAGGTGAAGCAGACGCTCATCAACTACGGGCTGCTGAAGGATTGACGGAGCATCTACGGACTGTCGGAAGGAACCGCTTTGCACGCTAAGACGGCCCGGGCGTTGCGGATGCACAGACTACGCCCGGACCGTCGCCGATTTGTTTCATATCGTCGGTACCAGACCAGGCCCGAATAATCGCTGGCGGGKGTCGTGCAACACGAGCACAACACCCGCGGCGCGCATTCGTTGCCGCGTGCGTGGGTCGCGCTGAGGAGGACGTTCCGGCGGCTACTGGAAAGTATTACCCCCTTGGTCGGTGTAGGTTCCGTTGATGTTGTCCGGGCTGTTGTTGCTGAAAACGCTATTGGCGATGTACAACAGGCCGGAATTGAAAATCCCGCCACCAGCCGTCGTTGCGGTATTGCCGGACAGTGTGCTGTCACTGACGGTCGCCGTGCCGCCGTAAATGTAAATGCCGCCGCCGAAGGCGGCGGCGTCACCAGCGAACGTGCTGCCCTCGACGGTCAGGACGTTGTAGCTGGCGAGGCCACCGCCCGCGCCGCCGCTGTAGGTCGAGTCGTCGGCGAAGGTGCTGTCGGTCACCGTCAGTGCGCCCTGGAAGCCGTTACAAATACCGCCCCCGATGTTGGCGATATCGTTGGCGAAGGTGCTGTCGGTCACCGTTGCCGTGCCGCCGTAAACGTAAACGCCGCCACCGAAGGTGGCGGCGTCACCAGCGAACGTGCTGTTCCCGACGGTCAGGACGTTGTAGCTGGCGATGCCGCCCCCCGACCCGCCGCTGTAGGTCGAGTCGTCGGCGAACGTGCTGTCGGTGACTGTCAGCGCGCCCTGGTAGCCGTTGCAAATGCCGCCGCCGATGTTGGCGATATCGTTGGTGAAGGTGCTGTCACTGACGGTCGCCGTACCGCCGTAAATGTAAATGCCGCCGCCGAAGGTGGCGGAGTTACCGGCGAACGTGCTGTTCCCGACGGTCAGGACGTTGTAGCTGGCGATGCCGCCCCCCGATCCGCCGCTGTAGGTCGAGTCGTTGATGAAGGTGCTGTCGGCTACTGACAGCGTGCCCTGGAAGCCGTTACAAATACCGCCCCCGATGTTGGCGAGGTCGTTGGTAAAGGTGCTGCCGGTCACGGTTGCCGTGCCGCTGTAAACGTAAATGCCGCCGCCGAAGGTGGCGGAGTCATTAGCGAACGTGCTGCCCTCGACGGTCAAAGCGCCGTAGCTGGCGATGCCCCCGCCGCCGGAAACACCGGTGGAGGTCGAATCGTTGGTGAAGGTGCTGTTGCGGACCACCAGCGTGCCCCCAGAGTCCACGAGGATTCCACCACCGACCCCGTCGCTGGGTTCGCTTCCGCCGGGGGCAGCCACTCCGTTACCGTCGGTGATCGTCAGGTCGACGATCGTGACCGTCGCACCAGAAGCGACCTCGAAGACTCTGGACGACCCACCGCCACTGATCGTCGCCTGGCTGTTGCCTACGGCTTTGATGGTCACGTTTTGGGTCAGCGTCAGTTCACCCAGCGTGAGCACGATGGGGTCCTTGACTGCCGCGGTCAGGAGAATGGTGTCGCCGCTTTGAGCGTGAGCCACTGCATAGCGCAGTGTGTGTGGCTGCATGTCGTCGGCGCTACTCGTGACTGTCAGAGTCGAGGGTACGAAGCGATCTTCCAGCATCTCTAAACGGGGCCGATAGCTCGGGCGCGGTTGCTCACAACCCGTTCGTCGGGTCTGCACGATTCGCTTCATGGAATCTCCATTTGATAAAGAAGGACCGCTGCCGTCTCGTTGAGTGACCGAGGGGAAGGACGCGGAACGCTCCAACTCGACTCTGCTCCCGCGTCGGTTGGTTGGGTTGGGACCGGGCCGGGCCACCGCGTGGAATTCGCTGTGAATCCTTGCCACACTTTGAGCCGGTTGTTGTGATCGAGTGCGGCGCCGAGGCTCTCAACTTTGGTGCCGTCTTCTCCGGAGCCCGGCTTCGGGAGCAACGTTGTGACACACCAAACCGAAATGTAATTGATCGACCGAGCAGTAGCGTCAACAGCTTACTCGTACCCGACGGCCCCTTCAACTGGTATCCGCAATTCGGTCAAAATCGCTCACCCGGGGCGCAACCCAATCGAATTAGGGTTCGATTGTCTGTATTGCTCAGTCGATCGTTCGGGAAAAATGTGTACCCGTGCGGGCGCGTTCGGTCCGATAACTACGACATGGCCGAGCCCCAATCGCAAGGGAGCGGGTCCGCCACCTCCTTCAGAGATGGCGGACCCGCTCCCTTGCGATTGGTTCGTTCATCCGCATCACGCCGCCGCCGGCACCAACTCCGTCTCCATCTTTGCTTTCCCGCCCACTCGGAACCATCGCGGCGGGTACATGATGAGCCCCTGTATCACCAACAGCGCCATCCCGCAGTAGCCGATCGTGAACGCGATCTCCGGCATGTTCTCGACGAACAGCAGGTCGTGGAGGATGCGGCCCATGAACGTCTCGCTCCCGTTGAACGTCTGCCCGGCCAGTGCCCGCAGTTGCTCCTCCCACACGGTCAGCGGGCACCGCAGCCCGCGAACCGCCTCGTAGGCGACGACGGCGATCGCGCTGAGGTGCGTGAGTCGGAACCAGGGGTTCCGTGCCCACTGCCACTTCATGGGCGCGGCGATCACGATCGCCAGTTGGCCCAGGAGCACATAGGCGACATACGTGACGTGAATAGCAACCATCAGGTCGGCGGCAATGCCGTACCACATGGGGCACCTTCGGGTGTCTCGGGGGACGATTCGGGCGGCCACGCTTGCCATCTGTTAGATAGGAGCCCGATCCAAAAGGATTTATTCCCCTTCGGGGAGCCATGATCGTTGGCTATTAATCCCGCCACCCGTCCCTGTGAGGCGAGGGAGAAAACATCTCGGATACATGAATCCGGTGATGCATTTGCATGTTCTCGGGAGGGCGCGCTCCGGCTCAGCCGGAGCGACACGGTTCGGCCAGAGCGAGAGGGCGAAGGTGTTACCCCCGTAACACCTGGCTCCATAGCCGATGAGATCTTGCGGGCCACGGACCGGTCGATGAAGGTGTTACCCCCGTAACACTCGACTCCGCCGGGGCAACGCGGCTCGGTCGGAGCCCCGCCCTTCAATGGGACCCCGTCGACGGGGTCATGCATGAGAGGCTCCGCACGGGATAATGCGAATTCGGCCGAGAGGGCGCAAAGGTCCGACCCCGGCTGACGCGTTTTTCATACCGGGCATTCGGATTGACTCAGTCCCAACCCAACTTGGCCCCGTTTCTGTCCCACCTTCGGGTCAAGTCCCCTGCTCGTCTGGCTCTTTCTAACCCTTTCCCGTTTCCGAATTAGCGGCGAAAGGTTAGTCTGATATTTCCCGTAACACCTCCGCCACGGAGGATAGCGATTATGGCGGCTCCGCACGAACCCGACGAGGTCGATCAGACCTTATTGCCCGAGGCGTCGGCTCACGCCCCGCCGGGGTCGCGGGATGCGCCTCTGCGCCCGGTGGAACGCGATCCGGTCGACTCCGACACCCCGCACCACCCGGCCGGCTCCGATGTGACCATCGATGTGCCGGTGGCCCCGGAACCGGTGACAATCGACGCGAGCGTGACCTTTCCCTCGACCGCGCCGACCGTGCCCGCGGGCGACACAACCGGCGGCCTGGAGGCGACCCTCCTGCCCTCTGCGGGGAGCGTGTCGGGTACGGCGGCCAACAGCGATGTCACCGGCGCTTACACGGCCGACGCCAGTGCGACACTGGTCGTGCCCGCCGGCCGCACCGTCGCCTCGGGCGGCGGGTCGACCGGACCGCTCGGCAGCGATACCGCCCCGGTGTCCGTTTCCGCGGGACCGGCGGGGCGCCCCGCCGCTTCGCCCTCCGCGACCGGCACAATGGTCGGCCGGTTCGCGCTGCGCGCGCTGCACGCGTCCGGCGGGCTGGGCGAGGTGTTCACCGCGCGGGACACCGAGCTGAACCGCGAGGTCGCCGTCAAGCGGATCAAGTCGCACTACGCCGACGACGCCGGCAGCCGCCGCCGGTTCCTCACGGAGGCCGAACTCACGGCCCGCCTCGATCACCCCGGCGTGGTGCCCGTTTTCGGCCTCGTGAACGACGTCCGCGGCCGCCCGTGCTACGCCATGCGGTTCATCCGCGGCGAAACGCTCAAGGACGAAATCGACCGGTACTACGGGCAGGGGGCGAAAAGTTCGGCGGCGGAGAAAACCGAGCGGTCGGCCGACCGGGCCGCGGACCCGGCGCCGAGCGCGGCGGTCCCGGCCCCGGCGGCCGTACCGCGCTCGGTCGCGTTCCGGCACCTGCTCGCGCGGTTCCTCGCCACCTGCCAGGCCATCGCCTACGCCCACTCGCGGAACATTATTCACCGCGACATCAAGCCGGCGAACATCATGGTCGGCACGTTCGGCGAGACGCTCGTGGTGGACTGGGGGCTCGCGAAATCGCTCGACGACGGCCCCGACTTCGACCGCGTGATGAGGGCCCAGGCCGAGTCGGGGTTCCGCCACGACCCCGACGCGACCGACATGCCGTCGCACATGACGATGGCCGGCACCGCCGTCGGCACGCCCGCGTACATGGCCCCCGAGCAGGCCGCCGGCGACATCCACCAGGTCGGCCCGCGGGCCGACATCTACGCGCTCGGGGCCACGCTGTTCGTCATCCTCGCCGGGAAGGCCCCGTTCTCCGGCAAGACCACGGCCGAGGTGCTCGACCGCGTGCGCCGCGGGGCGTACGAGCCGGCCGCGGCCGTGAACCCCGAGTGCCCGAAGCCACTGGACGCCATCGCCCGTAAGGCGATGGCGCTGCGCCAGGGGGACCGGTACGCGACCGCGCTGGACCTCGCCGCCGACGTGGAGCGGTGGCTGTCCGACGAGCCGGTGTCGTGCTACCGCGACCCGTTCCCCGCCCGCCTCGCGCGGTGGGGGCGGCGGCACCCGGCCCGCGTGGCGACGGGCGCCTCGCTGCTGCTCGCGGGCGCGCTGGCCGCGGGCGGCATCGCGTGGGCGGTCCACTTGGGCGAGCTGAAGACGCGGGAGGAGCAGAAGAAGACGGCCGCCGCGCGCGACCTGGCGGAGGAGCAGAAGGACCAGACGATTGCCGCGCTCAAGACCGTGACCTCGCAGAAAGAGCAGATCACCGCGCAGAACGCACACATCACGGAGCAGAACGCGAAGATCACGGTCGCCCGTAACGCCGCGACCGGCCGGTACGAGAGCGCCGTGAACGCGTTCAACGTGCTCGTCACCGACATCGACAAGAAGCTCGCGGACCGCATGGGGACCGAGGACCTGCGCAAGACGCTCCTCGAGAACGCGGCCCGGGGCCTGACGACCCTCATCGAAGGCGGCCGCGAGGGGCAGTACGCCGACCGGACGCTCGTCGCCGCGTACCGGCAGATGGGCGAGGTGTACCAGCGCCTCAGCGACACGAAGAGCGCGCACAAGAACTTCGCGCTCGCGGTGGAACAGGCGCGCCGGGTGAAGCGCGAGGCCGAGACCCCCACCGCGGCCCCGGGCGACCGGCGGGCCGCCGACCGCGACCTGGGCCGCGCGCTCGACGCGCTCGCCGGGGTCCTCGTTCAGGCCGGCCAATCGGACGAGGCACTCAAAGCGATTGACGAGGCCGTCGGCCTGTTCACGGCACTCGTTACCGAGCAGAACGACGCGGAGGCGCAGGCGGACCTGGCCGCGGCGCGGGCGCGCCGCTCGACGATCCTGATGCAGCGGGGCGACACCCGTGGGGCCATCAAAGATTGTGCCGCGGCGCTGGCCGCGCGGAAGGCGCTCGCCCCCGATAAGGTCGCCGCGGACGCCMCCCCGACCGCCACAGAGCGGCTGCGGGCCTACGCCGCCAGCCTCGACGCGATGGCCGGGCTCCAGCTCCGCACCGGCCGGGCCGAACTGCTCGCGAGCGGCGACCCGGAGGTGAAAGACCTGAATGTGGGCACGGAGGCGGCACTCGGGAGCGCCCGCGCCGCGCTCGCCATTCGGACGGCCCTGGCGGATGCGGCCCCCGACCACCCCGACGCCACCCGCGACCGGGCCGACGCCCACGCCCGCCTCGGCGAGGTCTACTCCGCACGCGGGCACGCGACGGCCGCCGCGGCCGTGTACCGCGCGGGGGCGGAGCAGTTAGAAGCCGTGTGGAAGAAGTACCCCGACAGCGCCGGCACGCGGGCGGAACTCGCCCTCATGTACAGCCGGCTCGCAGACGCGCAGCTCCGTCTGGGCGAAATCGACGGGGCGGTCAAGAACGCGCGGGCCGGCAAGGAGCTCGCAGCCGCCCTACAGACAAACGACTCGGCGCCGGCGCGGGCCGCACTGGCCCTGACCCGGGAGCGCCTCGGTGACGCGCTGCTCGCCGCCGGGCGCACCGACGAGGGGACCGACGAGTACGCCGCCAGCGCGAACCTCCGCCGCGAGTTGCAGGCCGCCGACCGGGCGAACGCCGGTGCCGAACTCGACCTCGCCCGCGGGCTCGAGCGCCTGGGCGACGGCCGCGCCGCGAAGCGGGACCTGCCCGGCGCGATCGCGGCTTTCACCGACTGCGTGGAGCTCCGTCGCAAGGCCGTGTCGAAGGACAAGGAATCGGCCGGCGCGAAGCGCGACCTCGCGGTGGGGCTGTACAAACTGGCCGACGCGCAGTGCGCCGCCGGCCGCCCGCGCCTCGCCGGTGCCCCCGCGACCGAGGCCACCGAACTGTTCGTTCAACTCGCCGCGTCCGATTCGGGCAGCGCCCAGGCCCAGCGGGACATCGCGCTGGCCTACGGCAAGTGGGGACAGGTCCTCACCAACGGCGGGCACACGACCGGCGCGCTGATCGTGTGGCAGAACTCGCTCGACCGGTGCGAGAAACTGGCCCGGGTG
>BFBZ01002424.1_pt1 | contig 10183 bp, 9 predicted proteins | sample 1888401 | NCBI WGS metagenome assembly BFBZ01 (sample SAMD00112614, study PRJDB3348) | symbiont metagenome | host: Chara braunii | reverse complement strand
GGTTCCCCGACCCGTCGCCGGCGTCGCCCGACTCCGTGAACTCGAGCAAAATGGCCCCTTGCGCCGTCATGGTGACCTTGTCGCCTTTTTTTAACCGGGACGGCGCGACAAGTCTTTCTATGACTTGAGGTTGCCATTCTACCGCTTGGGGCTCTTTGCCCGTTTCGGCCCTGCGGGTCTCGACACCGAACCGGTACCCGCGCTCTGTTTTGAAGAAGCCGATTGCCGTAGGCCAGCAGACCAGCGCTATTGAGTTGAGCAACAACCCGACCGCCGGGAGCACATATTTGGATCGGGCGACCGCGATATCGCGCGCCGTGTAGGCGAGCCCCCCCGAAAGTGCGGCCAGTGCCAACCCGCACACATACGCTGGCGGCGCCCAGACGGGAACCACGCCCGCTAACGAACACGCGATGCTCGCGCCACCGAGAATGCGACGGTAGTTGAGCCGCTTCCAATACGGTGGCCGGACCACCGGAGGCGGAACGGATCGCAACTCGGACACCCCGAGCGCATCGAGTTTTCCTTCCTCGAAAGCCCGCTTCAACGCCTCGGCTTGTTCCGCGGTCACTTGCACGGTGATTTTCACGCACCCCTCCGTTTCGGACAGCAGCTTAACGGCCGGACCGACTGAAAGGATAAGTCGAATCCCTTCAAGTAGCGTCGCCCGCTTGGCGTCGCTCCACGTCTTCATGGACTCGTGATTAATCTTCAAAACGATGCATTCTACAGCCTGTGATTGGGGCTGTTCCTGTTCGAATTCCTTTGCAGCGTCGCTGATTTCCCAAGGCTTGACCTTCAGTGTTTCCGCAATGAGGCGGACGGTCTTGTTGGAGAAGTCCCTTTCATCTTCAGTCTCGATGCTGGCCATCGTCCTGAGCGATATGTCCGCTCGCTCTGCCAGTTCCTCCTGAGTCAMCCCTTTCGCCTGCCGTATCTCCTTAACTTTTTGCCCGTTCATCTTCATGCCGGTTTTAAAACCTCCGGTTTGCACGCGCTTTGCACGTCCGCCGCGCAGCCCTTGCACGTCACATGATCGATACTGATTTTCGGGCAGCAAGAGTTCGATCCGCACGGAGGACCACATACCGCGACGACCCGGCCCGCCCATCGCCGCGGGTTGAAGTCGGTGGTCACGATCCAGACACAATCGCACCTGCGCCTCGGATTTCTCGGCGCACCATGCCGTTGTTGACGGTGCCGATGCCGCCCGAATTTCCCGGCGCTTTGCACCCCTTCTTTTGTCTTCTCCGAGCCCCGCGCGAGCGGGACGGACGTTCCGTCCCGGCGGGGCTTCGTTGTCTAGTTGAGGATTCTACCATGAACAGCGAACCAAAGAAATCCACACCCGTCCCCACCAGCGCCCGAGGGCTCACGCCGCCGGCACTCGCCGAAGGCGCCGACCTCTTGGCCCGATCGTGTCAACAACGGCGGGCCGAGCGCGACGGGATGGCACGCTCCCCGTCTCCAAAAACCGTAGCGACCACCGTGAACATCGAGTTCGGCCCGCGGGACGAGCACCTGGTGCTGGCCGTCTGGGCCGATGACGGCGGGGCCATTCCCGACACCGGCACAGAAGACGCCGCCCGGAACGACATCGCCCGCCGCCTCATGGACCGAATCCCCGAGTGCGAACGGCTCCTGCGCCGGAGGGGGTACTCGGACCGGGTCACGGAAGCGGCCATCGACCGAGTCATCGCCGCCGCGGTCCGTCACCTCTCGGGATCGGAGACCATTCCGCCTCCGGACGACTGGGCCGCCTGGCTGTTCGGAAGCGTGCGGCAGGCGGCCTCTCAGGTGGCCAGTCGGCTGCCGCCGTGTCGGTCCGTGGACCCCGCGGCGCTCGATGCGGTGAGCGGGTCGGTGCCCGACCCGGACCCGGAATCGCAATGGGTCGCGGACGCCTTAACGCCTTTAACCGCCAAGCAGCGTCAGGTCGTGGAGTTGTGCGTCCTGGGGGATCGGTCCGTTGCGGACGCGGCCCGGGCCATGAACTGCTACCCCAGCACCGTCACCCGCCATCTGTCCCGTGCGTTGGCACGGCTGCGCCGCGAAGTGAACAGTGAGTTGGTGCGCCTGTGCATGGGCGCGACTGGCGCCTCATGAGGGCAGAGAACATGCGCGGTGCGGTGGCGTCGTGGCGCACAGCCGCGTCCCCCGCGCCCGCCCCGCGCGCCCCCGAGGAGTCAAGCCCATGCAACCCGACCCGTTCGACCTCGACAGACTGGATGACGACGGAAACCGGCTACGCCCGAACGAGCCGCAAGTACCGCTGACGGCCGACCCCGGCCCCATTGCTCCCCTCGCACCCGGCGCCGCTTCCGACACGGGAAGCGGCCCAACCGATCTGACCGAACGGTTGGCCGGAATCATTCTGACACCCGCGGCCGAGCGGCAGTGGACCGCGGCGTTCTCGCAGAACCACTCGGCACCCGAGTACCGGGAACGGTTCCAACAGCTCTTCCCGGAGTGGTGGCATTACAACACGACGTACTTCGGCGGGCAGTTGACGGTCCCTCACATCGGCATCGGACGGGTCACGCCCCGGCGGTTCGCCGACTGCCAGTGGAGGACCGACTACGGCGGGGACATCAACATCGTCCTGGCCGACCGGGCGGCGTTCGGGACCGATCGGCGGCTGGTCCGTACGGACGATCCCGATGCTCTGGGGTGGCGGCGGTTCCTGTTCGATCTGCTCCTCGGGGAAACCGTCAAGCAGCACGTCATGGAGATCCTGCGCGACGACGAAGCTGGATGGGGCGGGCGCGGCCCCTTGTACTGCCGAGAGGCGAACCGGATCGGCGCCGAGTTGGGGCTGCCACGGGTCGAGCCGCGCCGCCGCGCCCACCGGGGCATGGGGCGACCGGTCGCGGCGTTCTGGCCGTGGGCACTGCGGCCGCCGGAGTATTACCTCGGCCATGTGCGGTTCGATCATTTGAAGATTTCGGGGCTACGGCCCCGCGAGCGACACGCGCGACACGGGGCCGGGCCGGGCGTCTACGAGTACTTCCTGTACCTGCTGGTGACCGGGCAAGTGGCCCGGCTCACCGATCTAATGGGCCGGGTCGTGGATGCCGATCTCGAAAAACGGTCCCCGGCCGTCGCCGCGGCCGAGCGCCGGCCGATCGGAGCGAGTGGGGAGCCGCTCCCGCTACCGAAGATCGACCCCGCGTGGTTGAGCTGGCACGGAGAGTGCGCCCGCATCATCGCTGAGGGCATCCGAACGCGCCGGACGTTCGACGATCTGCCGATCCTCGCCGACGCACTCCAGGACGCCGGGTGCGAAGATCCCGTGCTGTTGAACCACTGCCGCGCCCACACGACCCACACGGCCCAGTGCTGGGCACTGCGGTTACTGACCGAACCCCGGCCAAACTGACCAACCCCATCCGGTGCCCACCGCTGGCCCGCGCCGCGCGGCACCGGGTTGGACGATCCACCTCACGATTCTTGCGAAGTTCGATGGAACGGCCCGGAACGGATTCCGGCCGGGTCTCGACACCAGGGCGCGCAAATCAGTCGCTGATGAGTGTGAACATTTGCTCACAGCACGAGGCGCGCCTTGTCCCGATGGAGCCGAGTGATGACGCCCACGGGTCCGGAACCCGTTCGGCAGCTTTGAAACTGACATCCTCATCGGTAAAGGGTTCACCCCATTGTAAAGGAGCGATTGATGACGTCTCACCGCCTGCTGACCGTCCGACTGGACCGGTGCGATCTGGACGGCAACCCGCGCTCGACCCGTGACCCGGCCTACTGCCGGGCGCTCGGCGAAAACGTGCGCCTCAACGGGCAGAAGGTGCCCCTGATCGGGTTCTTCAAAGGCGAGCGCTTTCAGGTCGCCGACGGCGGGTGCCGGGKGGAGGGCATGCGGGCCGTCGGGTTGGCCGAGGCGCTGGCCCTCGATTGGGGAAAGGAGCCCACCCCGGCCGACCTGCTGATGGCCCAGGCGTCCATCGACCTCCACAAGCAGTTCCTGCCACCCCTCGACCGGGCGCGCCTGTACCGGTCCCTGCTCGCGGCCCGGAACTGCACCGCCAAGCAACTGGCCCAGGAGCTGGGGGGCGTCAGCGACAGCCTGATCGGCAAGTACCTGTCCTTGCTCGGCCTGCCGGCCCCTCTCCAGGAGCGGGTCAACACCGGGGAACTGGACTTCAGCAAGGCGTGCCTGCTGGTCCAGGAGGCGGACCCGACCCGCCAGACCGAACTGGCCAACGCGGCCGCCGGAATGTCCCGCGCCGCCCTGGCCGGGCTGGTGCGCAAGCCACCGGCCCCCGATCCCGCGGCGCCGAAGGTGACACGGTTGCCCATCCGCTTACCAGGCGGCGTGAGCGTGGTGCTGTCGGGACTCGACATGAATTTGGACCAGGCAATCGACTGGTTGTCCGAGTGCCTGAAGGCGGCGCGGAAAGCCCGCGAGGACGGCCTGAGCGCCAAATCGTGGGCGGCGGGGATGAAGGACAAAGCCCAGAACCTTTAACGGCGACCCGTAAGGGGCTGTTGGAATCGACCCGTTTGGTCGCGCGAATCCGCAATCGCGGTTCGCTGGTGAGTGAACACCCTGCTGCCGGTGGCGTTTCCCGTGCCGGACGACAGGAGACCTCTTGAGAGGAACGAATGAACCCTCTGGTACTCTCCCTCTGCGACCGGACCGGCCATGCCGTTGAGCCCTGGGCCAGGGCCGGTTACGAGTGCTGGACCATCGMCCTCCGGCACCCGCCGGGAGTCGGCCCATTGGTCGACGGCGTCCGGAAAGTCGGCGCCGACGTCACCCGTTTCTGCCCGCCTTTGGGGCGCCCCGTCGCGTTCGTGTCCGCGTTCCCGCCCTGCACGCACCTGGCCGTATCCGGGGCTCGATGGTTCAAGCTCAAGGGGCTGAATTCGCTCGCCGATGCGCTCGCCGTCGTCGCGGCGTGCAACCGGATCTGCGAGGCGAGCGGGGCGCCGTTCTTCCTCGAAAACCCGGTCAGCACCCTGTCTTCGTACTGGCGGAAGCCCGACTACTCGATCGACCCGTGTGACTACGCGGGCTATCTGGATGATCCCGCGCCCGAAGCCTACACGAAGAAAACCTGCCTGTGGGTCGGAGGGGGATTCATCCTGCCGGCGCCAAAGCCCGTCCCGCCCGCGCTCGGCTCGATGATGCACCGGCTCCCGCCATCGGACGATCGGGCGGATCTGCGCTCGGCGACACCCAGAGGGTTCAGCCGGGCCGTCTTCGAGGCGAACGTCCGACGGTCGATGGCGGTTCGCTCGGCCCGCCCAAACGAATCGATTCCAACAGCCCTGCACGAATAGCAACTTTAACCGGGAGGATCGCAATGGAACTTACGGATTACGAGTCGATCGTGACTGTGGCCATGTGTGCCACGATCGTGCTGCTGATAGTCGGCGTGATCGCCGTGTGGGCGTGGAATCTGATTCGCGCCATCGTCGACCACGTCCGCGAGTTCCGCGCAATGGAACTGCGCGAGCGCAAGCGGTACCTCAAACAGCAACGAAATCGCGACCGGGGGTACCTGATCTGTGACCAGTCGATGGCGCTGGCCAAGACCATTGCCGGGATCGTCAACGTGAGCCCCGAGACACACAGGGCCGAATTCGTGAGCATCTTCGACGCCTGCACGCAGGCCCTCGAGCGGTACGAACAGAAAGCCGAGCGTCAGCACCGCCACGAGAACCCGTGTTCACTGTTCGAGTTGCCCGATCCGCCGGAGTAGCCGGGGAGACGAACGCCGCCGGCAGGAACGCACGGAATCTGCTTAGCTATGCGCCGGCCGTGCATTGTTTCCGTGCATAGTCGCGTTTGACGGCCGTTTATGGAGGCTTAGAAAACCGAATGCCTCGTCCGTCACGACGCGGATTGCGCCCGCGCGGTGACGATCCGCAGTACGGTTCGGTCAGGCCGGTCTGATCCCCAGCGCGTGCATAATGTTCTTCAGGTTGAGCAGTTCTTCCATCCGCATGTGCAGGAAATAACGCTGCTGGACGACCTCCCTGAAACTCGGATCTCTCAAGAGAGCCGTGAGCCGGTCGTACAACTCGCGGAGGTTCTGGACTTTCAAAATGTGACGCAGAGCCTCGAATCCCGTGTTCGAGGTCGCTTTGGCAAACACCTCAAGGGTGCCTCTATCACGCGCGTAAGCGAGGCATTTGGGATACCAATGCTTACAGCCGCCCGGGTTCGGGAAATGCGGGCGCAGCCACAAGAGGAAGTCGACTTGGAAGAGGTCGGCGAATTGTACCTTCGGATGCGTCGCCCGCTCGATCATGAAGATCCCCGTCGGCTTTGGCGCCTGCTCTTGACCTCGGTAGTTGCTTGCATCGAGCGTCGCAGCGTACTCGCGGAAGCCGCCGACTCCGCACTGGTCATAGCGTTCTTCGCCGATCCCCCGGCGGCAGTTGTACTCGGCTTCGATGAACCGCGCCGCGATGGCGTACTGCTTTTTCTTCACGAGCACAGCGAGAAGGTGCAGAAATAGCTCATAAAGAATGTACCGGTAGTTGTCCCACCAATGATCTTCCCATTGCGTGATGGAAGCCGGTCGGTCGCGGTACGCGAGAATGGCTTCCAGGAATCCGTGAATGCGGTCGAGGGTATCCTGGTCGTTCAGGTAGTCGACCACAAACAGCAAGAAATCAACGAAGTTGTCGCGGTAAGGTAGAAACGAATCGATGCTGTCCACGATTTTCTTCTCGTCCGTCCTCCCGTCATTGGCACGGAAGTTGATCCGAAAATCTTCGAGCGACTCCGCATAGCAGTCCAAGTATTCCTGCAGCGTGCCCCGATAGTACGGCTTTCCGTTGAGGACGGCAAACTTGAGTTTCTCGAGCTTTCCGGCCGGCTTAACGAGGACGGACGTTTCTGTGAAGAGATGCGCAGGCGGCTTACCGAGCTGCGGCTTCGTGCGCTCCGGCCGATTATACAGGTGGCGAACCAACTTATCGAAGGCCTCCTCGAACTTCGAGTCGTCCGAAAAGTCGATGTGGAAGCGGCTCCCGAAGAAGGCGGGTGTGTACTCCTTGCCGTCTTCGTCCTTTTCCCGGATCAACGGAATGAACTTGTCGTGGCTCGCTTTGTCGTACACGCTCTTCGAGATGATCTGCGACTCGGTGCCGACTCCGCCTTTGCGACCGTCGGCTTTCTCGGCGTACGCCTTGTCGCACACGGCCAGGACCTTCGCCACCGTCGGGTCCGTCACCATGCGCTCCATAAACGCGTACTTGTCGTGACCGGGCAGCAGGTCCCACTGGTCGAGGACGACATCCACGCCGTTCAGCACCAGTCGGTCGGCCAACTTGACGACCCAATCGACGTGGCCCGTGCTGGTCCAGCTATACGAAACGAAAACTTTCGGTCCAGTTTGCGGGGTCACGGGCGATCTCCGGTGAAATGCGGCTCACGCCTGAACGAGTAGCCCGGCCGTCTTCAGGTAGCGATCGTACTCGGCGCCGTTCGGGTGAAACTGGTTGACCAGACGCGCCAGCTTGTCACGATCCGGCGGCACGGTAAGGCTCATGGGGGAGTCCGGCATGGGCAGATACATCCGGCCGCCGTCCACGCACACGAGCGTCTCCTCGTGGATCAGCGTGCCGTTCACCCGAACCTCGTGTGGCGCGCGATGCGCCGCCGGGTCGGGGAACTTCTCGGCCCACCCCTCGTTGAAACGGTCGTGCTTGGAGTCGGTTGGGCGGCGTTGGATGACGAGGCGCGCGTCCGCATTGAATACGAACAGGCCCTTGTCGTCGAAATATTTCCAGTCGGCCTTGGTGCTCGCGAGGACGCGGCCGATGTACGCGGCGATGGCGCTCGAGGGCTCGGCGGAGCCGGTTTTCGCACCGAAGTTTGGTACAGGGCCGAGTGCCGGCTTGATGTACTTCGGCTGCTTGTGCATCTGCCGGAGGAGGTCTTCCATGCTCGCGGCGAATTTGGCGTCATCGCGGAAGTCCACGTAAATCAGCGCCGACATGTAATCCGGGGTGTACTGGCCCCCGTTCGCCGCGCGGATGATCGGAATGAACGTCTTGTTTTGATTCTGATCAAAAAACTTGGGCGTGATGAGCGACGTCTCCACCCCGACGCCACGCTGGCGCTCGTTGGCCCTTTTAACGTACTCCGGCGTACAGACGCACAGGACGTAGTCGGACTCGCGGACGTTCGCTTCCATGAACCGGAAACGATCGCCCCCGGCCGGCAGGTCGTACTGATCGAGCATTGTGGCCACGGCATTGCGGATCAGTTCGTCGGCCAGCCCCCGGACCCAGTCTTTGTGGGCATCGCTGTCCCAAGAGTACGAGATGAAGGCGCGCACGATTTTCCCCTCGGCCGAATTGGCGACCGGGGGCGAATGCCCGACGGCACTCGCGGGCGGCCCGCCGTGAGGAGGCGCAGGTATCGACGGCGACGATCCGTGTTCCGCTTCGAGGAGCCCGACCATCTCTTCGAGTACCGTGATCCGCGTCGCGAAGTCTTGAGCGCGGTCCTGTTCCCATTCCACCTCCGACCCGCCGCCGAAGGAGAAACGGACGCCGATGACCATCACGGCGTCGACGTTGTGCGAACCGGTCCCGAACGCTTTGGTCAGGACATCCCTGGTCGTCGCATTCCACGCTTGCTCAGCGTCCGAACTGATCGGTCGATTCGCGAGTAACTCTCGCGCTTTTGCGACCTGCCAACGCATCAGTTCGATAGCCTTTTGGGGCGAGATCGAGGGCGGGGTCGGCTCGGGCTTCGAAGGCGCACGCTTCTTCGCCATACGGCATTTCCTCACGTGACTACTGTTGATTACGGATGGCGTCTTCGACGCTCTTCAAGATCTGTTGCTGCGCTCGGTCCGCAGCCTCGTTTCGCGCGCGGGCGGCCTCGGCGGCGCGGAGGTAGGTCTGGGTGACGGATGGCAAAACGTCGCGATTCAGGCTGTCCTTGATCCGCTGAGCTTCGTCCGGTGAGCACCGGACGACGATTCGGTCCGGGTATGCCCATGCGTAGCGCTGGATGCAGAAGTGTGGTCGGTCGCCGTCGCCCAGATCCGCTGCCGCCGCCCGTACCCACAGGTCGGGGGCGCGACGCGACAGGAGAAACTGGAACCGAAACAGGCCGGGCTTGTCCGCGTCTTGGTCGCCGGCCGATGCGGTGAACCTCGTGACCGTGATTTCTTCGAAGGGCTCGGCCATCGGATAGTACCTCTATTATCGAAACGGGCTGGGAATCGATTCTAACGAACCTCCGATGTGTACGAAAGTCGAGTAGACGCCATTCGGCGATCAATTTCCATTGTTCTCCTGCGGCACCGGCACGGCGGGCCTCGGCGGCACGTCCTGCAGAATCGGTATGGGCGCATCGACATCGCTGGTCGGACCCACGTCGAGTCGGTTCCGGCCCGTTCCATCGTTCACTTCGATTCCCGGCCACCGTCGCATTTCCGGCGTCGTGTTCCCACCTGATCGCGGCGCCCCCGCGCTCCGACTCCCATTGCTGCCCGGGAAACGTGCGTCCACTATTCTCGCAATCACAAGCACACCCCCGCATAAATGGCCGTTTGTACACATTGCACGACACGCGCCTCTTACTGGCGGGGAGGGCTTTCCCACCCCGCGGCATCACGAATCGCGCGGCCGGTTTGAATCTGACACGATGCCGGCAGAGGGCCTGGCTGGCACCGTTCTGGGAGGCGTCGATGAGTGCGGAGCGTCGAAACGAAGGCAGGCAGCTCACGATCGGCCACCTCGCGACCAGTGCCGCAATGGACCTGGCCGCAAGCATCATCGGCATCTTCGCACCCTGTTTGCGTGAGGAAGAACAGCGGGCCGCGTTCGACGAAGTCTATGACGCCTGTAAGGCCGCGCTGGTCCGGTACACCGAGCAACTGGAGCGGGCCAATTCCAGGCTTGGAAGGTCCTAACAGGAGGCCCGTGATGGACGCCGGAACGAGCCCCAATCGCCAATCGTGATCGCCGGGAGCGTGGACCTCGTACTCATCATCTGCGCCCGGTCCGGGTGCGTGATGAGGGCCGTCCGCGCCGGGATTGACCCCCTCCGTGTGTTGGATCGACGGACGCGCCGCGACGAGCGGCCTCACCGACGGAGGGTCAAATGATGTTCCTCATTCGACGGGTTCTGATTCTCAGTGTCCTCATGGCGGTTTATGCCGCCGCTGTGCCGCTCGCGCACGTGAACTACGGG
>BFBZ01000005.1_pt29 | contig 10185 bp, 10 predicted proteins | sample 1888401 | NCBI WGS metagenome assembly BFBZ01 (sample SAMD00112614, study PRJDB3348) | symbiont metagenome | host: Chara braunii | reverse complement strand
TGCGTGCGCATGCGACAGACCCGCGATCCCATGCCTCGGGAAGCACGGATGATCGACATTAGTAGGAAAGGAACTGGTTGCGCAGGCGTGCAGCACCCAATTCCAGATGTGTATAAGAGACAGAGCCACCGTTGACGCTTTCCTCGACCGCTTCATCAGGTAGATAACCCATGAACATCTCAGCTGTTGCCACGCCCATATCTGGACCAAATAGTCTTGAAAAGAAAAATGCGATGTCCGCCATCCAGATCGTCTGCGCCGTGGCCGTCCCCCTGCTCTGGGGTTATCAGTTCGTGGCCATCAAAGTGGGCGTCATGGAATTTCCACCCCTCTTCTTCCTCGCACTGCGCTTCCTGGCGATGGCGCTGCTGCTTGTTCCGTTCGTCAAAAGGCCCACACGTCAACAGTTCGGCCCGATCGCGGCCATTTCGCTTTTCCTTGGCGGACTCAACTTCGGGCTCTTCTATATCGGCCTTCGCCTCGGCTCGGGAAGTATGTCGGCCGTTGCTTTTCAACTCGCGACGCCATTCACCGTCCTGCTGGCCTGGCCGATGCTCGCGGAGAGACCGTCTCTGGTGACATCAGCTGGAGTGGTGCTTGCATTCGCAGGCGTGGTCGTGTCGGCAGCGGGGCCCGGCCTGTCGGCAAACGCGCTTCCGCTGCTGCTTGTGGTCGGGGCAGCCTTCGCGTTCGCGGTGTCAAACGTCTTGACGAAACGCTATGGCCCTTTTGACCCTTTGATGCTCATGGGGTGGGCGTCCCTGCTCACGGTGCCGCAGGTCATGTTGATGTCGTTGCTCCTTGAACATGGACAAGCGGCGAGCCTTGTCACGGCGGATGAAAATGGCTGGCTGGCACTCGCCTACACAATTTTCATCGGAGGAATTTTGGGATTTGGCCTTTGGTTCTGGCTGATCGCCCGCTGCTCTATGGGCCGCGTCGCACCATACGCCCTGCTGGTTCCGGTGTTCGCCTTGATGTCGAGCGTGTTGTTCCTTGGCGACCGCATGACCCCAAAGTTGATCGTCGGTGGGCTACTCGCGATCGCCGGCGTCGCCATTACACAAGTGAGAGCGACGGCGCGACCAATTTGAACCTGGAAGTCGCGTCGCTCGCTGGGTTCAGCGCGCATAGCCAGATATATTGAAACCATCTGTCTGAGCCTGAGTGCGTTTCTTTTGATGGTGCCGACCGTTAGCGAGACCCTGCGCCGTGTTCCGGACGGCCACCCCTTGGTTACCGACTTGAAATCGGTGCTCCTTCTCGGCGCTCAGGGGGACTGTTGGCAATTCTCTTGATCGACTTGACGGCCCAAATCATCTACCTGGCAAGGCAGGGCAAGACTGCCCCGCCCCGACCTGGTCGTAACGCCGCATCGCCCGCGGGAAGAGAGAAAGCCGGCGCACCCTAAGCCTTTACGCCGTTCCGTCGTATGCCGAGCGGGCGTTCTTGATCGCTGCATGGCTGCGATCGGCCCACCGGACAAGAACGGTCAGCGGCTCGAGAATTGTCTCGCCTAGCGGCGTCAGGCGATACTCGACGCTGGGCGGCTTGGTTGGGAACACCGTCCGTGCGATCAGTCCGTCGCGCTCCAGATCGCGGAAGGTCTGCGTCAGCATTCGTTTGGAGATGTCCGGGATCGCGCGCTGAACGGCGCTGAAGCGGTGCGGGCCGTTCGCCAGAGTAACCAGGACGAGCGTAGACCACTTGTCGCCAATGCGATCGAGAACGTCCCGCACCGGGCAATTTGGGTCGAACGACCAGTTTGGTTGGTGTCCGGGGGACGAATGGCTGGGTATTTCACCGGATACTGGAGCGGTTACTTCCGCCTCACCCTGTCCCAAAATCCTGCCTCCTTCACGCCGCGCATGGTCTCACTTAATTACCTTGTGCCCACTGCAAACCACAAGGGAGAACGACCATGCCCGTCACGCCGAAGCTCTTCGTCACCGGCGCCAGCGGCCAACTCGGCGGGTACGTCATCGACGCGCTGCTCGAAACGGTGCCCGCGAGCGCTATCGTTGCGGGTATGCGTGATCCGGCCAAGGATGAGGAGGCCCCAAATGCACTTCGCCAAAAGGGCGTAGAGGTTCGTACCGCCGACTATTCCCGACCGGAAACGCTGGCGAGCGCGTTCACGGGCGTCGATCGACTTCTCCTGATCTCCAGCAGCGAGAATGGCAAGCGCAAGATACAGCACCGTAACGTCATCGACGCCGCGAAGGATGCCGGTGTCGGTCTGATCGCCTACACCAGCATTCTTCACGCAGACACATCACCGCTGTTCCTCGCTGAAGAGCATCGCGACACAGAAGCCGCCTTGGCGGAAGCCGGCGTGCCGTTCGTGCTACTGCGGAACGGCTGGTACACGGAGGTCTATACGTGGCGGTTGCCGCTCGCCTTGAAGCATGGCGTCCTCATGGGCGCGGCGGGGGATGGACGCATTTCCTCCGCGGCGCGTGCCGACTATGCCAGAGCTGCGGCGACTGTACTGGCCGGCGGCGACCACGCTGGTCGCATCTATGAGCTGGCGGGCGATGCATCCTTCACGCTGGCCGAGCTCGTCACCCTAGTGACCGAAGCGTCGGGCAAGCCGATGGCCTACCAGAACATGACACCTGAAGAGTTCCGATCGGCGGCGGTGCAAGCCGGCGCGCCGGAGATGCTCGCCAGGATCCTGTCCGACACAGATGCGGGTGTGGCCAAAGGAGCGCTGTTCGATAACGGCGGCGAGCTTGCCCGATTGATCGGGCGGCCGACCACTCCCTTCCAAACCACGATCACCGGTTTTGTGCGCAACCAGCAGGCCGCCGGCAAGACTTCGGGCCACGCATAAGTTGGCCCTCCGTGTCGCCGGAATCAGAATTCTGCTTGCACGAGACAAGCCATCGGACGTTAGAAGACTTCAGAGGACCGCTTTGTTTTTCAACAAAGTTCAAGATACGCCAGACACATTCTGCCAGCACGCAGGTCCTCTCATGTCTGAACCGTCCCGGCCTTACGTCTTGGCGGCGTTCTGTGCGGCCTCGAAGACATCACGCGCGGACGTCGTACCCGCGACGTGCTCAGCACCCTCGACTCCGAGGTCCATCCATCCTGCATTCACGGCCTCAAACATTTCTTCGGCAGGTCCGGTGTGGCCCTTCGGGATGCCGAATTGCTGGAACGCTTCCGACCACCCTGCACGCGGGACTGCAAAGGCTTTCACGTCGCGATTCAGGACGTCACCCAATTGCTCCGCGACGTCATCCGCGGCGACCATCGAACCAAGCTCGACGACGCGCTGTCCTGACCAGGCTGGCCCGCTCAAAAGGATTGCGACTTCCGCGCCAATGTCGTTGGTCGCGACCATGGTCGATTTGCGGTTTGTCGGATTGTAGTAGACCGGTAGCATTCCGCCCTGGGCAACCTGCAAGCCGTAGAGGAAGTTTTCGAAGAAGCCGCCTGCGCGCACAAAAGCGATTGGGGATGGCAGGTCGCGAAAACCTTGCTCCAGAAGCGACAAGGCCGTGATCATCCCGAGCCCGCTGGTTCTGTTCGCACCCATCGACGAAAGCGCAACCACTCGTGGCGGCGCTGCCTTGGTGAGCGCCTCGACATAGTTTGCAATCACACCCTTTGCTCTGTCTCTTATACACATCTAGATGTGTATAAGAGACAGATGCTGACGCCTTCAGCATGCTGTTTGCGCCCGAGGGCTGTTACACGGACATCGCTTTCGGAATCACGAGGCGAGGACGTGATCAGGTGCGGGAACATCATCGGATCTGGCGAACCGCCGTGCCGGAATTCGCGATGTTGAGGGAACACGCATACGAATCGGGTTCCACCGTGATCGTGAAGACCGTTTGCTACGGTACGTTTTCAGGTGCAGATCTCGGTGGCGGCAAGCTCAAGGCGACCTTCAGGTCGTTTCGAGCCCGAGCCATCTCGGTGCTTGAATTGAATGAGCAATCGCAGATCCTGGCATGCACGGAATATTACGACAAATCGACAATGCCGATCGGGGATGCAACGCCTTTCAACCATCTGGCTTGGCCATATCAAGACCTGGCCGAAGCGCTCAGCACGAAGATGGTAACAGCGAGTTGAGAATCTCCTAAAATCGCCCCTTGATTTAACGACCATTTGGTCTACATATCGGCAATGAGCAGCCAAACCTCCGTGCCGTCGTCTCGTGGCCGCCCCCGAAGTTTCGACACCGAAGCCGCTGTCGAACGCGCGATGAATGTGTTCTGGTCGCGTGGCTATCACGCCACGGCGCTACCCGACCTGCTTCATGCGACGAAGCTCTCGCGTGGCAGCCTCTATGCCGCTTTCGGTGACAAGCACTCGCTCTTCCTGCGTGCGCTTGATCGCTACATTGCCGATGCCCAAACACGGATGGATATCGAATTCGACCCCCGCAGAGATCCGGTCGACGGCCTGCGGGCCTACCTTGCCGGCTACGTTGAGCGCAACAGCGGTGCCAATGGTCGGCGCGGATGCCTGCTGGTTGCTACAGCCATGGAACTGGCTGGCCGTGATGCCGAGGTTGATCGTCGCATCGCGGGCTTTTTCAAAGCCATGGAGGCTCGGGTGGCTGACGTACTTTCCCGTGCGAAGGCGGCGGGCAAGTTGGCCGATGGTGTCGAGCCTTNTGTAATCGGGCGAAGGCGCCCAGACAGCCGGCAACATGACGAACGCGCCTTCGACGCCGTTGAGCGCTTGCGCGATGGCTGCCGAGTCATTCCAATCGCCGTCTACCAGYTCCACGCCCCGGTTCGCCCAGTTGGCCGCCCTCTCGCGATTGCGGACGAGCGCACGGACCTCCTTGCCCTGCGCCAACAGATGTTCTGCCGTTGCGCCGCCAACTTTTCCTGTGATTCCCATGACTAAAAACATGTGTTTYCTCCTGATCTCGAGAGACTGGGCACTGGCCCTGTTGGTTCAACGGATGAGCGGCAGAATGGCCCGGATACGGGGATCGCGCGCGTAGAGGCCGCCCCATGTCATCGCGCCCAGAAGCAGCGAAATGATTTCCGGCGGCGACCCCAACTCACCAATGCGGACATGGGCGCAGATGGCGCCTCCCAGAAAGCCAGTCACCAGGATCGCGCCGAGGACGGAGGTGGCCGGGATGGCGTAAAGGATGGCACAGGCGAGGATGATCGGACCCACGACACGGGTCAGGTCCATCGCAAACCCGGTTTCCTGCAACAGGCTCGCGATCTGTGCCGGCGCGAACAGCTGAATAGTGCCGTCTGCCACCAGAGCGATCACGACAAACGCGCTCATGATCCGGCCGGCCCATAGGCTGCGATGCGAGATCGTCGCTTCAGGCACGTGATGCAGGTTCATGGTCTGGGACACTTGTCATTCTCCGATGGGGGCACCTGATTTCAATGCCGACCCTATTGTGCCTCGTGAATGTGATAAACACCGACAAAATGAACACACTGTTCTCTCTGTGGTGAACAATACCGAGGCACGAAAATGCGGAATCTTGACCCCATTCTCATATTCATAACGGTCGCGGAAATGGGGAGCTTCAGCCGCGCGGCCGATAGCCTGGGCATCCAGAAAGGGAGAGCCTCAACGGCGGTCCGGAAGCTGGAAGAAGAGGTCGGTGTCAGGCTCCTGCACCGGACGACGCGCAGCGTGCAGTTGACGGAGGACGGACGCGCATTTCATGCCCGTGCTCGCGATCTGCTTGCTGAAGTCGATGACCTACACGCGATGTTCGCAAGCGATCGCGCGGCACTTCGCGGGCGTTTACGGATCGATCTTCCGACCGAGGTGGCGCGCACAACGATCGTGCCGGCCTTGCCGGATTTCATGGCGACTTACCCCGCATTGGAGCTGGAGGTGTCGAGTACGGATCGGCAGGTCGATCTGGTTCAAGAAGGGTTCGACTGTGTATTGCGGCTTGGACCCATAAGGGACGAGACACTGATTGCCCGCCCACTGGGTCAGTTGCGCATGGTCAACGCTGCCAGTCCGGCCTATCTGGCGCGCCATGGCGTCCCTCGATCGCTGGACGATCTCCAGCGTCAGGACCATCGGACAATTCATTTTTCGACGATGCTGGGCGCAAGACCCTATGGATGGGAATATCCGGACGGCGACAGCTACGCGACGCTTCAGCTGCCAGGCGCGCTCCACGTCAACAGCGCGCAGACCTACGAAGCCGCTGCCCTCGCCGGCCTTGGCCTGATTCAGGCGCCACTCCTGGGGATTGGCAGATACCTGGAGAGCGGAGCGCTTCTGGAAATCCTACCCGATTTTCGTCGCCGGGCGCTCGCCGTGTCCCTCGTCGTCGCGCACCGGAGCAATCTGTCGCGCCGCGTGCGCGCATTCATGACATGGGTCGAAGAGGTGCTGCGGCCGTATCTGGAATAGCGAGACGAACATCGTCGTCCGACTCTCGCAATTCGCGTTCTGCAATTATGTTTTCCGGTCGTCTGCCTGGCGAATCGGGTTTTGCGTGCGCATGCGACAGACCCGCGATCCCATGCCTCGGGAAGCACGGATGATCGACATTAGTAGGAAAGGAACTGGTTGCGCAGGCGTGCAGCACCCAATTCCAGATGTGTATAAGAGACAGAGCCACCGTTGACGCTTTCCTCGACCGCTTCATCAGGTAGATAACCCATGAACATCTCAGCTGTTGCCACGCCCATATCTGGACCAAATAGTCTTGAAAAGAAAAATGCGATGTCCGCCATCCAGATCGTCTGCGCCGTGGCCGTCCCCCTGCTCTGGGGTTATCAGTTCGTGGCCATCAAAGTGGGCGTCATGGAATTTCCACCCCTCTTCTTCCTCGCACTGCGCTTCCTGGCGATGGCGCTGCTGCTTGTTCCGTTCGTCAAAAGGCCCACACGTCAACAGTTCGGCCCGATCGCGGCCATTTCGCTTTTCCTTGGCGGACTCAACTTCGGGCTCTTCTATATCGGCCTTCGCCTCGGCTCGGGAAGTATGTCGGCCGTTGCTTTTCAACTCGCGACGCCATTCACCGTCCTGCTGGCCTGGCCGATGCTCGCGGAGAGACCGTCTCTGGTGACATCAGCTGGAGTGGTGCTTGCATTCGCAGGCGTGGTCGTGTCGGCAGCGGGGCCCGGCCTGTCGGCAAACGCGCTTCCGCTGCTGCTTGTGGTCGGGGCAGCCTTCGCGTTCGCGGTGTCAAACGTCTTGACGAAACGCTATGGCCCTTTTGACCCTTTGATGCTCATGGGGTGGGCGTCCCTGCTCACGGTGCCGCAGGTCATGTTGATGTCGTTGCTCCTTGAACATGGACAAGCGGCGAGCCTTGTCACGGCGGATGAAAATGGCTGGCTGGCACTCGCCTACACAATTTTCATCGGAGGAATTTTGGGATTTGGCCTTTGGTTCTGGCTGATCGCCCGCTGCTCTATGGGCCGCGTCGCACCATACGCCCTGCTGGTTCCGGTGTTCGCCTTGATGTCGAGCGTGTTGTTCCTTGGCGACCGCATGACCCCAAAGTTGATCGTCGGTGGGCTACTCGCGATCGCCGGCGTCGCCATTACACAAGTGAGAGCGACGGCGCGACCAATTTGAACCTGGAAGTCGCGTCGCTCGCTGGGTTCAGCGCGCATAGCCAGATATATTGAAACCATCTGTCTGAGCCTGAGTGCGTTTCTTTTGATGGTGCCGACCGTTAGCGAGACCCTGCGCCGTGTTCCGGACGGCCACCCCTTGGTTACCGACTTGAAATCGGTGCTCCTTCTCGGCGCTCAGGGGGACTGTTGGCAATTCTCTTGATCGACTTGACGGCCCAAATCATCTACCTGGCAAGGCAGGGCAAGACTGCCCCGCCCCGACCTGGTCGTAACGCCGCATCGCCCGCGGGAAGAGAGAAAGCCGGCGCACCCTAAGCCTTTACGCCGTTCCGTCGTATGCCGAGCGGGCGTTCTTGATCGCTGCATGGCTGCGATCGGCCCACCGGACAAGAACGGTCAGCGGCTCGAGAATTGTCTCGCCTAGCGGCGTCAGGCGATACTCGACGCTGGGCGGCTTGGTTGGGAACACCGTCCGTGCGATCAGTCCGTCGCGCTCCAGATCGCGGAAGGTCTGCGTCAGCATTCGTTTGGAGATGTCCGGGATCGCGCGCTGAACGGCGCTGAAGCGGTGCGGGCCGTTCGCCAGAGTAACCAGGACGAGCGTAGACCACTTGTCGCCAATGCGATCGAGAACGTCCCGCACCGGGCAATTTGGGTCGAACGACCAGTTTGGTTGGTGTCCGGGGGACGAATGGCTGGGTATTTCACCGGATACTGGAGCGGTTACTTCCGCCTCACCCTGTCCCAAAATCCTGCCTCCTTCACGCCGCGCATGGTCTCACTTAATTACCTTGTGCCCACTGCAAACCACAAGGGAGAACGACCATGCCCGTCACGCCGAAGCTCTTCGTCACCGGCGCCAGCGGCCAACTCGGCGGGTACGTCATCGACGCGCTGCTCGAAACGGTGCCCGCGAGCGCTATCGTTGCGGGTATGCGTGATCCGGCCAAGGATGAGGAGGCCCCAAATGCACTTCGCCAAAAGGGCGTAGAGGTTCGTACCGCCGACTATTCCCGACCGGAAACGCTGGCGAGCGCGTTCACGGGCGTCGATCGACTTCTCCTGATCTCCAGCAGCGAGAATGGCAAGCGCAAGATACAGCACCGTAACGTCATCGACGCCGCGAAGGATGCCGGTGTCGGTCTGATCGCCTACACCAGCATTCTTCACGCAGACACATCACCGCTGTTCCTCGCTGAAGAGCATCGCGACACAGAAGCCGCCTTGGCGGAAGCCGGCGTGCCGTTCGTGCTACTGCGGAACGGCTGGTACACGGAGGTCTATACGTGGCGGTTGCCGCTCGCCTTGAAGCATGGCGTCCTCATGGGCGCGGCGGGGGATGGACGCATTTCCTCCGCGGCGCGTGCCGACTATGCCAGAGCTGCGGCGACTGTACTGGCCGGCGGCGACCACGCTGGTCGCATCTATGAGCTGGCGGGCGATGCATCCTTCACGCTGGCCGAGCTCGTCACCCTAGTGACCGAAGCGTCGGGCAAGCCGATGGCCTACCAGAACATGACACCTGAAGAGTTCCGATCGGCGGCGGTGCAAGCCGGCGCGCCGGAGATGCTCGCCAGGATCCTGTCCGACACAGATGCGGGTGTGGCCAAAGGAGCGCTGTTCGATAACGGCGGCGAGCTTGCCCGATTGATCGGGCGGCCGACCACTCCCTTCCAAACCACGATCACCGGTTTTGTGCGCAACCAGCAGGCCGCCGGCAAGACTTCGGGCCACGCATAAGTTGGCCCTCCGTGTCGCCGGAATCAGAATTCTGCTTGCACGAGACAAGCCATCGGACGTTAGAAGACTTCAGAGGACCGCTTTGTTTTTCAACAAAGTTCAAGATACGCCAGACACATTCTGCCAGCACGCAGGTCCTCTCATGTCTGAACCGTCCCGGCCTTACGTCTTGGCGGCGTTCTGTGCGGCCTCGAAGACATCACGCGCGGACGTCGTACCCGCGACGTGCTCAGCACCCTCGACTCCGAGGTCCATCCATCCTGCATTCACGGCCTCAAACATTTCTTCGGCAGGTCCGGTGTGGCCCTTCGGGATGCCGAATTGCTGGAACGCTTCCGACCACCCTGCACGCGGGACTGCAAAGGCTTTCACGTCGCGATTCAGGACGTCACCCAATTGCTCCGCGACGTCATCCGCGGCGACCATCGAACCAAGCTCGACGACGCGCTGTCCTGACCAGGCTGGCCCGCTCAAAAGGATTGCGACTTCCGCGCCAATGTCGTTGGTCGCGACCATGGTCGATTTGCGGTTTGTCGGATTGTAGTAGACCGGTAGCATTCCGCCCTGGGCAACCTGCAAGCCGTAGAGGAAGTTTTCGAAGAAGCCGCCTGCGCGCACAAAAGCGATTGGGGATGGCAGGTCGCGAAAACCTTGCTCCAGAAGCGACAAGGCCGTGATCATCCCGAGCCCGCTGGTTCTGTTCGCACCCATCGACGAAAGCGCAACCACTCGYGGCGGCGCTGCCTTGGTGAGCGCCTCGACATAGTTCGCAATCACACCCTTTGCTTCTYTGTAATCGGGCGAAGGCGCCCAGACAGCCGGCAACATGACGAACGCGCCTTCGACGCCGTTGAGCGCTTGCGCGATGGCTGCCGAGTCATTCCAA
>BFBZ01000037.1_pt20 | contig 10188 bp, 11 predicted proteins | sample 1888401 | NCBI WGS metagenome assembly BFBZ01 (sample SAMD00112614, study PRJDB3348) | symbiont metagenome | host: Chara braunii | reverse complement strand
ACCGCGCCGCCCGCCAGCAACGCGATGGTGCCGGTGCCGTGATCGGTGCCGTCGGTGCCGTTGATGCGCGCGGTGCGGCCGAATTCGGTCGCGACCACCATCACGGTATCGCGCCAGTGGTCGCCGAGCCCGCTCTCGAAATCCGACAGCGCGCCATCGAGGCCCCCAAGCAGTTGCGCAAGCCGGCCGACCGGGCCGCCTTCATTGGCGTGGGTGTCCCAGCCGTCGAAGGCCAGCGCTGCGATCCGCGGCCCATCGTCCGCGGCCATCAGCTTGGCCGCGCCCTTGGCGGCAATTCGCATCGCGCTGACGCCGGGTTTCGGCTTCATCGCGTCGTCGCTGTGCGTCGCGATCTTCTCGATCTGCAATCCCTGTGCGAGCGAGGACGCCAGCGCCGGATCGCGGTGCCGATAAAGATCGAGCAGCCGCATCGCAGTGTCGTCGGCGGCCTGCGGCAACGTGGCCGGCACCCAGCCAACCGTGGGGGCCGCGCCGCGCAGCACCAGCGGCGTGGTCGGCCCGACGGCCAGGCCGCTCATCACCCGCTGGCCGCGCGGCAGGTTCTCGAGCGCCCGGTTGAGCCAGCCCGACTGCACCCGCCCCGGCCCGGCAAAGCCGCTTTCGAGCACATCCTGGCCGTCGAAGTGCGAGCGCTCACGATAGGCGGTCGCCACCGCGTGCACCACGGCGGCCTTTTTGTCCCGGTACATCCGTGCGAATTCCGGCATGGCGGGATGCAGCGCAAAGAAGGAATCCAGTCCAATCGCCGCATGCGGCCCGTCGGGCGAGAGCGCAATCGATCCATGCAGGGCGGCGTAATCCGGATCGCCGACCGGCGCCACCGTCGCGAGCCCGTCCAGCGCACCACGCAGGATGATGACGACAAGACGCGGATCGCGACCGTCGGCGGCCCGGGCGAATTTCGGAAGGTACGCCCATGCTGCGAAGGTGGCGGAACCGAGCAGCAGCGAACGCCGGCTGAGGCCGCGCAAGGTCTGGCTCTCACAGCAGTCCATCTTCATCTCCATGGGCGTCATCTCCTCTGGAATTCCGGCGACATCAGCAGCAGCGCCAGCGCCTGTTGCCGGGATTCGGCACGGTCCACGGTCTGCCGGGTCTCCGGCGACGCGGCCTGCCCGGCAACGATGTCGAGCAGGTCGCGCGCATCCACCGTGTCGGCAATGCGCGACGAGAGTTGCGACGCCACGTCGAGGCGCAGTTTCATGCCTTCCGGCGAGGCCCATGCCGCATTGGTGTCGGCAAATCCGTTCGGTCCCGCCGGCGTCCACAACGGTTGGCCGAGCAGGGAGAGCGCGCCGAGCATACGACCTGTCTCTTATACACATCTAGATGTGTATAAGAGACAGGACGAATACAGCCTGCTGGTGCGCGGCATCGAAGCGGACCTGCTGCCGGCCGCACAGGCCTACAACATGGGCCTGCTGCCGTTCTTCCCGCTCGCCAACGGTCTCCTGNGCTCTCCAGCAACGCCACCGCCACGGCGCGGAGGTCGCCGTCGGTCTTGCCGAACACATCCGCCAGCCGCGCCACCAGGACCGGCGGCGGATCGTCCGCCACGAAATGCCGCACAAGCTTGGTGGCGATGAACTTGGCGGTGGCCGGCTGGCGCGCGATATCCGACAGCGCCGCCTCGCCCTGCGCGACGCCACGGTCGTCGTAGGTCTTGTGCAACAGGGTCTGCGGCCCGGGTTCATGAGCGTTGGCATTGAAGACGAACGTTCCCGGCGGGCCGAGACGGCCATCGCGGCCGGCATAGGTCCAGCCGGTGATGATGCGCGCCAGCGTGGTGACGTCGGCCTGGGTGTAACCGCTGCCGACACCGAGGGTGTGCAGCTCCATGATTTCGCGCGCCAGGTTTTCGTTCAGCCCGCGTTTGCGGTTTTGTCCCGCTTTCGAATTCGGTCCGATCGATTGCTGGTTATCGAGGAAGAACAACATCGCCGGATGCTGCTCCACCGCCTGCAGCATGTCGGCGAAGCGTCCCAGCACATGCGGCCGGATCGCCTCGCGCTCGAACGCACCAGCCCAGATGTGCGCCGGCTGTCCCTTGTTGGCCGAGACGCAAAAATGATTGGACCAGAATGTCACCAGGCGCTCGACGAACCCGACCTCGGCGAGGCCGGCCCGCTGAAACCGCGCCAGCGCTTCGGCGCGATAGGTTTTCTGCACCACATTCGGCGGCTGCGGCTGGGCTTTGGGCGGTTGCGCCGAGGGATTGGCTGACATGGCATCGGCGGAGGCCATGTCGCCCGGCTTGATCGCAGCGGCCATTGCGTTTTCAGGCTTGGCGTTTTCAGGTTTGGCGCTTTCAGGTTTGGCGTTCTCGGGCCTGGCGTCATTGGATTTGCTGTCATCGGATTTGGCTGCGGCGATCTTCGCCGCCTCGCGCTGCTGCTTGACCTCGGCCTGGTAATCGAACAGCGCCTTCGCCAGTGTCGGCGTATCCTGCAGGCCGGGCGCCTCGAGCAGTGCCACGCCAGGCTTGCCCAATTCGGTTTTGACAAAGCCGCGCGGATCAGAGGCCGCGCTGGCGAAATCGCCGGATGCGCCGCCGCGGGCGCCGAGACCGAATCTGTTGAGGGCGACGAGAGCGGCTTGCGGATCACGGGCCATTTGAGTTCTCTTCCGGCGTTCTCTCGCGATGCTCGATGTTCCGTGCCGAACACCCACTCGGATCCAACATCGGCGGACATTGCATCAGAGCATCCGATGGCCAACTATAGGACGTCCGGTGATGAACCCGAGATGAAAGATGCACCGGAATTCAGGGTGGAATTCGTGACAAATCCGTTAGGTTCGCAACCGCAGGAAACGACACCGGCGCGACGCCTGTCATGCTCGCGCTGCGGAACCGCCTTCGGTTGCGGCCTGTCGGAAGCCTGCTGGTGCCATGCGGAGACCGCACGCCTGCCGATGCCGGTCGACGGCGAAGACTGCCTGTGTCCGGATTGCCTGCGGGCTGAGGTTGCTAGCCGTAACGCAGCTTCATCGCGATGATGACCGAGGTGAATACGATCGAGATCGCGTTGGCGCCGATCAGCGCCCAGTCGGACAGCGCAACGCCATAGGTCAGCCAGCACACCAGCCCGGCGAAAAAAACCAGGTTGGTCCACAACGAAATGGCCCGAGTGTCCCGGTGGCGAATCAATCGGACCGCCTGCGGCAACCAGCAGACGGTTGTCAGGACGCCGGCAAGCGCGCCGATCCAGGGAACGATTGCAGAAAACTCGGTCATCACCACCTGCCGAAACGGGGATTCGTCGTCCCCATTGTGACATGAAGTACAACCAGTGCTAGATCTCATATCCGGGAGATCGCCGCGCCAGACCGTCGTATGCGTCAAGCAATCGTTCGCGCCAGGCGAAAATCAAATCATCAGTTTTAAGCAGTTTGAACGGACTGGTCGCCCGCGCCCACTGAAAACCACCGAACACGATGTAATCGGCGTAGTTGGGTGCCGCGCCGCCGATGAACGGCTGCGTGCGCAGGGTCAGCCGCAATGGATCGAGCGATTTGCGGAAACCGTCCACGGCCGTGTCGCGCGTTGCCGCAGCCTCTTCCAGGGTCCGCCCCAGCCGCGCCTCGCGCGTCTGGCGGAAGTACGCCTGATCGACCGGCGGCAGGTGACCGTGAATGTCGGCGGCGATCAGCGGGAAGATCCCGCCAACGATCGCCACGTCGCCCCACCAGTTCAGCATGCGGCCCATCGCCCGGCCGCCGTCCCCGCCGAACAGCGAGGGGCGATCGGGATAGGTGTCCTCGAGGTAGTTGGCGATCACCCAGGAGTCGACGACCGTGGTGTCGCCATCGAGCAGCACCGGCACCTTGTCGGAATTGTGCGGAGCGATGGCGCTTTTTTCGGTGAAGCGCCACGGCACGGTTTCCGCATCGAGACCCTTGTGCGCCAGCGCCATTCGCGTGCGCCAGCAATACGGACTGAACGGACGTTCCGCGTCGGTGCCGACCAGTTCGAACAGCTTGCGCGCCATGATCTCAGCTCCTCACGACGGCCGCGGTCTGCCCGAACAGGATCTTCTTCTCCTCCTCGGTGCGGATCGTGGTGGCATTCGGATTGACCTGCTTGGACAGCGCATAGGCCCGCTCGGTCGCCGGCCGCGCGCGGATCGCCTCGAACCAGCGCTTGAGATGCGGGAAGTCCTCGAGCTTCTGGCCCTGCCGTTCATAAGGCACCACCCACGGATAGCTCGCCATGTCGGCGATCGAATAGTCGCCGGCAAGAAATTCGCGGTCCGCCAGGCGCTTGTTCAGCACGCCATAGAGACGGTTGGTCTCGTTGACGTAGCGGGTGATGGCGTACGGCAGTTTTTCCGGCGCATAGATCGCGAAGTGATGGTTCTGTCCGGCCATCGGGCCGAGCCCGCCCATCTGCCAGAACAGCCACTGCAGCGTGTCGAACTTGATACGCACATCGCTGGACAGAAACTTGCCGGTCTTCTCCCCGAGATAGGTCAGGATCGCACCGGATTCGAACACCGAGATCGGCTTGCCGCCGTCCTTCGGAGCATGATCGACGATTGCCGGCATGCGGTTGTTCGGCGAGATCACCAGGAAATCCGGCTTGAACTGGTCTCCGGTACCGATGTTCACCGGGAAGATCTTGTAGGGCAGCCCGGTTTCCTCGAGATACATCGTGATCTTGTGGCCGTTGGGCGTGGGCCAGTAGTGAAGGTCGATCATCGCGCGATCCTGTTGAGTGATTCTTGCTTGTGATTTTGGCCGGCTCGTCAATTTAGATGCCGCTGCATGAAGTTTGAGTTCACTCAATCTCCGTTGTGAAGTCAATGGCGCGCCCCTCGCATCGCGCCGACGAGATATGCGCTACCGCATGACGGACCGCTCGCGCCGGTTCGGCCTGCGGCTTGTATTTTTTTCCGACGCCGGAAACGGTCTTTTATTGGCCGGGAAACCGACCCATATTCCGGCGATGGCGACTCCTCCCGGCAAACCCAAAAAACCCAAGACCCCGAAATCCAAGGCACATCGGCCCGACGTGCAACCGATCGCGCCTGCGCTCGCCGAGCTGCTGAATCCCGCGATCAATCGCGGCGAAAGCGGTGTCGGCTCGCAGACCGGCCTGCAACCTCCGCCGGAAAATTCATGGGAACGTCGCTCCGGCGGCGAGGCCGCCGCGCATCGCGCCCGCGCCTCCACCAAGGCCGCCGAGGGGCTGCCGCCGGATCCGCTGCCCGACCGCAACATGACACGGAACGCCAAGCTGGCCCGAGCCAACCCGCTGCGCGCGCAGCCACAATCACCGGGAGCACGACGCGAGGATCAGGGATTCGACGAGGCCCCGCAGGCGAACTACGGCACCAGCGCGTCGATCCCGACCATGGACCCGGAACTGGCCAAGCAGCTCGGCCTCGACATCGATGATGACGACACGCTGGCGCGCCCGGCGCGCAACAAGATGGAGGCCCTTGGCGTCGCCGCCACGGCGGAGGCACTGGAGAACCTGATCCGCGACGGTCGCCCCGAGTTCCGCAAGGACGACGGCAGCCTGACGGTGTGGACGCCGCACCGTCCGCCCCGCCCGGAAAAATCCGAAGGCGGCGTCCGCTTCCAGATCAAGTCCGAGTACACCCCGAAAGGCGATCAGCCCCAGGCGATCAAGGAACTGGTCGAAGGCGTTCAGCGCAACGACCGCACCCAGGTGCTGCTCGGCGTCACCGGATCCGGCAAGACCTACACCGCGGCGCAGGTGATCGAGGCGACGCAGCGCCCCGCCATCATCCTGGCGCCGAACAAGACCCTGGCCGCGCAGCTCTACGGTGAGTTCAAGAACTTCTTCCCGGACAACGCGGTCGAGTATTTCGTCTCGTATTACGATTACTATCAGCCCGAGGCCTACGTTCCGCGCACCGACACCTATATCGAGAAGGATTCCTCGATCAACGAGCAGATCGACCGCATGCGCCACTCGGCGACGCGATCGCTGCTGGAGCGCGACGACGTCATCATCGTCGCCTCGGTGTCCTGCATCTACGGTATCGGTTCGGTCGAAACCTATACCGCGATGACGTTCACGCTGAAGAAGAACGAGCGCATCGACCAGCGGCAGATCATCGCCGACATGGTGGCGCTGCAATACAAGCGCACCAGCGCCGACTTCACCCGCGGCACCTTCCGGGTGCGCGGCGACACCATCGATATCTTTCCGGCGCACTACGAAGACCGCGCCTGGCGCGTCAACCTGTTCGGCGACGTGGTGGACAGCATCGAGGAGTTCGACCCGCTCACCGGCCACAAGAGCGACGAACTGGAGTTCATCAAGGTCTATTCGAATTCTCACTATGTCACGCCGCGGCCGACGCTGATCCAGGCCATCAAGGGCATCAAGTCCGAACTGAAGTGGCGGCTCGACCAGCTCAACGCCCAGGGGCGGCTCCTGGAGGCGCAGCGCCTCGAACAGCGCACCACCTTCGATCTCGAGATGATGGAAGCCACCGGCAGCTGCGCCGGCATCGAGAACTATTCGCGCTATCTCACCGGCCGCAAGCCCGGCGAGCCGCCGCCGACCCTGTTCGAATACGTGCCTGACAATGCACTGGTGTTCATGGACGAAAGCCATGTCACCGTGCCGCAGATCGGCGGCATGTTCCGCGGCGACTTCCGGCGCAAGGCAACCCTCGCCGAATACGGCTTCCGCCTGCCCTCCTGCATGGACAATCGCCCGCTGCGGTTCGAGGAGTGGGACGCGATGCGGCCGCAGTCCATCGCCGTATCGGCAACGCCGGCCGCGTGGGAGCTGAATGAAAGCGGCGGCGTGTTCGTCGAACAGGTGATCCGGCCGACCGGACTGATCGATCCGCCGGTGAACATCCGCCCGGCCCGCACTCAGGTCGACGACCTGGTCGGCGAGGTCCGCGCCACGGCCGCGGCAGGCTACCGCTCGCTGGTGACCGTGCTGACCAAGCGCATGGCGGAGGATCTCACCGAATACCTGCACGAACAGGGCATCCGGGTCCGCTACATGCACTCCGACATCGACACCATCGAGCGCATCGAGATCATCCGCGACCTGCGGCTTGGCGCGTTCGATGCACTGGTCGGCATCAACCTGCTGCGCGAAGGCCTCGACATTCCGGAGTGCGCGCTGGTGGCCATCCTCGACGCCGACAAGGAAGGCTTCCTGCGCAGCGAGACCTCGCTGATCCAGACCATCGGCCGCGCCGCGCGCAACGTCGACGGCAAGGTCATTCTCTACGCCGACCAGATGACCGGCTCGATGGAACGCGCCATCGCCGAGACCGATCGGCGCCGCGAGAAGCAGGTGGCCTACAACACCGCGAACGGCATCACACCGGAAAGCGTCAAGAAGTCGATCGGCGACATCATGAACAGCGTCTACGAACGCGATCATGTGCTGGTCGAAGTCGGTGACGGCGGCATGGCCGACGATGTCATCAGCATCGGCCACAATTTCGAGGCGGTGCTGGCCGATCTCGAAACCCGGATGCGGGAAGCGGCCGCCGACCTGAACTTCGAGGAGGCCGCGCGGCTGCGTGACGAGGTCAAGCGATTGCGCGCCACCGAACTCGCCGTGGTGGACGACCCCACCGCGAAGCAGCGCGTGGTGGCGGGAAAAGCCGGCGCCTACGCCGGTGCAAAGAAGTACGGCGATGCCGCCAATCTGCCGCCATCGTCAAAGAGCAGCCGTGCCAAGAAGCCCAACCTCGACGAGATGGGACCGGGCATGGAATCCAAGCTCTACCGTCCCGGCGCCAGCCCAGGTCCGTCCCCGCGCTCTTCCGGTGGATCACCGGGCCATCGCGGTCGGTGGAAAAAGCGCTGACGTGGTACCAGCTATTTTATGCGGGATGCATCAAGCAAACCGCAAAGCTCCGCGGTCGTTGTCATCATGGCATCGCCGGCGAACGTCAGGCCATCGATTGAACGCTGAGCAGCTTCGGGATGCCCCGCACCGCAGGCGTCGGTCACCACCACCGGAATGATCCCGAGATCCGCGGCATGACGCGCAGTCGGTTCGATGCCGATTTCCATCGCGATCCCGGCGATCGCAACCGCCGTGATCCCGCAGTCACGCAAGGTGATGGTCAGCGGCGTACCTTCGAATGCCGACATGGTGATCTTGTCGAAGATCGCCTCGCTGGGCCGGGGCGCCAGTTCCGGCACGATGGCGAAACCCGGCGAATCCCGCAAGAACCAGGGCTCGACCTCAGCGGGATCGTCCAGGCGCTGCCAGGCCATCGCCATGCGGTACTGGAAAGCGCCCATCAACTCCCTGGGCAGCGACAGATGGCGGGTGAAGATCACCCGGACGCCTGCGCGTCTCGCCGCGTCCAGCACACGCGCCACCTGCTTGACCACCGCCTCGCCATTCCCGAGCTGCTTCACGATGCCGACCTGCATATCGTAGACCAGCAAAGCCAGCGTCTTGCGATCGCAGACATCAGCCAGCGTTTGTGGAATCTGCAGGTCGAGCACGCGTTTCATGAGAAGTCCTTTAGTTTTTTCCCCGGCGGGCGGGTGCGATCATAAGGTTCGGTGGTGTCGATGGCGGGATCGAACAGAAACTCCAGCGGCAACGGCGCATCGAGGGGGATAAAGAACCATTCCAGCAGCCCGGCCCTGGTCAGTGGAAAATCGTCCACATAGGTCTTTGCCACATCGAGGCTGTCGCATTCGAACACAATGACAACGCCGGGCACATCCGCACGCGCATAATTTTCACGCACGATTCCGGCTTTCCAGAGGCGCCAGACGTTGGCGACTTCGTCCTTGATAAACGGCTTGATCGTCTCCATCGTGACACCCGGTTTGAAGCGATCATAGGCGATGATTTTCATGTGATCTCCTCGGTTGTGCATCGCAGCCTCGCGACGCGCCGGCGGCGAGCTAGGACGATCACGTGCACCGCGGCAACGCACCGTTTGGTAAGTCAGGCTGGAGGACACATCCATTGCTCAAGCGGCTGCCCGCCACATTCGGCTGCCCGGTCGAGCTGACGCTCGAAGTGCTCGGCGGCAAATGGAAGCCGGTGATTCTCGCCCACCTCAAGGATGGGGCGCTGCGCTACGGTGAACTGCGTGCGCGCATCCCCAATCTCAGCGACAAGGTCCTGACCGAGCGCCTGCGCGATCTCGAGGACCGCGGCCTCGTGGCGCGGCAATCCACGGGATCTGCCACGCGCGGAGCTGCGCGCCGGGGCGAGCGACCGCAGGTGGTCTATCGCCTGACCAAACGCGGCCATTCATTGCGGCCGATCCTCACCGCGCTCTATGCGTGGGGCGAAGATGCCGCACCTGACCTGGGCGTAACGGTGAAGCTGCTGGAGCGGTAACCGACGCGATGGCGCGGGTCGCGGATGCGCTGTAAGAACGCCGAAATGTCCAAATCAACGTGCGAGCCGATGTCCATCCCAACAAACCCCGATCCCATCACCTATGACGACTTCGCCAAGATCGATCTGCGCATCGGGCGCGTGCTCGAGGTGCTGCCGTTCCCGAAAGCCCGCAATCCGTCATGGAAGCTGCGGGTCGACCTCGGCGATCTCGGCGAGAAATGGTCCAGTGCACAGATCACCAATTACACGACCGATGAACTGGTCGGCTCGCTGGTGGTCTGTGTCTGCAATTTTCCGCCACGCAACATCGCAGGCTTCTTGTCCGAGGTGCTGATCCTGGGCGCACCCGACGCGCGAGGAAAGATCATCGTGCTCTCGCCACGGGAGACCCAGGGCGGCGCCGAGGCCATCGCTCCCGGCGCGAAAGTGTACTAGATTGAAGCACAGTTGCGGTGCCGTCCCGGTGCGGACCGCGCGTACAGATCATTTGCAATCTCGAGGCATGTCATAAGAAAACGGTAACGTTGCAGACCCATTTGGCTTGATCGACAGCCGGTTCCACTACTAGTGCAGGGCCGTTGTCTCGCTGTCGTATTGCGTAGGTTCGGTCATGGACGTGAATGCAGCCCGCCACTGCGTGCTGACTTTTCTGGAAGGCTTTTATGCCGGCGATGCGGCACGCGTGGAGCAATGCTGCGACGACGGATTCATTTCTCTCACCTACGCGCCGGTCGAGATTTTTCCGCATCTCGGCCTCAAGCAGGGCAAGTCCTGGATCGCGGAAGCCATCCGGATCCAGCAGGAGCGATATTCCAGCCGCAGCTACTCGGTGCGGTTCA
>BFBZ01002421.1_pt1 | contig 10194 bp, 9 predicted proteins | sample 1888401 | NCBI WGS metagenome assembly BFBZ01 (sample SAMD00112614, study PRJDB3348) | symbiont metagenome | host: Chara braunii | reverse complement strand
CCTGATCGTCGGCGCCGATGGCGTCAATTCGCTCGCCCGCCGCAGCCGCGCGGCCGAATTCGGCGCGACGCTGACGCATCTCGACAATCATTTCGCCTGGTATGGCGTGGCCAAGCGGTTCGAGACGCTGACGCAGAGCTTCGTCGAAACCGATCTCGGCGTCTTCAACGCGCATCACTACCGCTACCAACCCGACATGAGCACCTTCATCGTCGAATGCGACCCACAGACCTTTACCCGTGCCGGTTTCGCCGACATGGACGAGGATCAGTCACGCGCCCTGTGCGAGCGCGTCTTCGCCGAAGCGCTCGACGGCCAGCCGTTGATCTCCAACCGATCGGTCTGGCGCCATTTCCCGAGGCTGCGCACCCAGCGCTGGCATGCCGGCAATATCGCGCTGGTCGGCGACGCCTTGCATACCGCGCATTTTTCCATCGGCTCGGGGACGCGGCTGGCGCTCGAGGACGTCATCGCCTTGGTCAACGCGCTGGAGGCCGAGCCCGGCGATGTCCAGGCTGGCCTTGCGGCCTACGAGGCGCGGCGCCGGCCGATCGTCGAGAAGATCCTGCGCGCGGCCGATGCTTCCGCGGATTGGTACGAGCAGTTCCGCGAACACATGCGGCTCGAGCCCTTCGATCTCGCGATGAGCTATGTCACGCGCTCCGGGCGCGTCGACAAGGATCGCCTCGCAGCCGTCGCGCCGCGCTTCGTCGCGGCCTATGACGCGGCGGTGGCGGCATGACCGTCGCCATCATCGACGCCGTGCCGCATGACGGCGCCGCCGCCCGCGAAATCGGCTTCGCGGTGCCCGAGCGCTACAATGCCAGCGCCATCCTGTTCGACAATATCGCTGCCGGACATGGCGACCGGATCGCCATCCATTGTCCGCTCGGCGATGTCAGCTATGGCGCGCTTGCCAGACAGGCGGCGCGCTTCGGCCAGGCCTTGCTGTCGCTGGGGCTAACGCGCAGCGAGCGGGTGCTGATGCTGCTCGACGACACGCCGGCCTATCCCGCCGCCTTTTTCGGCGCGATCCGTGCTGGCCTCGTGCCGGTCATGGTCAACACGCTGACGCCGCCGGAGCTCTTGCGCTATTACCTCGACGATTCCGCGGCACGGGTGGCGATCGTCGAACCGGAATTTGCCGGCCTCATGACCGCGCTCGCCAATGCCGGTTCCGGGCTCGACCGCATCGTGGTCGTCGGTGACCAGGCCGCGAGCGGCCCGGTCGAAACGACGCGGGTGACCATGGCATCGGGCTGGCTCGCCGGCTTCGACGACACGCTCGCCGCGGCCGACACCCATCGCGACGACATGGCCTTCTGGATGTACTCGTCCGGATCGACCGGGCGGCCCAAGGGCATCGTCCATCTCCAGCACGACATGGCCTATACGGCGGCCAGCTATGGCCGGCATGTGCTGGCCTTGGGCGCCGACGACATCTGCTTCTCGGTGCCGAAGATCTTTTTCGCCTATGGCCTCGGCAATTCGCTGACCTTTCCGTTCTCCGTCGGCGCGGCTGCAGTGCTTCTGCCCGGCCGGCCGGAGCCGCGCGCCGTGCTCGCCTGCATCCGCCGCTATCGGCCGAGCGTGTTTTTCGGGCTGCCGACGCTCTATACCGCGCTGATCAATACGGAGGAGGCCGGCAACACCGATTTCTCGTCGCTGCGAATGTGCCTGTCCGCGGCCGAGGTCCTGGCCAACGAAACCGCCGCGGCCTGGAGCACGATCACCGGCCTCGACATCGTCGAGGGGCTCGGCTCGACCGAAGCGCTGCATATCTATCTGTCCAACCGGCCGGAGCGTCGAAAGGCCGGCGCCGCCGGCCTGCGGGTGCCCGGCTACGAGGTGAGGCTCACCGATCGCGACGGCCGCGAGGTCGACGACGGCGAAGAGGGCATCCTGTGGGTCCGGGGCGATTCGAGCGCGCCGCTGTACTGGAACCGCCCGGACAAATCAGCCGACACCTTTCGCGCCGGCTGGATCTGGACCGGCGACCGGTTCATTCGCGATGCCGAGGGCTTTTTCACCTTCAAGGGCCGCGCCGACGATCTCATCAAGGTCTCCGGGCAGTGGGTCTATCCGCTCGAGATCGAGCTGGCGCTGGCCGATCATCCGGCGGTGCGCGAATGCGCCGTCATGGGGATCGAACTGCCGGATCGGCGCATGMCCCTGCGTGCTTTCGTCGTGTCGCTCGACGGCGCGGCCGATGCCGGCCGAACCGCCGAGCTGCAGGCCTATGTGAAGCAAAGGCTGTTGCCGTATAAATATCCGCGGCGCATCGACTATCTCGACGAATTGCCGAAGACGGGCTCGGGCAAGATCGATCGCCAGGCGCTGCTGGCCCGGCCATCGGCGGCAGCGCCCTGACAGGAGGATGCGATGCAGGCAGCAGCGCGGGCCATTGGCGAGGGCGCCTTCATCCGCGGACTGTCGGACCCGCGTGCCGCGCCCGGCGCGGTGCTGCCGCCGCTGCCTCAGGAAAGCGAATTCGCCCATCGTTCGTCCGACCGGCAGGACATCTTCCTGCGCAGCGCGATCGACAACGGCATATCCGCCGTGTTCGGACGGTTCCGGCTCGGCCGGCCGGTGACGGTTCACCTGCATCCTGGCCCGCAATTGCTGCTCACCTTCTTCATGGCCGGCGACATCACAGGTGAAACGATCGGGCGACATCCCGGCTCGCTCGGTTTTCGCACCGGCCATGCCCATCTGCGTGCGCCCAATGCCAAAGGCGGTTTCAACGTCCATCTGCCGGCGGGCCCGGCCGCCTTTCTGCAGATCCGGATGACGCCCGCGGCCCTGGCGCGCCTGGTGCGCGATCTTGCCATCGACCTGGATGGCCCGAGCATGGGTCAAGGCATGGCATTGCTGGAGGCGCATGACGGACGTGTGTTGGCCAATACGCCCTGGTCCGGTCGAGAACGCTCGATCCTCGAGGGTTTCCACCCCTGGGACAGCAGCGAACGCCTGATGCTGGGCGCGCTCGCCGGGCGCGGCGGCGAACTCGCCTGCGCCTTTCTCAAACGCTCGGCCGAGGCGGGCGCCACCCTGACCCGTGGAGACCGGGCGGATATCGCGTTTCGCAACCTGCTCGACGGCAAGGCCGACCGGGGCGTCCCGACACGGCTCAAGGCGATCGAGGCGACCACGGGTTATGCCCGTTCGACGCTCTGGCGCGCCAGCAAGGCGCGGCATGGCGAGGCGCCGGCGCGCATCATGCGCCGCGAGCGCCTCGACCGGGCGCTTGCCGAGCTGCGATCGACCGACCGCACGGTCATCGCCATCGCGCTCGATGCCGGCTGGTCTTGCCCGTCGAAATTCGCCCGCGCCTTCCGCGGCCATTTCGGCTGTTCGCCCAGCGCCGCGCGGCGGGGCGGATTGCGCTAAAAGGCCTCGGCCGGCGCAACACTCGGCCTCGCCGACGGTTCTGCCACCGCTAAACTCCTGCCAGTGTCACGGGGGAGGGCCGGATGGATCGCCGTCAGTTCATCATCGGCGCGGCAGGCGCCGCAGTCGCGGGCCCAGCTCATGCGCAGGCCTTTCCGAGCCGCCCGATCATCTTCATCGTGCCCTATTCCGCCGGCGGCCCGCTGGACGCCACCGCGCGAATGGTCGGCGAGGGCCTGGCCCGGCGGCTCGGCCAAGGCGTGGTGATCGAGAACCGCACCGGCGCCAGCGGCATGCTGGGGGCCAATGCCGTGGCGCGGGCCGAGCCGGACGGCCACACCGTCCTGTTCACGGTGATCGACACCCAGGTCAACAACGTCGCCCTGTTCAAGAACATCGCCTACGACCCGATCAAGGATTTCGCGCCGATCACCCAGGCCTTCCTGGCACCGATGATCCTGGTCACCAGCGCCAAGTTCACCGCCAAGACCCCGCAGGAATTCGCCGCCCAGGCCAAGGCCTCGGGCCAGCCCCTGTCCTTCGGCTCCTGGGGCATTGGCGGCTCGGCGCATCTGGCCGGCGAAGCGCTGTGGAACCGCCATTTCAAGCTCAATCTGGCGCATGTGCCCTATCGCGGCGAAGCGCCCATCGTCAACGACCTGATCGCCAACCAGATCGCCGTGTCCTTCGCCTCGATCGCCAATACCCGTCAGCATATCGAACAGGGCGCGCTCCGGGCGCTGGCCGTTTCCGGTCTCAGACGCTCGCCGGCCTTGCCCGACCTGCCGACGCTGACCGAACTCGGCCTCGATGACCCGGTGTTCAAGATCGGCATCTGGCTCGGCGCCTTCGCGCCGGGACGGACGCCCAGGCCGATCGTCGACAAGCTCGCCACCGAAATGCGCGCGGTGGTGCGCGGCCCCGACGTCGCCGAGCGCATGGGCAAGCTCGGCTTCGAGCCGATCGCCTCGTCGCCCGACGAATTCGCCGCCAGCCTGGAGCGCGAGATCGTCACCATCAAAGCGGTGTTCCGCGATCTCGGGATCGAACAGCAATGACCGATCCGATCGACCGGCTGATCGACCACGCGGCGCGGATCCGGGCGTCGGACGTGCCGGCCGGCACGATCGCCTTTCAGTTGCGCCGCGTCCTGGACAATCTCGGCTGCCTTGCTGCCGGCCATGACCAGGCCGGCACCGACACGGCGCTGGCGCTGGCCCGGCGCTGGAGCGGCGCCGCCGAAGCGACCGTGATCGGTTCGGTCGAGCGGCTGGCGGCGCCCCAGGCGGCCTTCGTCAACGCGGTGCGCGCTCGCGCTCTCGATTTCTGCGATGTGCTCTCGCCCGGCTGGCACCCGAGTTCGTCGGACGTGCCGGTGGCATTGGCTACCGCCGAACTGTCTGGCGCGAGCGGTGCCGATGTCCTGGCGGCGCTGGCGGTCGGACAGGATGTCGGCCAGCGGATCAACCGTGCCGCTCAGGCCAATGGCTTTTTCTACCGTGGCTTCGATACCAACATTCTCGGGCTGTTCTCCGGCGCCGTGATCGCCGGCCGGCTGCTCGGGCTGCCGCCCGAACAGCTCGGCCACGCCATCGGCCTGGCCTTCGATTTCGGCATCGGCACGTTCCAGCACTACCAGGACAAGGCACTGGCGGTCAGGATCAGCCAGGGGCTGGTCGCGCGCCACGCGCTGGAGGCGGTCCTGATGGCGGCGGCTGGCATTACCGGCCCGCGCCGAGTCCTGGCCGGCGAGACCGGCTTCTTCCGGCTTTACGCCCCGGCCGAGCCGAAGCTCGAACTCCTGGACGAGGGGCTCGGTCAAAGGTTCTTCGGTGAAGAGGCGACCTGTTTCAAGCTCTATCCGAGCTGCGGCGTGACGCTGGCGCTCACCGAGGCGCTGCTGAGCGCCCGGCGGGACGGCGCTCTCCGGCCCGCCGACATCGCCGAGGTCGCGATCCGCATTTCGCCGACCATGCGGGTCATTTGCGGCGGGGKTTACGCCCCGACCACGACGCCGGAGATCGACGCGCAGTTCAGCGTTCGCTACGTCGCCGCCAATGCGATGCTGCGCGGCCGGGCGACGCTGGCCGAATTCACCGCCCAGGCTGCGACCGCGCCCGACCTCGTCGCCTTTGCCGGCCAAATCGCCATCGTGGAAGAACCGGCCTTCACCCATTTCGACCAGTGCGAAACGATGATCCGGCATTCCGACGGGTCGCGGCTGGTGCTGCCGACGCAGTTTGGCCGCGGCTGGCCGCAGAACCCGGCCTCATCGGACGATCTTGCCGCGAAATTCCGGCAATGCGTGGGCTTTTCCGGCCGCGAGACCTGGATCGGCCGGGCTGACCGGCTGATCGCCGCCATCGACAGCCTGGCCGAGGCGCCCGATGTCGGCGCCTTGATCGCGGCCTTCGCGGCATGACCGGCCCTGGGCACTGCAGCACGCCGCTGGTCGGTCTCGTCGGCGGCATGAGCTGGCACTCGACCGCCCGCTATTACCAGCTGCTGAACGAGGCCAGCGAAACGCGACGCGGCGGCGGATCGACGCTCGAGAGCCTGGTCCATACGCTCGATTTCGCGCCGCTGTTCCGGCAGGCCTCGGCCGGCGACTGGGATGGCGTCGCCCGCCATCTGCAGCGCGCCGCCGAAGGCCTGGAAGAGGCCGGCGTGAGCTGCGTCGCGCTGACCGCGGTGACGGCGCACCGGGTGTTCGACGTGCTGGCCAGGCAAATGCGGGTGCCATGCCTGCACGTGCTCGACCCCGTCGGCCCGTTCCTGCGGCAAAGCGGCTGCCGGCGGATCGGCGTGCTGGCGACCCGGTTCGCGGCCGGCCAGGACTTCTTCGACGATCATCTGGGGCGAGCGGGCATTGGTGCGGTGCTGCGGCCCTCCGGCGACGACCAGGCGCTGATCGACGCGATCATCGAGACCCAACTGACCCGGGGGCTGGTGACGGCCGCGGCGCGGCAAACGGTCGATGCCGTCGCCGACCGGCTGCGCCAGCGCGGTGCCGAGGCGATCCTGCTCGCCTGCACGGAGCTGCCGCTGCTCTATCAGGCCGGTCCGACGCCGGCCGATATCGTCGATGCCGTCGCCTTGCACGTGAATGCCCTTCTCGATCATGCGGAGCCAATGCCGTGAACGACAATCCGATCGAAGCGATCGACCACCTCCTGACCTATGTGCGCGATCTCGATGCCGCGGCCCGCTTCTTCGACGCGCTCGGCTTCACGCTGACGCCGGAGAGCCGGATCGACGCCATGGGCATCGTCAACCGGTTGATCCTGTTCCCCGAAACCGAAGGCGGCGCGGCCAATTTCATCGAGCTGATGAGCGTGTCGGATGCCGCGAAGCTGCCCCCCGCAATGGCGCGGCTGCTGACCGGCGAGGAGGGCATCAAGTCGATAGTGCTGTCGTTCGGCGATGCCGATCGGGCGCACGCCCATCTCACCCGGCTCGGTTGCCCGTTCGCGCCGCCGGTCCATGTCCGGCGCGAGTGGACGATATCGGCGACCGAGTCGGTCTGGCCGGAGTTCGACGTCTTGCTGCCGGTCGACGACGTGCTGACTTTCAACGGCTGCCGCTACCACAATGTCGAGCTCTACCGCCGCCCGGCCTGGACCGAGCATCGCAACGGCGCGCGCGCCTTCGACCGGGTCGATTGCCGCGCCGGCGATCCACCAAAGGTCGCGCGGCGTCTCGCCGCCATTTTCGATCGCCCGGATAGCGCGACGACCGAGGATCATCGGGTCGCGGTCGGCAAGGTGGTGCTGGCGGTGACGCCGGATCCATCAGGCCTGGCCGCGAACGGCACGGTTGCCCAATTCACCGGCTACCGGGTTGCCGGCGCGTCGCTCGACCATGTCGCGGCGTCGCTGGCGCGCCTGGGCGTGGCGGCCAGGCTGCCGAACGGCGCGCTGGCGGTGCCCGGCGGCCTGGCTTTCGGCCAGCGGATCGAATTCGCCGCCTGACGTGCCTGGGCGATGCGAGCTACCGGATTCGCACATCTCGTGAATCCGCGTTTTCGGGGCAGTGCCCTCGCCAATTTCCCCTTTGAGATCTCGCGCCTGAACCGCCGCCCTCACCTCTCCCCGGCGGGGAGAGGTCGGCGCGGATAGCGAGTGCGAACGCATCTCGCGTTCGCATGATGCTATTGCGCCGGGAGAGGGGGATTTGAGGCTTCAGAACAAGGCCTTGCGTCTTTCGCATGGTGATTTCTCGTCGCGCGCGTCGCCCCCTCTCCCCGGCTTCGCCCGACCTCTCCCCCCCGGGGGGAGGGGAAGACGGGGGTTCTGGCGCGAAAACTCGAACGGCGAAGGACTGTCCCGCAAGTCACTGAACGTCCAGGCATTTTCGGGATGTGCGCATTCAATCGCCGAAACCAGGCAGGCCCGACCGATATCAAGGCCGGTCCTGGTGACATGAAGCGTTCTTGGCCATTGACGGCCGGGTCGGTTTGTTCTCATTATGTTCCAATGAGCAGACGGCGAATCATCCACGCATTCGATGCAGGCCCGCCCCCGGTTCTGGCGGTCGCTGGCCTTGCGGCGCGCTTTCATGCCTGGCGCGGCATTTCCGGCCGGCGTTATCTGGCGACCGTCTATCCAGCGGCCAATCCGCCGGCCTATGAGGGCGCGGTGATGGTGCTGGCGCGGCGCGAGACCGACGGCACGCGGCTGGCGGTCTGGGCCGGGCGCGCGCCATGCTCGGCGCGGGCCCTGGCGCGGCTCGCCCAGATGAAGCGCGCCGACGAGGTGCATGTCCACCTGATCGCCGAAAACGAGCAGGAACGCGCGACGGTCGCCGCCGACCTGGCGACGCCGATGGTGGCTTTAGCCGCGGTTGCCTGAAGCCATGGCGCGACCGGCGCCGGGCTTCGGCGACCGGACAATGACGCCCGGGGTCAGGGCTTCAGGATGACCTTGCCCTTGGCCTTGCGGCTGGCGATCTCGTTCAGCGCGTCGGCGATCCGTTCCAGCGGATAGGTCGCGTGGACATGCAGGGACAGTTTCTTTTCGGCGGTCCAGCGGGCGACCTGCGCCAGGTTCTCGCTGTTCGCCTTGGGGCTGCGCTGGGCAAACGCGCCCCAGAACACGCCGCGAATGTCGCAGCTCTTCAGCAAGGTCAGGTTCAGCGGGATCTTCGGGATCTCGCCGCCGGCAAAACCGATGACCAGGAAACGGCCCTCCCAGGCGATCGCGCGCAATGCCGGCTCGGCATATTTGTCGCCGACCGGATCGTAGATGACGTCCGGCCCCTTGCCGCCGGTCAACGCCCGCAGCCGCTCCTTCAGGTCCTCGGTCGCATAGTTGATCACCTCGTCGGCGCCATGGGCCTTGCAGAAGGCCAGCTTGTCGTCGGTCGAGGCGCAGGCGATGACCCGGGCGCCCATGGCCTTGCCGAGTTCGATGGCGGCCAGGCCGACACCGCCGGCAGCACCCAGCACGGCCAGCGTCTCGCCCGGCTTCAAGTGGGCGCGGTCCTTCAGGGCGTGAATGGTCGTGCCATAGGTGATGACCAGGCCTGCCGCCTGTTCGTCCGTCAGGGCATCCGGGATCGGCGCCAGCGCGCTCGCCTGCGCCACGACCTGGGTGCGGGCGGCGCCGAAGGACAGATTGCCGGCGACCCGATCGCCGATCCTGAAGCCGGTGACGCCGTCGCCCAGGCTGAGGATGCGGCCGGCAAATTCCGAGCCCGGCGAGAACGGCATCGGCGGCTTCACCTGATACATGTTCTTGATGATCAGGTTGTCGAAGAAGTTGAGGCCGACGGCGGTGACCGCGACAACGACTTCGCCGGGACCGGCGCTCGGATCCGGCAGCTCCTCGATGACGAGGCTCTCGGGCGGCCCGAAGGTCTTGCACAGAACGGCTTTCATGGACGTCGTCTCCCTTGGTTGCGACACACCACCAGCCGGGGCGCCGCAGGTCAACCTCGGCCGAACGGGCGGGCAACCCGCCGCCAGGCGGGTGGAAAGCCCTGACGGAGACCCTGGCGCGGTTGCTTAACGGATCGTTGAAGACCATGGCGCTACGTCACATGTGGGTCGTGAGACCGCCGCAATCGATGGTATAATTCAGGGAATGTCGCGAACGCCTACATGGGCCGCGCCAAGCGCCGAGCCGAATGTGACCCCCGTCACGGAGCCGCGGGTACGGGGACGCTGGCTGTTTCGCCCGGCTCCCATCGTCATGGTCCTTTGTCTGGTCGGCCTGGCCGGCCTGGCGGCCGGTTTCATTCCCTTCGTCCGCTCGGCGACCCGGGTGGCGACCATCGGCGGGCCGCGGGCCGAGGCGATCGTCGCCATGACCGGCGGATCATCCAGGATTTCCGATGCGATCGCGCTGCTCGGCACGGGCAGGGGCCGGCGCCTCCTGATCAGCGGCGTCAATCCGATGGTCGGCGAGCGTGAACTGGCACGCTTGATCCCGGGCTCGGCCGCCTTGATGCAATGCTGCATCGACCTCGACCATCGCGCGCTCAATACCCTCGGCAATGCCATGGAAACCGGCAAGTGGGTGCGCGCCAACGGTTTCCGCTCGGTGCTGGTGGTCACCTCGAGCTATCACATGCCGCGCACCATGCTGGAGCTGCAGCGGATCCTGCCCGACGTCGAGCTGATCGCCAGTCCGGTGCCGACCGAGGCGATGAAGCGCAATGTCTGGTGGAAAGATCCGCCAAGTCTGAAGATTCTGAGCTTCGAATATGCCAAGTACTTGATGGCCGCCGTGCGGCTCAGGTTGGATATCCCGACCGCCGAACCGCGAACGGCGCGCGCCTCGACCTATTGAACTCCGCCTCGGG
>BFBZ01000010.1_pt316 | contig 10195 bp, 11 predicted proteins | sample 1888401 | NCBI WGS metagenome assembly BFBZ01 (sample SAMD00112614, study PRJDB3348) | symbiont metagenome | host: Chara braunii | reverse complement strand
CCGACGATAATGTCGCCTTCTGTGGCGTGGTAATAGCCCATGATGCATTTCACGAGCGTGCTCTTGCCCGCGCCGTTCTCGCCGAGCAGCGCATGGAACGAGCCGGGCCGCACCTTGAGCTCGACATTGTCGAGCGCAAGGAAGTCACCGAACCGCATGGTCACGGCGATGGCGTCGACGCCGAACGCGCCTGACGGTGCGGGCGGTTCGCCGATGATCACGACAGCGCCCCGATCAGGTCGGCGGATTTCGTTACCGCGCCGAACACGCCGCCCTGCATCTTGATCATCTTCAGCGCGTGGTCGTGATTGCTCTTGTCGGTCGCGCCGCAGCAATCCTCGACCAGCACGCATTCCAAGCCGCGATCGTTGGCCTCGCGCATCGTGGTGTGGACGCAGACGTCGGTGGTGATGCCGGTCAGCACGATGTTCTCGATGCCGCGCAGCCGCAGCATCAATTCGAGATCGGTGGCGCAGAAAGAGCCCTTGCCGGGTTTGTCGATGATCGGCTCCCCGGGCAGCGGCGCGAGATCGGGGATGATGTCCCAGCCCGGTTCGCCGCGCACCAGGATGCGGCCGCAGGGGCCGGGATCGCCGATGCCGGCGCCGATCTGCTGGGAGCGCCAGCGCTTGTTGGCGGGCAGGTCGGCCAGGTCAGGCCGGTGACCCTCGCGGGTGTGGATGATGTGAAAGCCCTGTGCGCGCATCACCGCGAGCAGCTTTTTGATCGGCTCGATCGGCGCCCGCGTCAGCGACAGGTCGTAGCCCATCTTGTCGACATAGCCGCCGACGCCGCAGAAATCGGTCTGCATATCGATGATGATGAGCGCGGTATTCTCTGGCCGCAGGTCGCCATTGTAGGGCCAGGCGTAGGGTTCGGATTTGATGAAGCGCTCGGGCATGAATGATCTCGCGGTCTATCGGGTGATGGACAATTCGGCCGGCGCGCCGGTCAGCGTGCGCTTCGGCGAGCAGGTGATGATCATGATCGCAAGTGTCAGGATGTAGGGCGCGGCGTTGAACAGATGATAGCCGGAGGTGATGCCGACCGATTGCAGTGCGGGCCCGAGCGCGGCGGCGCCGCCGAAGGCGAGCGAGGCCCACAGGCAGAGCATCGGGTCCCAGCGCGCGAAGATGACAAGCGCGACCGCGGTGATGCCCTGTCCCGAGGAGAGCCCTTCATTCCAGCTGCCGGGATAGAACAACGACAAAAACGAGCCGCCGATCCCGGCGAGGAAGCCGCCGACCATGGTGGCGCGGAGCCTGATCAGCAGCACCGAATGGCCCATCGCGCGCGCAGCGTCCGCGCTCTCGCCGGCGGTGCGGATCAACAGGCCCCAGCGCGTGGTCCTGAACGCCCAGTAGAGCAGCGGCGCGATCGCGACGCCGATCAGGAACAGCACGTTGATGCGCAGCGCCGCGCGGAGCTGCGGGATGTCGCTCCACCAGCCGAAATCGATCGCCGGCAGGCGTGCCGCCGTCGGCTCGATCAGCGGCTTGCCGAGGAAGAAGGCGAGGCCCGTGCCCAGCAGCATCAGCGCGATGCCGACCGCGATGTCGTTGACGCGGGGGAGCGAGCAGATCCCGGCATGCAGCGCGCCGAACAGCGCGCCGGTGATGCCGGCCGCGAGCACGCCAAGCCATGGCGAGCCGGAAAGATAGGAGATGCCATAGGCGCTCATCGCGCCCATCACCAGCGTGCCCTCGAGGCCGAGATTGATGCGGCCACTTCGCTCGGTGATGCATTCGCCGAGGCTGACGAACAGGAACGGCGTCGAGACGCGGATGGCGCCGCCGAACACGGCGAGCGGAACGGTCCAGAGCCCGAGCGAAGCATCCGCCATGTCAGGACTTTCCCTTCAGGAAGCCGATCCGCCCGTAGAGCGCATCGCTCGCCAGCACGAACACGAAGATGATGCCTTGCAGCACCAGCACGGAGGCATCGGGCAGGCCGAGCCGCCGCTGCAACAGGCCGCCGGAGGCCGAGATACCGCCGAGCAGGATCGCGACCGGAATGATCGCGAGCGGATTCTGCCGCGCCAGGAATGCGACGAGGATGCCGGTGAAGCCGTAGCCGGCCGCGAGGTTTGCATTGGTGCGGCCCTGCACCGCCGCGACCTCGATCATGCCGGCAAGTCCGGCGCAGCTGCCGGCGAGGAAGCAGACCGTCAGGATCAGCTTGCCGACGGAAAGCCCCACGATCTTGGCGGCGCGGATGTTGCCGCCGGCGACGCGTGCCGCGAAGCCGAACGTCGTGTGATAGATCAGGATATAGGCGGCAACGGCGGCGACGAGGCCGAACACCAGGCCCCAATGCACGTCGGTGCCGGGAATGCTGCCGATCATGTTGGCGGCGCCGATCTCGCGCGTCGACGGCTTGTTGAGGCTCGCCGGGTCGCGCATCGGCCCCTCGACCAGATGGTTCAGGATCGCGAGCGCGATATAGACCAGCAGCAGGCTCGAGATCGTCTCGTTGACGCCGCGGTACTGCCGCAAGCCGCCCGACAGCGTGATCCAGAGGCCGCCGCCGATCATGCCCGCGATCACCATCGCGATCTGTACCACGATCGGCGCCGCGCCCTGCAGCGCCAGCGCCGCCGCGGTCGCCGACAGCGCGCCGATCAGCAGCGCGCCTTCGCCGCCGATGATCACCATGCCGAGCTGCGCCGGCAGCGCCGTGCACAGCGCGGTCAGGATCAGGGGCGCGGCGCGGGTCAGCGTGTTCTGCCAGGAGAAGGCGGTGCCGAACGCGCCGTAATACATGTAGAAATAGAGATCGAGCGGGTTCTTGCCGTAGAGCGCAATGAAGCCGCCGAACACCGCGAGCGCGCCGACCAGCGCCGCGCCCGGGATCAGGATGTATTCGATGCTCGCGCCGTAGCGCTGGAGGAAGCCGGGATCGGCGGCCGGAGCAACGCCGGTCGCCTCTACCGATTCCGCCGCCTCGGTCGTCACGCGGTGGCTCCGATCACGCCCTCGACCAGATAGTCCATCTTCTCGAGCTCGGGATCCTGCTGGCCGCGGTCGGTGCCGCCGGCGATCACCGTCTTGCCCTTGTTGTCGGCGATCGGACCCTTGAAGATGGTGAAATCGCCGGACATGAACTTGGCCTTGACGTCGTCGGCATGCTTGCGCGCTTCCGCAGAGACCATTTCGCCATAGGGCGAGACCTTGACGATCTCTTCCTTCAGGCCGCCGCGATAGAAATTCGGGATCGTCTCTCCAGCCACGATCATCTTGACGAACTTCGGATACAGCGCCTCCCAATTCCATTCGGCACCGGTGAGATAGGCCTTCGGCGCCAGCGGCGACTGGTTGACGTGATAACCGCACACCATCGCGCCGCGCCGCGCGGCGTTCTCGACCATCGTCTTCGGTCCGTCGACATGGCAGGTCAGCACGTCGACGCCCTGGTCGATCAGGCTGTTGGTCGCCTCGGCTTCCTTGACCGGCATCGACCAGTCGCCGGTGAAGATCACCTGCGTGGTCGCCTTCGGATTGGCGAGCCGGGCGCCGAGCGTGAACGCGTTGATGTTGCGCAACACCTGCGGGATCGGCTTGGCCGCGACGAAGCCGAGCTTGCCGCTCTTGGTCGAATAGCCGGCGACGATGCCGGAGATGTATTGCGCCTCGTCGATGTAGCCGAAATAGCTGCCGGCGTTTTTCGGGTCCTTGTCGGTCCACAGCCCGCCGCAATGCTCGAAATGCAGCTTGGGGAACTTGGTCGCCATCTTGACGACATGCGGGTTGTAATAGCCGAACGAAGTTGGAAACAGCAGCGTGGCGCCGTCGAGATTGACCATGGACTCGATGGTCTTCTCAACCGCGTCGGTCTCCGGCACCTTCTCTTCCTCGATCACCTTGATGCCGGGCAGTTTCTTCACCGCCGCCGCGCCTTGGGCGTGGGCCTGGTTGTAGCCGTAGTCGTCGCGCGACCCGACATAGATGAAGCCGACCGTAGTCTCGGCCGCGGCCGCGCCGCGCACCCCGAGCGCGCTACCGAATGCCAGCGCCGCGCTTCCCTGCAATAAGTGCCGTCTTGAAATCCTGCCAAAATCCATCGCCTGCTCCCTCCGGCGGGTCCGGCCCGCCTGTCCTTGTTGCAGCCGCCGTAACGGCGACGCCTGACGGAGTGTCGCAAGCTTCATGCCAGAGCACGTTTGGCGGTCATGGTTCCGTAAGCGCTTGAATATACGAGATAAGACTGAGTGATGTGAGGTGGTCCGGCGCTCGATCGATGTCGAATTGCCTATTTTGTAGGCTATCTATCGCCGTTGTATGCAATGGCGTTAAGCAGTCGCTAACCGGCTGGCGTCGTCTGCCGGCGTGACTTGTGTTCGGTGATTTGCCGGCTGGTCAATCGGATCGGGCCTGCTACGAGTGAGGGCGTACGCCAGCCGGACTTCGGGGCCGGGTTGGACGGATGGGAAAGACCATGAGCGAGAAGCAACCGTCGTCAGAGCCGCCTTCTCTTGGTGACGAGATCGTGGCGCGGATCGATCAGCTCGCGGCGATCTCCGAGACTTCAGAGCATCTGGCGCGCGTCTTCCTCACCGACGAGCACCGCAAGGCGGCCGATCTGATCCTGTCCTGGATGCGCGAGGCCGGCATGGGCGCGCATCTCGATGCGATCGGGAATGTCTGTGGCCGCTACGAGGGAGAGCGTCCGGGCCTGCCGGCGCTGATGCTCGGCTCGCATTACGACACCGTACGCGATGCCGGCCGATGGGACGGCCCGCTCGGCGTCATCACCGCGATCGCCTGCGTCGCCGATCTGAACCGGCGCGGCAAGCGGCTGCCGTTCGCGATCGAGATCGTGGGCTTCGCAGACGAGGAGGGCGTGCGCTTCGCGTCGACCCTGCTCGGCAGCCGCGCGGTGGCCGGAACATTCGACGAGAGCGTGCTCAACACGCGCGATCGCGCCGGCACCTCGATGCGCGACGCGCTTGTGCAGTTCGGGCTCGACCCCGATCATGTCGGCAAGGCAGCGCGCGCCCGCCGCGAGCTGCTCGGCTATGTCGAGCTGCACATCGAGCAGGGCCCCGTCCTGGAACAGAAGGCGCTGCCGGTCGGCGTCGTCACCGCGATTTCAGGCGCGACCCGGCTTGCTGCCAATCTCACCGGGATGGCTGGCCACGCTGGCACCGTGCCGATGCCGTTGCGGCGCGATGCGTTGACGGGCGCCGCCGAATGCATCGTCGCGATCGAGCAATTCTGCAGGAGCGACGAAGCCGGCCTCGTCGGCACCGTCGGCTATATCGACGCCATGCCCGGCGCCACCAACGTGATCCCGGGCAAGGTGTCGTTCACGATGGACATCCGCTCGCAAAGCGACATGCACCGCAAGCGCGCCGTCGCCGACCTCGTGCGGCAGGTCGAGGCGATCGCCAGGCGGCGCGAGCTCGGCTTGCAGATCGACGTCACCCACGAGAACCGCAGCGTGCCCTGCGCGCCCTGGCTGAAGACGCAGCTCGCAGCCGCCGTCGCCGCCGAGGGCCACGAGGTGTTCGAGCTGCCGAGCGGGGCAGGGCACGATGGCATGGCGATGGTCGACGTCGCCGATATCGGCATGATCTTCGTACGCTGCCGCGGCGGAGTCAGCCACAATCCGGCCGAGCATGTCGAGCTGGATGACGCCGACACCGGCGCGCTTGTGCTGCTGCGTTTTGTCGAGAATTTCCGAGCGCACGGTGGATGAAACAGTCCACGCCCTTGGTCGCTGTCGGATGATAGGCCGCGACGGCAGATCCAGATCATCGTTCGATTGACGATCGCAGGCTCGCCTGTTCGAGCTTGACTCGGCCAGAGCGAGATTCCCGCACCTACCTGCTTGACGCGGTAGATCGAGAGATAAACTCGGCAATGAGAGCCGTTATTTCCGCTGGGCGCTCCAAGCTTGGCAGATGAGCTACGCCCGATATTTCGTGCCCCTCTGCGCCGAGTATCGCCGCTGCGACGTGGCGACAGCGTTCCTGAACGTAGGGAAAGTCCAGGTCACCCCATATCACAAGGGTTGGCACCGTGATCTCGCTGAGCAGCTGGAAGAAGGGTCGAACATCGACGTCCGATCCGAAAGGTGGTGAACGGAGCGCAATGCCGTTCATATCAAGGAGCAGATCCCGAGCTGGACCGGCCACGCGACCTTCCGGCGCCAGCGGTCCATCCAGCCAAAGACGCGCCTTCATTGCATTTACCAGATCGAGGTTCCCGGATGCCTCGACCTCCTTCGATTTCATCATCAGGTTCTCGATCTCGGGAGCATATGTCGGATCGGGAGCACCTGCGATGTTCGGGGCAATGAGAACGAGGGCTCCAACGCGCGACGGATGCCGGAGGGCGGCATCAAGCGCGATGCGGCCCCCGAGGGAGCAGCCGACGAGGACCGCGGGCTTCCCTTCTGAGGTGGCCTCTAGCACCGCGATGAGGTCTGCAAGGGCAGAAAAGTCCTCCGGCTCGGCGCGAGTTTCGCCGAACCCGCGTCGGTCATAAGCGATCGCCTTGTGGCTGGTGCCGATTCCATTTAATTGAGCGCGCCACATGCGCCGGTCGCACACGTTTGCATGAAGAAATACAGTGGGCGTCCCGCTGCCTACGACCTCTGTTGCAAGCCTGGCGAGACCAGACGCGACGAATTGCATGGTTGCGCATTCCAAAACTGACGAAGCCATCGACGAGTCATAAAAGGAATTGTGTCAGCGCAAAACCCTGGTCGCTTGCATAGACGTACTGCAATGTAGACGTGCTACAACGTTGCTGGGCGCCACAAAGCAACTCAGCCGGGAGAGAGTGCTTTCTGCTCGATCGCGGTGCTCGCCTTGGCCCCTAAGACAGAATGCTAGAACGCGACCGACATCACCAATGTCGGCCGGAGGCAGAGCCGCACTATTTTCGTCTCCACTAAGAAGTCTCGTCACGCCGGAAAGCGAACACAGGGGCGACACGGAGTGGCGTGCGATCCCGGCAAGATGGCCGCCAGGGTGTTTTTGACCGCCGGAGAAGAAAACTCTCCTCGTTCCGGTGCGAACGAAATGTCCTTCCAGCATGGCGCCGCAAAAGGCGGTCTGTTACCCTTGCTTCTGCGTCCGTGATCGCGACATTGTGGTCGCAGTCCAGATAGTCACGATAATGAGCCAATCCGCATTCGATCCCTTCGGTGAGCCGGTTCCCGCGGTCGATCCTTCGATCGCGAGCGCGGGTGTGTCGAAATGGCTGAAGACGGCGGGGACCAGCGTGTTCTGGGTGCTGGTGGCCGGCATCGTGCTGGCGCGGGCGGTCTATTTCGAACCTGGCGTGTTCAGCTTCGAGCATGCCGTGGCGTGGGCGCAGGGCCTGTTCGCTGCGCTTTAGCGGACGTCGCGCGCGGCGCCGCCTTTGTACCCTTTGTCTCCCGAATGATGCCCTCGAACGCGACTGCCGCCGGCACGTCGAGCCGGCCGGGCGATTTCAGTTGCCACAGCGTGCGCTCGATATGGACGCCCTTGATCGGGATCACCTTGAGCTTCCCGAGCCTCACCTGATCGTCGATCGTCGCGACCGACACGATGGCGACCCCGACACCCGCGGCGACGGCCTGCTTGATCGCCTCGGTGCTGCCGATTTCCAGGGTTCGCTGCGGCTCGACGCGGTGGGCGGCGAGCGCCTGCGCGACCACCTCGCGGGTGCCTGAGCCCGGCTCGCGCACGATCAGGATCTCATCGTTCAGCGACCGGATGTCGATCGGCCCCTGCACCGCCGCGAAGCGGTGATCCGGCCCCGCGATCAGCGCCATCACGTCGGTGCGCCAGGCCTCGCTGGTCAGGTTTTCGTCCTCGACCGGCCCCTCGACCAGCGCGATCTCGACTTCGTGCCCCAGCATCAGCGCCGCGATGTCGCTGGTATTGGCGCTCACCACATGCAGGTCGATGCCGGGAAAGGCGCGGTGGAACACGCCGAGATATTCCGGGATCATGTAGGTCGCGATCGTCGTGCTGGCGCCGATCCGCAGCGAGCCGCTGTCGAGGTTGCGCAGCGCCTGYAATTCGTCCTCGGCGGCGCGCTCGGCCGCGAACAGCGTCTCGGCATGCCGGGCCAGCGCGGCGCCCTCCCGGGTCGGGCGCACCCCCTTCGGCGTGCGGTCGAGCAGCCGGCAGCCGACCTGCAACTCGAAATCCCGCACGCCCTTGGAGATCGCCGGCTGGCTGATGTGCAGCAGGTCGGCGGCGCGGGAGAAACTTCCAGTTCTCGCCACGGCCGCGAACAGGCGGAGCAGGTGCAGGTTGAGGGACATAACTTCTCTCTATCGGGGCAGTCCGAAAAGATATTAGCCAAATAGCGGGGTCTGGCGCATAAAATCTTCTCCGAAAAGAGGRTTTCGTGCCGGAACAASAACAASATCAAKGGCAGMAGCAGGGSGCGCTSAAGCGCRTWTTCCTGCTCATTCCRGGCATTCTGSTCTGCGGGGTGGTCACCGTCATCTCGCTCGGCGTCCAGGCCGTCGAGGAGCGGGTTTTCGACCACCCCTATATCGAGGCCCTGGTCGTCGCCATCCTGCTCGGCATGGCGGTGCGCACCGCCTGGGAGCCGTCGGAGCGTTGGCGCTCTGGCATCGCCTTCAGCGCCAAGCAACTGCTCGAGGTCGCGGTGATGCTGCTCGGCGCCTCAATCAGCTTCGCCGCGATCGTGGCGTCGGGCGGGCTTCTGATCGGCGCCATCGCCGCGACCGTCGTGATCATGCTGGCGGTGAGCTATGGCCTCGCTCGCCTGCTCGGGCTGAAGACCAAACTCGCGATCCTGATCGCCTGCGGCAATTCGATCTGTGGCAATTCGGCGATCGCGGCGGTGGCGCCGGTGATCGAGGCCGATGGCGACGACATCGCCTCGTCGATCTCGTTCACCGCCATTCTCGGCGTGCTGATGGTGCTCGGCCTGCCGCTGTTGATTCCGCTGCTGAAGCTGACGGCGACGCAATACGGCATCCTCGCCGGACTCACGGTCTATGCCGTGCCGCAGGTGCTGGCGGCGACCGTGCCGGCCGGCATCGTCTCGACCCAGATCGGTACGCTGGTGAAGCTGGTGCGGGTCTTGATGCTGGGCCCGATCGTGGTTGCGCTCTCGCTGTTCGTGGCGCGGCGGCGCAAGAGCGGTACGGCCGGCGCAAAGGCCGCGTCGATCAGCCCGTTCAAGCTGGTGCCCTGGTTCATCATCGGCTTCCTGGTGCTGGCCGCGCTGCGTTCGCTCCAGCTGGTGCCTGACATCGCGATCGCGCCGGTGACCAAGACGGCGGCGATCCTCACCGTGGTCTCGATGGCCGCGCTCGGGCTCGGTGTCGATGTGCGCGTGCTCTCGACCGTTGGCGGCAGGGTGACGGCCGCCGTCACGCTGTCCCTGATGCTGCTGCTCGGCCTGAGCATCGGGCTCGTGCACTTCTTCAAGTAGCCGCGAGGAGTGGCGCGGCTACTCGGCGGCCTTTGCAGTCTTGCCGAACATCCGTGTCGGTGCGGGGAAGCCGCAGGACGTGCCGTCCGTGATCTTGACCTGATCTTCCCAGGGCAAACGGAAGCGGCCGGACACCATGTCCTGCATGAAGGTGTAGGGGCAATCCATCGCACCGCCTTTCACCGCGACATAGCCGCGGTGCCAGAGCTGATAGATGTTGTTCTCGACGCCCCAGTTGATCCGCGCCTCGCGCACCAGGTCGGGCCGCACCTCGGCGGTGATGATCTCGTCGGCCCGTCCGGTGGTCCCGTGCGCGATGATGCTGCCGTCGAAATTGACGATCATGCCTTCGCCCATCGAGTCGAACGACCCGTCCGAGCCGCACATGCAGACATTGGCCGTCACCATCAGGTTCTGGAACGCGTTGGCCTGGTTGGTGAAGCGCCAGCTGTCGCGGATCGGCGCGGTGTAGCCCGCGGTGCGGATCATGATCTCCGCGCCCTTGTAGGCGCATTCGCGCGCCATCTCCGGGAACATGCCGTCGTGGCAGATGATCAACGCGATCTTCGCGCCTTTCGGCCCGTCGATCACGGGAATGCCGATGTCACCCGGCTCCCACGGCTCGACCGGGATCCAGGGATGGAATTTGCGGTAGTACAGCTTGATCTCGCCGTGATCGTCGATGATCAGCCCTGAATTGTAGGGGTTGCCGTGCGGGTTGAACTCCATGATGGAGAAGCAGCCCCAGATCTTGTTGTCGATACAGGCCTGTTTGAAAGCCG
>BFBZ01002420.1_pt1 | contig 10197 bp, 7 predicted proteins | sample 1888401 | NCBI WGS metagenome assembly BFBZ01 (sample SAMD00112614, study PRJDB3348) | symbiont metagenome | host: Chara braunii | reverse complement strand
AGAAAAGGACCTCGCGCGCGCCCGCTTCCTTCGCCTCGCGCGCCGCGACCTCTGGCGCGGTGTGATAGCTCAGGATGTCATGGAAGATGTGGGCGTAGTTGGAACGCCCGCCCTCCATCGCCACCTCCCGCTGGACGGCCACCAGGTTCGGGGCCAGACCCTCGTGGACCAGCAGGTCGACGCCCTTGGCCGCGCGAACAAGACGTTCCGAGGGACCGGTGTCGCCGCTGATCACGACGCTGCGGCCCTTGTAGTCGAAGCGATAGCCCACCGCGCCCTCGACCGGATGATGCTGGACGGGGAAGGCCCAGACCTTCAGCCCCGGCTTCTCCAGCACCAGAACGTCGGGACCATTGGGATCGGCCGTGAACGGATGCGGCGCGCCGCCAAAGCCGGACGGCGGCACGACGCTCTCGCCATGGTGCGCGATGCGATAGCCGCGATCCAGCGTATAGGCGGTCTCGAACCCCTGGACGACCTGATCCAGGCCTTGGGGCCCATAAATCGGCAGCGGTGCCTTGGCCGCGCCGCCAGCCCAGTGCTGCAGCATCAGCTCGCCCAGATCGCCGATGTGATCGGAGTGGTAGTGGGTGATGAACGCCGCCTGCAGCCGCGGGGGCGGAAGGTTCATGATCAGCAGGTTGCGCGTCGAGCCGGACCCGGAGTCGACGACGAACAGGTCCTTGCCCGCCAGCACCACGACGCAAGGCCCCGCCCGTCCCGGGTCCGCCATCGGCGCGCCCGAGCCACATAGGCCCACGTGCAGACCATCCGGCAGCTGGGCCAGCGGGTCGCTGGCGAGGATCTGCTTGTAGGCCTGACGCATCGTGGCTTCGGCCAGACGCTCGCGGAACAGCCAGGCGCCGCCCAGTCCCAGCAGCGCCACGGCCGCCGCCGCGCCCAATCCGATCCATAGTTTCCGCACGACCGCCTCCCGTCTTGACCAAGAGCGCCTATAATGACACTCATTATGCCAATATCAACAGTCGTAACGAACCACGGGAGAACGCCATGGACGTGCTGCGCACGCCGGACGAGCGGTTTGAGAATCTTGCCGGCTGGCCCTACGCGCCGCGCTACACTCAGGTGCGCGACGCGGACGGAACCGAGCTGCGGATCCACCATGTCGATGAAGGTCCGCGCGATCAGCGGCCGATCCTGCTGATGCATGGCGAGCCATCGTGGGCCTATCTGTATCGTCAGGTGATCGCCGACCTGACGGCGCGCGGCCGACGGGCCGTCGCCCCGGACCTGGTCGGCTTCGGGCGCTCCGACAAGCCCGCCGCCCGCGCCGACTACACCTTCGAGCGCCACGTGGCCTGGATGAGCGCCTGGCTGGTCCAGAACGATCTCAAGGACATCATCCTGTTCTGCCAGGACTGGGGCGGACTGATCGGCCTGCGCCTGGTCGCGGCCTTTCCGGAGCGCTTCGCCGCCGTCGTGGCCTCGAACACCGGCCTGCCGATCGGGGTGGGCAAGAGCGAAGGCTTCGAGGCCTGGCTGAATTTCAGCCAGAACACGCCGGAGCTGCCCATCGGCTTCATCCTGAACGGCGGCACGGCGCGCGAACTCTCGGACGCCGAACGCGCCGCGTATGAGGCCCCCTTCCCCGACGAGACCTACAAGGAAGGCGCCCGGATCTTCCCCGCCCTGGTTCCGATCACCCCCGAACATCCCTCGGTGGAAGAGAACAAGGCCGCCTGGGCGGTCCTGGAACGGTTCGAAAAGCCGTTCTTCACCGCCTTCAGCGATGCCGACCCGATCACGCGCGGCGGCGAGACGGTGTTCCAGAGCCGCGTGCCCGGCGCGCGAAACGCCGCGCACGTCACGCTGAAGGGCGGCCACTTCATCCAGGAGGACAGCCCGTCCGAAATCGCCGCCCTGCTGGACGGCTTGGTCGCCTCCCTTCCGTCCCAGGAGCCCGTCGCATGAACGTTTTGAACGCTGTTTTCCCGACGCCCGAGCAATTCCAGTCGTTCTTCGGCGCTCCCGAGGATGGCCCGTTCGTCATGGTCAACCTCCTGAAGTTCAAGCAGAAGGCCGAGTACGAGGACGGGTCCGAGCCGAACCTGTCTGGACGCGAGGCCTATAATCGCTATGGGGTCGAGGTCGCCAAGCTGGTCACGGCCCTAGGCGGCAAGATCCGCTACAGCGGCGCGGTCACGGGTCTGATGATCGGCGAGATCGAGGAGTCATGGGACGCCGTCGCCCTCGCCGAATACCCCTCGCTGGCCGCCTTCCAGAAGATGGCCTTGTCGCCGGAGATGCACGCCATCGAACATCACCGCAAGGCGGGCCTGGCCGGGCAGTTGAACATCCGGACAAAGCCGGGGCCGGGCTTCTAAGGCGTCGCTCGGAGGGTGAGGACCGCGCCCAGCCCGGCGCCTCACCCCTCCCGAAACACGGTCCTGAAGCCGATATGCGAGGCCCCGCCGTCGGGCGGCCCCGGCGTGCGCGCGGCGGGCCGGTAGCGGAAGCAGAAGTCATCCGAGCACAGGAACGACCCGCCCTTGATGACGTGCTTGGGCGCGTTCGGCTCGTCCGGGTCCAGCGCGCGGATCTCGGGCGGACCGCCCATTTCGATGACGCTGGCGGGGGCCAGTCCGGGCCGGAACCAGTCCTTGGTCCACTCCCAGACATTGCCGGCCATGTCGACCAGGCCATAGCCGTTGGGCGGAAAACAGCCGACGGGCGCGGCCTGAGCCTTGAAGCCGTCCGTCCCCAGATCCTGGGCGGGGAACACGCCCTGCCAGGTATTGGCGCGCGGGTGGTCGGGCGTCTGGGGCTGGTCGCCCCACGTATAGCGCTTGCCGACGAGGCCGCCCCGCGCGGCGTATTCCCACTCCGCTTCGGTCGGCAGATCGCGGCCCAGCCACTTGGCGTAGGCCATGGCGTCTTCCCAGGCGATGTGGACCACCGGCCAGGCCTCGCGCCCGCGAATGCTGGAGCGCGGCCCGTCGGGATGACGCCAGTCGGCGCCCGGGATCACCCGCCACCACTGGGAAGGGTCGTCCGACCTCGCCGCCTTCGCCCCCACGAAGACCAGCGAGGCCGGGACCCTCTGGGCCGCCGGCACGCGGGCGTAGCGCGCGGGGTCGAGCGGCCGTTCGGCCACGGTGCGGTATCCCGTGGCGGCGACGAACCGCGCGAAGGCGGCGTTGGTGACTTCGGTCCGATCGATCCAGAACGGCGCGACCTTGACGGTCTCCGGAGGTCCCTCCTCGGCCCGCAGCGGGGCCGCGCCCATGGCGAAGGTTCCGCCCGGCAGGCGGACCATGCCCGCCGTGCGGTGGGCCGGGTCCGGGACCGGAACGTCCTTCAGGCAGGCCTTGGGCGTTGGCTTGCCGCAGCTCGCCAGCGCCAGAGCAGCCAGGACGTAAAGCGCTCTTAGTTGTCCCAATAGATGTACTCGTCGTCCTTCTTGGCCGGCTGGCCGCCCGGATGGTCGATATAGATCGCGCCCGAGAGCAGCGAGGGCCAGGAGGGCTTAGCCATCTGACTGTCCAACTGCGCCAGCGTGGCCTTCAGCTCGCGCACCTTTTCGGGGTTGGACTTGGAGAGATCGTGGCGCTCCGTGGGGTCCGCCGACAGATCGTACAGCCAGACCCTGTTTGGCTCCTGGGCGACCTGCAGCTTCCAGCCGCCCGACAGCACGACCTCGTAGCGGCCCGAGCGCCAGTACATGGCCTTGTGCGGGTCTCCGGTCGTCTGCCCCTTCACGAACGGGACGAGGTCGACGCCGTCGATGACCCGATCCTTGGGCACGGGGGCGCCGGCCGCCCCGGCGGCGGTGGCGAAGATGTCCACGTGACCGACCGGGCTGCGATAGATCCCGCCCGCTGGCAGTTGCCCCGGCCAGCGCAGCAGGAACGGCACGTGGATGCCGCCTTCGAAGAAGGTCGCCTTCCAGCCGCGATAGGGTTTGTTGATGTCCGGCAGCCCGATGTAGTTGGCCCCGCCGTTGTCGGAGGTGAAGATCACCAGGGTGTTCTTGTCGAGGCCCTTGTCCTTCAGGGTCTGAAGCACCCGGCCGATATTGCGGTCGAGGTTACGGACCATGGCGCCATAGACCCGCAGGCGGTGATCCTTGATCCGCGGCAGGGCGTCGTAGTCGGCCTTGGGCGCCTGCAGCGGCGTGTGCACCGCGTTGTAGGCCAGATACATGAAGAACGGCCGGTTCTTGTTCTTGTCGATCGCCGTGATCGCCTGATCCGTCAGGTAGTCGGTCATGTAGGCGTTCGGGTGGAACAGCTTGGAGCCGTTGTACTGCACCGCATAGGGCAGCGCGCCCCACAGGAACTTGTCGATCGGATCGAAGTCCTGACGCGACTCCTCGACCGAGGGATCGCCGGCCGGGGCGAACAGCGAGGCGCCCGCCATGAAGCCCAGGCTCTCGTCGAAGCCCTGATCCTCGGGCCGCGAGCCCTTGACCCCGCCCAGGTGCCACTTGCCCAGGTGAATGGTGTGATAGCCGCGCGGCTTCAGCGCCTCGGCGATGGTGATCTCGGTCGAGGGCACGGCCTCGCTGCTGTCGTCCCGGGGCGCGTTCTTCACCTCGGCGGCGTTGAAGCGCGAGGGATGCAGCGGATCGCCCGCGTGACCGCCGACGACGCGGGAGAAGGCCACCGGCGTGGGGGTGAACTCGAAGCCGAACCGGGTGGCGTAGCGGCCGGTCATGATCGCCGCCCGCGACGGCGCGCAGGTGGCGTTGCCCGCATAGCCGTTGGCGAAGGTCACCCCGTCATGGGCGATGGAATCGATATTGGGCGTGGGCACGGCGCCATTGGCGACGCCACCGCCGTTCAGGGTGATGTCATTGTAGCCGAGGTCGTCGGCCAGGATGAACACGACGTTCGGCGGCCGCTCGCCCGTCGGTGCCTCGCTGGGCCCCTGCGCCCAGGCCACCGGGTGGTAGGCCTCGATCTTCGGCTGCTTGGCCCGCGCGGCCAGAATGATCAGGTCAAAGCGGAAGTGCCAAAGGGCGGCGCCCGCCGCGACCAGAACGGCGACCGCCGCCAAGGCTATTTTCCAACCCTTCATCGGGGCCTCCCTCGTTGTCGACGCGAAGCATATATTGACATTCATCGTGCCGCTAGATGTCATCCGCACGACATTTCGGAGGCAACATATCGTGTCCCTGCGCACCGTCCTCATGCGAAGCGCGACCGCCGCCCTGACCAGCCCGGCTCGCCGACGCATGGCCCGCGACCTCGCCGCCCTGCGCGCCCGTCTTCGCGGCGAGCCCCCGACGATCCGCTATTTCCATCAGGCCGACGATCCCTATTCCCATCTCGCGGCCCAGGTCCTGCCCCGGCTTCGCGCGCGCTACGCCGCGCGGATCGAGATCTGTCTGGTCCCACCGCCCGAGGACTCGGCGGCGCCGGACCGGGCCAGGCTGCGCGCCTACGGCCTGAGGGACGCCCAGCGGCTGGCGCGCGCCCGGGGCCTGGACTTCCCGTCCGACGCCGCCCTGCCCGTCCCCGACACCGTCCGCCAGCTGCAAGCCGTGCTGGCCGAGGCGCTGCGCCACGATCGCTTCGACGAGGCGGCTCTCGCCGCCGGAACCGCGATGTGGGCCGGTGATCAGGAGACTCTGAACCGTCTCGCGGCCCCTCTAAAGGATCAGAGCAAGGCCTCGCTCGATGACCTTCTGAAGCGAGGCGAACACGAGCGCCAGCGCCTGGGCCACTATCTGGGCGGCATGTTCCATTTCGAGGGCGAATGGTTTTGGGGCGTCGATCGCATGGGCCATCTGGAATCCCGCCTGGCGAACCGCGGCCTCGACCGGGAGCCGGGCCGCCCCGCCCTCGCCCCCGCCTTCGAGCCGCGCCTGGAGGGGCCGCCCGAACGCCCAGCGCCGACCGTCGAGCTCTGGTTCTCGTTCCGCAGTCCCTATTCCTGGCTGGCCCTGCCGCGCGCGCGAACCCTGGCCCAGGCCTGGGGGGCGAAGCTGGAGCTGCGTCCCATCCTGCCGATGGTCATGCGCGGCCTGGCCGTGCCGCGCATCAAGACGCTCTACATCACCCTCGACTGCAAGCGAGAAGCCGAGCGTCTGGGCCTGCCGTTCGGCAAGATCGTCGATCCGGTCGGCGCGGGCGCCGCGCGAGCGCTGGCGGTGCTGCACCACGCGATCGATCTGGGCGTGGGCGAGACCTTCGCCGAACTGGGCCTGAAGGCCGCTTTCGCCGACGGCGTCGCCCTCGCCGAGGACAAGGGCCTCTACGGCGTGGCCCGCGCCGCAGGTCTGACCGACGCGCAAACCGCCGCCGCCCTGGCCGACGAAAGCTGGCGCCAGCGCGCCGAGGTCAATCGCGCCGCGCTCCTCGACGCCGGCCTCTGGGGCGCGCCGAGCTTCCGGATCGCCGGCGGCCCGGCCTACTGGGGTCAGGACCGTCTCTGGATGCTGGAAGACGACCTGCGCGCCGCGAAATCCTCCCCCCCGGCCGAAGCCCCTGGGGCTGACGCAGGGCCGTGATGAGCGGCTTTTGCTCAAAAGCGCTTGGGCGAATGACAACGTGGGACTATCCATTCGCCGATGCTCACCCAGACCGACAGCACCGCGGCCCTCCCAGTCTCCGCCAGCGCCGCTGAACGGGCCCGCAATCACCGGCGGACGCCCGTCCGTCGCCTGCGCCTGGGCCTGGCGCTCTTCGCGATCGCCGTGGGCGTCGCGGTCGTGGGCCAGGCGTCCTGGCGAGGCTTCGTCGCGCAGAAGACCGACACCCAGGCCACCGGCCCCGCCCTGCAGCTGGGCAAGCCCCGCTTTTCCGGCACGCTGAAGGACGGTCGGGCCTTCCTGATCACCGCCGACAGCGCCGAGCGCGACGCCAAGGACGAAAATCTGGTCCACCTGGTGTCTCCAGTCCTGATCCGGGGATACGGCTCGCCCGAAGCCAGTCAGGCGACCGCCAAGTCCGGCGCCTATCGCGAGGACGCCCATACCCTGCTGCTGTCCGACGCGGTGAGAATCACCAGCGCGGAAGGCTATGTGTTCGACGCCCCCCAGGCGCTGATCGACACGCGCACCGGCGAGGTCAGCGGACAGTCGGGCATCGCGGGCGGGGGCCCGAAGGGCAGCACGCGCGCCAACAGCTATAACGTCACCGACAAGGGCGACCGCGTCGTGCTGAAGGGCCGCGTCCACACTCGGCTGGAGCGCCAGCGCTGACGTGGCCGCCGCCAAACACGTCCGCCTCGCCGACCTTCCGTCACGCTCTCGGGTCCGATCGGGCCTGACGGCGGCCGGCTTCGCGCGCCTGGCGCCGACGGCATGACGGCCGCCGCGCCCGCCGCGCCTCAAACGCCGATCCGGCGCGTCCTGGCCAACGCCGGACAGCTGCTGAGCGGCCGCGCGGTGAACGCCGTCGTCGGCCTGGCCTATATCGCCCTGACCGCCCGTAGCCTAGGCAAGGAAACGATGGGCGTGCTGGTGATCATCAACGCCTTCGCCCAGTTCCTGGGGGACGTGGCGCATTTCGAGTCCTGGCAGACGGTGATCGCCTACGGGACCAAGCCGCTGGCCGATAAGGATCTGCCCCGGTTTCAGCAGGTGCTGCGGCTGTCCCTGCTGCTGGACCTGATCAGCAGCGTCGTCGGCGTCGCCCTGGGCGTCCTGGGCGCGTGGCTGTTCTGGGAGGCGCTGCGCTGGCCGCCCGGCATGAGCGGCTATGGCGCGCTCTATGCCCTGTCGATCGGGGTCATGACCCCCGCGACCGGCGTTGGCCTGCTGCGGCTGTTTGACCGCTTCCGCTACTTGGCCGCCGAGCAGGCGGTCAGCTCGTTCGTGCGGATGATCGGTTGCGCGATCTGCGCGCTGGCCCACGCGCCGATCCAGTATTTCCTGCTGGCCTGGGCGGCGGGCGCGTTCGCCTCGTTCTTCTACATCGCCGCCGTCGCCGTTCGAGACCTCCGCGCGCGCGGCCTCCTGACTGGCTTTCGACCATGGGGACCGACCAGTCGGGGCCTGCCCGGTGTCTGGCGCTTTGCGTTGTCGACCAACTTTTCCGGCACGCTGGAGGTGGGCTTCACCCACGTGCTGACCATGGCCGTCGGCGCCATCCTGGGTCCAGTCCAGGCGGCCTATTGGCGGATCGGCAAGCAGGTGGCCGACGGCATGGCCAAGCCCGCCCGGTTGATGGTCCCGGCGCTCTACCCGGAGCTAGCCAAGCTGCGCGCCGCGGGCGGCCAGCGGGCCATGACCAGGCTCGCCATTCAGATCGCCCTGATCGGCGGCGCGGCCGCCGGCGTACTGCTTATGGTCAGCCTGCTCGCCGGCCGCTGGATCCTGGAAACCGTGATGGGCCAGGCCTTCGGCGCGGCCGCCGACGTGATGAACTGGCAGGTCGCCGCCGCGGCCATCGGGGTCATGACGCTGCCTCTGGAGCCGATGCTGGTGTCCATGCGCGCGGCCGGCGCCGCGCTGATTGTCCGGCTGGTGGTCGTGATCGCCTATTTCGCCGCCCTGTTCCCCCTGATACGGACGTTCGGCCTGGCGGGCGCGGGCGCCGCTCTGGTTGCGTCCGCTTTGGCTCTGGGCCTGGGCATGTATTTCATGGCGCGGCTCAGGCTCGCCCGACTCGCGGCGGACGAAGGTCTCGCCGCTGCTGACTAAAGACGATGAAGGCCGAAGTGATGATAACCCCCACGGCGTCTGAACGCACCGTCCGGTTCGCCGACTTCCCGACGCTGACGCAAGCGCTCGACTTCGCCGCCTCGGGCGAAACCGGCGTCAATCTGTACTCGCTGCGCGGCGAGCTGGTCGAGGCGCTGCCTTACGCCAAGCTGCGCGAGGACGCCCTGGTCCTGGCGCGCCGGCTTCTGGCCACGGGCGCCAAGCCGGGCGACAGCGTGGCCTTGCTGGCCGAGACCGACGGCGACTTCGTCCGCGCCTTCTTCGCCTGTCAGTACGCCGGCCTGCTGCCCGCGCCGATGGCCCTGCCGACCCCGCTGGGCGGTCGCGCGGCCTATATCGAGCAGATCAAGACCCTGGCGACCTCCGCCCAGGCCAAGATCCTGATCGGCCCCGTCAGCCTGAAGGAGTGGGTCGCCGAGATCGGCGAGGGCGCCGGCCTCGCCTTCGCGGGCGTTCTCGCCGACCTGCCGGAAGACGGCGGCGCGGCCCTGCCCGCCATCACGGCCGAAGATCCTTGCTACCTGCAATTCTCGTCGGGAAGCACCCGCACGCCGACCGGGGTGTTGGTCCGTCACAAGGCGCTGATGGCCAACTGCGTGGCGATCACGCGCGATGGCCTTCAAGTCGCGCCCAGCGACCGCGCCATCTCGTGGCTGCCGCTCTATCACGACATGGGCCTGATCGGCTTCCTGCTGGCGCCCCTCTCCTGCCAGATGTCGGTCGACCTGCTGCCGACCGGGGCGTTCGTGCGCCGACCGCTGCTGTGGATCGACCTGATTTCGCGCAACAAGGCCACCACCGCCTATAGCCCCACCTTCGGCTACGAGCTTTGCGCCCGCCGCGTCCAGGGCCAGTCGCTCGAGGCCTACGACCTGCGCCATTGGCGTCAGGCTGGCCTGGGCGGCGACATGATCCGGATGCCGCCGCTGAAGGCCTTCGTCGAGGCGTTCGCCCCCGCTGGCTTCTCCGACAAGGCGTTCGTCGCCAGCTACGGCATGGCCGAGGCGACCCTGGCCCTGTCGATGGCTCCGCTGGGCAAGGGGCTGCGCGCCGAAACTCTCGACGTCGAGCGCCTGGAGCGCGACGCCCTGGCCGTCGACGCGCCGGAAGGCTCCGAACGCGCCCGCGACTTCGCCCGCTGCGGCCCCGCCCTGCCCGATCACTTCCTGGAGGTGCGCGGCGAGGACGGCCAGGTCCTGCCCGAGCGCGGCGTCGGCCGGATCTTCGCCAAGGGCCCCTCGGTGATGAGCGGCTATTTCGCCAATCCGGAGGAAACCGCTCGCGTGCTCTCGGCCGACGGCTGGCTGGACACCGGCGACCTCGGCTTCAAGATCGAGGGCGAGATCGTCATCACCGGCCGCGCCAAGGACCTGATCATTCTGAACGGCCGCAACATCTGGCCGCAGGACCTGGAGTGGACGGCCGATAACGAGATCGAGACGCTTCGCAGCGGCGACGTCTGCGCCTTCTCCATCCCCGCCGAGCCCGAAGACCAGATCGTGGTGCTGGTGCAGGCGCGCGGCGGCGACGCGGAAAGCCGCGCGGCCCTGGTCGAGCAGGTGACG
>BFBZ01002409.1_pt1 | contig 10203 bp, 8 predicted proteins | sample 1888401 | NCBI WGS metagenome assembly BFBZ01 (sample SAMD00112614, study PRJDB3348) | symbiont metagenome | host: Chara braunii | reverse complement strand
CGGTTCGAGGTCGAGCGGTCGGCCCGCAGCTTGTCCATCGCCTTGAACATGCTTTCGGAGGCATCGACGATCGAGCTGATGCGCGCGGTGAGCTCGAGCTGCTGCCACGAATTGTAGGCCCGCGAGGCGAACAGGCCGACAAACAGGCATGCCGTCACCAGGATGATGGCCTTCAACGTCGTGGAAATGGTCAGGCGGTTCAGCATGTTGATCTCCGATTCACCGCATTTGACCGCAGACCCGTAAAAATCTGGATGAGGGCTGGCTCCGTTGAACTACGGAGACAGTCGTTGAGCACTCAGGTTCCGGGAGTGGAACTACCAGCCGCCGAGCGTGTTAGCTGATCACCGCCAGCGCATCCTCCTCTCGTTCAGGGGCTCATTCATGCTCGTCAGTGCTCTCGTCACCTTTCTCGTCGTCATCCTCATCCTCTATTTGATCAACCTGCTGCCGATCGACGGCCGGGCCAAGCAGATCTGCCGCGTGATCGTCATCGTGCTCGGCGTGATCTCGCTGCTTCGATTCATCGCGGTGATATGATCTGGCATCATGTTACCTCCGGCAGATCAAAAAAAGCCCCGGCGGATGGCCGGGGCTTTTCGCATCAGGCGCTTGCCTTCGCCTCGCGGCGGCGCGCCGTGAGGATGTATTCGGTGTAGCCGTTTGGCTGGGTGCGGCCTTCGAACACGAGGTCGCAGGCCGCCTTGAACGCCACGCCGTCGAACGACGGCGCCATCGGCTGATAGAGCGCATCGCCGGCATTCTGCTTGTCGACCACGACGGCCATGCGCTTCAGCGAATCCATCACCTGCTCCTTGCTGACCACGCCATGGTGCAGCCAGTTGGCGAGATGCTGGCTCGAGATGCGCAAGGTGGCGCGGTCCTCCATCAGGCCGACATCGTGGATGTCGGGCACCTTGGAGCAGCCGACGCCCTGGTCGATCCAGCGCACGACGTAGCCGAGAATGCCCTGGCAGTTGTTGTCGATCTCCTGGCGCACGTCGTCGGGCGCCCAGTTCGACTGCGACACCGGAATGGTGAGGATGTCGCCGAGCTTGGCGCGCGGGCCGCCCTTCGCGAGTTCCGCCTGGCGGGCGTGAACGTTGACCTGGTGATAGTGCAAAGCGTGCAGCGTCGCCGCGGTCGGCGACGGCACCCAGGCGGTGGTGGCGCCGGCCTGCGGGTGGCCGATCTTCTGCGCCAGCATGTCGGCCATCTTGTCCGGCGCGGCCCACATGCCCTTGCCGATCTGGGCATGGCCAGGCAGGCCGCAGGTCAGGCCGTTGTCGACGTTCCAATCCTCGTAGGCCTTGATCCAGGGCTGCGCCTTCATCTCGTTCTTGCGGATCATCGGACCGGCTTCCATCGAGGTGTGGATCTCGTCGCCGGTGCGGTCGAGGAAGCCGGTGTTGATGAAGACGATGCGCTTGGACGCGGCCTGGATGCACGCCTTGAGGTTCACCGTGGTGCGGCGCTCCTCGTCCATGATGCCGACCTTCATGCTGTTCTCGGGCAGGCCGAGCATCTTCTCGACGCGCGCGAACAGCTCGACCGTCAGCGCCACCTCGTCCGGGCCGTGCATCTTCGGCTTGACGATGTAGATCGAGCCGGTGCGGCTGTTCTTGACCTTGGAGAGACCCTTGAGGTCGTGCATCGCGAGCAGGCCGGTGACGGCGGCGTCGAGAATGCCCTCCGGCACCTCCTTGCCCTGGGAGTCGAGCACGGCGTCGGTGAACATGTGATGCCCGCAATTGCGGATCAGCAGCAGGCTGCGGCCGTGCAGCGTGAGGCTGCCCCCGGACGGCGTGGTGTAGCTGCGGTCGCTGTTCAGCGCGCGGGTGAGTGTCTTGCCGCCCTTCTCGAAGTCGGCCGACAGCGTGCCGTTCATCAGGCCGAGCGTGTTGCGGTAGACTAGCACCTTGTCCTCGGCGTCGACGGCGGCGACCGAGTCCTCCATGTCGAGGATGGTCGAGACCGCGGCTTCCAGGATCATGTCGGAGACGCCGGCCGGATCGTCCTTGCCGATGACATGGCTGCGGTCGATCACGACCTCGACATGCAGCCCGTTGTTGGCAAGCAGGATCACGGAGGGCGCGTCGGCCGAGCCTTGATAGCCGGCGAACTGGTCGGCGTTCTTGAGCGCAGTGGCGTTGCCGCTCTTCAGCTTGGCCGAGAGCTGGCCGGCAATGACGCTGTAGGCGGTGACGTCGGTGTGGCTGCCGGTGGCGAGCGGCACGGCGGCGTCAAGGAAGGCCTTGGCCTTGGCGATCACCTTGTCGCCGCGGGCCTTGTTGTAGCCCTTGCCCGCTTCGCTCGGATCGTGCGGGATGGCGTCGGTGCCGTAGAACGCGTCGTAGAGCGAGCCCCAGCGCGCATTCGCCGCGTTCAGCGCGTAGCGGGCGTTGGTGAGCGGCACCACGAGCTGCGGCCCGCAGATCTTGCCGATCTCTTCGTCGATATTGGCGGTCTCGACCTTGTGCGTGGCCGGCTCGGGCAGCAGGTAGCCGATCTCCTTCAGGAATGCGGTGTAGGCGCCGAGGTCGAAGGCCTTGCCCTTGTTGGCGAGGTGCCAAGCGTCGATCTTGTCCTGCAGGGCGTCGCGGAAGGCGAGCAGCTCGCGGTTCTTAGGGCCGAGATCGCGCAGGATCGCGGCAAGGCCGGCCCAGAACGCGTCCGGATCGATCCCGGTCTTCGGCGCGGCCTCCTTGGCGATGAAGTCGAACAAAACGGGGGCGATCTTCAGTCCATGGGCGTCGATACGGGTCATGATGAGACGTTTCTCTCGAATAGGGCGACGTTGCGCGTGTCTTGGGCGTGCTGAAATGGCCGCCTCGAAGGCGGCGTGTGCAGTGCATTTAGCGCCAAAGCGGGGGCCACGAAAGGGGGGAGGGGTATCGCAGTTGGTCGGGGGAGGGCAGCGGACAGGCGGGCTGGTTCCGGGCGGAGTGATGACAAGTAATTTCGCAGGACCGCCTCAGAGTTCGGCCGCGAGCCCACAGCCGTGCAGAGCCCTCGGATCGGGCACGCTGCCACCCTCCCCCTCCAGGGTAGGGTGACAACGCACAGCGTGCCGCAAATGGCGTTTCGACGTACACCAAACGGCTGCGGACAACTCAACGAAGGTGATCGCTCGTGGTGGTGATGGCTCATGCAACTTCGTCCTCGCGGCGCCTGTTCGCGTCCGAGCTTTGCACACTTGCCGCCTCTCGGTCACGAGAGGCGCAGGGAAGGCCGGGTGCAGGCTGCACCCATGGCCCGCCTGCAGAAAAAAATGCAGGCGGCAGTCACCACAGGTTCAGCCGGACATCCGGCCTTCCCTGCGCGATGGCTCTACGGTTGCTCCGTGGTCTCCCCGGTGCGCCGGGCTTTCTGGTCACCGTTGCCCGCGCGACGCGTCGGCGTCGCAGCTTGCGTGGCATCAGCGTCGGGATGCCAGGACCCCACGGCTTGGCCGTGCGCCTCGGGACTGTCCGTCGACATGATTGCTCACGCCGCAGCCCAAAGCGCCCACCGCATCCCGCACCCGACGTCCGTGACGGTCGCGAACTGTCCCTCGTGTGGGACGGGATGCGGAGAGATAAGCATGATTTCTGAAAAAAAGAAAGAAGAATATTTTTGGCGCGGGGACTGGACAGGGCAAATCGGGTTGATGGGGCTGAGCAATTCGGCTTTTCTGCGCAGGCAGATTTTGCGGACTTCGGGGCAGGGCAAGCTGGCGAGCTAGTGCCGACCGAGCTTCCATCTGGTCTTGCCTGTTGGCTTTGTGAGAACCTTCGAATATGACGTCCGCGCCGGCAGAGTGTTCGCACAACGGAGCCCATGTCGATGGCTCGCCTGAAAGATCGATACGAACTCAATGCGCTGCTGCCGGAAGATGCACGTCGTGCGGAGCTCCTGACACTGATTGATCGCCTCTGTCCGGGAGGATCAATCCATCATGTGCTGAGGCATATCCCCGAGCAGGCTGAAGACGTCTATACCATCCTTGTCGATGATCATTCTGTCGTGAGCTTCGATGTGGCGCGCGGGCGTGATCCGATGATTCTGACAGAAGTCAGAATTCAGAGCTTAAAGGAATTTCGCCATGAGATCGGCCAGGGCAAGGACCGGATCAGATTGGATCGCGCCGCTGAACAGGCGAGGAAGCTGCTCGGATCGACCTCCGCACCGCGCTCGTGAGCGCGGGTGCTCTGTAGGCGTGGTCCGGAAGCGGGCTTGGCCGCTCCTCAGGTCGATGGCGGCGTCCGGAATTGACTTGGTAGCGACTCCCCTCCGTGCTCCCAAATGCCAGCATTCGTGAAACGGTTGGGTTTTGCGGATGCAAAAAGCCATTCGTGACCGTCAGACGGGTCGCTGCGTCGATCCGGGCCGTCCGTGCTATGCCTGCTCAGAGCCGGGGATACCCGACCGCGCGAGTTCTAGCAGCTCGAACAGCGCAACGGGCGCTCGCGCAGCAAATTCGGTGAAGTGAGGTGAGGAAAGCATCTTCAGCATTTCGGTGTCTTGTCCCGCGGCGCTATCATGGGTGATGGAGCGACTGAGTTCCCATCCCGTTGGGGTGCAGTTGACATCGAGGAGCCACCAGCGTGCAGTGCCGTCCACAAGATCGGCTTCAACATAGACTTCGAACGCGCAAAAGGGTTGATCCTCATAACGAAACGCATCCTTGTACTCGCGGAGATCGCAGCCGTGCCTGACCTCAGCGACTGATGGACGCTGGCGAAGATCGTGTGCCAGCTTCGCCATGTCGCGGTTGATGCTCGCGAGCAATGTCATCAAGGTCTTCGCCTGCGATGACACGGCATCAGCAGCCACGTGCGATGATTGGCTCATTTGGCCTCCCCTGTTGGACGTCAGGGCTTGCTTGCTCTGGCACTGTGGTCACGCGCCGCCTTTGGTGTCGCTTTGTCAGTCCAGCGATGTCGCAAGACTCCTCAGTCTTCCATGATGATGTAGCGCAATGCCTGGCACGACGTGATTCAATCCTATCAAAAATCGTCCGCCCATGATCCTGCGCTAATGCGCGGAACGCCCTGAGGGTCGACGGTTTGACCAGGGTCGATAGCCTCGTTCCGCAATAGGGGCAGACTTGGATTTGGAACGCGGCGGTCAGGCTCACATCTCCGGCGGTGCCGTGCGGCCTTCCGGCGAGACGGCGATCGATGTCGCTTCATTGGGCCAGCGCTTTTGTCTCGCGGCATCGACGAGTGTGGCGATCGTCAGCGGCAACTGGGGGCGGCGCAGGCGAAGAACGGTCAGGACAAGCCGGGTCAGCGACAGGCCCTCCGGTCCGAAATGGCGGTCGAATTCGAAGCCGGACAGGTCGACGTCGAACGCCCGCTGGAATGCAAGCATGAATTCGCGCGCATCATCGCCGTCGACGCCGAGGTCTCCGGCGATGTCGGACTCGTCAGAGATTTGCTCGCGGATCCCGGTCTCGGCCCTGACGAAGTCCAGAATTTTCTGAAGGAGTTGGTCTGAAGTCTGTGACATCATCCAACTATCCGACACCTTCTGCTGCAGGCAAGCGCAGGTCGCTCGTGGGCCGGGCAAAGGCGCGGAGCGCCGTGCTCACCATGCTTCACCGGTTTGAGATGGGGGGCACGCGCCGCCTGCCCGCGCCGCTTTGCCCACCCGATGGTCGCAAAAGATCGCAGGCGCGTCGCTGAATGAATAGCAAACCATCAATCCGCATGGCGCTTTCCTTTGTCCGCGCCTAGGCTATCCAACGAGCTTGTCGTAGTCGGCGTGTGAGCCGATCCAGAACCACAAATAGCCGTCGTCGACCTCGGTCGCGAGGGCTCGGTAGCGTAGTCCGACCCGAGCGGACCAGAACCGTCCGACCTTCTTGAACTGGAGTGAAGGGTGACGTGGATCGCGTTTCAGAAGCTCGAAATTCTGATCGGCGAGCCTTTTGATGGCTTCAGGCAGCAACTCGTAGGCCGCCCAAAATTTCGGAGATGCGAAATGGGTCACAATGGCCGGGAGCGGCCAGCTCGATGCGCCGCAAGAGCTTCGTCCGCCAAGGCGTCGAGTTTCCCGGTATGAGCATCACGCTCGATCGCAGCATCGAATGACGCAGCATCGAACCGTTCGAACCATGCGCGAAAGCGCGCGAGTTCGTCTGGATTGAGCTGTTGGACGGCCTTTTCGATCTCTTCGGCGGTTGTCATGATGGGAACATAGCACTGAACATTGAAGCCGAAAAGGTGGCGGCCCGATGGGACCATAAAGCGGCATTGAGGGACCGCATTGCCGAATGTGACGCAGGCGTGTTGCTTGAGCGTGCCGCGATACGGCAAGACCAGTCCCGGATGTCGCCTGGCTCATGCGGCTACGCGCTACCCTCACGTCCGCGACGGCGCCAGGCGGAATTCGACGACGTCCTCTGCGCCGGACAGGTCGCGCGCCATCTGGGCGGTTTCAAACCGGCCGGCGGCCTGCAGCACCAGCTCGAAATGGAATTGCCGCTTCGTCTCGCTGTATTCGTAGCACCAGTCCAGCACGTCGAAGCCATAGGCCCGCATGCATTCGCGCAATTCGGCCTCGCTCGGCTGCAGGCCATGGCGGTAGACGACCGACAGCGACAGCGTGGTCTGATGCGGCAGCCATTTCTCGACTTGGCCGAGCAGGGTCATCGCGGCCAGCGACAATGCCGTGGCGCAAAGCGCGGTGCCGTAGAAGCCGATGCCGATGATGATGCCGATCGCCGACGTCATCCAGATCGAGGCGGCCGTCGACACGCCGCGGATGGTGAAGCCGTCCTTGATGATGACGCCGGCGCCGAGGAAGCCGATGCCGGTCATCAGGCCCTGGATCACGCGCGTCGGATCGGAGACGGTCGGCGACACCGCCATTCCGCCATACCAACTGCCGGGAAAGCCGTTGATCGCCGTCAGCAAGGTCGATGCGACGCAAACCAGGGCGTAGGTCCGCATGCCGGCCGCGCGTCCGTGATAGGTGCGCTCGTAGCCCAGCAGCAGGCCGACGGCCGCCGCACCCATCAGGTGCAGCAGCAGAATCCCGTTCGTCTCCAGTTCGGCCGTCGACCAATAGGCCGCCAGATGCTCCATCATGCGCCTCGACCGCGTTGCTGCGGGTGGCGTGAACTGTGCGGATCAAGTGCTAATTTCTGCTTGCCGATGCGGCGGCCGCGCCGTGGGCAAACTGCTGTCCAGGCACGAGCCGGCGCACTCCTCCGTAGTTCTCCGGCCAGGATGCGCGCATCGCCTGACGCGCCGGCGCGCCGTCGTCGATGGAGGCGACAGGTTCTCACATTCGCCGCGCCGGCTGTTCTCGACGCACGCCGGCATCGCGTCCGCCGATGGCGGTCAGGCCGTGCACTGACGCCGCTCAATCCCGCCTGCGCCGATTCATTGCCCCCGCACAGTCCCACTTCGGACGTAAAAGCTATCGATAACGATTTGCATCAAGGGGATGTCGGGGGAGACGGGCGATGTCGTTCACGGGGCTGCGGTCGGTCGTCTTGTGTCTTGGCCTGCTCGCCCTGCCCGCGCTTGCGGCGGACAAATCTGTAGCGCCCTATCTCGCGGCAGCTCCGCAGAAGCCGACCTTGCTGCAAATGCTGGCTTCAGCGTTGAAGCCGAAATCGGCGCACGCGGCGTCGTCCGAGCACAGGCCGAGAATCCGCCACGCCACCGCGGCGGTGAGGAAGCAGCCGAAGGCGCCGTCAGCACCTGCCGTGACCGAGGCGCCGGTGGCCGAGCCCACCACGGTCGGCGCCGCCGTGGCGCCACCGGCCCAGCTCTCCGAAGCCGAGCTCGCCGCCAAGGGGCTGGAGCTGTTCAACGACGCGAGCCTCTCCGGCGGCGGCAAGGCGTCCTGCGCGACCTGCCACTTCTCGACCGGGCATACCAACAACAAGACCTATGTCGGCCTCGACGTGGTCGCCGACGGCGATCCCAATGGCCGGAATACGCCGACGCTGTGGGGCGTCGGCGAGCGCGCGGTGTTCGGCTGGGCCGGCCAGGCGCCGACCCTGGAGGACAGCATCCGCGGCATCATCGTCAACCGCATGAAGGGGCCGGAGCCGTCGCCGGAGACCCTGGCGGCGCTGGTCGCCTATGTGCGCACGCTGAACTATCCGGCGAACTGGCAGGTCAAGGGGGACGGCACGCCGAGGGAGGATGCCAGCGCGGCCGTCAGGCGCGGCTATGAGCTCTATATCGGCGACGGCGGTTGCGGCACCTGCCATCAATTGCCGAGCTTCGACAAGAAGAGCAAAGACGACATCGGCACCGGCGGCAAGTTCAAGGTGCCGACCCTGCATGCGGCCGCGTCGACCGCGCCGTATTTCCACGACGGCCGCACGGCGTCGCTGCGCGACGCCGTCAAGCTGATGTGGGAGTTCTATGCCAAGAAGATGGAGACGCGACTGCCGACCGAGGCCGAGCTCGACGATCTCACCGCCTATGTCGGCGCGCTGTAGCGTCCGGCTGAGCTGGGTCGCGCTTCACCGTCATGCCGGGGCGATCGGCAATGCGCAGCCGTGAAGCGGCTGTGCGTCGACGATCGAACCCGGAATCTCGAAGTGATTGGGGATTGAGCGCAAGACAATGTCGAGATTCCGGGTTCAAGGCCTGCGGCCTTGCCCCGGAATGACGGAGTGCATGACAAGTCTGGAAGCAGACGTCAGATATTCGCGCCGAGATCGGCGATGTCGTCGAACAGCACGGATGTCCGCGACAGCAGCGCCTCGAGCTCGTCGGTGGCGTCCGCAATCCCGCGCGTCGCGGTGTCGATCACCAGCTCCGCATCGAGCGGCGGCTCGTAGTCGGTGCCGATGCCGGTGAAGTTCTGCAGATTGCCGGCGCGGGCCTTGGCGTAGTGGCCCTTGGGGTCGCGGCTCTCGCAGATCTCGGCGGCCGTCGCGACGTAGACCTCACGGAACAGGTCGCCGGCGACGCGGCGCGCAGCCGCGCGGTCCTCGCGCGCGGGCGATACCGCGGCGACGATCGCGATGTGGCCGTTGCGGGCGAGATGGGTCGCGACCTCAGCGAGGCGACGGATGTTCTCGGCGCGGTCCTCCGGCGTGAAGCCGAGATCCTTGTTGAGGCCGGCGCGGACGGTGTCGCCGTCGAGCAGCACCGGGGCGCCGCCGCGGCTGAACAGCCGCCGCTCCAGCGCGCGCGCCAGGGTCGACTTGCCGGCGCCGGGCAGGCCGGTCATCCACACGACGGCGCCCTTGTGGCGATAGCGATCGGCGCGCTCCTGCGGCTGCAGCGCCGATTCCACCGGCATGATGTCGACCGGTGCGGCGCGCTTGCCAGCGGCGATCGACAGCACCAGCCCGCCGCCGGCGATGCGGCCCTGCACCTCGATGACGAGACGGCCGGTGCGCGCATTCTCGGTGTAGGGATCGACGGCGACCGGCTGGGTCAGTGCGATCTCGATCTCGCCGACATGGTTGCGCGCGATCGAAGCGTTCTCTTCGTTGGACAGCGAGCCCGGGTCGACCGCCTTCGCGATCGCGACGACGCTGCCGCGCGCCTCGCGGGTGCCGAGCCGGACCAGGATGCTGTCGCCTTTCGACAGCGGCTGGTCGTGCAGCCAGAAGATGCGCGCATGCAGCCGGCGCGCCGCCTGCGGCTCGCGGCCGACATGGGCGATGACGTCGCCGCGCTCGATGAACAGCTCGCGATCGAGCGTGATGCCGACCGAGCGGCCCGCGCCCTGCGCCGTGGTCACCGGGGTCTGCGGCCAGCCCTCGACGGTCCTGATTTTGGCGATCTTGCCGGCGGGCATGATCACGATCTCGTCGCCGGCGCGCAACTCGCCGGCCTCGACGCGGCCGGCGACGATGCGGCGGTCGTCGAACTTGTAGATCGCCTGCACCGGCAGGCGCAGCGGCAGGCTCGACAGCGGCTTGGCCGGCTCCAGCCCGTCGAGCGCCTCGACCACGGTCGGGCCGTCGTACCAGCCGATCCGCGAGGTCAGCTCGGCGACGCCGTCGCCGTCGCGCGCGGAGATCGGGATGACGGCGACCGGCTTGACGCCGAGGCCTTCGAGATGCGCCGAGATCTCGGCCTTGATCGCGTCGAAGCGGTCTTCGCCGAAATCGACGCGGTCCATCTTGTTGACGACGACCGCGACCTGCTTCACGCCGAGCAGATGCAGGAGATAGCCGTGGCGGCGGGTCTGGTCGCGCACGCCTTCGAGCGCGTCGATGATCAGCACCGCGCC
>BFBZ01002419.1_pt1 | contig 10206 bp, 10 predicted proteins | sample 1888401 | NCBI WGS metagenome assembly BFBZ01 (sample SAMD00112614, study PRJDB3348) | symbiont metagenome | host: Chara braunii | reverse complement strand
GCGCGAACTCACGCCGGAGGAGATTGCCTGGAAACGCCAGGGCACGGCCATTTATCAGCGCCTTGCGCTCGAAGCGAAAGATAAGCTGGTGGCGGTTACGCCATTGACGGCGCCGGAGCCTGATCGGCGACGCATCCGCGCGCCGGATTACGATCCACTCATTCTCGAAAGGCTGAAACTCGGCGATTGAGCAGTTGCGTCAGCGGACGGCCTTGACACCTTCGAGGATGAGCGTCGTTGCGATATCCGCATAGTCGTCGCGAGTGATCGGTCCGTTGGGCCGGAACCACATATAGACCCAGTTCATCATGCCGAAGAGCGACATGGTGACGGGCGTGAGCAACGGCTTGTCCTTGTTAAGGTCCGGATTGATCTCCTGTATGACGCTGGAGAAGCGCTTGACGAGCCTTCTTTCGATGGTCCGCAACTCGGAAAGCTGCTCTTCCGACAGGGCGTGGGTACCATTGAGCTGTACCTGATGCTCGTTGTCGGCGCCTTCGTAGTTCTTCAGCACGGCCTTGACGAGAAGACGCAAGCGCTCCTGCGGCGTCACGTCGGTGCGATCGGCCGCTTCGACTGCGCTTTCTAGCTCGGTCAGGTGGGTGTGGATGATGTCGAAGATCAGAGCGTCACGGCCCGGATAGTAGTGATAGAGCAGCGCCTTTGAGACATTGCTGTGCGAGGCGATCATCGACATGGAAGCCTTCTCCATGCCCATTTCGGCGAACACCGCTGCCGCGTTCGTCAGAATCCCACGCTGCTTCTCTTCGAAATCAACTGCGCGTGTGCGTGCCATGTAATCCTGCTCTGCTTATTCCCGGCTAACTATGGTCTGGCCGCTGGGGGAGCGACCAACCCTTCCTATATACCGTCAAATGGTTGCCAGGCTATCCCGGCACCCAAAGCCAATCATTCCTTGGGGCGGTTGTCGACGACGCGTTTCGCCTTACCTTCAGAGCGCGCCACGCTGCCTGGCGGGTGCACGGTGATCTTGGTCGTCACGCCGACCACACTCTTGATGTGGTGGGTGAGTTCCTTTGCCGAACCCGTCCGCGCCATCTCGTCGGCTGCCTCCAGCGTGGATTCCACATGAACCGTCATGTTGTCCATGCGGCCGGAGCGCGTCAACTCGATCTGGAAGTGCGGGGCAAGACCGCGACATTTCAGGATCTGCTCTTCGATCTGCGTCGGAAAGACGTTGACCCCACGCAGGATCATCATGTCGTCGGAGCGGCCGGTCACCTTCTCCATGCGGCGCATGGCGCGTGCCGTGCCCGGCAGAAGCCGCGTCAGGTCTCGCGTGCGGTAGCGGATAATCGGCAGGCCTTCCTTGGTCAGCGTGGTAAAGACCAACTCGCCGAGTTCACCATCCGGCACGACTTCGCCGGTGACCGGATCGATGATTTCGGGATAGAAATGGTCTTCCCAGATATGCAGCCCGTCCTTGGTCTCGACGCATTCGCTGGCAACACCCGGCCCCATGACTTCCGACAGGCCATAGATGTCGACGGCGTGCATGTCGAAGGAATGCTCGATCTCCTCGCGTATGGCATTGGTCCAGGGCTCTGCGCCGAAAATGCCGACGGCAAGCGAGCTCTCTCGCGGATCAAGACCCTGGCGACGGAATTCGTCGAGAATCGACAGCATATAGGAGGGTGTGACCATGATAATGCGCGGCTTGAAATCCTGCATCAACGTCACCTGGCGCTCGGTCATGCCGCCTGAAATCGGTACGACAGTGCAGCCGAGCTTTTCAGCGCCGTAATGCGCTCCAAGTCCGCCGGTGAACAACCCGTAACCATAGGCGACATGCACGATATCGCCGGCGCGGCCGCCGGCCGCGCGTATCGAGCGGGCAACGACGGTTGACCATGTGTCGATGTCCTTGGCTGTATAGCCGACGACGGTCGGCTTGCCTGTCGTGCCGGAGGAGGCATGGATGCGGGCAAGCTTTTCGCGTGGCACGGCGAACATGCCAAAGGGATAGGTGTCGCGAAGGTCCTTCTTCGACGTGAAGGGGAATTTGGCTAGGTCTGCCAGGGTTTTCAGGTCGGAGGGATGCACACCCACTTCATCGAAACGCTGGCGGTAGAAAGCCGAATTCTCATAAGCATGGTTGAGCGACCATTTCATACGCTCAAGCTGCAGCGCGGACATCTCGTCGCGAGAGGCTGTCTCGATCGCTTCAAGTTCGCCGGCGCGCGGTGAAAGGTTTTCCATGAATATCTCCTCCAAGAATGCGAAATGCTGGCTGTGTGAAACCTAGTCGGGCAGAAGGGTGCCCTTGACCGTCCGCGAATGGCCGCGGAATTCGGCGATCTGCTCGCCTTCCTGATTGGTGATCGCGATGTCGTAGATACCGCCGCGCCCGCGCCGAGAGACTTCCCGTGCCGTCGCCGTCAGCCGGTCACCCTTGAAAGCCGGAGCGATGTAGGTCACCGAACAGTGCTGGGCGACAGTGCGCTGGTTGTAGCTGTTGCAGGCAAAGGCGAAGGCTGAGTCCGCGAGTGCGAAAATATAGCCGCCGTGGCAGGTGCCATGGCCGTTCGTCATCGTCTCCGTCACCGCCATGGAGATTGTGGCCTCGCCGGGTGCTACGGAGAGAAGCTCCATGCCGAGATGGCGGCTGGCATTGTCGTCTTCCCACATGGCTTTTGCGCAGGCCTCTGCGAGCGCCTGTGGGGAAAGAGTGTCGGTTATGCTCATTTGCCCTTGAACTCCGGCTTGCGCTTTTCGAGGAAGGCGGTGACGCCCTCGGCATAGTCGGCGCTATGGCCGGCCTCGCGCTGCAGGTCGCGCTCGAGATCAAGCTGTTCGTCGAGCGAGTTGGTCGCTGCCGCCTGAATGGCGCGCTTCGTCATACCAAGACCCTTGGTCGGTCCGGCGGCAAGCCTGACGGCAAGTGCGGTCGCTTCCTCCATCAACTTGTCATCGTCGACGGCACGCCAGATCAGGCCCCAGTCCGCGGCGGTCTCGGCGCCGAGCGGCTCGGCGGTCAGCGCCAGCGCCTTGGCCCGCACTTCGCCGATCAGTCGCGGCAGGCTCCAGGTGCCGCCGGAATCCGGCACGAGGCCGATCTTGGCGAAGGCCTGGATGAAGCGGGCCGACCGGGCAGCAAGCGTGATGTCGCAGGCAAAGGCGATGTTTGCGCCGGCACCGGCGGCGACGCCGTTCACCGCGCAGATCACCGGTTTTTCCAGGCTGCGGATGAGGCGCAGAAGCGGGTTATAAAAAGTCTCGATCGTGTGGCCGAGGTCGGGCGTGCCCTTACTGGGATCGCGGTCGCCAAGGTCCTGACCGGCGCAGAAGCCGCGGCCGGCGCCTGTCAGCAGGACCGCGCGCACATCGACATCCGCATGAGCGCGCTCGAAGCCGGTACGCAGCGCAAGATGCATCTCTTCATTGAAGGCGTTGAGCTTGTCCGGGCGGTTGAGCGTGAGGCTCAGAACGCCATCGGCAAGCGCCGACAAGATGGTGTCGGAATCGGACATATTTCCTCCCTGTCGCCTTTCCCAGCGGCGACGATAAAAAAACTCTTGCATAAACCGACCGGTCAGTCAATGATAAAGACATTGCATGGGAGGAGCCAGGGATGACCACACTTTTCGAGCGCCATCGCCCGACGCTGCAGGCTGCACTGGATGCGGCTGTGAAGCGTGACTACTGGTCCGCCTATCCCGAAATTCCGAGCGGTAAGCTTTATGGTGAGACCGCCAAGGACGATGGTCTTGCTGCCTACAAGGCATTCCTTGGAAAGCCGTTTCGCATCGCCAACCATCCTGCGACTCGCGTGGTCGGTGCGGAAGTTTCGCCTTACGGACCACCTCTCGGCATCACCTATCCGGCCGCAACCGTCGAAACGCTGGCTTCCGCTTCGCAGGCGGCTGCGCGGCAATGGGCTTTGGCATCGGTCGACGTTCGCGTCGGCATCTGCCTTGAAATCCTCGCCCGTCTTAATGCCCGCAGCTTCGAGATGGCAAATGCCGTCATGCATACGACCGGCCAATCCTTCGCCATGGCCTTTCAGGCCGGCGGTCCGCATGCGCAGGATCGCGGCCTCGAAGCCGTTGCCTATGCCTATGCCGAGATGCGCCGTACGCCTGAGGAGGCGATCTGGACGAAGCCGCAGGGCAAGGGCGAGCCGATCACGATGGAAAAGCATTGGCGGATCATGCCACGCGGCATTTCGCTTGTCATCGGCTGCAATACGTTCCCCACCTGGAACAGCTATCCGGGGCTCTTCGCCAGCCTTGCAACCGGCAACACCATCATCGTCAAGCCGCATCCGGCTGCCATCCTGCCGCTCGCCATCACCGTCGAAATCATCAGGCAGGTGCTAGTGGAGAAAGGCTTCAGTGCCGACACTGTGTTGCTTGCCGCAGACGCGCCCGGTTTGGAGATCACGAAAGACCTCGTGCAGCATCCGGCGATCGCGATCGTCGACTATACCGGTTCCAACAGTTTCGGCGCATGGGTCCGGAGCAATGCGGGCAACGCCCATGTCTACACGGAGGAGGCCGGCGTCAACTCGATCGTCATCGGCGCCACCGATAATTTTGCCGGCATGTGCAGCAACATCGCCTTCTCGTTGTCGCTCTATAGCGGCCAGATGTGCACTGCGCCGCAGGATATTTTTGTGCCGCGCGGCGGCATCGAGACCGACGAGGGCCATAAGAGTTTCGACGAGGTTGCGGCCGGCATTGCTGCGGCCGTAGACGGGCTGCTGTCTGATCCGGCTCGTGCGGCCGGCGTCTGCGGCGCGCTCGCCAATGCGGCGACGCTTGCCCGTATTGCCGAGGCTCGCTCGCTTGGCCGCGTCGTGCGCGACACCGCGCCGATCGAAGGTTTGGGCGATGCACGCACAGCAACCCCGTTGATCCTTTCCGTCGATGCTGCCGATGAGGCCGCCTATGCGGAAGAACGCTTCGGCCCCATCACCTTCGTCGTCTCGGTCGATGATGCGGCTGATGGCGTTGAGCGCGCGGCTGAACTCGCCGAGCGGAAGGGCGCGATCACGGCGGCTCTCTACGAGACCGACGAGGCGCGCATTCTGGCTGCGGCTGATCGCTTCGCTGCGGCGGGCGTCAATCTTTCAGTCAATCTGACCGGCGGCATCTATGTGAACCAGAGCGCCGCCTTCAGTGATTTCCACGTGACCGGCGCCAATCCAGCAGGCAATGCCAGCCTGACGGACGCGGCTTTTGTTGCAAATCGGTTTCGCGTGGTGATGTGGCGCCGTCCTGTGGCGGCGTGAGGGGTACTGAGACTTAACCTTTGTCATCTCGTGGGAGGAGATTCGACATGAAATTTTCCATAACGACCGCACTTGCGGGAACGCTTGTATTTGCCCTTGGCTTTGCTGCCCCGGCCTTTGCCGACATCAAGATCGGCGCGACCATTTCCGAAACCGGCCCTGCCTCTTTCCTTGGTGATCCCGAGGCCAAGACGCTGAAGATGCTTGTCGAGCAGATCAACGCCGCCGGCGGCGTCAATGGCGAGAAGATCAACCTCGTCATCTATGACGACGGCGGAGATCCGAACAAGGCTCGCACCTTTGCGACCCGTCTGGTCGAGGACGATGAAGCGGTTGCCGTCATCGGCGGTACGACGACCGGCACGTCGATGGCCATCATTCCGGTCATCGAAGATGCAAAGGTGCCGTTCATTTCGCTTGCCGGCGCCATCGAGATCGTCGACCCGGTCCGACCCTTCACCTTCAAGACGCCGCATACCGACCGCATGGCCTGCGCCAAGATATTTGCCGACATGAAGAAGAACGGCATCACCAAGATCGGCCTGATCTCCGGTTCCGACGGCTTTGGCGCCTCGATGCACAAGCAGTGCCTGGCGATCATCGGTGAATACGGGATCGAAGTCCTGGCCGACGAGACCTATGGCCCCAACGACGCCGACATGACGCCGCAGCTGACGAACATCAAGGGCAAGAAGGGCATTCAGGCCGTGCTGAACCCAGGCTTCGGCCAGGGTCCGGCGATCGTCACGCGCAACTATGCGCAGCTCGCCGTCGGCCTGCCGCTCTACCAGTCGCATGGTGTCGCTTCCGCCGGCTTCATCGAGCTTGCAGGCCCGCAGGCAGCCGAAGGCGTACGCCTGCCGGGAACTGCACTGCTCGTCGCCGGCCTGTTGCCGGAAAGCGACCCGCAGCGCCCGGTCGTCGTTGCTTATAAAGAAGCCTATGAGAAGGCGACCGGCAAACCGGTCTCGACCTTCGGCGGTTATGCCCATGATGCTCTGCGTATTCTCGTCGATGCGATCAAGCGGGCAGGCAGCACCAAGCCGGCGGCGATCCGCGATGCGATAGAATCCACCTCGGGTCTCGTCGGCACCACCGGCACGGTGACGATGTCGGCAAAAGATCATCTTGGCCTCGATCTCTCGGCCTTCCGCATGCTGCAGATCGAAAAGGGCGGCTGGAAGATCGTCGATTAATCGAGAGTCCGTACTGCCGGCTGCCCCGTAAAAGGGCGCGCCGGCGGAAACCGTCGCGCGAAGCGGAGGCATCCATGCCCGAACTCCTGCAATTCCTTCTGTCCGGGATCACCGTCGGCGCCGTCTATGCGCTGGTCGCTCTCGGCTTCACCATCATCTACAATGCCTCCGACGTCGTGAACTTTGCCCAGGGCGAGTTCGTCATGCTCGGCGGCATGATGACGGTCTTTTCTTACACTGCGGGGCTTCCGCTGCCGCTTGCGGCATTGATCGCGATCATCGTGACGGCGGCGATCGGCGTGGCGCTCTACAAGCTGGCGATCGAGCCAGCGCGCGGCGCGCCCGTGGTCTCGCTGATCATCATCACCATCGGCGCCTCCATTTTCATCCGCGGCGTGACGCAGCTCGTCTTCGACAAGCAGATCCACCGCTTCCCGGCCTTTTCGGGCGATCAGCCGATCCTGATCGGCGGCGCCACCATCCTGCCGCAGAGCCTGTGGGTCATCGCCGGTGCGCTCGCTGTCTTCTTCTGTCTCTGGCTGTTTTTCACGCGCACGCTGCTCGGCCGCGCGGTTCTGGCAACCGCAAACAATCGTGTTGCCGCCCGCCTCGTCGGCATCAACACCAATTATGTGATGACGCTGTCCTTCGCCATGTCCGCCGCCATCGGCGCGCTCGCGGGCGTGCTGGTGACGCCGATCACGTTGACGAGCTACGACGTCGGCCTGGCGCTCGCATTGAAGGGCTTTGCCGCAGCGATGCTCGGCGGCATGGGCAATCCCAAGGGTGCGCTCGTCGGCGGTCTGCTGCTCGGTGTTCTCGAGGCGATGACGGCCGGGTACATCAGCTCGCAATACAAGGATGCTGCCGCCTTCGTCGTTATCATCGCCGTACTCTTCGCTATGCCGCAAGGCTTGTTTGGCCGCCAGTCGGCAGATCGGGTGTGATCATGCGGCTTCCCGGCAAAACCACCAGCCTTCTCATCCTCGCCGCGGTCATCGTCATCGCGCCGATGTTTTTCCCGTCATCCTATTATTTCCGCGTCGGTTCACTGATCTTCGTCAATGGTCTGGCTGCAACCGGCCTCGTCATCCTCATCGGCTATGCCGGCCAGGTGAGCCTGGGACACGCGGGCTTTGCCGGCATCGGCGCCTATGCTTGTGCGCTGGCACCCGTCCATCTCGGCCTGCATCCGGCCCTTGCAGCCCTGCTTGGCGCGCTCGTTTCGGCTGTTATCGCCTTCCTCGTCGGTCGGCCGATCCTGCGGCTGAAGGGCTATTATATCGCTGTTGCCAGCCTCGGCTTCGGGGTCCTTGTTTCCATGGTGCTGTCGAACGAGGCACGCCTCACCGGCGGGCCTGATGGCATCGCCGTGCCGGAACTCGGGCTTCGCGCCAGCCTCAACACGATTGGCATCGATCTCTCCAATACCGAGTTCTGGTATGCCTTTTCCGGCCTTGTGCTGGTCATCGGCGCGTGGCTTGCATTGAACCTCTATCACAGCCCCACCGGCCGGGCGCTTCGCGCCCTGCACGGCTCCGAGATTGCGGCACGCACTGTTGGCGTCGATGTCGCGCACTACAAGCTGCAGGCCTTCATCATCTCAGCTGTTTATGCTTCGGTTTCCGGTTCGCTGCTGGCGCTGCAGAACAAGTTCATTACACCTGATGTCGCCGGCTTCATGCACTCGATCGAGATGGTCATCATGGCAGTTCTCGGTGGCGCCGGTTCGGTGCTCGGCGCCATCCTCGGTGCTGCGATCCTGACGATGCTGCCGCAGGTGCTCACCGTTTTCCAGGAATACGAACAGCTGATGCTCGGTCTTGTCATGATGCTCGTCATGATCTTCATGCGCGAGGGCCTGCTTCCATCGATCACGCGCCGCTTTGCTGGGAGGGGAGCATGAGCCTGCTTCAGATCGAGGGTCTCGGCATCGATTTTGGCGGCCTTCGCGCCGTCCATGACGTCAGCTTTTCCTTGAAGGCAGGCGAAATCGTCTCCGTCATCGGCCCGAACGGTGCCGGCAAGACAACGCTCTTCAACATGATCTCCGGTCTTTATGCGCCGGCGCGCGGTCGTGTCCTGCTCGATGGCGAGGATGTCACCCGTATGCCGCCGCACCTGCTTGCGCGGCGCGGCCTGTCGCGTACCTTCCAGAACCTGCAGATCTTCCAGGCGATGACGGTGCTCGAAAACGCAATTGCCGGCCATCACCTGCATGAGCGCGGCTCGGTGTTCGCCGATCTCCTTTCGTTGCCGGCATCGCGCCGCCGCAGCCGGGAATCGGAGGCGAGCGCCCGTATATTGCTCGACCGGGTCGGTCTTGGCCGGGCCGCGGAACAGGAGGCGGGCTCGCTTTCCTACGGCGCGCTGAAGCGTCTGGAAATCGCCCGCGCCCTGGCGCTGAAGCCGCGCGTACTGTTGCTCGACGAGCCGGCCGCCGGCTGCAATGCCGTCGAGACGGAGGAAATCGATCGTCTCATTGCCAAGGTCGCGGCCGAGGGTGTCGCGATCCTGCTGGTGGAGCACGACATGAAGATGGTCATGCGCATTTCCAATCATATCGTCGTGTTCGACCACGGCGAAAAGATCGCCGAGGGCGAGCCGGCTTCGATCACGCGCAATCCGCGTGTCATCGAAGCCTATCTGGGTGCTCAGGCGGTGGAGGCTCAAAATGCTAACGGTTGAGGGACTGCGTTCGCGCTATGGCCGCATAGAGGTGCTGCACGGCGTCGATCTTGATGTTGCGTCGGGCGAGATTGTCACCGTGGTCGGCGCGAATGGCGCCGGCAAGACGACGTTGCTCAAATGCCTGTCCGGCATCCAGCCGGTTTCCGCCGGCTCAATCCTCTTCCGTGGTGAGACATTGACGACTGTGGCGGCGCATCGGCGTGTGCAGCGTGGCCTCGCCCAATCGCCGGAAGGCCGGCAGATTTTCACCAACCTGACGGTCGAGGAGAACCTTCGGCTCGGCGCCTATCTCTTTGCCGACGACAAGGTGGATAGCGACCTGCAGGATGCTTTCGTCATGTTCCCGATCCTGAAGGAGAAGCGGAGCCTGGCGGCTGGCGGCCTCTCCGGCGGCCAGCAGCAGATGCTGGCGATCGCGCGGGCATTGATGAGCCGGCCCTCCTGTCTGCTGCTCGATGAGCCGAGCATGGGGCTTGCGCCGATCCTCGTCGCGCAGATTTTCGACGTTGTCAGGAATATGAAGGCGCTCGGCGTCACCGTGCTTCTCGTCGAGCAGAACGCCTTCGGCGCGCTTTCCGTTGCCGACCGGGGCTATGTCATGGAGACGGGGCGCATCACGCTCTCCGGCCCCGCCGCCGAACTGATCGCGGATGAACGCATCCGCGCAGCCTATCTGGGAATGTAAGATCATGACCGTCACCATCGCGCGCGAAGGCGCAATCGCCGTCGTCACCGTCACCGTCGACAATCCCCCCGTCAACGCACTCTCGCAGGCGCTGCGCCAGGCCTTGATCGGGGCGGTCGCTACGCTCGACGCGGACGAAATGGTCAAGGCAGTCGTTCTCTGCTGCGCAGGCCGCACCTTCATCGCCGGGGCGGACGTTAGCGAATTCGGCAAGCCGCCGGAGCCTCCGCATCTGCCTGATGTCGTTGCGAGCATCGAGGGTGCGGGCAAGCCCTGGGTCGCGGCGATCCATGGCAGTGCGCTTGGCGGTGGCCTCGAGGTGGCGCTCGGCTGCGCCTATCGTGTGGCGGTTCGCTCCGCCAACCTCGGTCTGCCCGAGG
>BFBZ01002418.1_pt1 | contig 10210 bp, 13 predicted proteins | sample 1888401 | NCBI WGS metagenome assembly BFBZ01 (sample SAMD00112614, study PRJDB3348) | symbiont metagenome | host: Chara braunii | reverse complement strand
CCCGCTCCGGCGGCACCGCGATCGTAACCGTGGCAAGGATGATGCCCGCCGACACATCGGCAATCGCGCGAGGCCTGTCGTCCTTGGTCATCATTCATTCTCCAGGTATGATTTCAGATTGCCGAGGCTCGCTTGCCAGAAATCCCGGTAGGGCAATATCCAGTCGGCCACGTCCTTGAGTTCAGCTGCCTCCAACCGGTAGAGCCGCTCGCGGCCGAGCTTCTGCTCGGAAACGACGCGCAACTCACGCAGGATCCTCAGATGTTTGGAGATCGCCGGCCGGCTTTGTGAAAAGGCCGAGGCGAGTTCGTTGACGGGCGCCGGGCCCTGCCGCAGGCGGTCGAGGATGGCGCGGCGCGTCGGGTCGGCGATGGCGCGGAAAACGGAACGATCAGAGTCAACCTGGCGCATAATACGTATCCATTTGGTTACATATTATGTCAGTCCATGCTCTTCGTCAACTATCGCTCAACGTTCCTGATCTGTCGGCCTGATGACGATCTCGTTGACGTTGACGCGGGGCGGCTGGCTTACGGCGTAAAGGATGGCGGCAGCAACGTCCTCGGCGGCCAGTGGCTCCATGGTGGCAAGCCGCTGATCCAGTCCAGCCTTCGATGCAGCATTCGTGATGTGGTCTCCGAGCTCGGTGCGCACCAGTCCAGGTTCGATCACGGTGACGCGGACCTTGTCGGCATAGACCTCGCGCCTGAGCGCCTCCGAAAACCCGACGACACCGAACTTGGTTGCCGCATAGCCGCTGGCGCCTGGGTTGGCGACGCGACCAGCGATCGATGAGACATTGACGATATGCCCCTTGGCCACCTTCAGATGCGGCAATGCGGCCTTTGTAACGCCCATCAGCGCGAGCAGATTGAGCTCGACCATACGCCGCCAGTCATCGAGAGCAGCGTCGGCCGCCGGCGACAAAAGCATGATGCCTGCGTTGTTGATGAGAATGTCCAATCGGCCCCATTCCGCGATGACCTTGTCGACCATAGCGGTGACGTCCCCGGCGCTGGTGACATCGGCCTCGATGCGAAGTGCCGAGCCCCCGGCCTTCTCGATGCGCGCGGCCAGTGCTTCGAGACGATCGACGCGGCGGGCGGCAATCGCCACCCCGGCGCCGGCGGCGGCCAAAGCCAACGCCGTTGCCTCGCCGATGCCCGATGAAGCGCCGGTTACGAGGGCGACCTTGCCCGTAAGCGCGGAAGAACCAGATGCCATTGCGAAATCTCCAGATCGAGCCCTACGACGTTCCGATTAGATAGGCCGCGCGAGGCGAAGTGGAAGCCCACCTCGCGAGCCAGGCATTATTCGTCCGGGCTGGGCTCCGGCCACGTCTCCCCGGCCGCTTCCGAATACCAGTACCGCATTGCCGGCGTGGCAAGCATGGCGTCGACATAGTCGCGGGTGTCCGGCGCCAAGGGGCCGCCATAGGTGTCGAAACGGGTGACGACCGGAGCATACATGGCGTCAGCGGCGGTGAAATGAGCGAACAGGAAGGGGCCGCCGTGTTTTTCGCGATACTCCCGCGTCAGCCATTATCCCTCCTGGTCGCTCAAAGCCTCATTTGTCCATCATCCCGCACACCGCAGGACCGAAAGCCATGCTGCATAAGCCGGCAACTGGCGTGCCGCCTGTGGAACCTAAGTCGCGAATGCCCGTTTGTTCTCGCGGATGAAAACTCCAGGAGATGCGGACGTGGTGAACAAGGATCAGGTTGCGGGCATGGCCAAGCAGATCAAAGGATCTGTCAAGCAGGCCGCAGGCAAGGCCACCGGTAACAAGCGCACACAGATTGAAGGCATGGCCGACAAGGCCGCAGGCAAGGTGCAGAAGGCCTATGGTGATGTCAAAGACAAGGTCAGGAAGGCGTTCTAATCCTTCGACCGAGTGACGAGACACATTGAGGGTAGCCGATGAAGCCGCCTTCCTACGATCTCCAGTTGCGGCTGAACGCGTTCGTGAAAACAACTCCACCGTGATCGTCGCTCGCTTCACCGAGAACCAGGTCCATGCCCTCGTCAGTGACCCGCGCCAGCGCGAAACCGCCCAGATACGCAGCCTTCGGCTTGAACAGGTCAAGTCCATCGCGATTGTAGACCATCGGCGTTTCGTGCTGATGGCCATGGAAGATGCCGATCACGTTGTAGCCTTTCAGCGCCGACAGCAGCGCGTGCCTGTCGCCCTCGCCCCACCAGTGCGGTGGGCCGGCGCCATCATCGTCAAAGGTGCTTTTGGCCGGATCCCACCGCTCCGTCGAGAACGTGTCCCATCCGTAATGCTGAAAGAGCACGACCGGTCGGCCGTCCGCGGCATAGGTCGCCAGATCCTGCTTGAGCCAGGGCAGAGCACTGGTGGCGCCGTGTCCGGTATCCCCGGCGAAGCGATGCGTCTGGACGAGGTGCAGGCCACCCCAATCCCAGGAATAGCAGTCGGTGTCGACATCATAGCTGGTAGCGGGTACCGGCGGCTTGAAGAACACGCCGGCACGGTGATTGACCTCCACATAGTCGCGCATTTCACGCCGGTACCAATCCACATGCGGCGGTGGGCCATTCTGATCGAGGTCATGATTGCCGAGCCCGACATAGACGGGCAGATGCACGCGATCGGGGCCAACGCCCTCCTGATAACGCTGGCTGAACTGGAGAAGCTGTGTGCCCTCGGCGGGCTGCGTGATCTGGCCACCGCCATCGTCGGTCATGTCGCCACCGACGACGAGACCGCGCGGGGGGCCGATGCGGCGGCCACCCGAGCGCAGGCCGCTCGCCACGCCATTGATCTCGACAGGCCATTCCTTCTCGCCAATGTTGTTCAGCGCAGCGATGTTGCGCAGCAAGGCAGCATCGGTCTTGCCTTCCTGCTGGCAATTCGGACTGAGGCCGTTCGCCATGCGGCAGGCATGCACGTCGCAGACGAACAGGAAGGTGGCGTCGACATTGGGAACCCTCGCCCCGGCCTGCGCAAAGGAGGCTCGCGCGGCAAGACCCGTGGCTGCAAATCCCGCCGCCTGCTGCAGGAAACCACGTCTGGAGAACAATTTTGGCGACAAGTGATTCATCACCCGAAATTCAGCACGAGAGACACCCGGCCGTCCAGTTCCCACACTGCGCGAGACAGCGCCAGGAGCGCGGGCTCCCTGAGCATCGACAACATGTCGCAGGTCTGCCATCTCTAGGGACACGAACATTCATTTTGTGCGGCGGCGGGGATCCATGAAGACTGCGGCTATACTTGGAGTACTAACGAACCTGCTGTCGGCTGGCGCCACGCAAGCCACTCAATGCGTCGACGCCAAATCCGCCAAGGACGGTTTCGTTCTTGAGCGGCCTGGCATCCACAGCGAATTCCGACCGGTGGCGGGCGGAATGATTTCTGTCGCCAACAAATACGAATCCCAATCGCCGCAGACGCAGTTCCTGTTTGGCGGCCTAATCGAGGTGTTTCGAGACAGCAGCACGGGCCAGATGGCGATGATCCCGCTGTCCGATGTGCGCAAGCTGTTTCCGCTTAACGCTGGAGCGAAAAGCAAGACGCTTTTTGTCCGCCTGGCGCCGAACAAGCAGCCCAAGGGCACCGAAACGGTGGAAATTGTCGTCAGGGGCAAGGAGACATTCAGCCTGGGTGACTGCAAGTACAATGTTCTGGCCGTCAAGGAGACGATCACGAACGAGGCTGGCGAAACGCTCGATCAGTACACAGCGCTCTACGCGCCCGATCTGCAGGCGGTGCTGGCCAAGCGCTACGACGAGGGCACCAAGGCCGAAAGCGTGGTTGGCTACGAGACCATCAAACCGCTGGCTGAATAGACTGGCGGGTCACGCCGTCGTCAATGCCGCAAGGCACTCGCGTAGCACGCCGGCGTCTTGTGCCGTCTTGGCCATGGACATGGCCCCGGAATAGGTGGCAACGGTGAGCGTCGCAAAGCGCTGCGGGTCGGTGCCTTGCTCCCTGCCGGCCTGCTGGTCGGTCGCGATCTTGTCGGCGATCGCTTGGCGCCATGCCGAGAAGATGCCTGCCAAAGCCGTGCGGAAATCCGGATCGGCGAGCGACAATTCGTGCGCCAGATTGTTGAGTGGGCAGCCACGCACGAAMCCCTGCTGCTCCAGTTCCGCCGCCACCGCCTCGAACACCGCCCGGACGCCCTCGCGCGCCGAGGCCGCCGCCAGCACCGGCGCGATCCAGGTCTGTTCGACCGCCGCAGCCACACGTTCCTCGATCACCGCCATCGCCAGCGCCTTCTTGGTCGGGAAATGGTGATGCAACGCGCCGCCGGTAACGCCCGCGGCCGTCATCAGGTCGCCAAGGCTGGAAGCGTGGTAGCCACGCACCTGGAACGCCCCCTCGGCGACATCGAGCACGCGTTTGCGCATGCCCTGAGGGTCGTTGATGCGTTTTCGCGGCCGCCGCTCTGGCCGGGCGGAAATCTCTGCTGACATTCTCGCAAGATAGCAGATTGACAAAACAGGGCAACCGGTTTGTTTTTAACAGGATGATCAATCTGTTTGGAGATTATTCGATGAATGTGCCGCTGAACACGAAACCAGACCTCGCCGCCTCGCCGGTCGTCGAACTCAGGCAATACACGCTGAGGCCCGGCAAGCGCGAATCGCTGATCGACCTGTTCGACAGCAAGCTGATCGAGGGTCAGGAAAAGGCAGGCATGACCATTATCGGCCAGTTCCGCGATACCGATCGTGCAGACATGTTCGTCTGGCTGCGCGGCTTCGACAGCATGGAGGCGCGGAAGAATGCCCTGACCCGTTTCTATGATGGGCCTGTGTGGGCGGAGCACCGCGATGCCGCCAATGTCACGATGATCGATTCCGACGATGTGCTTCTGCTCAAGCCCGCATGGCCAGGTTCCGGTTTCGATCTATCGGGACTGCAACGGCCAGCAGGACATCGGGAAAAGGTACATGAAGGCAACCGTTTGACTGGCTTTGTTGCGATCCAGATTCATCATCTGCGGCCTGGCTCCGGGATTGGCTTCACCCACCGGTTCGAAACCGAGGCGGTTTCCTTGATCGAACAACTCGGCGCACGCGTGCTCGGCACGTTCGTCACGGAGCACACCGAAAACAGCTTTCCTCGATTGCCTGTGCGGGTCGGTGAAGACGTCTTCATCACCGTCACAGGTTTCGCCAGCGCCGAGGCCCATGCCGACCATCAAGCCGCACTTGCCGCCTCGCCAGAATGGTGGGCATTTGCACAGGCAACCCGGCCGAATCTTGCAAGACCACCCGAATTCCTGCGACTCTTGCCAACATCGCGGTCATTGTTGGGCCACCGGCCGTCGGTCACAAATGCATGACCGCCGGCCGATCCGGCCCCAGGCCGAGCCCGCAGAGACAACGCTATGGAGTGACCGTGAATTCCGTCCACATGCCGGCATCAAAATGACCCGGCACGTTGCAGATGAGCAGGTATTTGCCAGGCGCGAGTGTGACTGTAAGCGCACCCGATTTACCCGGATCCAGTTCTGAAACCTCTCCCTTGTCGCCGGCTTTATCCTCGTCGACCCGGTTCTCGTTACTGATGTAAGGGAGCGGTTTGCCGGGGTCGGCAAGGTACATCACGATCATCTCGTGGACGGTATCCTTGGAACTGTTCTTGACTTTGAAGGTGACTTCACCAGCCTTTACCGCTGCCGGCGAAGCCGTCATCCCCATCGTTGCCTTGGTGGCGTCAAGACCTGGAGTTGCATAGGAAAGTCCCATCGGCATGGTCATGTCCGATCCCTTGTCCCACAGCGAGACCTGGACAAAGGTAGCGGCCAGCGATGGGCTTGCAGCGCCCGCCATCATAATCACGGCAGCGAGCGACAACGCGCTATTCTTCAGCATATTTTTCACGTGGATCTCCTTCAGGGAGCTGGAAGCGCTCCCATGGCCATCAATCGCACGCAGGCCAACGAGGCGCCTTGAGCTGGATCAATCCAAACGCGGTGTCGTACTGAGGCGCGTCGTGCTTTATTCACACATGCCCGGCAAGAGGCGGACAACGCCTATGAGGCCGCCTGGGGCACGGTCGGGCCCGATGAATTCGTCACGCATATGCTTGCTGCCGGAGGCCCGCCGATCATAGCCAACTCAAAAGGTGGCGATCAGGGGCCGTCCTTCAACCGATTCGCATCCTTCCCGCCAGCATTCTCTGCTTGAAGCCATTTGTGCAACGCGATACGCCCTTGCCGACTTCGACAAGGAGAGACCGTCGTGAGCGTAGCAAAGACCAGAACCGAAACCGACACGTTCGGCCCCATCGAGGTCGCCGCCGACCGCTATTGGGGCGCGCAGGCGCAGCGCTCGCTGGCCAATTTCAAGATTGGTTGGGAAAAACAGCCGACCTCGATCGTGCGCGCGCTGGGCATCGTCAAGCGGGCGGCTGCCGAAGCCAACATGGAACTCAAGCGGCTCGACCCGGCGATCGGCAAGGTAATCATCGCGGCCGCGCAAGAGGTCATCGACGGCAAGCTCGACGACCATTTTCCGCTTGTTGTCTGGCAGACCGGCTCGGGCACGCAATCCAACATGAACGCCAATGAGGTGATCTCCAACCGGGCGATCGAGATGCTTGGCGGCGTCATGGGATCGAAGAAGCCCGTGCATCCCAACGATCACGTCAATATGAGCCAGTCGTCGAACGACACCTATCCGACGGCCATGCACATCGCCTGCGCCGAACGCATCGTGCATGACCTGTTGCCGGCGCTGAAGCACCTGCACAAGGCGCTCGCCGCCAAGAGCAGGGAGTTCAACCACATCATCAAGATCGGCCGCACGCACACGCAGGATGCCACTCCGCTTACGCTGGGCCAGGAATTCTCCGGCTATGCAGCGCAGGTCGCCTCGTCGATCAAGCGCATCGAGATGACGCTACCCGGCCTGCAGGAACTGGCGCAAGGCGGCACCGCGGTCGGGACCGGCTTGAACGCGCCGGTGGGTTTTGCCGAGCGGGTTGCGGATCGTATCGCTGCGATCACGGGCATCGCCTTTGTCACTGCGCCCAACAAGTTCGAGGCGCTCGCGGCGCACGACTCCATGGTGTTCTCGCACGGCGCCATCAACGCCTGCGCGGGCGCCCTGTTCAAGATCGCCAACGACATCCGCTTCCTCGGCTCAGGCCCGCGCTCGGGCCTCGGCGAACTGTCGCTGCCGGAAAACGAACCGGGTTCCTCGATCATGCCCGGCAAGGTCAACCCGACGCAGTGCGAGGCGATGACGCAGGTCTGCGTGCAGGTGTTCGGCAACAACGCAGCGGTCACCTTCGCTGGCAGCCAGGGCCATTTCGAGCTCAATGTCTACAATCCGCTGATGGCCTACAACTTCCTGCAGTCGGTGCAGTTGCTCGCCGATGCCTCGGTCTCCTTCACCGACAATTGCGTGGTCGGCATCGAGGCGCGTGAGGACAACATCAAGGCCGCCCTCGACCGCTCGCTGATGCTGGTGACGGCACTGGCGCCGACCATCGGCTATGACAATGCAGCCAAGATCGCCAAGACGGCACACAAGAACGGTACTACGCTCCGCGAGGAGGCTCTGGCCACCGGGCTGGTCAGTGAAGCCGACTATGACCGGCTGGTGCGGCCAGAGGATATGACGCATCCGGGGTAACGCAATCCCGAGAAAGCCGGTGACTGTTTTCCAGCCGGATATCTGTTGGCAGAGTATTTGGGGCGCTCGGTGATCTCGCGTCGAACGCCCCATGTCATTTTGTGGGGGGAGAATTTCCTCGCCTCGCCATGCCACACGACAAGAATTTGGCGCGCGTTCGGCGATCGCGGGAACATATCAACTGTGAACAATGTGTCGCCACATCAGCGGCTTTGGTGAACAGTCGACATCATTTATCTGATTGGCAATCAACCCCATTCGGAGCGCCACCATGTCCATCAACACTTCCATCGCCGCCAGCGGCACCGCATCCAACAGTTCTGTCACGATCCTGCTGGGCCGTATCCTGCTTTCCGTCATTTTCCTGCTTTCCGGCTTCGGCAAGCTCACCGCCATTTCCGGCACCGCTGCCTATTTCGGCGGCCTCGGCCTGCCTGTCCCGACTGTAACGGCAGTTGTCGTCGGCCTGATCGAATTGCTTGGCGGCCTCGCCATCCTCGCCGGTTTCCAGACCAGGGCCGCCGCCTGGGTGCTCGCTGTCTTCACGGTTGCCACCGGGCTGGTCGCGCACACCGGCTGGGCCGACCAGATGCAGATGATCCAGTTCCTCAAGAACCTCGGCATTACCGGCGGTTTCCTGCTGCTGGCTTCATCTGGTGCCGGCGCCTATTCGATCGACGCCAAGCGCGGCTGAGCCTCCTCCCAAGCCCTGAAACGAAAGCGGCGCGGAATTTTCCGCGCCGCTTTTTCGTTGTCCATGCATGTGTCCCAGTCCGCCGTTCCCTGCCAAGATCGCAGCATTGGAATGGGCGACAGGGACCAGTCGGCCCGATCGACAATGGAGGTGACCATGCCCCGCAACATGCTGCTTTTGCTATCCCGATTGCTGTTCGCCGCCCTGTTCATTCCTTCCGGCTTCCACGCGCTTTCTGACATTCCCGGTACGACAAGCTATTTCGCGGGCCTCGGCCTGCCCCTGCCAATGCTCGCCGCCTGGGTAACGGGGCTGTTCGAGTTGATCGCCGGACTGCTCATCCTCGTCGGCCTCAAGACGTCGATCGCGGCATTGCTGCTCGCCGCGTTCTGCATCATAGCTGGATTCATCGGCCATTATGGCCAAGGCGGCGATGACCCGATGCTGACTTTCCTGCATTCGCAGATGCTGATGAAAGACGTCGCCACCGCCGGCGGCTTCCTGGCACTGGCGATGGCAGGGGCCGGAGCCTGGTCGATCGATGGACGTATGGATTCAGGGAACGCCTGACCGGTGTGACCGGCTTCGGTTCAGTTGGTGTCCAGGAAAACAAAGTTCGCAAGGCGACTTACATTGATGGGTTGAGAAGCATAGCTCCCACGCCCCATCCGTCCGACGCCGACATACAAACAGAGCTGTTTTCTTTTTACCGCCATTGGCACCCAATCATATCCAAAACGATTTTCACCCCCGACGTAATTTCGAAGATTGCTATCTATAGCGACATACACATAACGATCTGATTGTACGAAGTTTTCTGTCTTCAAATATGGCAACAGGTCAGTTCTCCCGAAAATGGACCTGATCGCTCCCCCGATGGTCTGCGCTCTGTCCGCAAAAGCCTTGTCGATGCCGCCCGAACATGGCTCAAGCCTGGAAAATAGGTCGCCTTTCGAAATCGACTTCATGAATTTGAAGATGTCTGCACTTGGCTTGAATACAAGGTAATTTATGCGCTCCCCGTTCGGGGGCGTTTTCAACAGCCCATGGAAATTGAACAGTGTTCTGGCGCCCTCCTTGGGATAGTGTCGATCCAGATCGAAGGTCCCCCTGGCCACGACGGACAGATCGAAAAGTGTCTGCGCGCTGGCGGGACCTGCGAAGAGGAGGAATATCACCGCGACCAACAGTTGAAGAACCTGCCAAGATTTCACGGGCTTTCTCCTCCCCCAAACTGTCGCGATACGCTTGCTCAGGCTGCCTACTTGACCGAGACGCTCGGGCCGCCCTCGACCGCCAGCACCAGCCGGCGGTTGGCGATCCGTGCAAGTTGCGCTAGCCGGCCGGCCGGACGCTCGCCATAGAGATCAGCCAGCGATGCCGGCAGCACCAGGGTAAGCACCCCATTGCCGCGGTTTTCCCATTTGAGCCGTGGCATGATGCCCGGCATCGATGCCGTCAGCAGGTAGACGACACGCATCATCGCCGCCAGCAGGCGCGCACGTTCGAGATAGCGTGGCGTCGCCAGCGCCTTGATTTCCGGCGCGATGGCCTCGTTGAAGATGCCATCGTGGCGATAGGCGTTGGTCAGCGCCAGGAAAGCGCGACCGGGATGGTCGACCCCGTAGAAGGACGCGTGGGCGATGATGTTGAGCGACTGCCTGCCGCGATATTCGGGGTGCGCGCGCCAACCGATGTCGGCAAGCAGGGCCGCAGCCTGACGATAGCGGGCCTCATCCTCGGTCTCGTCGATGCCGAAAGCGGCAAAGGTTCTGCCCGTCCATTCGACGAGCTCATGCGCATGGGTGACCGAGCGCGAGCGCAGCCGGGCGAGTTCTTCCGAGGCCGATATCAACGGGTCGGCCTTTTGCTCGGCCTCGTCGAGCAGGGAATAGAGAAA
>BFBZ01002416.1_pt1 | contig 10213 bp, 5 predicted proteins | sample 1888401 | NCBI WGS metagenome assembly BFBZ01 (sample SAMD00112614, study PRJDB3348) | symbiont metagenome | host: Chara braunii | reverse complement strand
CCACCTCCAGGCACTGGACCAGATCGAACCGACCGCCCAGGTCGAGCGGGGCCGTCAGGTCGTGAGATGCGAACCGATCCGGGGGCACCCGCAGCACCCCGGCCACATCGCCCCCGTCCACCCCGAAATAGTCGCCCACCCCGGCCCGCCGGTACGCGTCCAGCCACGTGCCGTCCCCGCACCCCACGTCCAGAACCGATGCGGGACCGATCAGGTCCACGACCATTGGCACGATCACCCGCGCGGACGCCTCGGCCGATTCCCGGACGCGGTCAAAGTACCCCCGGTCGTAACGCACGCGCATCTCCCGAACGGCCGCCGTCAGCCCCACCAGTCGTCCGGCCCGCTCACCTTCCGCAGGTCCGGGACCGGGATGGCCTTCTCTCGCGGGACGGCTAGCACCATGAGTGAAATGATATTCTTCGGGTGCCAGCGGTTCTCCGGGTCACCGAAGAAGTTGTTCGGGGCGAAGATCGGGGCCGGGTGCCAGTACAGGTCGTACCCCAGCCCCAGCACGTGCCCGAGCAGCGGCGCCGACACGGGACGCTGGTCGTTCTCGAAGTACAGGACCGGCCGGTGCCGCCGGATCACCTGGTCCCCGCTCCGGAGCACCTCCCGTTCCTTACCGTCGACGTCGATCTTGATCAGGTGGCAGGCCGGCGGGTTCAGTGCGTCCAGGGCGACGAACTGGGGCTCCCACACCCCGCCCGTGTACGCGTCCTTGCCCCACGGACCGGACGTGTCGACGTTCGCGCTCGCGGCCACGAACGCGTTGACCGCCTTGGTGTTGCGGATCCCGTTGAGGGCAAGATTGGCGCACAGCACGTGGTACATGTCGGGGTTGGACTCGACCGCGTACACCCGACCGGTCGGGCCCACGATCCCGGCCAGCGGCACCGTCAGGTCGCCGATGTTGGCCCCCACATCGACCACCGTGTCGCCGGGTTGCAGGAACCGGCGCATGAGCGCCACTTCGGCCTCGCTGTACTCGCCGTACCGGTCGAAACACGCCCCGATGTACGGGCCGCTGAACAGCATCCACCCGTACCGGCACCGTTTCAGCTTCAGCGTCCCGAACTGCATGATACCCCTTCGTACTGGACCGCCCCGGCCGCACCCGCCCACGGCCCGAACGCCGGGGCGGCTTCGAGCAGGGCCGCGTGTACCTCGTCCGGTGTGACTACGGCCGTTCCCACCTTGCACACCGCCACCCCGGCGGCCGCGTTCGCGACCCGGGCCGCGGTCTCGACCCCCAGCCCGGCGCCCAGCGCCAGGGCCAGCGCCGCCGCGGCCGTGTCCCCGGCCCCGGTCACGTCGTACACGCGCCGGGCCGGGGCGGCGGGAAGAACGCGGACCGGTTCGTCCGCCCGGAACAGAACCATCCCTTCGGCCCCGCGGGTGACCAGGATCGTCGTGCCCGGGAGCTCGTCCGCCAGGCGGAGCCCGGCCTCGCGCACGGCGGCATCCGTGGCGACCGTGCTCCGGGTCAGATCGGCCAGTTCGGACAGGTTGGGTTTCACCACCGTGGCCCCGCGGTACCGATCGGGGTCGGTCCCTTTGGGGTCGACGACGACCGGCCGGTCGGCCCGCCGTGCGGCCCCGATCACCCGGGCCGCCAGATCCCCGTCGACTACGCCCTTGCCGTAGTCGGACAGGAGCACGGCCCCGGTCCCGGCCGCGGCCCGCTCGGCCCACGCCGCCAATKGGGCCGCGGGCTCAACCGCCAGTGCCGCTCGGGTCTCGGTGTCCACCCGGATCACCTGCTGGCCCCGCGCCAGCACGCGGAGCTTGGTCGTCGTCGGCCGCGCCCTGTCGGCCACCAGCCCGGCCGGGTCCACCCCCGTGGCCCGCACCGCCCGCGCCAGCGCGGCCGCTGCCGGGTCGTCCCCGGTCGCCCCGCCCAGGGTGACTACGCCCCCCAGGGCGGCCGCGTTGGCCGCGGCGTTGGCGGCCCCGCCGGGCACCGACCACCGCTGATCCGCCTCGACCACCGGGACCGGGGCCTCGGGACACACCCGGCGCGCGTCCCCGGCCACGTACTCGTCCAGCATCACGTCCCCGACCACCAGGAGCCGTTTACCGGCCAGGGCGGCGACGGCCGCGGTCCAGTCCGGGGGAGCGGACGATCCGGCACAGGGCGGGGTCACGGGTTCAACCTCCAACGGGGAGTGCCCGAATGCGTCGAACCAGGTCCGTCGTGGACAGCCCGTCGACCAACGGCAGGTACTCGACCCGGCCACCGAACGCAACGACCAGCGCCGCCTCCGGCACGGGCTTCCCGTGCGGCGGCGCGTAATCGGCGCCCTTGCAGTGGACCGCCGGGCGGAGCAACCGGAGGCACGCCTCGGGCGTGTCCTCGTCGAACACGGTCACGTGGTCCACGCACGCCAGGGCCGCCACCAGTTCGGCCCGCTCGGCGGCGGGTACGAGCGGGCGGCCGGGTCCCTTGAGCCGCCGGACCGACGCGTCGGAGTTGATCCCGACCACCAGCACATCGCCCAGAGCCCGGGCGGCCCGGAGCGAGCGGGCGTGGCCGGCGTGGAACAGGTCGAAGCACCCGTTGGTCCACACCMCCCCCCGACCGGCGGCCCGGAGCCGCTCACCCAGCGACGATAGGTCCGCGGGGGCCAGCCGCGGCGAGCCGGTCACGCGGGGGCCCCCGCGGCGGCTCCGGGCTCCGCGTCCCAGCGGCCCTCGGCCTTGGCCCGGGCCGCAACCGCCAGCGCCTCGGCCAGGCGCGCGAACACCGCGTCCCAGTCGCCCCGCGCGGCCTGGCGGAACAGCCGCATGGTCGGGTACCACGGGGACGTGTCTCCGCGCCGCAGCCACCGCCAGTCGGCCGCGAACGGGACCGTTACCCACACCGGCCGCCCCAGCGCCCCCGCCACGTGGACCACCGCCGTGTCCACCGCCACAACGAGGTCCAGGGCTGTCATCAGCGCCGCCGCGTCCATCATCTCGGGCCCGGTCCGCGCGCCCAGGTCGAGGACCCGCATCGGACCCGCCGCCGGGTCGGCCAGTTGCTCCGTTCCGGCGCCCTTCTGGAGGCTGCACAGGGTGACGCCGGGCACGGCGGCGAGCCCGGCGAACCGGGTGAGCGGCACCGATCGCAACTTGTCGCCCCGGTGGACCGTGCTCCCCTGCCACACGATCCCGACCCGCAGCCCCGGGACGCCCGCCAGTTCGCGGCGCCAGTGCGCGACCCGGGCCGGGTCGGGGGTGAAGTACGGGACCGCGGCGGTGGCCGCCTCGGGCGGGATGCCGAACAGGGCCGGGAGGCTCAGGAGCGGCAGGKGGAAGTGGTACACCGGGCCGGGCCGCTGGCTCCGCGGGAACACCCGGTCGACGCCCGGGCAGGTGGCGACCAGCGACGCGATCCCGTCCGGGCTGTCGAACACCACGGTCCCGCCGCGGGCCTTGGCCAGCGGGGCGTAGCGGATGAAGTGGACCGAGTCCCCCAGCCCCTGCTCGGCCGTCAGCAGGAGCGTCTTGCCGTCCAGGGGCTGCCCCTCCCACCGCGGGCCGGGCGGCCCGGAGCCCTTCTGGGGGCGGATCTGGAACCGCCACTCGTACTCGGGCCAGCCGCGCGCGAACTCGCCGCGGCCGAGCCAGGACAGGGACCGGTTCATCCGGGCCTCGGGGTAGTCCGGGGCCAGCCGGACCGCCTCGTCGTAGTGGGCCAGGGCCTCGTCGTCGCGCCCCATCTGCACCAGTGCGATCGCCAGGTTGTTGTGCGCCTCGGGGTACTTGGGGTGCAGCCGCAGGGCCTCGTTGAGGCTTTGCTCGGACTCCTCGAGCCGACCGGCCGAGCGGAGCGCGTTGCCCAGATTGCTCCAGGCGCTGGCTAACTGGGGGTTGAGGCGGAGGGCCTCGCGGTACGCGGCCTCGGCGTCGGCCAGCTTCTCGCACTTGGCCAGGGCCACGCCCAGGCAGTTGTGCCGGTCGGCGGCCCCGGGGTCCAGGCGGACCGCCTCGCGGGCACAGTCCACGGCCTCGGCGGGCCGGTCCTGGGACTCCAGCAGGGTGCCCAGGGCGGTCCACGCGGGGGCCGCGTCGGGCTTGTACTTGAGCGAGCCGCGGAACGCGGCCTCGGCCTCCTTGGGCTGGTCGCGGCGGACCAGGACGCGCCCGAGCCGGAACAGGGCGTCGGCATGGCGCGGGTTCAGTCGGGTGGCCTCGCGGAACGCGACCTCGGCCGGCTCGAAGCGGTTCCGGGCCTCGAGGGAAGACCCGAGCAGGTGGTGCGCTTCGGCGCCACCGGGGTCGAGTTGGATCGCCTGACGGGCCCACTCCTCGGTCTCGGGGAACCGATTCTGCTGGAGCAGGCAGGTGGCCAGGTTGACGTACATGACGACCACGGTCGGGTCGAGCCGGATGGCGAGCCGGAACGCGGCCTCGGCCTCGGGCAGTTTGCGCTGCTGGGCCAGGGCCACGCCCAGGTTGCCGTGGGTGTCGGCCGAGCCGGGGTCGAGCTGGACGGCGCGGCGGTACAGCACCTCGGCCTCGGCGCACTGGCCGCTCCGGACCAGCCGCGCGGCCTCGGCCCGTGTGCGCTCGATCTCGGGATTCGGCGCCCGTCGCACCGGCGCGGCGGGCTCGGTACCGCCGGCGCGGCGCCGGAACTCGTCGACCAGGTCGCCGCGGCCGGCCACCTGGGCCATCTCGACGAACAGGTCGAACAGGCGGGCGTCGTCCGGTGGGATGTGGCGGGAGAACCGTTCGGTCCGGGCGTGCGGTTCGTGATGAGATGCGGCCGAACCATTCGACGGGGGGCCGACAGCGAGCATGGGCGGAGGTTCTCGCACCGGGGCACGGGAAGCGAATGTACACGTTCGGACGCGTGCGGAATCGACCCGCACAGTTTACACCGAACACACCGTGATTCCAGCACGAAAACGCGCGATGCGTTCAATTTTTCGCATTCCGACGATTACCATTAAATCGCGTTTTCCGAACTGACGGGTCAACCCGCACGCCGACGATTGCCCGTCGTCAAAGCAAGCTTCATCGCCCATCGGGGTCCAGAACAGAGCAACAAAGCGACGGGGACCGGGATAGCCGAACGACCGCAGGAAACCACTCGGAATCGGGAACGGTGCTTTGATGAACACGGTTGCGTCCTCCTCAGTATTCACAGGGAATCGCTGCGAGCAGGCGAGCAAAGGTAGAGGCAGAGAGATGGGCTTTGCTCGCTTGCTCGAAGGGTCAGTTCCGCTCCCACCAGCGAGCGTCTTCGCCGGTGTGATCGTCTTCATGGTCTTCTGGTTCGTAGTTGTCTTCGCAATCGTTGGGTTGCGTCAGGATGACATCGCCCGGTTTCACGTCCTCGATTGCTTGGTGCCTTCTGGCGTGAGGATCGGCGTTCCGGCAGCGAAGCCGATGATGGGCTTTGGGGCGTAAGCGGAGTCCTCCTGCTGGTCGTCTGCATTGTGGCTCATGACTAGAAATCAGGAAATGGCAAGCGTGTTAGTGAACTCAGCAACAACCGTATCAAAGACCGTAAACGGCACACGGAAATGATGCACTCCGAGCGGGTAGCCAGGGAAGTCATTTGCTCGTGATTCGTGAAGTGACCAAATAAAATGCACACATCTTTCCTCCTCGACTGCGTATAGCACGAACAGAAAATCGTCAAACGAATCCCCCCACGACCAACTCACTCCTGAAAGTAACTCTTCATCCCCAGGAACAGTGCTTGCGGAGGAGTACACTGGCACCACTGTTGGATTTCGTGACACCATTGCCTTAAGAGAGCGGCCTATGTGATACAAGAACATTGATCGCCGAATATCGCCAAACCACATGGCATCAAGGTAGAGCTTGGCTCGACCATAAGGAGGATCGGCAGTCTCAAGCTCGTACTCAATGGCAAAGCGATTTAGGTCTCCGATAAGAGTAGTTGTCATCTTTTCCTCGTGGGAATAACCAGTCATGGCGTAGTAAGGGCTTGGATTTCCTTAACGGGAACCACGTTCGTCGGCAGTGGTCTCGCTACACCACTAGCGGTAACCCCGTTCGTGGACCCCGACCAGTGATAGACGCCATTGAGGTGAGGTTCAAAACGGTGGTAAACCACTCCATTTGGAGTTTGTTCGGCCGTCCAACGAATAACAGTACCACTTCCATCTGTAATAGGAACGCTCTTCTCGAACAGTTCAATATGGTTGGGCGGCAGAACAGACTTTGTTGGATTGTAATTTACAGTCGTCCCAGCACTCCTCGCTGGATCATGGTGCCCTGGGTTAGTGTACGAATTGTAGTTACTATCGAGTTCTCTCGCCGATGGCTTTGCTGCCATTGCTTGACTAGCTCGCTCGTTGGCAGCGGTGCGAGCGAGGATGGGGTTTCCACCGGCAGTCGTCGGTGCGATACTGGCCCGATCAATTCCGTAGCGATCAGCCAATGCCAAAACGTCGTCAACGGTTTTTCCCTGAATCGGACGACGAGGGGTTATTTCAAGTGGAGCGGTTGTGCCCCTTCGCACAAGAGCATGCTCTCCGCTGGGCAGCCGGATAATCTCAAAGCAAGTGTTATGCGCCCAGACGGAGAACCCCCACTCGTCGCAGCCGACGAAGTAGGTGTGGAATTCCGCCACGCGCAAATTGTAGACGATACTCCATTCGTTCGTGTCCACCACCTTCTCGACCGTCGCCTCTTGCCCGTCGTGCCCGACGAGACGATCTCCTGCCGCCAACTCGCGAACCGGCCGCCATCCCTTCCCAACCACCCAGAACGGGTGCTCAGATGTGGTGCCGATTACGCGACCACTCACATGTAATCGAATGACCTGGGCGAAGAGTGCGAACACAGCCTCGACGGCCCTCGCCACCACAATTCCCTCCGGGGCGTGTTCCTCGCGCGAGAGTAACGTGTCCCCGGGTCGGAACTGCTCGATCGGCTTCGGGCCGTCCGCAGTCAACAAGGGTGTACCCGCGACAAAACAGGCACCGAGATCGGCGATCACTTGTTCAACGGTCTTGCCGTGCATGCGGGCGAATTCTTGCACCGTATAAGGTTGCCCGCCCTCGATAACCAATAATGGGGTCCTCGATTCCGCCGCCGCGCCGCGCTCGGCCGTTACCGCCGCCCGCTCGGTTGCCCCGACTGCGCCGCGCACCTCGGCCGCCGCGACGGCCCGTTCGGTCGCACCCACCGCGCTGGCACCCGCCCGCGCCTCCATGCCGATGAGCCGCCCACCCACCCGCAGAGCCGGCTTCGCCACGAACGGGACCGCGTCACCGGCCGCCGAGAGCCCCAGCGCCAGTGCGTGCTTCTCGAGCGCGGCCGCGTCGCCGACCTGCCGCGAGTCCCTCACTATGTCACCGAATACCACAGCGGAACCGACCCCGGGGATCAAGAACTCCGCGACCCCCCCGGCGCCCTCATTAAACGACTCCTCGGACTCCGCCGCCCGGGCCACACGCCACCGCAAGAGGAACCGCTGTTGGGCGGCGAAGTAGTCGTCCTGGGGCAAGGTCACGACCTGAGTATCGATCGGCTGCGCGATGTACCGGGGCGGGATCGGGGTGAGAGCGGACCCGCTCTGGAGCGTCCGCAGATCGAACCGGTCGGCGACCGCCTTGCCGTACGCGGGGTTCTCGACGCCCTTCTGACGCACGATCGCGGTCAGGATCCGATCCGGTTGGCCGGGCACGGGCCCCAGGTTCACCATCCGCAGGGTCTCATCGGTCGGTAAGCCCGGCTGATACGGGTCCGCCCCGTACACCCGGCCCGCACCCGGTGGGATCGCGACCGTAGCCGGCTTGGGCGCCGGCGGGACCGCCGAAAGTGAGGCCGCCCCGGACGTCGGGTCCAGGGACAGGAACCGGTCCGAGTACCCCCCGGGAGCGGCGCCGACGGTGCCCCGGTACAGCGCCCGCATCGCCTGACCCAGGTCCGAGGCGGTGTCGGCCCCCGTGGTACTCGTCGCGTTCGTGACCCCGAGGCTTGCCAGGAGAGCCGCTATCCGGTTGTGCGACTCACCGTCCACCTGCGCCGACGCCGGGAGCACGAGTCGGACGTACGCCGGGTTCGGGTCGTACGGCGCGATTTCGACCTCGACCCCGGCCCGCGCCTTGAGCAACTTCTGTACCACTTGCGCCTGGTCTGCTCGCACCACCAGCTGAGACGGGACCTCCTGCGGGTCTCGGAACGGGAGCCCGTGGGAGTGGAACGTGATGTTCCCCGGCGTCGCACCCGAACTCGTGTTCGACACGTTGTCGAAACGGTCCACCAGACTGTACCGGTCCGCACCCGTCTCCGACTCCCCGAACGACCCCGACACCGCGTCCCCCGACTCCGTCAGCGTGTACGCGCTGGGCCCGCTCCCCGAGCCCAGCGTCACACCCGCGCCCGACGAGACCCGGGTCCAGTAACCGTCACCCACCGTGGTCCGACCGTACGTCCCCGTCTCCCGGTTCCCCACCTCCGTCGTCGCGTAACCGTCCACACCCGTCACGCTCTGGCTGAACGCACCACCCACCGCCGTCCCGTTCTCCACCAGCGTGTACTGGTCGTAACCGTTCTCGTAGTGGCTGTACGCACCCGTCTGACCCGAACCGGTCTCCGTCCCACTCACACCGTCCGTACCCGTCCCCACCAGCGTCGCACCCGACGACACCTCGGTGACGTTGTAACCCGTGTTGGTACTCGACACCAACTGGGTCACGCCCGTGTCCGTGTCACCCACCGTCGACTGCGTGTACGTGCCACTGCTCCCCTCCGTCACGCTGAACCCGCCCGAACTATCCGAGCCCACGTCCACCAGGTTGGCCGTCTGGGTCCCGGTCTCACGCAAGCTGTACTCGCCCGTCCAGTCGTCCGCCGTCCCGCTCTGGGTCCCGCTCTGCGTCAGGATCTCCGTGAACGTGGCCCCCGTGGTCCCGTGCACCTGGGTCTCCACCGCCGTCGACGTGGTCCCCACCGCACCCGACACCGTGAACTGGCCCGTCTCCGCGTCGCCCGTGCGGCTCGTGCTCTGGTACCCCACCGTGGTCTTCGTCAGGTCGTAGTAGTACCCGGTCCCCACCGACCCGTGCTCGGTCACACTCGCCGTGGTGCTCACACCGTGGGTCGATGTCTGCTCCCCCGTGTCCAGGTTCGTCTGCACCGTGTCCGTCACGCTCGACCCGTCCACCTCCCGCAGCGTGTAGCTGGTCCCCGAACTGGTCCCGGTCTCGTTGATCGTCGCCGTGTGCCCGTCCGTCGCCCGCTCCGACGACTGCCCCGCATCGCTGTTACTCGTCACCGTGGCCGTGGACCCGTCGGTCCACGTGGTGGTCCGGTTGTACGTGTTGGCCCCCGACCCGCCCACACGGGTCTCGGTCCCCGTGCTCGTCTCCACCACGGTGCTCGTGCTGGCCCCGATGCTCCGGTTCCCCGACCCCGTCGTCGTCGACGACCCCGAACTCGTGGCCGTCGCCACGAACGTGCCCCGCGAATCGGACCCGGCCGAGTACGTCGTCGGCGCGTCGGTCCCGTTCTGGCTCAGCGTGTACAACCCGCTCGACACGCTCCCCGACTCCGTCGACGTCGACGTACTCACATCGATCACCGTGTCACTCGACGTGAGACCCTGGTCCGTGTCCGCGTCGTACGCCGTCGACGTGTCCGTGCCCGTCTCGCGCAGCGAGTACGTGCCCGTGCTCTCGTTACCCGTCCGGTCCAGGGTGCGGGTGCCCGTGTCGTACACCGTCGACGTGCTCAGGTCCGTGGCACCGGTCGTCCCCCCGCCCGTCGCCGTCACCGTGTTCTGGTCCGACGACACCGCGTACGCGGTCGAATTGCTCGTCCCCGTCTGGTGCAGCGAGTACGTGCCCGTGCTCTCGTTGCCCGTCCGGTCCGTCGTGCTCGTGTCCGTCGCGTACGTGGTGCCCGTGGCCCCGGCGTTGTCGGTGTCACCGGACCCGGTCACCGACAGCGTGCCCTGGCTCCCCGACCCGTCGTACGCGGTCGCGGTGCTGGTGTCGGTCTCGTGGAGCGAGTACGTGCCCGTGCTCTCGTTACCCGTCCGGTCCGTCGTACTCGTCCCCGTCGAGTACGTCGTGGCCGCCACCGTTGCCCCGTTACTGGACGTCCCGGAGGCCGTCACACTCCCCTGTTGGGTCGAGAAGTCGTACGCGGTCGAATTGCTCGTCCCCGTCTCGTGGAGCGAGTATGTGCCCGTGCTCTCGTTACCCGTCCGGTCCGTCGTACTCGTCCCCGTCGAGTACGT